>Ga0272446_1003965_pt1 | contig 17983 bp, 13 predicted proteins | sample YNPCB0061_FD_194587 | JGI IMG/M metagenome (GOLD analysis project Ga0272446, IMG submission 194587) | Hot spring microbial mat communities from Yellowstone National Park, WY, United States - YNP-CB-006-1 | ecosystem: Environmental > Aquatic > Thermal springs > Hot (42-90C) > Sediment | place... | reverse complement strand
CCTCGAGGCGGTCGACCCGCTTCAGGATAAAATCTTCGAGGGTATAAGAAGGATAACGCACCCCCATGAGGGTATGCAGGTTGGCGCCCCCCAGATCGGCATCAATCAGGATAATCTTCTTTCCCAGCTGTGCCAGAGTGATGCCCAGCCCCAGGGTAAAGATGCTCTTGCCGATGCCGCCTTTACCACCGCCGATACTCCATAATTTTTTGCTGTTCATAAAATATTCTCGTTCGACTGACGGAGCTGTCACAGGAAAAATGGCCGTTTGACTTTACTCAGGGGAATGAGAGGAATAAATCTGCCACATACTGCTCAGACTCTTTCCGGCCACCACTAAACTCCCTAAGAACATCACCACCAGACCGGAAAAGGCCAATTGCTCGGATTGGGGATATTGCAAGGCCACGCCGGTAATAATGGCACCAAAGCCCACCAGATATACCCAGCCACCGGAACTTTGGGCCGCAGCCGCAGGGGCTGCTGCCGAAATCGGTTTTGTCTTGGTCGCTGCAGGGGGAGAGGCTATGGCTTTGGCGGGGTCGGGTGGAAAGGCCACCTCGAGGTCATCCGGGGCCGATGTTTGTTGCATCTCATCCCAGTAATCCCACAAGACTCTCATATCCCTGGCGCCGCTGGCCAGGTTATCTTCCAAGGCGTGGCGCATGGACAACGGCAGGGGTTTCAGGAGTTCCAGCCCGAGCGTGGCCGCAGCGTCTGCCTCCTGCTTCTTGATCCAGAGGATTTTAGCCGGCACCTTCACTAAGAGGCCGTCGCGCTCGCTGTTCCCTAACAGATGTCCTTGCAGTCCTTTGAGATGATCATCGACGGAAATGTCAGCAGATTCCAGGAGTTCCAGAACGACGCCGCCGGTGGTGAGATTCTTCACGGTTACCGGCAGGTGGCAGACGTGTGCGCCTGTGGTCTCGGTCAATTGTAGAGATAGATGAAAAGCCGGAGGCCGGCCTGGTCCCGGATCAGATCGGCTGATTGGTTCGGTCATCATCGCTCCCACCATTTTTTCGGTTTTCGTTCTCGCACCAGTTGCCGTAAACTGTCAATTTCGGCCTGCCGTTGCTTTTCTAATTTGGCTCTGAGAGAGCTGCTCTCCCGCACAAAGTGGCTGTTTACTTTTTCCATGGCTGCCAGTCGGCCCAATTCATAGATCATGGCTTCATATTGCTTGCGATTTACAGGGATCTCACCCTGGTTAAAAGGCGAACTTTGAAACACCGAGACCGACGGCCACTCAATGGGCGGGCGGGGTGCCCGACTGATCGGCGGCGCCTGCGGGGGGCTGGATTCCTGATCAAACATCTGCGCAAAATGCCTTGGCGGACTGCCCCCCGGCGTCTGCTGGTCAGAGCTTGCGGCAAAGGAGTGGGAGGGGCGAAAAGATTCCTGCAAGACCTTTTGCCGCTCTTCTTTCAGACTGGCCATGGTCTTTTGCAGGTCGTCCAAAAGTGTAGCCAATTGTTGCTGCACCTGGACCAAGGCCGGGCTCTCTTCCTGATCAGTCGCCGGTGCAGACTGCTGACCGAGGATCAGCTCTTTAAACCAGGGTAAACTCTCTGCCTGCTGCCGGTGCACCCCGAGGGGGGCGTGCCACAGCAACCCGAGGAGCAGATTCGGATCCTGCAGGCCTGCTTCTCTGGCCGTGGCCAGGAGGGTACGGTAATATTCCTCGGCAACCGGCTGCGGCGTCAGCATGGTTTGCATTAAGCGAGGATGAGGCATAATATGGTTGAGCACCTCTTCCCAGGCAGGGATTTCTGCGTCGGCAACTTCAGGAGTAGCCGTGGTTGCAGGGAATTGGCTGCGCAAGAAATCCAGCAAGCGAGGGCTGGGCGGGGCCGGCGGCTTTTCCCAGGGAGGTATCAGCCAGTGGCTGGGCTCGACCGAACCGGTCGGTAGAGAGGGCGGCAGCGCCACCTTGCCACCCTCGCCATAGATCTGCAGGTCCAAGTTCGGCACAGTTGCTTCGGCCGGGATGGCCAAAAACTCTGGCCAGCTATAAAAATGCCGCTCCCGCTCCGGGCCCACCTGCACAACGCAGGCCGCGCGCCAATCTCGCCCCAGGGCCAGAGTTTTTTCGGCACTCTTGCCGGCAACTTCCAGGACTAGAAGCTGTGAGGTGGAACCGGTGTAGACCATCAGGCAGGCATGAATTCCTTTCAAAGCCAGGTTGGTCAGACCCTGATGCCAGACCTCGCGCACCTCACGCAAATCAATATCCAGGGCGACGTCAAACTGGGGGATTACCAGTTTGACCAGCCAGCCCAATTCCAGATAGGAGGTAACATAGTTACTTAAAAGCTCAAAATAATCAAAGGTATTCCGCAGACCCAGGATGCTGTCGATCTCTTCCGGTCGCAGGCCGACGTGCAACTCATCGATGTGAATTTTGGGGGAATCACTCATGGGCACCCCTCCGCCTCCTCTGACCTCGGGCAACCCTGACTGGATGACGCAACGGTCTGGCTTTCCGCCCAGCAAAGGCGGCTAATGTTTTATTCGGCATATCCCCGCTAATCTTTAATCCCTGGGAAAAAATTCGTATCTACCCGGAGGCCGGACCTTGGCTGGCGAGTCCAGATTGTGCCGGTCCCGGGGGGCTGGGTTAGCCGATGTGATGAAATGGAGGCCAGGGACGGCGTCGACTGCCGCCCATCGCCCCAAAGCCTTTTTCAGACACCCTGCTAAAAGTGATAGGCGGCACCCAATTGGAGGCTCAACATAAGATACTGGGGATGGAGGGTAAAAGTTTCCCGGACAGCACTGAAGGGATCAAGGTAAGAAAAAGTAAAGGAGGGGTGGGCCCAACGGAATTTAAAGGAGAGATCAAGAGAAAGGGTTTTGTTGACAAACCACCTGATGCCGGGTTCCACGGCCAGGGCCGGCACGACTGCCGTTTCTGGTGCCGGCGCCAGGGCATAGGGGACCAGGCCACCTGGGGTCGAGGTGCTGCTTTTCAGCGCGACTTTCTGGTCGGTGATCATCAGGGCCGGACCGATGGCAAAATAGGGTTGCAGGCGGCCGAAGGGAACCTCGGCGTTTGCCAGAAACCCCAAACGGCCGGCAAACATCAGGGCCAGGGTAAAGGCATTGCCGTTGCTCTCAAAAATATTGCGGGCATTGGCGATGCCGCCGTTCAACAGGGTATTGCCGACCCGATAACGGAAGTTCTGCCGGTGATAGTTAACATCCAGGTAAAGGCCAAAATACCGCATCCAGGCAGGATAGGCGGCTCCGAGAAAACCGTCCGGTACAAACCAGGTGCCCACTTTCAGACCGCCGATCATCCCCGGCAGATAGGTGCCCCGGGTATGATGCTCTTCAAAGGTGCCCAGGGCCGGATGGTGGGTGGTCATAACCAGATACCGCCGGAAGACGGTGGCCGATTTAACATACCCGGCATAGCCTTCCAGATAGACGGCTGCCTCGGCAACGGCCGCACCTAACAGCCACCAGACTATCAGGACCACAGTGCAGCGGATTCCCCGGGGCTTGCTGGTTTTTTTCGGCCGCAAAAACTGGTTCATATTAGGTGTGCCTTCCCTGAAACTCTCTTCCATGGATAACGCGGTCATGGGCAATGACCAGATGGCAAAGAGTTTTGGCAAAGCGGCGTTGGGCAGTTCTCTTGTGAGACCTGCATTGCTATTGTATAGTCCCGCTGCCCACTGAGCTTTTTTAGCGGCGCACCGATCCGTTACGCCAAACAGCCGAGTCCTTTTAGCATAAAAACAAAAGTCGCCCCCACCGATTCTAACTCGAACCAGGCAATCATCTTTCGGAAAATTGAGGCATGGCTTGGACCACCGGCGGGCACCAAATGATTCGCTGGTCCAAAAATTGAATTACTTTAGCATGGTGGCCGCAGGGAAAGCAATCTTTTTCCCGGCAGCATTGTCAAGAAAATATGGTTTCCGGTTTCCAGTTTCCGGTTTCCGGAAAATTAGTTTTATACGGCGGGCCGTGCCCGCCCAAGAAGGCCGGAGACAGCAACCTCTATTTTCATGGTTCGCGAGTGACTTTTATAAGTCATGGCAATTGCCAAGAAAATGAAAAATTCATTTCGTGGCGCCGGTCTCCAGACCGGCGCAAAAACAATGCGGGCAGGGATGACCTGCCCGCATGGGAAGGAGGCGGCACGAGTCTGCTGCAGTATTTTTTAGGGTTTTTCAGGGACCTCCAAGACAACATACAAAGTCCTGCCCTGGCGTTTGACCAGGAACCGGAGGGTGCTGCCGGCCTTCGCCTGCTTCAGGTTACTCTGGTAATCTTTCATGGTTTGGACGACGGCGCCGTTAATTTCGACGATCAGGTCGCCGGGGCGTATGCCGGCCTCAGCGGCCGGGCTGCCCTGTTCCACCTGTACTACCACTATTCCAGAGGTTTCTTTGAGTTGCAGACTTCGGGCGATTTGCGGGTTGAGTTCTTGCACCATCATGCCCAGACTGGATTTTTCCGGTTCACCCTCCGGCTCCATGAAACGGGACATCTGCTCCGGCTTCATTTCGGCGATGGTGACGGTGAAAGTCTTTTCCTTGCCCTGGCGCAGAACCTTTAAACTGGCAGACGAGCCGGGCGGGGTATTGGCCACCAAACGGGGCAATTCATGCATTTCTTTGATGGGGGTGCCGTTAAATTCCGTGATGATGTCACCACGCTGCAGGCCGATCTTGGCCGCCGGGCTGTCGGGATTGACTTCGGCCACCAGGGCGCCCAGAGGTTCTTTCAGGCCGAAGGATTTAGCCAACTCCGGCGTCACCACCTGGATCTGCACACCCAACATCCCCCGAACCACGGTCCCTTTCTCTTTCAGTTGGGGGATGATGCTCTTGGCCATGTTGCTGGGGATGGCAAAGCCGATGCCCTGGCCGCTGGCGACGATGGCGCTGTTGATGCCCACGACCTCGCCGTTGAGGTTGACCAGGGGCCCGCCGCTGTTGCCGGGATTGATGGAGGCGTCGGTCTGGAGGAAGTCATCATAAGGACCGGCGCCGATGACCCGGCCTTTGGCGCTGATAATCCCCACGGTAACCGTGTGGGAGAGGCCAAAAGGGTTCCCCACGGCCATGACCCAATCACCCACGCGGATATTGTTGGAGTCGCCCAAGGGGAGGGCCGGCAGATCGTGGGTCGGGGAGTCGATTTTGATGAGAGCCAGATCGGTCATGGGATCCCGGCCTTTGATGGTGGCCTTGAACTCCCGGCCGTCCATGAGTTTGACCCTGATCTTATCGGCTCCTTCAATCACGTGATTGTTGGTGATAATATAGCCGTCTTTATCGAAGATAAAGCCCGAGCCGAGACTGCGGCTCTTGAATTCTTTCGGCATATCGCCAAAAAACCGTTCAAAAAACTCCCGGAAGGGGTCTTCCGGGCCAAAAGGCGAGGGGCCCGGTCCCGGTCCCGGTCCTGGCATGCCTGGCATACGGCGGGTCATCTGGGGACGTTTAACGGTTTTTTCGGTGCTGATGTTTACCACGGCGGCGGAGATTTTTTGGGCCAGATCGGCGAACGTCTCGGGCGCCACACTGGTGGGCGTCGCCCCTTGGACCATTTGCCAGGGCCAGAGCAGCAGAACCAGGCAAAGGGCCAGAAAGGCCAAAGGCACAGGCACAGAAGTTTTTCTCAGTTTCACAACGATGCTTCCTTTCACGGGGTTGGTGTTTCCTGCCGCCACGGGGACGGTAGATTGAGGTTGATTTCTTGTTGACGTCCCACGACCACCAGGACAGCACGCTCCAGGTCAAGATATTTGCGGGCCACCTGCAGGATATCGTCCCGGGTGACGGCATTGATGATTTCGGCATAACGCCAGGGGTAATCCAGACCCAGGCCGTACATCTCCACATAGCCGAGGAGGGCGGCCCGTTTGGCATTGGAGTCCATCTTCATGGGGAGTGAGCTGATGAGATAGGTTTTGGCATCGGCCAATTCTGCCTCGGTCACCAGCTCCTGGCGGATGCGGGTCAATTCCGCAAGCACTTCGGCCACGGCCTCGCCGCCCGAAGCGTTTTTGGTTTCCAGACTGATGTCAAATGGACCGGCTACCAGACCGGGTTCAAAGCTGCTGTGAACGTTGTAGGCCAAACCACGATTTTCCCGGATGTTATCCATGAGCCGAGAGGTAAAGCCGCCACCTCCCAGGATATAGTTCATGAGTTGAAAGGCATAGAATTCGGGGTCAGACCGGGGCAGGCTGATGGTGCCCAAAATGATATTGGCCTGGGTGATATCTTTGTCGATCTTGACCAGCGTCGGCTGCGTCTGTTTTGCCGCAGGGGTCGGCGGCGGCGGCAGCTCGTCGCCTTTTTCCCAGCCGGCGAAGAATTCTTCCGCCAGGGCACGGGCCTCTTCGAAAGTGAGGTCGCCGACAATAGTCAGAATGGCATTGTTGGGGCGATAATAGAGGCGATGGAAGGTCCGCAGATCATATTGGGAGATCTGGGGCAGACTGGCCAGGGTGCCGATGGCCGGGGAGCCGTACGGATGGTCGCCGAACAGGGTGCGTCGGAAGGCCCGCTCGGCCACGATCCCCGGTTCATCCTCCTGGCTTTTCAGCGTGCCTTTCAGGCGCTGGACCATGGCCTGGAGTTCCATGGGGGCAAAGCGGGGCTGCAACAGCACATCTTGAAAGATCTTTAATCCCGCCGGCAGGTCTTTTTTCAGGATGGTGAGTTTGACAGTGGCGGCATCGCGGCCGGCGCTGGTAGTGAGGGCGGCCCCCAACAGGTCGATCTCTTCGGCAATCTGTTGGGCGTTCTTGGTGCGAGTGCCGTAGCGCAACAGCGAGGCCGTGAGATTGGCCAGGCCCGCTTTGCCGGGTGGGTCAAACAAGGCGCCGGCCTTGACAGTGAGATCCACCGTCACCAGAGGCAGGTCGGACTGCTGACTGAACAGGCACACCAGACCGTTGGGGAGGACAAAACGCTGCCCCAGGACCGACTCGGCGGCCTGCCCCGCGGCGGCGGTCCACCCCCACACCAGGATAAGCAGGATGAGCCAGACAGCCTTGTTAGCGGACTTGTTCATGGGGGACAAACCTTTCCGTGGTGGGACGGCTGGGTTTCAGGGGATTGAGGATACCGACGGTGCGGTTGGTCTTCACCAGATATTTCTGGGCCACCCGTTGGACATCGGCGGCGGTGACGGCCCGGATTCCCGGCACAATGTCATTTAATCTCTGCCAGGAGCCGATGGTTTGATAGCGCCCCAGCAACATGCCCCGATAAAAGAGGGAATCCTGCCCCATAATAAAAGCGGCCTCGGTCTGATTCTTGGCCTTGCGCAGTTCCTGCTCACTTACCGGCTGATTTTTTATCTTGTCGATTTCGGCTTCCAGCAGCTGCTCCACGTAGGCCAGCGATTTTCCCGGCAGGGGCTGGGCATAGAAGACAAAGAGCGAGGGGCTGGCAGTGGCAAATTCGTATTCAGCGCCGACGTCCAAAGCCACTTTGGCCTCGTAGACCAGACGGCGGTGCAGCCGGGAGCTGCGGCCCTGGGCCAGGATCAGGGAGAGGACCTCCAGGGGGAAGGCGTCGGCCTCCGTCAGGTTGGGGGTATGATAGGCCATGAAAATGGCCGGCAGCTGGGCCTCCCGGGTGATCTCGGTGCGCCGTTCCCCCTGCTGGGGCGGTTCCAGGGCGCGAAACGGCGGCGGGTCCGGACCGCGGGGGATCTGCCCGAAGGTCTCCAGGATGGCTTGCAGGGTCGCGGCCGGGTCAATATCGCCCACCACCACCAAAGTGGCATTATTGGGCTGATAATAGCGGTCGTAATGCTGGCGCAGGTCGGCGAGCTGCAGGGAGGCGACGTCGTGCATCCAGCCGATGACCGGCCATTGATAGGGATGGGCCTTGAAGGCGGTGGCTACCAGCTCTTCATAAAGAGAATTGACCGGATCGTCTTCGGTGCGCAAGCGGCGCTCCTCCACCACGACTTTCTGTTCGGTGCGGAAAAGCTCTTCGCTTAATTTTAAATTCCGCATCCGATCCGCCTCCAATTCCAGGAAAAGGCGCAGACCGGCGGCCGGCCCGGTCTCAAAATAGGCGGTGTAATCTTTGGAGGTAAAGGCATTATTACTGGCCCCGGCCTGCTGGAGCAGGCGAGAAAAAACCTTGGGACCATACTTTTCCGTGCCCCGGAACATGAGATGTTCCAGGAGATGGGAAAGGCCGGTTTTGCCCAGAACCTCATTGCGGGAGCCGACCCGATACCAGACCTGGACGCTGACGATGGGGGCCCGGGACTCGGGCAGCAGCAGGACGGTCAGACCGTTATCCAACTGATGTTCCTGCACCCGGGAAAATAAATTGCCATTGTCGGCAGAGGTGGAGACCGTCAGGCCCACCAGCAGGCAGATGATGCTAAGAATAACAGTGAGTTTTTTCATATCATATAAATATAAATCAGCGGTTTCTTTTTGCAAGCGGTTGGGCGGCGTCTTCAGGCGGTTGCGGCTGTCCAGGCTGCCAGCCCTTTAAGTTTTCCTGCCGCAGGAAAGGAAACAGGGCGAAGGCAGCCGTCACTGCGCCGGTCATGTCGAGCAGGACATCGCGCGGACTGCCGGACCGGGATAAGTATAAGGCCTGCCGACTCTCGTCGGCGCTGGAGATCAGGAGACAAATGAGCAGAGCCAAAAATACCGCCGTCCAGCGGCCCAACCCCACATGCCAGCGCCAGGCCCGCGCATAGACGGCAAACAGGGCGGCATAGACCAGAAAATGCATGAGTTTCCGGAGTCCCCCATAGATCTGATAAATTTCTGCCAGGGGATAGGAGGGGAAGAGCATTGCCAGGATCCTGATGGGCAACCGTAAGTTTGAAGTCGACCCCCAGTCTCCGGCCATGAGCAGGATGCCGATGGTCAGGAGGAAGGGGGGGAGCCAATAGGAAACCATGGGCACGAGCCAGGGGCGGGCCGCCGCCGGCTCTTTTGCCAAGATCAGAGATCCTGAAAATTTTGGGAGTTTCATCAATGAGTAGCGCTATCCTTGCTGAATCCTGATAATTCTAGCCGATGATGGCCTCGAGATAGGCCTCGGCATCGAAGGGGCGGAGATCGTCCATCTGTTCGCCGACGCCGATGAAGGTTATGGGCAGGCCGGTTTCCTTGACAACACCCAGGGCCACGCCGCCTTTGGCCGTACCGTCCAGTTTGGTCATAATGATGCCGGTGACGCCGATGGCTTCGTGAAAAAGACGGGCCTGATTGATGGCGTTCTGACCGGTAGTGGCGTCCAGGACAAGGAGGACCTCATGGGGGGCGCCCATGATCTTTTTTTCGGCCGTTCGCCGGACCTTCTTTAATTCTTCCATGAGATTGACTTTGGTGTGGAGGCGGCCGGCGGTGTCGATATAGACGGTATCAACCCCCCGGGCCAAAGCGGCCTGCAGGCCGTCAAAGACCACGGCAGCCGGGTCGGCCCCGGTTTTCTGTTTAATGACCGGCACCCCCACCCGTTGGCCCCAGATCTCCAACTGCTCGACGGCGGCGGCCCGGAAGGTATCTGCAGCCACCAACAGGACTTTTTGGCCCTGCTGAGTATCGTAATGGGCCAATTTGGCGATGGTGGTGGTCTTGCCGACGCCATTGACGCCAATAACCATCACGACCCGTGGTTTGGCCGGAGCCGGGGTGGTGGTGGCGGTAACAGCGGTCAGCAATGCCAACATCTCTTCCTTGAGATGGGCCTTGAGCCGGGCCGGATCGGTCAACTCCCGGCGCTTCACCTTTTCCCGGGTGCGGTCGATGAGCTCCAGGCTGGTTTCCACCCCCAGATCAGCGGTGATAAGCAATTCTTCCAACTGATCCAGGAGGTCCAGGTCAATGGTTTTGTGTCCCAGGAAGAGGCGGTCCAGGTTGGCACCAAAGGCCTGGCGGGTCTTGCTGAGGCGTTCCCGCAGGCGCCGGAAAAAGCGGGGCTTGGCGACGGCGGGCGGGCCTTCCGGCGCCTCGGCCGGGATTGCTGCGGGCGGCGGCTCCATGGCGGTAGCCTGATCCGCCGGTGGCGGGCCGGCCAAGCCGGCGGCTTCCGGAACAGACTGCGCCTCAGCCTCGGCAGTTTGCGCCGGCCAGGTTGTAATCTCCTGGTCGACTTCAGCCTCAATAAGTTCGTCTGCCGAGCTTTCCAACTGCTCCGGTTCTGCCTCGACGGGCGGCTCCGGTCGCTTCTTCTTCCGTTTAAACCACTTTATCATTGTTTCTCAGGTGGCTGCCGCCGAAAAAAAACGCGGCGCCAGTCTCGCCAGGCATCCCTCTGCCTCTTATTATAACCATTAATATAGCAGGATTCGGCGCCCGGTGCTGCATTTTTTCGCGCCAAGGTTGGACGGCAGGCTCTGCGAATGGCGGTATGGGTCCGGGAGCGCAGCTACTTCGGGTTTGGGAGGGGTCAGGAGATAGGGCCTCCGGGCCACCTTTCCCAAACCCTGTCCGCCAGGCTGTGCGGAGTTAGAAAGAAATGCGGGAAAAGTCAGCTAATTGTAAAAACGTCTGGCTGATGCGGACCAGCAGGGCCAGGCGGTTGGCCCGGACCGGCAGGTTGTCGGTCATGACCAGGACCGCATCAAAAAACTTGTCCACCGGGGTTTTTAGGGAAGCCAGGGCCTTAAAGACGGCGGCATAATCGCGCCCTGGCAGGGCCTTGGCCACGGCCTCTTCCATGGCCTCAGTGGCGGCCAGCAGCTGGTGTTCCTCCGGCTGTTCGAACAACTCGGGCTGCACCGGCGTCGCCGGGGTTCCCCGGGAGATGTTGATGACCCGTTTGAAGGCCACGGCCAGGGCCGGGAAATCCAGACCCCGGCGGACCTCATCCAGGGCCTGGGCCCGTTGCATGGCCTCGACGATATCGGTGAACGACGTGCTCAGGACCGCCTCCACCACTTCGGCGCTCAGGCCCTCGCCCACCAGAAGGTGATGCAAACGGGTGCGGAAGAACTCCATCACCTCGCTCTGGGTCCGTTCCGCCGGTTCCGTCAATTTTTCTTGCAAGAGGGCCAGGCTCTGCTGTACAGCGGCGTTCAGGTCCAGATAGAATTTTTTCTCCCAGAGGATATTAATGATGGCCAAGGCCTGGCGCCGCAGGCCGTAGGGATCGGCGGCGCCGGAAGGAATAAGCCCGACGCCGAAACAGCCGCAGATGCTGTCCAGCCGGTCGGCCATACCCACCATGGCGCCCACCAGGTTGGTGGGGAGTTGATCGCCGGCATGGCGGGGCAGATAATGTTCCCAGATAGCCTCGGCAACTTCCGGATCTTCGCCGGCCAAACGGGCATATTCCCGTCCCATGATCCCCTGCAGGCTGGGGAACTCGCCCACCATGCCGCTCACCAGATCGGCTTTGCACAGGGTGGCGGCCCGTTGGACTTTAGCCACTTTCTCGGGCAGGAGCCGTTCGGCCAGATAGGTGGCCAGGGCCCGGAAACGGGTCATCTTATCGTAGGAGGTGCCCAGCAGGGAGTGGTAGACCACACCCTTTAATTCTTCCACCCAGGTATCCAGTGGCACCTTGCGGTCTTCCTGGAAGAAGAACATGGCATCGCTCAGCCGGGCCCGCAGGACCCGTTCATGGCCCTGCTGCACCACCACCGGGTCCCGGGCCAACGTGTTATTCACGGCAATGAAATGCGGCAACAGCCTTCCCTGGCTGTCACGCAGGGAAAAATAACGCTGGTGCTCCCGCATGGAGGTTATGAGGACCTCGTCGGGGAGCTGCAGGAAGCGCTCTTCAAAACTCCCCAGGGTGACGTTGGGGTGTTCCACCAGGAAGGTATTTTCCTGGAGCAGCTCGGGGTTGGGGACGATCTGACCCTGGACCGAGCGGGCCGCCTCCTCCAGTTGCGCCAGCAGCGCCGCCCGCCGCTCGTCGGGATCGACCAGGACATGGGCCTGGCGCAGGGCGGCCAAATAATCGGCAGCCGCCGCGGAACGCAGGGGAATGGCCTGGGGGGCCTGAAAACGGTGGCCGTAAGTTACCGCCCCCGAGGCAATATCGCCGATGGTGAAAGGAATGACTTCCTCGCCGCACAGGGCCACCAGCCAATGAATGGGGCGGGCAAAGGTGATGTTTAAAGAGCCCCAGCGCATGGATTTGGGAAAGGACAATCCCAGGATCCATTCCGGGAGGATTTCCTGCAGCCGGTCGGTCGTGGGCAGGCCGGCAGTATGCTTTTTCACCGCCAGATAGGGGCCTTTCTCGGTTTCCACCACCACCAGGTCCTTGACCACGACGCCCTGGGCGCGGGCAAAACCCAGGGCCGCCGGCGTGGGTTGGCCGGCGGCGTCATAGGCCACGGCCTGGGGCGGACCGATGACCTCCGTCGTGCTCTCGGCCTGGCGTGGGGCCAGGTCAGCGGCCAGGAGGGCCAAGCGGCGGGGTGTGCCCATGGTTTTGATATCCCCCACGGCAATTCTCTCCTGTTCCAGGCGTTTTTGGAACGAGATCCTCATCTCTTCCAAAACAGGCGGGATAAATCTGGCCGGGATTTCTTCAGTGCCGATTTCTATGAGCAGATCAGGTGCCATGGTTTCCTCAACACATTCGCTGCCGTGGTGGCAAGGGTTAGGATTGTCGGGTTTGTGGTTTGTCGTTGCTTGTCCTGGCAGGGGGTGTGTGCCCCAGGGCTTTGCTGTCCGCCAGATCTAACAACCGGGCGCACTTCGCATCTTTCTTATGACGCCGCTTTCTTCTTCAGTAAGGGAAAGCCCATATTCTCCCGCTGTTTCAGGTAGCCTTCGGCGCAGAGACGGGCCATCTGGCGCACCCGGCCGATGAGCCGGCTGCGTTCCGCCACGCTGATGGCTCCCCGGGCATCCAGGAGGTTAAAGGTATGGGAGCACTTCAAGCAATAATCATAGGCCGGCAGGACCAGACCGACACCGATGAGCCGGTGTGATTCTTTCTCGTATTTCTCAAACAGATCAAAGAGCATAGCGACGTCGGCCTGTTCAAAATTATAGGTGGAAAACTCCACTTCGCCGCGGTGGTGAATGTCGCCGTAGGTGATGCCGTCCGTCCAGATCAGGTCGTAGACGTTGTTGATGCCCTGGAGGTACATGGCGATCCGTTCGGGACCATAGGTCAATTCGACGCTGATGGGATGCAGGTCGATGCCGCCGGCCTGTTGGAAATAGGTAAACTGAGTAATCTCCATACCGTCCAGCCAGACTTCCCAACCCAATCCCCAGGCGCCCAAGGTGGGGGATTCCCAATCATCCTCTACAAAGCGGATATCATGGGCCAGGGGATCGATACCCAGGGCTTTCAGGCTGTCCAGATAGAGGTCCTGGACTTCCAGGGGGGAAGGCTTCAGGATCACCTGATATTGATAATAATGTTGCAGCCGGTTGGGGTTCTCGCCATAGCGGCCATCGGTGGGCCGGCGGGACGGCTCCACATAGGCCACGTTCCAGGGTTCGGGGCCCAAAACCCGCAGCATGGTGGCCGGGTTAAAGGTGCCGGCGCCGACTTCCAGATCGTAGGGCTGTTGGATGACGCAGCCCCGGTCAGCCCAGAATCGTTCCAAGGTCATGAGCACATCTTGGAAATGCATGCCCGCTTCTCCTTTGTGCGTGCCGAGAAGGCTAAAAAACTAAGTATTCGAAAAAGTTACCATCAACCCGGCCCTCTGTCAAGTTCAAATCTGCTTCATGTCGGCCGGATGGCGGCCGGCGGTCAGATAGTCCCGGGCCTCGCCGATGGTGAAGAGGGAGCCGGTGACCACGACCAGGTCGTCTTTTTGGGCCAGGCTGGTGGCCTTCTGGATGGCTGCCGCCAAGTCGTCGATGACCAGACTCTGCGGCGGCAGCTGTTCGGCCAGGGACTGCAGGTGTTCGGGAGTGGCAGCCCGATCATAGCGGGGACGGGAGAAAATGACCACGTCGGCCAGGGGCAGGAGGCGCCGGAGAATGCCCCGGATATCTTTGTCGGCCATGATGCCCAACACCAGGATCAGGCGGCGATAGGCAAGGTCATGGCGCAGGGCCTGGGCCAACGTCGCGGCGGCGGCGGGATTATGGGCGCCGTCCAGAACCAGATGGGGATCGGTGGCCATGAGTTCCAGGCGGCCGGGCCAGCGGACCTGCTCCAGACCCAGGCGGATGACCGTCTCAGGAATAGCCAAACCCTGCTGCCGGAGCAACTCCACGGCGGCCAGGGCCACGGCGGCATTGCGGTACTGATGGCGGCCCAGGAGATTGGTGCGCAAGTCGGAGAGGGTGGCATCGAAGCCCTCATAACGGAATCGGCCCCGGCCCTGGCCGCGCACCCGGAAATCACGGGCATAAAGATAAAGGGGGCTGTGCAGGGCCTCGGCCGCAGCCTGGATAGGCACCAGGGCGGTGGCTTGCCGTACCGCAGTGATCACCGGCACTCCGGGTTTGATGATGCCGGCTTTTTCGGCAGCAATGGCGGCCAGGGAGTTGCCCAGATACTCCCGATGGTCCAGGGCGATGTTGGTGATGATCGACAGCAGGGGCCGGACGATGTTGGTGGCGTCCAGGCGGCCGCCCATGCCGGTCTCGAGGATCACCGGGTCAGCCTGCTGCTGGGCATAATAGAGAAAGGCCATGGCCGTGACGAACTCAAAAAACGTCGGCAATTCGTCCGGCTCGACCACCGCCTTGACCTGATTGATGAGGGACAAAACGGTGGCATCGTCAATATCCCCGTCCCGGAGGCGGAAGCGTTCGTGAAAATGCACCAGATGGGGCGAACTGTAGAGGCCCACCGGATAGCCGGCCAGGGTGAGGATCCGGGACAGCATGGCGGCCACCGAACCCTTGCCGTTAGTGCCGGCCACATGGATAAAACGGCAACGCTCCTGCGGGTTGCCCAGCCTGGCCATGAGCCGGGCTGTGGAGGAGAGGCCGAACTTGATGCCGAATTTCTGCAGATCGTAGACCCAGTCCAGGGCTGCGGTCAGGGTCTGGAAGTCCCCGGCCGGAGTCGGGAGTTTTGCTTTTTCTATCTTCATGATCAGCGAATTTCTGGGCAGATACGGTGGCCCAGCCTCCTGCGGAAAGAATTCTGGCCGCGGCTGGAGCGCCATCTTCCTGGCCGTAAACCGCGGCGCCGGTTATCACAGCATCCTATTATACTCAAGAGCGCCTCTTTTGCTAAGGAGTTTTATTGGTGCAGGGCGACCAGCAGAGAGGCGCGGCCCGAGAGGCAGAGCAGGGGGTGACATTTTCCGGTTGCAGTCAGGGGGTGACAGAATCATCTGGCAATCACAATTTTTGCGGCGGGTAATTGACGGATGCCGATAAGAGGGATATTATTCTAGTTTAATTTTTAGACAAGCGCCAATGCTGATGAGGAGATGGGCCCATGGCTGATGATCAGATCCAGAGTGCTTATACCTTTGATGACCTCTTGCTCTTGCCGGCGGCGTCAGAGGTCTTGCCCACCGAAGTGAATCTGGAAACCCGGTTGACCAGAAATCTGCGGATGAATATCCCGTTGGTCAGTGCGGCTATGGATACCGTCACCGAGGCAGAGACCGCCATCTGTATGGCCCGGCAGGGTGGCATCGGCATCATTCACAAGAACATGCCCATCGAGCGGCAGGCCCTGGAAGTGGAAAAGGTGAAGAAGTCAGAATCCGGCATGATTTTAGATCCGGTCACCATCCATCCGGAGGCCAAGATCAGTCAGGTGCTGGAGCTGATGCAGACCTATCGCATCTCCGGGATTCCGGTGGTGGAGGGCCGGCGGTTGGTGGGCATTGTTACCAACCGGGATCTGCGCTTTGAGACCAATCTGGAGCTGCCGGTCAAGGATGTCATGACCAAAGATCGCCTTGTTACTGCGCCGGTGGGCATCACCCTGGAGGAATCCAAGGCCCTGCTGCATAAGTACCGCATCGAAAAACTTCTGGTGGTGGATGATGATTTCCAACTCAAGGGGCTTATTACCATTAAGGATATAGAAAAGATCCGAAAATATCCGGCCGCCTGCAAAGATGAGTTCGGCCGCCTGCGGGTGGGGGCGGCGGTGGGCGTCGGCGACGACCGGGCCGCCCGGATTGAGGCCCTCCTCAAGGCCGGGGCTGATGTTATTGTGATTGATACGGCCCATGGCCATTCCAAGAACGTCCTGGACGCGGCCCGGGCCAGCAAACAGGAGTTTCCGGGGATTGAGCTGATCGTCGGCAATATCGGCACCTATGAGGGGGCTCTGGATCTCATCCAGGCCGGGGCCGATGCCGTCAAGGTGGGGGTGGGGCCTGGTTCCATCTGCACCACCCGGGTCATTGCCGGGGTCGGCGTGCCGCAGATTACGGCGATCATGAATTGTGCCCGGGCGGCCCAGAAACATGACGTGCCGGTAATCGCCGACGGCGGCATCAAATTCTCCGGCGATATTACCAAGGCCATCGCCGCCGGGGCCGACAGCGTCATGATCGGCAGCCTCTTTGCCGGGACCGACGAAAGCCCCGGGGAAACGGTCATCTTCCAGGGCCGCAGCTATAAAGTCTATCGGGGCATGGGGTCCCTGGAGGCCATGAAGGAGGGTTCCAAAGACCGGTATGGCCAGGCCGATGTGGAGTTAGAGGCCAAACTCGTCCCCGAAGGCATCGTCGGCCGGGTGCCGTATCGGGGCAAGCTCACGGATATTGTCTATCAACTCATGGGGGGGCTGCGCTCCGGCATGGGCTATGTGGGCTGTCGGACCATCCCCGAACTCATGGCCAAGGCCCGCTTTGTCCACATCACCCCCGCCGGTCTGCGAGAATCCCATGTCCATGATGTGGTTATCATGAAAGAGGCGCCCAACTACCGGTTGGATTAAACGGGCGAGTCTCGGTGAGCAATAACTCTGGAGTCTGCTGCTATGGCCAAGATCATAAAAGAAAAACCTTCGCCGGCCCAGCTGGAGTCCCTGCAGGTGCACACCTGGAGTCCCTGGGAGTGCGAACCCAGCACCTTTGATTGGACCTATGATGCCGAGGAGACGGCTTATATCCTGGCAGGCGAGGTAACGGTGACCTGCCCCGACGGCCAACAGGTGGACCTCGGCCCCGGTGATCTGGTCCGCTTCCCCCAGGGGCTGAGCTGTACCTGGAACGTCAGAGAAAAAATCCGTAAGGTCTATCGCTTCGCTTAAGCCGCGACCGGCGCGGGGCGCAAGGGAGATACACGCCAATGGACAAATACCCGCATCAGCAAGAGGACGGATCTTGTGAGGGGAGCGAATTGCTGCCCGGGGAACCGGATGAGGGCCAGACTGAGGATTATCAGATCCGCTGGACCTTGGATCAGATCCGCTACAAACTATTAGTGATGAGCGGCAAAGGCGGCGTGGGCAAGACCAGTGTGGCGGTCGCCCTGGCCCTCTTGCTGGCCCGCCGGGGGTTTGCGGTGGGGCTTATCGATGCGGATTTGCATGGCCCCGACGTTTATCGCATGCTGGGCGTCGGCGAGCCCCTGGATCTGGTGCACGGCCAATATCATCTCCCTGCCGACGTGCCCCGCAACCTGAAGTTGGTCTCTGTGGAGGCCATGATGAAAAATAGGGACGCCGCGGTGATCTGGCGGGGCCCCATCAAACATAAGATCATTCGGCAATTCCTCACCGAAATCCAGTGGGGCCACCTGGATTTTCTGGTCATTGACGCCCCGCCGGGCACCGGCGACGAACCCCTGACGGTGGCCCGGACCATCCCGGAGGTGCAGGCCGTCATCGTCACGACGCCCCAGGAGATCTCTCTGGCCGATGTCCGCAAGGCCATCCAGTTCTGCCAGAAAGTTGATCTGCAGATTCTGGGGGTGGTGGAAAACATGGGCCATGTGCGCTGCCCGGATTGCGGCACGGCCATCCCCTTGTTTACCTCCGGCCAGGGCAGCCGGCAGCTGGCGGCCCTGGGACTGCCGGTTTTAGGCGCCGTGCCCTTTGATCCCGAGGTCGTGGCCGCGGCTGATGAGGGACGTCTCGCCGCTTTAGGGGCCTCCCAGAGTCCCTTCTTCCAG
>Ga0272446_1003964_pt1 | contig 17989 bp, 14 predicted proteins | sample YNPCB0061_FD_194587 | JGI IMG/M metagenome (GOLD analysis project Ga0272446, IMG submission 194587) | Hot spring microbial mat communities from Yellowstone National Park, WY, United States - YNP-CB-006-1 | ecosystem: Environmental > Aquatic > Thermal springs > Hot (42-90C) > Sediment | place... | reverse complement strand
TTCTTCCTCCTTCTCCCTTTGGGAGAAGGTTGGGACGAGGAGAAAAACCTTAAGTTGATGACATTGCGGTAAACTGTACGCGTTCAAAACACCAAGCCCCATGAGCCAGTCTATGAGGGATCATGGGGCAGATGATTGTTGAAAACGGTCTAATGAACGGCTACCAAGAACGGGCGGAAGCGGCTATCAACAATGGATTCCGCGAAGGGATTATTTACCGCCGCCTGTCGGAGCCATTGCTGGTGAGTTTGCTAAAGATTTCACGTCGCCATAGGTGTTAATGTCTATCGTTGGCTGGTCGGGGTGATTGGTTTGCAACGACACCTGTCCGTAAAAATAGCCTTTTTGGGCTTCGGTGGGGGTGATGCTCACCACCAGTTCAATTTCGCCGTTTGCTGGAATAGTTGTTGGAGCGGTAATGTTTAGCGTCATGCCTGCCGTAGCTGTCGCTTTGGTAATGATAATTGGCGCGTTCGTGGAGTTTTTGATTTTCGTGGAAATTGAGGCTTGGCGACCCACAAACAACTGTTGGTAAGCCAAAAACGTATTTTCTGGCTGCAATGGGCGTTGGATGAAGGCTTTCAAGAGCAACGTCTCGGTAGGATTCGTGGCGGAATTACTGGTAATGGTCACACTTTTCATCAGCTGGCCATTGTTCGAGCCAATGTTCAGCGTAACATTGACGTGTGTGGATTCGCCCGGGGCTAATTTCGACTTCTCCAAAGGAGCCGTCGTGCAGCCACAACCAGGCTTCACGTCGCTGATAAGAAGTTCTTGATTGCCTGTGTTTTTCAGTTGGATTTTTGCCTGCAAAGGCTGTCCAACTTTGGTTATTGTTCCCCAATCGTAGGTTGTGCCGCCCACGATTTCCAACTTTGGTTGTGCCAAAACTGTTACTGCGCCGAACGTCAGCGCAAGTGCGGTGAATGCCAAAAAACGGTTCATAGAGTGTAGTTGATTGAGATTGTGAATGAATATGAACAAATACAGCTCATGTTGCGTGCAGAATATTGCAGAGGTGTTAATTTGCTGCCAAGGTTGACGATAACTCACAAAGCGCGTTGTCCGACGAGCGTTGAATCCGCTTGATGCGTGTTTGGTCGAGCGTGTGTGGCTCTGCAGCAGCAATTTCGGACAATGCTACTTCGATGTTTGCCACCAACTGCGCCAACCGCTCACGCTCGCCGCTTGGAACAGCCTGCACTGCCAGAGAGTGCTTGACGCGCTGTGCTGTCAGCAAGAGCGAAACACAGCGTTGGCGTTGCGAAAATAGCGTACTGGGGTTGTGGGCATTCGTAGCACATTCAGCGTTGAAATTCATCACGCCCAGCAACACCAGATGCGATTGCTCCAAAAAGCCTTGTAATTCTTGGTTTATCGCGTTGTGCGCCGCCGAGTAGCTCGCCGGGTGGTTCGCCAATGCCCACGCTCGATGAACCTGATGAACCTGACGCACTTGGTGATTCGTTTCGAGGCTCTGCGACTGCATTGTAAACCATCGTCCCGCACTAAAACCCACCAACACTAACGCTGCTGCTTGCAAACACCACCACAAGAGCCTTCGTGCGCGTGAATGCTTACGGTTGCCTGTGGCATGCTCCTGTGCAAGTCCTTGCTGCATTTGGTGTGCCGGACGGAAATTGTCATATTCGGCAGCATGTTCGGCAATACCAAGAGCCTCCACGCGGCGCATAATGCGTTCGGCACGTTGTTGCCACTGATGTTCGCTCTGAAGCCTGTAATGATGGCGGTCAAAAAGAGCAAAAACTGCTTGTTCACGCTCAAAATCGCGCTTGCAGGCTGGATGCTCGTTCAGCAGCGCGTCAAATCGTGCTTGCTCGTCTGCCGAAGCTCCCCGTGCCAACACCAGCGGCAGCAGGTCGTGGTATTCTTGCGGATACGATTGTGGTAGCGGAGTTTCCATGCTGTTTTCCGTTATGATGTTAGGTCTTTGTCGTATCACAGTTTGCCGTGCAACCCGCTCTGCGCCGAAGAAGGCGTAAGACGGGGGCAGTTATGGTTTCATCATTGCACACAGTGTTCACACTTCATACTTCATACTTCATGCTTCACACTTCATACTTCTTTTCGTACACTGCCAGCCGCTCGCGGAGCGCGCGGACAGCACGAAACAGCAGTGTTTTCACTGTGCCTTCGCTTACGCCAAGCGTTCTGGCAATCTCGGCAAGCGGCTCATCATGGTAGTGGCGCAGGACAAACACGGCGCGTTGCTGCGGTGAAAGCGTTTGCAAAGCATCTTGAATGTGTTCTTCAGCTATTGCTGCTTCGGTGAGTGCCTCGGGGCTTGCGTAGTGCGTGTGCTGGCTGTACTGTTGCCCGCCCAGATACACTTTGCCGTACAAGGTTTCCTCGTCGAACGCTGCGCTGTTGTTGAGCAAACGGTACGCCGCTCTACGTTTCATGTCGAGCGCAACATGAACTGCTAACCGATACAACCACGTTGAAATCTGCGCTTCGCCTCGAAACGTGCTGCGTGCCACCCATGCTTTCACAAACGTTTCTTGTACTACGTCTTCAGCGTCGGCGGCATTGCCCATTAAGTCATAGCCAAGTGCGTACAAACGGCGTTGGTGGACTTTGACCAGTTCACCAAATGCCTGACGCGCAATAGTGCCGTCGTGGTGCTGAAGGCGTTCAAGCAACGATGAAGTATTCAAAACCTTTGGCAAACAAGATTGCAAACTTGTCGTTAGACGAACGTATCACGCAAAAGGTTGACATCAATCAAAAGGTTAAACATCGATAAAGCAGGACGTTCGCAACGTCGCAATCAAACGATTGCACGTCGTCAAACCACAATCAAACCACATCATCAAACAAAAATGCAGAATTTTTTGTTCGTGCAGTGTGGGAAAATGCGGTAAATTGCAAAGCGGCTTGCCAATAATATGTGCGAACTGCTACAAACATCGACGAACACCTACGAACACTGTTCAGCGCATTTGTGTTTTGGCAGCCGTTTCATAATCCCATTTGTTGTACTTTAGTTGTTTTGTCGCTATGAAAATTACCGTCATCGGTGCTGGAAATGTGGGCGCGACAGCCGCTCAAAAAATTGCTTACGATGAGCTTGCCCGCGATATCGTCTTGGTGGACGTGATTGAAGGGGTGCCACAGGGCAAAGGCTTGGATATGTATCAGGCAATGCCCGTGCTTGGCTCTGACAGCCGCATCATAGGCACTAACAGCTACGAAGAAACTGCCGATTCGGACATCGTGATTATGACCGCAGGGTTAGCGCGAAAGCCGGGCATGAGCCGCGACGATTTATTGTTCAAAAACGCGGAAATCGTCAAATCTTGCATCGAGCAAGCCTATGCAAAGTCGCCGAATGCGTTTTTCATTATCGTTTCCAACCCGCTTGACGCAATGACCTACGTTGCGCTCAAAGCTACGGGCTTGCCGCGCAACAAAGTCATTGGTATGGCAGGTGTGCTGGACACGGCTCGCTATCGTACGTTTATTGCTATGGAACTGAATGTGTCGGTCGAAGAAGTAACAGCGTTCGTGTTGGGTGGTCATGGCGATACGATGGTTCCTCTGCCGCGCTACACGACCGTCGCAGGTGTGCCAATTTCCGAACTTATTCCGCAAGACCGCATTGACGCAATCGTCAAGCGCACGGCAAATGGCGGCGCAGAAATCGTCAATTTCCTGAAAACGGGCAGTGCGTATTACGCACCTTCGGCTTCGGCAGTGGAAATGGCGGAGTGCATTATCAAAGACAAACGCCGCATTTTGCCCTGTGCTGTGCAACTCAACGGCGAATATGGCTTGAGCGACGTGGTTTGTGGTGTGCCGATTGTGCTTGGCAAAAACGGCATGGAAAGCATTTTCCAAATCAAACTCTCCGCCGAAGAACAAGCAGCACTGAATAAATCTGCCGACGACGTAAAAACCAATATCGCAAAACTGGCGGCACAAGGTTAAGCACGTTCAACATCTCAGAGACTGTTTGAAAACTCTGCCAGCCCTCACCTCAATCCTCTCCCAGAGGGAGAGGAAGCGAGATTTGAAGAGGCTTTCTTCCTTCTTCTCCTTTTGGGAGAAGGCTGGGATGAGGGCAGTAAAACGCGGTATGGAGAGTTTTTAAAACAGTCTCTTAAACAGTTGGCTCCAAATCTTGCTAACGTAGCTAACATAAATAACGGCTGCAAATAATCAACAACCTTACGTGAGCGTTTCCAGCCGTCCCTACTCCACCATTTTCAAATCATTTTTGAGGAACACACCATGAATCGCATCACGACATTTGGCACAACGTTCTTCGGCAAATGCGCTGCCGGAGCATTGATGCTTGGCATGGCACTGGTATTTGCGGGCTGCCCAAGCAACACCAACGACCCAGCACCTGTACAGGAAACATTTTCGTTCAAACAAGGTGATTACACCGTGTACACCAACACTGAACTCAACGAACAAAACAATCCCACCGGCACTCCCTACCGTTCCTCACGGATTATTGCACGCACGGGTCTGATGCTTGGCGGACAAAATGATGCTGTTTTAGCTATTGATTCGAGTTTTTTGCCTGCCTCGCAGGGCGGTACACGTGTGGACACCACGTACTATCGCGTCAATAACCGCGAAGTCTTCACCTACTTGGACGCAGAAAGAGCAGCAGCATTAGCCGGCGGCGCGGCAATGGGCGGTGTGCGTGGTTTTACACCACGCTGGATAAAGGTTGCTGAACTGAACGAAACCGCAGGGTCAGAGTTCCGCGATTCTCTCAGCGTTTCTGTCGATATTCCCGGGCTTGGCGCATTGCCTTTTGTCATACGAACCGTAGGGCGCAACCAAGGCAGAGCAATGCTAATGCTCGACCAAAACTATGCCGTGTATCGTCAAACGCAGAACATTTCAACTTCTATCAATTTACTGGGAATGGCTATTTCGTTTGCGGTGCCGGGCGAAGTAGATTTTGGCGGGCTTGCGGGTTCGCCGCGCACAATTTTACGCACACAAACCAATTCCGCCCAGATTTCTTTGCTTGGTATGCTCACACCGATTCCCGGCTCACGTTCCACGATGGTATCGTTCCGACCGGGCAACTAAGGAGAAAGATGAAAGCAGAAGGATGAAGGATGGAAAGCACGCACACTCAATGCGTTGCGTTCACAACCGCCTGAACACCCAGTGTTCAGGCGGTGCTGCTTTGGAGGTGGTCAATCACGATAATTATCTGGTCTGCCACGCGCTTTGCGGCAAGTTCGATGATACGTTTGTTCAATTCAGAACGATGTGCGCGGTAGATGAGCATTTCTTCAGCCGTGAAATTCCCCACTACAATACCAATGACCGTGTTGCGTAAGGCAGCATCGCGTTTGAGCGCACTCTGGACAAACGTTTGTTGCTGTGCGCGTGAGGCTTGCAGCAGCGCGGAACGGTGCGCCATGCAGTACATTGCACACACATCCAGCAGAACGGCGTTGTGCAGTTTTAGCACTGGACGCAGCGTTTGATGAAGAAACGCTTCAGCAGGCGCGTTTGGAGCATTGGAGCGTACTTTTTCGGCATCAACGGCGGCGATGTGCGGTCTGAGCGCGAGCAGTGCTGCGTCGCGTTCGCTGCTATACAGAGTGTTTATGCTTGAACTATTCATGTTCGCGTTCACGACGGGGGCCTTTCCGCATTACTTTGCCTTGAACAAATGTTCAAAATGCTCCGCATTGGCAATAAGCAACGATGAATCGCCGTAGCTGAGAAATCGGTACTGCTCTGCCAACGCCGCCTCGTACACCGTTCGCCAGTGGCTTGTGCCGTGTTCATCGCTTAAAAACGCCGCCACGAGCAGCATGAGCGTGCTGGCAGGCTGGTGAAAGTTGGTTATCAGCGCATCGCATAGCTGAAAACGATAACCGGGCATAATCATCAACTGCGTCTCGCCTTCAATGCTTTGGAGTTCGTGCCGTTGCATCCAGTCAAGCACCACTTGGAGTGCCGTCGCAGCACTCGGCAGTGGTTGTGTCATATCATTGCCAAGCTCTGCGTTCATTCTGTAAGCATCCCACTGGGCAATGGTGAGTTCTGTCGTTGCTTGCACGTTGCCATCGTTAGCCAGCAGCCGCACACCCCACCAATACAGCGATTCCAACGTCCGCACGGACGTTGTACCCACCGCCACTAATGGCAGCCTCTCTGCGCGTTGTGCAAGAAGAGTTTCAACGGTGCTGCGTCGGACGCTCATGCGCTCGTAGTGCATGGTGTGATTTTTTGCTTCGGTGCTGGTCATGGGCTTAAACGTTCCTGCCCCTACGTGCAGTGTTACGCGCTCGGTACGAACGCCGTTGCTCTCCAATGCTTGGAGGACATCGTTAGTAAAATGTAAGCCTGCCGTCGGTGCTGCCACCGAACCTTCATACTTGGCATACACCGTTTGATACCGTTCTTTGTCGCTTGGCTCTGCCGAACGCTTGATGTACGGCGGAAGAGGAACTTCGCCGCAAGTGTCCAAACACTCTGCAAAGGAGATGTGTTCAGGCTGCCATGAAAAGCGCACCAAGGCTTCGGTGGAAGATTGCTCGCCGCGTTCAATAATACGGGCTTCGAGCCTGATGCCATTGCGCTCCACGTGCAGCGTTGTGCCTTTTTTGACGTTGCGCCCACCCACCATGCACAACCACGTGCTGCTTCCGCGTTCAAGCATTGCCACCGCCGGGTCGTGCGACGGGTGCAATGCCTGCAAACAGAAGACTTCAGCCGCCCCGCCGGTGGGCTTCTGCATGGCGATTCGTGCAGCTATCACGCGGCTATCGTTCATCACCAGCAAGGTACGCTGCGGGAGTAGCGTCGTGATAGCGCGAAACCCGTGATGCTCAATATGACAATGATAACGCTGCTCGTCGTTCTGCCGACTGCCCTGACGCAGCACAGCCACGAGCAATTTACTACTTGCTCTGTCGTCCAGAGGATAAGCAGCTATGCGCTCTGGCGGCAAATCATAGCGATACTCTTCAGTAGGAACTTTTGGGACAAACGCAAAATTTTCCATAGTTTCGAGAATTGGAGATAAGAACCTTGTGATGTTCAGAATCGACATCTTGCATTTCACATCTTGCATTTCATCACTTTTTGACCATGAACGCACACAAACGACCAGAATCCTTTGTTGTTCACAACAATATCGTGAAAAAACTCGCGCCGCCCATCCACACACGCGCCAAAACAACGCTCTCCAACGGTGTGCGCGTGGTCACGGAAACCATGCCGCTTACGCAGTCGTTTGCCTTGGGCGTATGGATTGATGCAGGCTCTGGCGATGAAGCCCGCAACGAACACGGCATGGCACATTTGCTGGAACACGTGGTGTTTCGCGGCACGCAGAAACGCTCGGCACTGCAGATTGCCAATTATCTGGAATCCGTTGGCGGGTATGTCAATGCTTTTACGACGAAAGACCACACGTGCTATTACACCCGTGCGCTCACCGAGCATTTTGAACGGTCGCTGGATTTGCTGGCGGACATTGTAGCAAATCCCCTGTTGCGCCAAACAGACCTTGACAAAGAGCGCGGCATTATCCTCGAAGAGATAAAATCGTTGGAGGACGAACCCGAAGAACTGATTAACGACTATCTGGACGCAAGTTTGTTCGGCTCTCATGCTCTTGCCCATCCCATAAGCGGCTCTGCGCGTTCACTCAAGCACGCTGACACGCAAACGCTTGCCAGTTTTCACGCCCGCCAATACGCCGCCGAACACGTGATTGTGGCAGTAGCAGGGAATGTGCAACACGACACAGTTTGCCGTGCGGCAGAAAAGTTTTTGGGACACATTCGGCACTCGCCTGTGCGCCGCCGCCGTGCTGTTCCCAAACGCCGTGCGGCAACACATTCTTCGCGCACCAAACCCGTGCAGCAGGCGCACTACCTTGCAGGCGTGATGATGCCCCAGATAAGCGATGAAGAGTATTACACCCTTGCTGCGCTCAACGTCATTTTGGGCGACGGCATGAGTTCACGCTTGAATCAAAGCATCCGTGAAAAACGTGGCTTGTGCTACAATGTGTATTCAGCAGTTAATGACATGCGCGATTGTGCCGTTTTTAGCGTCTATGCGGCAATGGAAGAACGCAATCTTCGCACAACACAAGACTTGGTGAACCGCGAACTTCGCGCTCTTGCGGAAACACCTGTGACAAACGCTGAACTCAGCCGCGCTAAAGCACAGCTCAAATCCAGTTTAATTATTGGCTTGGAGAGTTTGTCGGGCAGAATGAATTTGCTGGCAAAAAGCGAACTCTACACCAGTGAATACGAAGAAATCGAAGAACGGGTGGCTGCCATTGAGCGCATCAGTGCTGCACACATACTGGCATTGATGGACAAGTACTTGCGTTTGGACGAATGGCACACAAGCTGTATTTTGCCAGCACAAGAAGAATAACGCACGCAAGCCTTGTCTCTGGGCGTTTGCGAAGGTTATGAAGAACCGCTAACGCTCGTCCCAACTGCGATACAAGCTAACCGTTCCACTTACGTACACACTCCAATCGCTCTATGCAACACGACTCTTCTGCCTCATCTACCACACAATCTACCACAAGAACCCTTATTCCTACGCTTGGCTTGTTTACCACTGTGGCAATTGTTGCAGGGTCAGTCATCGGCTCTGGTATTTTCCGCAAACCTTCGCTGATGGCTGCACAACTTGGGCAACCCGAATTGCTTTTGCTTGTTTGGGTTCTGGCTGGTGTGCTCACGCTGTTTGGCGCACTTACCAACGCCGAGGTGGCGGGCATTATTTCAGCCACAGGCGGGCAGTATGTGTTTTTTCAAAAAATGTACGGCAATTTTGTGGCATTTATGTACGGGTGGGCAGCATTGGTGGTGATTCAAAGCGGCTCTATTGCAAGCGTGGTGTATGTGTTCGCCGAATATGCTCAGTACTTTGTTGCGCTGCCCCGATATTCACCCGACCTTGAACACGCTGTGGTGCTGCATTTGCCGTTTATTGGTGATATTCTCCCATTGCACGACATCGGCGTAAAAGGTGTGGCAATTACCGTAATATGGCTTCTGACAGCGGTCAATTACGTAGGTGTGCGCTTCGGCGGATTGGTGCAGGGTACGTTCACCACGCTCAAGCTGGCAGCGATACTGTTGCTTATGGGCGCAGCGTTCTCCTTTGCTGGCGGTTCAGCAGCACATTTCACCTCACATTTTACTGCTACCAGCACCTCAGCCACGCCAACAGCACTGCCATTGGCTGCAGATGCCAATATCGTGCTATTGTTGGTAGCGGCTTTAGCAGGGGCGTTTTGGACATATGACGGCTGGAACAACATTACCTATGTTGCTGGCGAAGTCAAGCGTCCCAATCACACTATTCCTCGTGCGCTCATGCTGGCTATGGGCTTGGTGATAAGCGTGTATGTAGGCATCAATCTGGCATATCTCTATGTGCTACCTGTGCCGCAAATGGCTGGCTCAAAACTTGTGGCAGCAGACGTGGCAACGCTGGTGATGGGGAGCGGCGGCGGTGCATTTGTGGCAGCAGCAGTGATGATTTCCACGTTTGGCACGTCCAATGGCACGATTCTCGTCTGTGCGCGAGTCTATTATGCTATGGCAAACGATAAACTCTTTTTTCCATCGGTAGGAACTATTCATCCGCGTTTTCACACACCAAACACCGCGCTCATTCTGCAAGCAGTCTGGGCAAGCGTTTTAGTGCTTAGTGGCACATTCGATATGCTCACGAATATGCTCATTTTTATTATCTGGATTTTTTATGCTTTGGGGGCATTCGGCGTATTTATTTTGCGGCGCACCATGCCCGACGACCAACTTGCCACACCACGCCCATACAAGGTGTGGGGATACCCTATTGTTCCAGCAGTGTTTGTGCTGTTTGCCACCTGTTATGTGCTTATCACGCTCTACAACGACGTAACAGCATACATAGCAGGACGCTCGGCTCTCATTAACTCCGTACTGGGGCTGGCGTTAGTCTTGAGCGGAGTGCCATTGTATCTGTATTTTCGCAACCGTTCGGCACAGTCATAAATGCCCATAAGCACCAAACCCTGCAAGCGTGTTTTGGCAACACGTGCAGGGTTTGTTATACACATAATCTGTTTTTTCTCCGCCCAAATCACGCAAAGGTAGGTTAGGTAGTTTCTGCCTCAGCTTCTGCTTGGGCTTTGTCCTGCGCCGCTTTGATGACTTCAGCTTCGTCTTCCACAGGCGGGTTTGGCACAAGAGTAAATTTCAGACTCTCTGCACCTGCTTCGTGTTCAAGGCGAATGCGAGAGCCTTCTTTGTATGTGCCTGAGAGCATCTGCTCGGCAAGTTCATCCTCGACATACTTTTGCAGCGCACGGCGGAGCGGGCGTGCGCCGTATTTTTCGTCATAGCCTTGCTCGGCAAGGAAATCTTTTGCGGATTTGGTGATTTCCAACATAATGCCCAACGCATCCACCCGCGAAAAGAGCTTGCGAGCTTGAATGTCAATGATACGGTAAATGTCCTCTTTCTTCAACTGGTGGAACACAATCGTGTCATCAATGCGGTTCAAAAACTCAGGATTAAAGAGCCGCTTGAGCGATTCTTCTATCGTGGATTTCATTGCTTTGTATTTGTCTTCACTTTCGCCTTTGCCTTCGCTAAAGCCAATTTTGCCGCCTGCTTTTACGTCGCGCACGCCCACGTTCGAGGTCATAATGATAGTCGTGTTGCGGAAATCCACGCGCCGCCCCAGACCGTCGGTTAAGATGCCGTCGTCGAAAACTTGCAGTAAAATATTGAACACGTCGGGGTGCGCTTTTTCGATTTCATCCAGCAAAATAATGCTGTATGGCTTGCGGCGTACTTTTTCGGTCAATTGTCCGCCTTCTTCGTAGCCAACATAGCCCGGAGGCGCACCGACCAAGCGCGACACGGAAAATTTTTCCATGTATTCGCTCATGTCCACACGAATCAAAGCGTCTTCCGAGTAGAACATATACCGCGCCAAGGCTTTGGCAAGTTCGGTCTTGCCCACGCCCGTTGGTCCTAAAAACATAAACGTCCCAATCGGTCGGCGCGGGTCTTTTAAGCCCGCACGTGAGCGGCGAATGGCTTTGGAGAGTTTTTCCACAGCTTCGTCCTGACCAATAACCTCACTTTTGAGTTCGTCAGCCATACGGAGCAGTTTTGCGGTTTCGGCTTCAGCAAGTTTGGTTACAGGAATTCCCGTCATCATTGCCACAACATCCTCGATATTGGACTCTTCCACCGTAAAAATCATCGAGGAGGCATTTTCGTCCCATTCAGCTTTTGCGGCTTCCAAGTCTGATTGCAACTTTTTCTCCAAGTCGCGCAGTTTGGCTGCTTCCTCGAAGTTTTGCGATTTCACGACGTTATTTTTTTGCTCCTTGATGTCTTCAATTTTTTCTTCGAGGTCGGTGATTTCTTTTGGCACAACGATATTCGACAAATGCACCCGCGCACCTGCCTCGTCCAGCACGTCAATTGCCTTGTCGGGCAGAAAACGGTCAGTGATGTAGCGTTCGCTCATGGTCACGCACGCCTTGAGGGCTTCGTCGGTATAGCGAACGTTGTGATGCTCTTCGTATTTCGGGCGGATATTGATAAGGATTTGAATGGTTTCTTCCACGCTTGGTGGTTCAACGATAATTTTTTGAAACCGTCGGTCGAGCGCACCGTCTTTTTCGATGTACTGGCGGTATTCGTCCAGCGTGGTTGCACCAACGCATTGAATGTCGCCACGCGCCAGAGCGGGTTTGAAGATGTTGGACGCATCCAGCGAACCCGACGCGCCGCCCGCACCAACAATAGTGTGCAACTCGTCAATGAACAAAATCACGTCTTTGGCTTTTTCCAGTTCGCTCATCACGGCTTTCATGCGTTCCTCGAACTGCCCGCGATATTTTGTGCCAGCAACCATTGCCGCCAAATCCAGCGTAACGATGCGCTTTTCGTGCAGCACACGCGAAACTTTTTTCTGAATAATTTGCAATGCCAAGCCCTCGGCAATTGCTGTTTTGCCTACGCCGGGCTCGCCAATCAGCACAGGGTTGTTTTTTTTGCGACGCGACAACACTTGAGCCACACGCTCAATTTCTTTGTCGCGCCCAATCACGGGGTCAAGTTTGCCTTCGAGTGCAAGTTTGGTCAGGTCGCGCCCGAAGTTGTCCAGCACGGGTGTTTTTGCGCGTTCTTGGACGGGTTTTTTGCCGCCACTTCCTGCTTTTTTCTCGCCTTTCTGCGGATTGCTGGGTTTGCCAGAAATGATGTTGTCCAACTCGTTGCGAACACCATCGTAGCTGACACTGAACTGCGACAAAATTTGAGCAGCTATGTTGTCGTCATCTCGCAAGAGCGAAAGCATAAGATGTTCAGTGCCAATAACTTCCGATTTGTACAATTTTGCCTCCAAATAGGTGATTTTGAGGACTTTTTCGGCTTGTTTGGTCAGTGGAATATTGCCGATGGTGAGTGTGCCGCCCGATGAACGCACGGTGTCCTCGATAGCCTTTTTGACCTTAAACAAATCCACGCCGAGATTGCGAAGAATTTTGACCGCAATGCCCTCTCCTTCGCGGATGATGCCTAAGAGCAAGTGTTCGGTGCCGATGTAATCATGCCCCAAGCGCAGAGCCTCCTCGCGGCTGAGGCGGATAACATCCTGCACACGATTAGAAAAATTGCCTTCCATACACGGATTCCTTCAGAGTGAAATGGAAAAAGAGTGAGTGTCGTTGTACGTTTGAGAGTTCATATATGCCTCAGAGCCAGAAATCTCTGGCAATCCGACCGATGTAACCTTTGTGCGTGCGGAAGAACCAACAAAGACGGATATGTTGTCGTGTCAGTGCAACCCCGTCGCCGAAAACCATCCCGTCAGACCCTACCATTTAATGTTCACATTCAATAATTTTGCTTGCACTTTACCGAATCTACGGCACGAAGAGGATAAAGTCAAGTATTTCGTGCATTCTTGCGGAACAATATGTGTTTTTTGCATGGACTTTTACATAGACGTTGCACCAAGTCTGTGCTTGTATCCAGTCTTTTATTGTGCCATACTCACTGACAAATCGCCTACGCTCAAGTACGCTCAAGTAACTGTATGAGACGTTTACATACGCAGTTTCCGTGCCGAATATTGCAAAAAATGTTACAAAAAAATGTTGCACCGCGAAACTTTCCTCTACTGGAACGTTATCACGATGCAACACACTCTGCTTACTATGGCAAATACCTTACCGACGAGGCGCAGCAGGCGGTCGGCTTGCACTGGAACGATTGGCTGCCACGCTGTTCGGGCGTGCCGTCGCACCGGGACGGGTGCGCATGGTAGTAGTCGTTTTTGTTTTGGTGTTCATCGTTGTTGTCGAGCCGGAAACATTAGTGGTCGTGCGGGTTGTGGGTCCTGTGAGCGAGCCAAGTTTTCTCATAGTCCACACGCCATCTGCACTGTCGGCGGGCAGTGTGCGCTCGTACCGCCAATTGCCTTTGAGCGCGCCTGCTTTGGGGTCAATTCTAAATGTAGCCGTGCCGCGCTCAGGGTGGATAGTTTCCTCGTAGCTCATACCTTGTTTCGGCGGCTCCCACCAACGCATCTCCACTTTGTCGCCTTTGATAGTGCCTTCGATTTGTCCTTGCTGATAATCGTAGCTACCGCGCAGGTTATTGCCCTGTTGGGTCATGCGGACTTCGCCCCACTCAGGGGACAACCACGTGCCAGAAAAATTCGCCGCGCCTTGCCGCATAACAGTATTGCTGGTGCTGTACGACGAACTTGCCATGCTGGATTTGGTTTTGGTGGTCGTGCGCACATTCGTTCTGCCGTTGTTGCGCATGGTGCTTGTACTTGTCCGCGTTGCGAATGAGGCTCTATTGGTGCGTGGTTGTGCCTGAGCGACTTGCTGAAGAATGTCTGACACACCAACTGCCACCAATCCCGCAACCGCCGCAGACCACACTGCTTTGGGTATCATTCGGCGTATCATGTAGTCCATACAACTTGCTCCTTGTTGTGCTTGGGTGAAGTAGAACACACTTGTTGTTTGCGCTAAACTTACACAGTTTATAGTTTCTTGCAAGCGGTCTTGAGAGTGAAGCATAAGATTTTCTCCTGCCCCCGAAAAAAGTACTTGCAAGCCGACACAAAGCCTTGACCAGAAAGCCTTGACCAGCATGTATCGCTGTGCAAGTTTATCGCTGCACGAGTATTCGTTGGGTATCAGTTCTACGCGTAGTGTTCATACGGCACAGATACACGCCCGGTGGCAGCGAAGCCGTCTGCATAGTGTATTCGTATGTTCCGGCACCAAGAATTTCATCTACGAGCGTTGTCACTTCGCGCCCCAGCACATCATACACCGCCAAGCGTACAGGCTCAGGCGCAGCAAGCACGAAGCGCACAGCAACAAGTTCACTGGCAGGATTAGGCAAACACGACACAATGCGGTCTTCAAGCGAAGAATGTGGCGTACTCAGCGCGACGCTCGTTGTCAGCACGGCTTCCACCGGCGCACTTTCGTTCCACAAGCGGTCAAGTGCCGTTACGAAATACCGCCAACGCTGGCTGCCGCCATCCATATCAGGGTCGGTGTATGAACGCGCTGGCGTAACCGTACGCAATGCGCGGGTGTTGTTGAAATCTGGCACGGTGCCGCTTGCAAAACGATACACAGCATAGAACCTTGCTGTGTCGCCGTCGCGTGCGCGAGCAGGGGGCATCCAAGAGAGTGTAGTTGCTCCTGAGAGCAGGGTTTGGCGTTGAACGTTCGTGGGTGCAAGAGGCGGCACGCTGTCCTTCCATGCCATCACTGGCGGTAATGCTGGCGCAGCAAACTGCCCTGTGCGAAGTGCAGTGCCAATGCCGTTCAGGTCGCGGGTAAGTTGCACGGAACTAAAAAACACGCTCCCATGCGCTCCTTGTGTGCGGTTCAACGCTACTTGGTCAAGCAGCACCTGCGCTTGCCAGTTCGTGGGCGAAGCAAGCCTGTATGCGCCAAGTCCAGCGTACAAATGCCGCGCCCCGCTCGCACCAACTGAACCACGCTGCGCTTCATTCAGCCACCACGGCAACAGCCGTGCATAGTCCTGCCCGCCGCCAAAACCCCAGTACAATTGCGGCATCAAATAGTCCACCGTACCTGCTTGCAGCCATGCTAACGGGTCGCAAAAAATAACGTTGAACGCATCTAATCCCACAATACCTTGCGGTACGCCGTTGCGCCAAATTCCGAACGGACTTACGCCGAACTTCACAAACGGCTTCACGGCGCGGATGCTGTCAAACACCATCTTGATAGTCAAATTCACATTATCGCGCCGCCAATCACCCACGTTCGTAAATCCGCGCGGAAATCGTGTGAACGTGGCACTGTCTTCGCCGCGCATTCCAGCGTAGGGATAAAAATAATCGTCGAAATGCAAGCCGTCAATGTCGTAGTTCCGCACAATATCCATCATCACCGAAGCCACGTACTCCCGCACTTCCGCCAGACCCGGATTGAGCATGAAGCGTGGGTTGGCAAATGCCAAGTGCCACTCGGGTCGTGTAACGGAGATGTGATTCGGCGAAATTGTGCGCGACGACAGGTGAACCGAACGAAAGGGATTGCACCACGCATGAAATTCCATGCCGCGCTTGTGGGTTTCCTCAATCATAAATTCCAGCGGGTCCCACATCGGCTCTGGAGCTCGTCCTTGTGCGCCGGTGAGCCACTCCGACCACGGCTCGCGGGATTTTGCATAGAGCGCATCAGCACTGGGGCGCACTTGCATAATGATTGCGTTGAAGCCATTGGCACGGTGAGCATCCAACATCGCAATAAAGTCTCGCCGTTGTTTGTCTGGCGGGTCGTTGCGATTCAACGGGAAATCTATATTATCCACAGCAGCTATCCACACCGCCCGAAGTTCACGTTTGGGAGCGGAGGTAGCCGATTGCGGAAAAAGCGGTGGCGTGCTGCTAAGATACAAACAACCCAGCAACACTAAGAACAGCCGCGTCGTCATCAAATAGTGTGGCATATCTGGTGTCTTTCATAGAGTTTGTGAGGGGAGTAAATTCGCCGAATAAAATAATCAGACCGCCTGACTTTGGCAAGAGGAAGGCAAGAGTAAGGAAACTTTTTGGTAAGTTTGCAGCACGCACTACTACCTATTTGTGCATATTTTTGATGACAACAACTTTTTGATGACAATAACACAGGACACACTGGTTATGAATCACTCCGAGCGCGTCGTTATTCTGGATTTTGGTTCACAATTCACCCAGCTTATCGCCCGTAAGGTGCGTGAATGTGGCGTGTATGCCGAACTGCATCCGTTTTCTATTAGCCAAGAACGTCTTGCTGAACTTTCACCGCAAGCTCTTATTCTGTCAGGAAGCCCGCACAGCGTCTATGCTCCAACGGCTCCTCTTCCGTCGTTTGACGTGTTTGCTTTTGCCGAAGAGCGCGGAATTGCCGTGTTGGGGTTGTGTTATGGACTGCAGCTTATTGCCCATACACAAGGCGGTGCAGTGGATAAAGCTGCTAAACGGGAGTTTGGACGCGCTCTACTCGAATTTGACAAACCCAGTAAACTGTTTGCAGGCGTACAAAACCGTCAAGTCTGGATGTCCCACGGAGATTCACTCACCAAACTGCCACCGGGGTTCGACATCATTGCTCACACCGACAACGCGCCATTGTGCGCCATCGAGAACGAATCTCGAAACATCTACGGCGTGCAGTTTCATCCTGAAGTGCATCACACCACAGACGGCACAACGATTCTGCGAAACTTTCTCTTTGCGATTGCTGGCTGCAAAGGCGGTTGGAACGCGGGTTCGTTTGTGGACGATGCGGTGGAGCGTATTCGCACCGAGGTTGGCACTGGCGGCGTGATTTGCGCTTTATCGGGTGGCGTAGATTCTACCGTAGCGGCGGTACTCCTGCACAAGGCTTTGGGCGAGCAGTTACACTGTATTCACATTGACAATGGTCTTATGCGCAAGGACGAAAGCCGTCAGGTGGTGGAGTTATTCAAAACGCATTTTTCCATGACAATTGACGTTGTGGATGCTTCCGCGCTGTTTTTGCAACGGTTGGAAGGCGTTTCCGACCCCGAACAAAAGCGCAAAATCATCGGAAACACGTTTATCGAAGTGTTTGAACAGGAAGCAAAAACATTCGGCGACGCACAGTTTTTGGCTCAAGGGACGCTGTATCCCGATGTGATAGAATCGGTCTCGTTTGCAGGTCCGTCGGTAACTATCAAAACGCATCACAACGTGGGCGGGCTTCCAGAAACGATGAATTTGCGGCTGATAGAGCCATTTCGGGAACTCTTCAAGGACGAAGTTCGCGCCGTAGGAAGACTGTTGGGTGTGCCAGACTGGTTTATTGAACGGCATCCTTTTCCCGGTCCGGGCTTGGCAATTCGTGTTCCGGGTACGCTTAGTGCGGCAAAACTTGCGCTTTTGCGCGAAGCAGACGCTATCTACATCGAAGAACTTCGCAAGGCAGGGCTGTACAACGAGATTTGGCAAGCCTTTGCCGTGCTGCTGCCCGTGCAAACAGTGGGCGTAATGGGCGACGAACGCACCTACGAGTATGTCTGCGCTTTGCGTGCCGTTACCAGCGTTGACGGCATGACGGCAAACTGGTATCCAATGCCCCACGACCTGCTTGCCCACATCTCCAACCGCATCATTAACGAAGTACGTGGTATCAATCGCGTGGTCTATGACGTTTCCAGCAAACCACCGGCAACAATAGAATGGGAATAGTGCCTTGACCGTCATTCGACCGCCCGCATCCGCGATATAGCGAAGAAGCGGGCGTTCAGAGGTTCATCAATACTCTTGAGCAGATGGTGAAGCCTTGGTGAGCGGCTACCTCAAGACGTTGAAGCGTTGGGAATCTCTGGCAGAGGGGGTGCTGAGGATGAGCGTGTAGGCACCATTGGGCAGCGAGCGCACATCCATTTGCAGGCGGTACTCGCCAGGCTGATGCTCAGCC
>Ga0272446_1003963_pt1 | contig 17998 bp, 12 predicted proteins | sample YNPCB0061_FD_194587 | JGI IMG/M metagenome (GOLD analysis project Ga0272446, IMG submission 194587) | Hot spring microbial mat communities from Yellowstone National Park, WY, United States - YNP-CB-006-1 | ecosystem: Environmental > Aquatic > Thermal springs > Hot (42-90C) > Sediment | place... | reverse complement strand
CCAGCAGCGAACCCGGATGTGCGCGGCGTGTGGGTGGACCGCGTCGTGCTCGTGCGCGAGTAAGCGGCTACAGCCCCGCGCGCGCCCGGACGGCGTCCAGACGCGGTACGCCGGCGGTCGCGCCCATGCTCTCGATGCAGAAGGCAGCGCAGGCGGCGCCCAGTCGCGCCGCCTGTTCGATCTCCTCGCCCGTCATCAGGCCGGCGAGGAACCCGGCGTCCCAGCAGTCGCCCGCGCCCGTGACATCGACGACGCGGGCAGGCAGGGCCGGGAGGCGCGCGCGGCGCGACGCCGTCGCGATGAGGCAGCCCGCCGCCCCCAGCTTCAGGCAGACCGATCCCGCGCCGGCTTCTAGGATCCGGTCCGCCATCCCGTCCGGCGTTTCGCCCGGGTAGATCGCGGAGAGGTCGCTGGCGCTCGGCAGCGCAATGTCGCAGAAGGGCAGAGCCGACTCCCAGAGGTCGCGTCTGGGCCCGAGGCCCCAGCACTCGTCGAGCAGGGTAGCGCACCCGCGCCGACGGGCCTCAGAGAGGAGCGACGGCGCTTGCGGGTCCAGCCCCGGCAGCACCCACAGGTCCTGCCACAGGAAGAAATCGGCGTCGAACAGGCGGTCGAGATCGAGATCCGCGGGCGAGAACCGGAGGTTGGCGCCCGGCGTGTGGATGAAGGTGCGCTCCCCGCCAGGATGGACGCCGACGAACGTGAAGGGGGTCGCGTCCCCATCGGCGAGCAGCAGCCCCGAGACATCCGCGCCGGCGGCTGCGATCTCGTCGCGGAGCAGCCGGCCCATCGCGTCGTTGCCCACCCTGGAGAACACTGCAGCCGGCAACCCCATGCGCGCGAGCGCGCAGGCGGTGTTGACCGCTCCGCCGCCCGGCAGGAAGCGCGCTGTCTCCGTGACGACCTGCGGCACGCGGCCGGGCTGCGGGTAGGCCTCCAGCGGCCCGGAGAGGGCGTCCATCACGGCGATGCCGAGACAGTGGGCGGGCCGCACGGTTCAGCGCGCTCCCACGTCGAGCCCGAACATGCGGACGGGCTCTGTGAAGAAGCCCGCGGCCGCGATGTCAATGGCCTCCGCACGGGTGTACTGCCCTTCGAGGACCTTGCGCGCAAGCACTGTGGCGAGAACGCGTCGCACGATCTTCGCCTTGGCGTAGGCCCACTCGATGCAGTAGGCGTCGGAGAAGAAGCCGACGTGCCGGTTGAGGGGCAGAAGGTCGAGCCGCTCCTCCATGATCTGCCGCATCGCGCTCGGGTTGAAGTTGTGCCACCAGTAGCCGATGAGCGACAGGTTCGGCAGCTCCCGGCAGAGCGTGCAGAGGGACTGGTTCCCGTGGCGGCTGGCCAGGAAGCACTGGAACCGGATGCCGGGGTGCCGGCTGACCATCTCCGCCAGCTGCGTGATGGCACGCGTGGAGAGCCGGCTGGCCGTCTCGTGCGGCAGCGGCTCCGCGCCGAAGCTGAACTGGAACACCAGGGGCCACTCCCGGCGCTCGAGCGCACGCAGGTACGCCTCGTGGATATAGGCGGCGTAGATGTCCCGCTCGCGCGGCCCGGCCTGCGCGCGCCGCTGCAGGGCGTCGTGCATCTCCTCCTCGGTCACCGGAGAGAGGTCCAGGTCCATCGAGATGTGCGTGGCGGTCGCGACGATGTCGCGGACGGGGATGTGGTCCACGTAGTGCTCGATGGCGGCGTGCACATCCTCGGTGGAGCGGATCGCTCGATCGACGGGCGGGCGCCCGGCGGAACCGATGGGCGTGGGGCTCTCGGGTTCCTTCCCCCAGCAGCGTTCCAGCTCGTAGAGCGCGGTGTCGTACTCGCCCCACTGGCAGCGCGTGAAGAAGGCCCACTCCAGAGCGTAGAAGAGGAGGTCGCTATCGGCGCCCCCCTCCCGGCGCGCGTACTCCGTTCCCGCGCGAACGATACCCGTCCGTCGCATAACCTCTCGCGGCCATGCAGGATCGCTGGCGCGCTCGCGAACCATGTCGTCCAGCCGGCGCCAGTTGCCCGGGGTGACGGGCTCCTGCCAGCCATAGAGGTCCTTCAGGATCAGCCGTGTGCCCCAGGCAATGCTCGTGTTGCGCACCAGCGGCAGATAGGGGACGGCCTCCGCAAGCCGCCGATGTGCCTCCTCGCGGTCGGGCCACCCCGGGTACTGGGTCAGACGCTCGCCTGACGGGCAGCCCGAGGCGTACAGCTCGCTGACCGCCATGTGGTAGAGCAGGATGTCATGCAGGCCGCGCGCGGCGAGCCTCCCGCCCACCAGGTGCGTGTGGGCGTCGAGGATCGGCAGCCCGCAGAGCTCGTCGAAGATCTGGACTTCCAGGTCCCAGTCGGCCATCGCAGCACCTCCCGTGCCGCCATGGGTTCGCCGTTGCGGCGGCGCGCTCCTGCCCGAGCGCCGGCCCGCTTCCGTGCGCGCGGAGGGAAGAGGGGTGCTGGTGGCCAACCTGCGCTCGGCCTCCTTCGGGGCTGCCACGGGGCGTGCCACGCTGCGCCGCGCAGGCGGCTTGCGCGCCAGCCTTCGCGCGCGATCAGGGCAAACCCGGTGGGGCGCGGGAACGCCGAGAGGTGGCCTTGCGGTAGGTAACGGAGAACGCCGCGCTGGGCGCCGGCAACGGGGGAAACGAGGAACGGACATGTCTCTCACGCGACGCGATTTCTTGCGCGACGCCGCGGTGACGGCCGGGGGCATCGCGGGGGCCGCCGGAGCGGTCGCCGCCCAGCCGCCCGCACCATCGCTGGCGCGCCGAACGCTGGGCCGCACCGGATGGCGCGCGTCCATCATCGGGTTCGGCATGGCGCCGCTCGGGAGCGACAACTCGACGCCCGATTTCGTGGAGAAGACGGTCGGCTACGCAATCGAGCAGGGCATCAACGTGCTCGATGTGGCGCCAGTCTACGGAAGCACGGGCAGCCGCTACGGCAACGCCGAGACCAAGCTCAAGGGCGTCCTGCAGCAGCACCGCAAGCGCGTGTTCCTGGTCACCAAGGTGAACGCGGGCCGGCCCGACCGCGACGGCGTTCAGCGCCAGCTCGAGGAGAGCCTGCAGCGGATGGGCGTGGGTCAGGTGGACGCCGTCCACATCCACAACCTGGGCGACTTCGACATGGAGAAGCTGCTCGGCCCCGATGGCGCCCTGGCGGGCCTGAAGGCCGCTCGCAAGAACGGGCTCACGCGCTTCATCGCGGTGAGCGGCCACATCCGCCCGGCTCGGTTCACCCGGCTCATCGACACGGGCGAGATCGACATGACGATGGTGGTGCTGAACTTCGCCGATCGGAACCACTACGACTTCGAGGGCGCCGTCCTGCCCGTGGCGCGCAAGCACCGCACGGGCGTCATCGCGATGAAGGTGCTCGGCGGCACGAAGGGCTGGAGCTACGACGGGCGGAGCCAGGCGAACCTGGCGCAGTACCACGAGAAGGCCATCCGTTACTCGCTGGGGCTACCGGGCGTCGCCTGCGCGGTCATCGGGTTCAACAACATCGACGAGGTCAACGCGGCGCTGGCGGTCGCGCGCGCGTTCAAGCCTCTAGATGCGGCCGAGAAGCAGGCGTTGCTCGCTGAGGGTCAGCGGATCGCGGCGTCGCGCGGGCTCTACTACGGCCCCGCCACCGGCTAGCTACCCGCGGCACGCACCTCTCGAACGGCCCCGCGCGCTGTCTAGCGGGGCCGTTCTGTTCAAACCCGGTCGCAGCGCCAGCCCAGCAACCGCGCGGCGCGCTCGATCTCGTCCACGACGCCTGCGCCGTACGCGAGGGCCAGATGGTGGGTGCCCCCGGCGTGGCTGTACGCCTCGAGGAAGTCCGGCAGGACCGCGGCGGGGCGGAACCAGCCGCGGACGCTCTCTTCGAAGCGATCCTCGCCTTCGGGATGGACGATCTCGCCTCTCGCCGCGACGATGCCAAAGGTGTCGCCGGGACCGGGGGCCAGGTTCAGGAGCGCCGCCTCGCCCGGACGGAAGCGGCCCACCGCAGCGACGGGCGGCTCGGCGTCGGCCCAGGGGAAGGGCCGGCAGATGAGCCTTGGACGCACGTCCAGCAGGTCCACGTTCGCCTCCCCCATGTGGCTCAGGAAGACCGTGCCGCCCTCCCAATCGGGGCAGAACATCTCGGTGAAGCTCGTGGGATGGCGGCGGGCCACGGCGGCGACAAAGGCGGCCGTGAGCGCATCCCCTTCCCCGGCGTAACCCACGCCGCGGGCCATGGCGAGGCTCGCCTCCAGGAAGGGAACCGTCGGCAGGCCCGCGTCGCGGCCCACGGCGAGAAAGTTGACGCTGAACGCGTCCAGGCGCTCGCGCGCGATCCACCGGCGAACCGCCAGGCTTGCGCGCACGGACGCGAGCAGAGCGCCCTGCGGCAGATCTCCGGCGTCGCAGCGCTCTCCGAGGTCCCGGGCTTCGCGCTCGACGGCGGGGTCGTCGGTCGCGGGCAGGAACTCCGCGATGACGGGCCGGCCGCACGGGAGAACCTCGACGCCGATCGCCTCGCGCAGCGCCCGCTCGGTGACGGCGAAGTCGCCCATGCCCCGGAACGGCTCGCCAATGAGCCCGACGCGCGCGGTGCGCAGTGCCGTGGCGATCTCGGCCGCGTGCGCCCACTCCGCGACGCGCGCGAGAGTGGCGGGCGCGCTCCAGTGGCCCGCGACCACGGTGTAGGGCCGCCCGCGGCGGCGCAGAACACTGCACAGGTCCTGCACGCCGTGGATGCCGTGGTTCCGCATGATGGCCGCGGGGTCGGTCCCGGGTCCGAACGCCGCGTCCGGCGTGGTGTCGAGGACCACCACCGGCAGCCGGGAGCCGGCGATCGCGTCCACGCTCTCCAAAGACGGCGAGTAGGCGAGGTGCAGCGTGACGAGGCACGCGACGCCCTCCTGCTCGAACCGGCGGACGGCGCAGCGGAACTCGTCGGCCAGGCGGCACACGGGCGCGCGGGCCACGCGCAGTCCGTGTTCGCTCAGGGCGGCCGCGATCTGATCGGCGAACGCCTCGACGCCCGGACGGACCTCCGGCATCGCGCGGTCATACAGCTCGAGATAGAGCGGCAGCAGCCCGACTTTGGTGGCCATTGGCGCCTGCCTTTCCGTTGTCAGCGCACCTCGATCTCGCTCAGCATCGCCCAGCCTTCGGCGCGTCGAACGCGCACGCGAACGTACCGGGCACGCTCGCCGGGTGGCAGCGTGGCGGTGAGCATGTACGGCTCGACTCGGTCGCCGTCCTCCCGTACCGCCGGCCGCTCGGCCGTCAGGGGCTTCCCCCATCGCTCGCCGTCGCGCGAGACCTCGACGGTCACGCTCTCGGGAGCGCGGATGCCGTACAGCCCGCCGGCAAGCGAGTGCACGCGCACCTCCCGCACCGGCGCTAGCGCGCCGAGATCGAGCGTCGCCGTCGCCTCCGGCTCGTCGGCGAAACCGACCAGCCTCTGGGGCTCGAAGCTCTGCGCGGTCACGCCGTCGGTGAGTTTGCGCCCATCGTCGGCATAGCGAGCGGCTCCGGTCTCCGGCGCGGTCGGAGACGGGCTGAGCGTGTAAGCCGATGCCGGCGCGACGTTCCCGCTACCGGCCATGATCCGCACTTCCGAGAGCATCAGCCAGGCGTTGGGGGTGAAGATCAGGTTCACCCAGCGCGCTCGGACGGGCTGTGGCGGCGTGAAGTCGATGCGCCCGTCCAGGTCCGTCGGCCCGCGGCGGAGCGTCACGACGCGCTCGCCTCCTCCGCACCAGGCGAAGCCGGCCGGCAGCGCGCCGCGCCCCGAGAGCGCGACCGGCGGCTGCTCCCGGGACGAGAAGGTGGCCACCGCGGACACAGGCCAGTTCACCGCCGCCGCTCCGCCACCCGAACAGAACGCCTCCACTCGCTCCACCTCGAGCTCGCGGCCCAGATCGAACCGGACACAAGCCGGCTGGCCGTACCAGCCGACCGTCTCGCCCGAGGCGAACCCGCCGGGCGCAAGCGAGCCGTCCGTCAGCTCTCGGCCGGAGTCGCCGTAGGCGGCGGGCGCCGGCAGTGACCACCGGTACGACCGCCCGCGCGCGCGATGGTGGAGGGTGCCCGGCAGGTCCCATGCGTCCGGGCTGAGCGAGGAGATCGTCGGCGGCGGAGAGCCCGGCGCATCGGCGAGCCGCACGCGGACCGCCTCGCCACCGCGGCCTACCGGAACGGTGACCACCTGCCAACGCTCAGCCGTCGCGTCCGGAGCGCCGCGCAACGCCCAGCCGGCAGGCTCCCACGCGGTGGACCCGGGCGGCCGCACCTCCACCGTCACAGCGCCGCGCCACGCTCGGGACAGGTCGGGTTCGTCGAGGAAAACGTCCAGGAGGGCCGGCGCCCTCGGTCCGCTGCTCTCGCGCTGGATGGGCAGGCTGGCCACCGCTTCCGTGACGCGGCCCCGCCGCAGCACACGCCAGTTGAGCGCCACGTCGGGGTCGGTGACGGGCTGGCCCGCCACGTAGTCGCAGAGCCGGTCGTAGAGGCTCGTCAGGGCGGGGTCGGAAGCGCGCGCGAGACGCTCGACCGTGTCCACGCCGAGGTAGTGCGCGCTGGCGCCCTGCTGGTAGCCGAGTGCCTGCCGGCTTCCGCGCGACAGATACTGGAGGAAGGCGCGCCGGTCCGGCAGGCTCGTGTCCACGGAGCCGGCTTCGATCTCGATGCCCATACCGTGCCGCCGCGCGAGGGCGGCGGCGAGCGCCAGCCGGTTGGCGCGCACGCTGCCCTGGTGATGCCAGGAGTGGAACGCGTAGTTCGGCTGCAGGATGGCTGCGTCGAACCCCAGCTCGCGCCAGCGGTCGTACCCGGCGGCGCGAAACCACGGGATCCAGAGGAAGCGCTCGCCGCCCTCGCGCACGAGGCGGGCGGCCTCCTGCGGCAGATGCTCCTCGGTGGCGGGCACGTCCTCGCGCATCCAGTAGAAGCCCCACAGGCGCAGCCGCCGGTAGCCCGCCGCGCCAAAGCGGCGGCGCGCTTCGGTCAGGTACCAGTGGAGCGCCGTCGCGCGCCCTTCGGCGCTGGAGAGGTCCTCGGTACGGCCGTCGCCGTCGACATCGCCGAAGTCGCGAACCGCCGGGTGCGGGTACGGGATCGAGAGGATGACGGCGCGCGGCGCGGGCGGCTCTCCCAGCGTGGCGGCGGCGCGGGCCAGCGCTTCGTCCAGCGCGGCCAGGTCGCGCCCCGGAGCGAACCAGCGGTCGAGGTGGTACTGCCAGTCCTCACGCTGCGTCTCGCCGGCCTCGGTGCGCCGCCCGCGGTGGGATGCTTGCACGAGGAAGAGAAAGGCGTCGAAGCCCCAGCCTCTGGGCTCGCCCCCGACAGCGCGTGCCGCGTAGAGCAGGAGATCGTCCGCAGAGCGTTGGGGGCGATCGTAGATGAGGGCGCACTGCGAGAAGCCCGCCGCCTGAGGCGTGAGGTAGCCCGGCTCTTGTGCGCGCGGCAGGGCCGAGGGGCAAACCAAGAGGGTCGCCGCCCCCATCGCGGCGGCACAGATCAAGGGACTCATGGCACGCGTGCTCTCCCTGCGCCCGCCAGATCGCGGCCCGGCGCACGGAGCGCTTCGCCATGCGCGGCGCGGGAACCTGCTCGCGACAGGATTCGCGCGGCTCGGCGCCGAAGTCTCTCGGCATCCGGCGGGTGTGGCCCGCCCCGTCAGGAGCCCCCGCGCCATGCAGAACCGCGGACGCCTGCTCATCGCGTGCGCCGATCAGCCGGGCATCGTGGCCGCCATTGCCGGCTTCCTCTTCCAGAGCGGCGCCAACATCGTCCACTCCGACCAGCACAGCACCGACCCATGGGGCGGCACCTTCTTCCTGCGTACGGACTTCGAGATGCCGAACCTGCCGGCGCGCGCGCCCGAGCTGGAGCGGGAGTTCCAGGGGAGGGTGGCGGACCGGTTCGCCATGCGGTGGCGCCTTTCGCTCGCGGCGCGTCGAAAGCGGCTGGCGATCTTCGTTTCACGCGAGGACCACTGCCTGCAGGAGCTGCTCTGGCAGCAGCGCTCCGGCGATCTGATAGCCGACATCACGGTGGTGGTGAGCAATCACCGGCGCCTTCAGCCCGTGGCCGAGCGGTGGGGCGTACCCTTCCAGCACGTACCGGTGACGCCGGAGACGCGCGCGGAGGCCGAGCGGCGCGAGCGCGAGCTGCTGGAGGGGCATGTGGACGCCATCGTCCTCGCGCGCTACATGCAGATCCTCTCCGAGGAGTTCGTGGCGGGCTGGCGCGAGCGCATCATCAACATCCACCACAGCTTCCTGCCGGCGTTCGTCGGCGCCAAGCCCTATCAGCAGGCGCATGACCGCGGCGTGAAGCTCATCGGCGCCACCGCCCACTACGTAACGGAGCACCTCGACCAGGGGCCCATCATCGAGCAGGACGTGGAGCGCGTGGACCACCGGTGCGATGTGGAGGACCTGAAGCGGATCGGGCGGCAGATCGAGCGCGTGGTGCTGGCGCGGGCGGTGCGCTGGCACGTCGAGGACCGCGTGCTGGTGCACGGCAACAAGACAGTCGTCTTCGCGTGACGCCGGTCCGTGGGGTCTAGTGGCTCCGCAGCAGGTCGAGCAGCGCGCGGTCGAGCCGGTGTCCCCGCCAGCTCTCGTAGGCGACGTCGCGGCGCTCGCTGTCCACCACGCCGAAGCTTCCCCGCAGGTTCCACATCGCCCAGCCCCAGCCGGCCTCCTTCCAGAGCGCCAGGCAGTCGCCGAGCCAGCCCATCACCACCCGGTGCGGCGTCTGGTTGAAGGCGCCGAACTCCCCCACCATGACGCCGACGCCGCGCGCCTCGAGCTTCTTCCACGGCTCGATGAGGCGTTTGCGCATCGTCTCGCGGTTCCAGACGGAGTCGCCCTCTGGCAACGGGTACGTGGGCTCCTCCCACTTGTCGCTTCCGCCGACCCAGCTCGCCTTCCAGTGGCTGATGCGCATGGGCTGATAGCCGCGCGTGGCGGCGGCGACGCCGAGACCCGCGAGCTCGTCCGGAGGTGTGTTGCCCCACATGCGGCCGTCGCAGACGATGAGCCGGTTCGGGTCCTGCTCGCGGATCGCGCCGGCCACGCGCTCCACCACGCGGCGGTGAACCTCCGGGGCGAGGACCGCCGGCTCGTTGAAGAGGTTGAAGCTCAGGCGCCGGTTGGGGATGCCCTTGTAGCGGCGGGCGAAGGTGGCCCAGTGCAGGCAGCAGACCTCGAGCGCCTCCGGATCCGTCCAGACAGACTTGGGCTCCGGCGGCGACGCGACGGTGTAGCCCGGCGCACGGTGGAAGTTGAGGCAGAGGTGGACGCCGTGCTTCTCCCCGAGAGCGACCGCGGCGTCGATCTCCTTGAGCGTGGGCTCATGGAAGCGGCGCCAGTCTCCGCCGTCGATCCAGCACCGGTAGTCCATGGGGAGGCGGGCGAAGTTCATTCCCCACTCGCGGATCCAGACGAAGTCCTCCTCGACGAAGGGCTTGTTGCTGTGGACCATGAACTTCTCGAGGAGGTTGAACCCCCGCCATCGCGGGAGTTTGGCCGCGCTGGGCTCGGGCAGGGCGCGCTGGGCCTCCCCCTCCGTCACGCCTGCCGCCGCCAGTCCCGCCACCGTCCCCGCCGCGCCTGCGAGCACCGTACGTCGTGTCACCGTCTCACCCTTTCACGGAAGGTCGAGGACCAGTTGGGGGCTGCCCAATCGCTTGCGGACGCCCAGTCTCTGGTCCAGCGTTCTTGCCGTCTCTTGTGGAAGTTCGTCGAGTAGGGACCGGACATCGGCGGTGGTGTCGATGAACCGGACCTCGTGGGCTGGCGCCAAGAACAGCGTTACGGGAGCACGACGCTCCGCGAGCTCGACAACGTTGGCAAACGTCCCGAGGCTGATGCCGTCCCAGACCATCAGGCCTTCATCAGCCTGTTTGCTCATCTCGAGATCCTTCGCCATGTGGAACCTTCGGTCGCGGCGTGAGGTCGGGACGGTCACCTCCTCGACCGGCCACTTCCCGTGGTTGCGCCGACACTGCCCGGCCGAAACGAAGACGCGAACGTTGTCATAGCGGTCGTCTGCCAGCAACCGCTGGATCGCATCGTCGACGCCGGGCGCGTCGCCAACGAGTACCATATGACCGTCGCGCGTCACCTGGCGAATGCGCTCGAGTACCTCGGTGTCGAGCGTCGCGATGGCGCGCGATCCCCCCATGAACACCTTCTTCATCTGAGGACCCGAGTGTAGGTGACAGCCAGTACCGCCACCGATCGAGCGCGTCCGATGGATCGGCACGCTTCTGCTGCTGCCTGGAGCGTGGCGCCAGAGCGGACCAAATCATCAATCAGCAAGACGTCGCGATCCCGCAACGCCGCTCCATCTACGATGAAGGCGCCCGCCAGCATCTGCTTGCGACGGTCCAGGTCGAACTCCGTCTTCATCTCCGTGCTCTGCGGACGCTTCCTGAGACAGCCCATTACCACTGGCCAGCCAAGGCGGACAGCAACACCTTCCGTCAGGGCAGCCACGGGTTGCCAACCTGGACGCCTGCGAGATGGCGGAACCGGTACCAGAAGTCGCGGTGCCAGCCCGCGTTCTCGTACGAAGTTGGCGACGGCGTCGCACAGGGGCGGCAGAGCGCTCAGGTCGCGAGAGTACTTCAGCGCGTAGAGCAGTTCCCCAAGCTAACTGCGCTTCGTGAAGTAGACGGGCGTGCCGTACTCATCGTTTCCCACACAGACGCTGCTGATCGTGTGGGGGGCGATCGCGTACCCGTACTCCCACGGACCATCCATTGTGCGCGCGTCCATCGGGAAGCTCTCCGGACGTCTGAGTCGCGTCACTGGTCACCGGGTACTCATTCTACTGCCAGAGCAGAGATGGGTCCACCCGGCGCATGCCTCACCGCTCGATCGCGATGGGCGCTTTCGGCTGCGGTCCATCGCGCCGCGCATCAGCCGAACACAGCGCGCATGCGGTCGCAGTAGTACCGCACCAGGTCCCATTCCGCGTCCGGTGGGATGCGGTGGTCCGGGCAGGGAATGTAGCCGCCCAGGTCCACGAGCGGCCGCAGGCGTTCGACCTCCGCCTCTACCGCCGCCCGGTCCTTCGCGAAGACCCGCTTGTCCGTCCCGCCGACCCCGCGCAGATCGCGCCCGTACTTCTCGCGCCAGGGAGCGATGCTCGCGTTCCACGTCCCCACCTCGATGGGAAACATCGTGTTCACGCCGTTCTTCAGCCAGATCGGCACGAGCCGGTCGATGCACCCGTCGCAGTCGAGCGACACGATGTCGAGGCCGTGCCGGTTGACCAGGTCCGTGATGCGCTTGTAGTGCGGTCCCACCAGCCGCTCGAAGACGGACGGCATGATGAGCGGCCCGTTCTTGAAGCAGATGTCCTCCCAGAAGTGCGCGAAGTCGAACTTCGCGCCCGAGGAGAGCGCCAGCTCCACGCACCGGTAACAGAGGTCGCCGACGGTGTCGATGATCTCCTGGAAGAGCTCCGGGTCATCCGAGTACAGGTAGGCCGAACCTTCTACGCCGATCCAGTTGCGGATTTGCCCGTAGAGGCTGCCGCAGTGCAGGCCGATCGGATCCTGACGCCCTGTATCGTCGCGCAGGTCCTCGAGCGCGCGCAGGTCCACACGGTCCGGCGTGAACTGGAGGCGGTGCTTGTAGTGCTCCTCCCAGCCGTCGCGGCCCTTCAGCAAGTGGTCGATCTCCGCGGGGATCGAGCCGGCCTCGTCCTTCTGCAGAACGATGGCGCCGTCGCCATTGAGCACGGCCCGCGATCCGTCCGGGTAGGTCTCCACGACGCGGCTCTCGAACGCGGGTACCAGACCCGTCGCCGGGTAGAACATGTTCTGCCAGTTGAAGTCGAAGCCCAGCTTCGCGGCGATCGCGCGGTCGGCCGGCGTGCCGTCGCCGTAGCCCCGCACCTCCTCTGCCGCGAGATGGCCCTGCTCCTGCCACTTCTGCAGGGTCTCGTGCCAATAGCCGAAGTGCACGATGGGCAGGCGGTCGTACGGCTCGTAGCGGAGCACCGCCAGGGCGGCCTCACGGTTCGTCATCGCGTCGCTTCTCCTTGCGTTCCTGGTCTGTGGATCACCAGCCGAAGCCATCGAGGGCGCGGAGCCACCGCTCGCGCTCCTCGGGGCGGCAGACGAGCACAAGCTCGTTGGCATCCGGCGCCGCCGTCCATCCGGCTCTGGAAGCGGAGAGCGGCAGTCGGCCTACCACTGAGGCGCGCCCGTTTCGCCATTCTACCGCCCACGCCTGCATCCCGCGCGCGTCGCCTGCGACGTGGATGGGCCCTCCCTCCGTGGAGGCGGCGAGCGCGGCGCCGTCGCCGAGCGCGCCACCGAGGCCGATGGCGAGCCACGGGCTTTCGCCCCGCGCCACCAGCCGTCCACCGATTTCGAGGCGTCCGCCGCCCGTCGCAGCGCGAACCCGGCCGTCACGGTCCATGAGGGCGGCGCACGGAAAGCCCAGGCGGGGCTCGTGGGTCACCGCCCGCGCGCCCTCGCCGACCGTCACCCGCGCACGGGCCGGCGCGGCGCCCTGGCCGTAGACCACCTGCAGCCGGCCGTCGCCAGAGCCGCGGTCCACTGCGCGCCACACGCCCGCGGTCGCGGACACACGCGGGCCAGCGAGACCCGCTTCCCTTACGATGGCGAGGTACCGGTTCACCGACGGGTCGAGCGAGCGGCCGGCGTCCCGCGCCCAGAGGTCCACATTGGGCAGCGTTTCCCATGGCTCGGGGTCCAGCCGCATCGCGCCCGCGCCGACCGCCCGCCGGGCAATGGTAAGGCCGGCCGGCAGTCGAAGGGCGGGCAGACCGCTCGGGTGCGTCGCCGGTTCCGCGCCGTCCAGCCCGAGGAGCCGCAAGAGCCGGCCGGGGTCCCGCTGGCCTGCCGGAGTAACCGACGGGTCGCCGGAGAGCGCGACCAGCGCGCCTTCGCTCGCGGCGTCGTGGAGCCCCGCAAGAGCCGCGTCGGAGAGCGCGTAGGCCAGTGGCGCGACGATCAGCCGGTAGTGCCGGGCCGCAAGCAGCGGGGCATCCTCCTCGTCCGCCACGTCGAACGGAACGCCTGTGGCGAGCATCAGCTCCAGCGCCTTCAGGAGCGGCTCGTTGCCCAGCGCGTCCGGCGCGCCCGCACGGAAGCGCGACGGGACAACGACGACAGCGGGCGCGGGCCCGAGGTCCGGCGACACCCTGTCGGAGAACAGGCGCAGGTTGCGGTAGAGAAGGAGCGCCGGCTTGGGGCGGAGCGGGTTGTTCCACGCCATGCCCCAGGGAAAGACGCCGTCGGGGTCGTCGCTCCAGCACCAGTTCTGGATCTTGGTGACGCCCCAGGCCCAGGCCGCGTGCACTACGGACGAGAAGAGCCGGAGGCGGTAGCGCTCGTCGCGCGCCACCTGGTAGCCCCATGGGTCGCGCTCGGGCGCCCACGCGTCGTGCGTCTTGATGCCGAACTCGCCGATGTTCACGGTCTTGCCGGAGAAGCGAAGGTCGTTCCACTTGATCGTCGCGGGCAGCTGCGCGAGATCGAGCCCGGCGGGGCCGAAGTAGCCGAAGTTCGACGCGTCCATGCCGTCGATCGTGCGGCGCACATCGATACCGCCGTTCGGGCGCTGGTAGTACTCGGAGGTGATCGGATGGACCCGGTCCTCCGACCGCACGGCCTCGCACAGCGCGCGCACCCAGCGCCGAACCAGCAGCTGGCGGAACTCGATCACGTCGCGGGCGCGGACGTCGTACCAGGCGCCCGGCGGGATGTCGCGAACCGGCATCTCCCCCAGCCGCTCGGCCGGGGCTTCCGGTCCCCACGCAGCGCGCAGCCCTTCGTCGCTTCCGTAGCGCTCGCGGAGCAGGTCATTCCAGAGCCTGCGGAGGTCGGGCGTGTCCTTGAGGTCGAGCCGGAAGTCGCCGTTCAGGTAGTAGAGGATGCCGGGCACGTCCCGGTAGCGCCGCGCGAACTCCCGGCACATGGCCGCCTGCGCGGCCAGCGTGGCGTCGTCCACGGCAACGTCCGCGCCGATGAGGAGCCCCGCCATGTAGGGGAGGCCGAACCGCTGCGCGAGCTGAACCAGGGCGTCGAACTCCCGCCACTCCTTCTCGCCGAACTGGTAGCCGGGCCGGCTGTACTGCAGGTTCTCGAAGAGATGGAGCCCGTGGTCCGCCATCATCCGCAGATCGCGGTACCACGTCAGGGGACTGCAGGACCGCGACCAGAACATGTTGCCGTAGGTGTCGGTGCCGAAGAGCGTGACCCGCCGCTCCCGACCGCGCCACCTCACGGTGAACGCGTTGTCGCGGTACGTGAGGAGAGGGCCGCCGCGCCGAACGCGCTCGCTGGTGACGCAGAACCCCGTCTCGACACGGTCCACCAGCATGCTGCCGTCGCGAAGCTCGACGCTCGCGGCGAGCATGTCGGGCGCCCCGGCGGGGACCCTCCAGGCGAACGGAAAACGCGCGCGCTCGCCAGGCGCCAGCGTTCGGTCGGCGCGAGCGATGTGCAGCGCCGGCCGCGACGAGTCGGGCTCCGCGACGCTGAGGACCGCCGCAACGCGGCGCGGCGTGTCCGAGCCGTTGGCCACCTGCAGCGTCAGCCGAACGGTCTCCCCGACCCGGTAGATGGCGTAGTCCGCGGCGAGGTGGTCCGCGCGCACCCCGCTGGCGAGCAGCGAGAGCGTGCGGCGGAGGAGAGCATGGCCGGCGCTGCCCGCGAAGAGATCCCGGTTCGTCACGCCGAAGATGGCCCATGTGGAGCCGTCGAAGGTCCCGCTGTGGTGGCGCACGAGCGCGCCCGCGACGCCGCTCGCTCTGCCGAACCGATCGCGCGCCTCCACGAGGGGTGTCCATCGTGCGGCCTGCCGGAGCTGGGCCGTCGCCTCGAAGCCCCGCACCACGCCCGGCGATGCCCAGCCAGGCGGCAGCCCCGCGCCCCGGGCGGCAGCCACACGCACCCCTTGGAGCGGCTGATCGGGGCTGAACAGCGTGAGCTGGAGCGGCGATAGCCCGAGCGCGTCGCCAGGCTCCCCGTAGTGCGCGTTGATGCGCTCTTCGGCGGGCGCCGGCGCGCAGGTCACGTCGTCGATCCAGACCGTACCTTTGGCCTGGTAGAGACCGCCCTGGAACACCACCCGCGCCGCGCCGGGCACGATCCGCACGCGCGCCTCGTGGCGCATCCACGGCTGATCTCGGCGCATCTGAGCGAAGTCGACGAACGTGAGAAGCTTCCCGTCGGCGCCATACTGGTACACCGCCAGGAACGCGAAACCCGCGCCCTCAAGACCCTCCACGCGGGCGTGGGCGCCGACGAGGACCGTCTGTCCGGGCCGCACGGGGAGGTCGGCGGCCCACCGCGCACCGCCGGTCGGCTGCTCCACCCGCACCCGCGCGGAGCGGCGTCCGGAGTGCGCCGTACCCTCCGCGATGACGCAGGCCGCCGGCGAGTCGGCGGTCCAGCCGCGCCCTCCCTCCTCCAGACCGCCGTCCGGTGCGAGCGATCGCTCGGGCTTGCGGGCGGCCTCGCTCTCTTCGCGCAGCCACTCCCGGTAGTCGCGCCACCGCGAGCCACCGCGCCGCGTCCAAAGGCGGTCGAACGCGTAGCCGCCCGTGCAGAGGAGGTCGCCTCCGCCGGTGACGAACCGCAGCAGCGCGCGGCGGGCCTCCACGGGAAAGGAGGCGCCCGTGGGCACGATCAGCAGAGAAACGCGGTCCGGATCGAGCGTCGCAGGGTCCTCGATCTCCCGGGCGCTGACGCGTCGCACGGGGATGCCCAGATCGCGGCACGCGCGCTCGAAGGCCTCCGGCGGGGTGGCGCACCCCTCGATGGGCAGGGCTGGCTCGTGGAGCACCAGCGCCCGGTAGCGCGCGGGGCCTGGCGTGGAGGACAGATCTCGCCAGTCGTCGGGCCGGTCTCCGGTGACCAGGCTGGCGTCGTCGAAGAGCGCTTCGCCGGTGGCGTTGTGAATGCCCGCCCGGTAGACGACGTACTCCACGCCTGGGCGCACCGTCGTCACGCGGTCGAAGCGCGTCCAGCCGGTCGTTCCGGCCACTTGCGCGAAGTCCTCGTGGTGCAGCAGGGCGCCGTCCGGCCCGTACTGGTAGAGCGCCAGGTAGGCGAAGCCGCCGCTGGGGCCGGGCACGACGTCGCGGGTCCGCAGCCATCCCCTGGCGGCCAGGGCGTCGCCCGGGCGCACTCCGTACACGGTCTGCTCCGCCGCACCGGAGACAACGCGCAGCGCCATGCGGCCCGAGCGCGCTCCGTCGCGCGTCACAGATGCGCCGGGAGAGAGCGACCACCCACCCGTTCGCTCGAACCCGCCAGCGCGTAGGAGCTGGTGGGGCGTGCCGCTCTGGGGGATGGCGAGGGCAAGGAGGGCGACAGCGATCAGCAAGGGCGGCTCCTCGGCGGGAGGTTCTGCCGATCTATTCGGCAAGCGGTCGCGAATGCCTGCTCGTCGACCACCCACGCTCTGCCGGAAGGCAGGAGCCTGGGCGGTTCGTCGCTAACGTTCGTGGCCGAGGGCGCGTCGCGCGCCCCACTCTCCGCCTGGAGGTCGCTTCGTGCGCTTTGTTCTCCTGATCCTGCTCCTTTGCGCTCCCGCTCTGTGCGCCGCCGCCAGCGCAGCGGAGCTCCCCGTGGCCCTGCGCGGAGTGCGCACCATCGTCACGCTCGGGGACAGCATCACCGAGGGCGGCGGCCAGCCGGGCGGCTACGTCTGGCTTGTCCAGCGGTGGCTCTCGGCACTCTACCCTTCCGCCAGAATCCGCGTGGTAAACGCTGGAGTGTCGGGCCACCGTGCGACCGACATGGCGGACCGGTTCGAGCGCGATGTCCTGCGCCACGAGCCCGACCTGGTGACCATCCACGTCGGCGTCAATGACGTGTGGCACGCCTTCCACGACTGGACGGACAACTCCGATCACCCCGCGGGCGATCTTCCGAACGGCGTCCCGCTCCCGGTTTATCGGGCTCGCGTGGACGGGATGGTGGCAGCCGCGCAGAAGGCCGGCGCGCGGGTCGTTCTCCTGTCGCCCACCATCGTGTACGAGCGACTGGGGAGCCCGGAAAACGTCCGGCTAGCCGGCTACGTGCGCGCCATGCGGGAGATCGCCGAGCGGCGCAAGTGCCTGTTCATCGACCTGAACGCCGCGTTCCGGGAGGTCATCGCCGTGTACCAGCGGCGCGCGGGCACCGGCGGCCTGCTGCTGACGACGGACGGCGTCCACATGAACCCGGCGGGCAACCGCCTGATGGCGCAGACGCTGCTGCGTGGTCTGGGAGTGAGCGCGGCCGACCTCGACCGCGTGGACGACTGAGCGCGGCGATCCCGCGCACTGCGGAGGAACCCCTTGGCGCCCATTCGGCTGGCCTTCATCGGCTGTGGCTCCGTTAGCCGCGTCTACGGCGGCCTGGCCCGGCATCTCGGCGAGCGCGGGCTTGCGCGCGTCACGGTGACGTGCGATTCCCTTGTCGAGCGCGCCGAGCAGGTCGGCGCGTGGCTGAACGCTCCTGTCCGGCTCACCGACTACCGCGAAGCGGTGAAGCGTGACGACGTGGACGCGGCGGTCGTGCTCACTTCCATGCAAGAGCATGCTCACATCGCGCGGGCCGCGCTCGAAGCCGGCAAGAGCGTCCTCGTGGAGAAGCCGATGGCCGGCTCGGTGGCGGAGGCGATCTCCCTCGTGGAGACCGCCCGCCGGAGCCCCGGCGCGCTGGTCTGCGCGCCGCACGTCGTCCTGAGCCCCACGTTCCGGGCCATGCTCCGCCTGATCCTCGACGGCGCGATCGGCAAGCCGCTCAGCGCGCGTGCGCGCTACGGCTGGAGCGGGCCGGACTGGGGGCGGCACTTCTATGAGAAGGGCGGCGGGGTGCTGGCCGACCTCGGCGTCTACAACCTGACCACGCTGACCGGTCTCCTCGGGCCGGCGCGTCGCGTTGCGGCGTTCACGGGCATCGCCATCCCGGAGCGCATGGTGAACGGCGAGCCGATGCGCGTCGAGGCAGAGGACACGGCGCATGTGCTGCTCGACTTCGGCGACAG
>Ga0272446_1003962_pt1 | contig 18001 bp, 16 predicted proteins | sample YNPCB0061_FD_194587 | JGI IMG/M metagenome (GOLD analysis project Ga0272446, IMG submission 194587) | Hot spring microbial mat communities from Yellowstone National Park, WY, United States - YNP-CB-006-1 | ecosystem: Environmental > Aquatic > Thermal springs > Hot (42-90C) > Sediment | place... | reverse complement strand
GCAGCGACCGTCGCCGGGACAGCCACCGCCGGGCCGGTGTTCGAGCCGGAAACGCGCGTCATCGTCAACGCCACGCTGCGCGAGTATTTCGTCTGCTGCGGCGAAACGGTGTCCGACCGGACGGTCGCCGAGGCGTCCGTCAGGACGCCTGATGATCCGTCGGCGAACTGGTATGCGCCCCAGGACGCGATCTCTCGCGGGCGCGCAAGCCTTCCCGATGCGTCTTTGAAGGCCGAGGTGCTCGTGCCGAAGCATCCACGGAGGAACAGCTTCGGCACCTCTGATGTGTCCTTCAACGAGCGCGTCACTCTCGCTGTTCCGGGGACCGGTGTGTCCTCCAGCGATACGCTCCAGCTTCGTTTCGAGATCGACGGCACGATCGTCTCTCCCGGCTCTCCGTTCAATGTCGCCGAGTTCTACATCCTTGCCGGCTTCAGCCTGCACGACCCGACCTTCTTCGATCCCAGCAACCCCGATGCGCCGGTCCCGTATCTGCTGAACTACAACAAGATGATCACCCAGGGGTTCAGGTTCGACCGCCGCGAGGAGATGTCGTTCAATCGTGAGATCGGCAGTGGCGGTAGGTTCGACGACATCTTCGTCGAGGGGCTCGCGGAGGCCCGCCGGTTCGGCTTCACGGCGGACATCCCCATAACCGACCTGATCGCGGCCATCGGCCCGGAGCGCGTGCTTGAGTTCTCCGCCTCTCTCTACCTCTCCGCCACGGTCAACAGCGAGGCCGCCGACGGCGCCGCGACGACGCATCTCGATTTCTGGGACACGGCGGTGATACGCGCCACCCTGCCTCCAGGCTATGCCTTCCTTTCCGAGTCGGGCTTCCTGTCGGGCAGCGCGACGACCCCAGAGCCAACCCCCGACCCTGTGCCTATGCCCACCCCTGTGCCGGAGCCTGCTTCAGCATTGCTCCTGCTCGGTGGTCTCGCCGGCCTCGCCGCGGCGCGCCGTCGTCGCTGAGCCGGCTCGGGGCAAACGCAAGGCGAAGCTCGCCTCCCGGTTGTGCCGCCGTCGCGCGCGCGTCACACTCCGCCGACGGAACGGGGGGCGACAGATCGGGGGGCAGCCTCCTCAGCGGCCGAGGAGCGCAGCGAGCCGGTCCGCTTCCGCGCGGTTCCACGGATCGTGCCGCATCTGCTCGAGGATGTGCTTGCGCATGCGCCGCGACAGCACCCAGTTGAGCGGAACGTCCTCGCAGACCACGCCCTCCGCCCGCGCCTCGCAGCGCGCCGGCAGGTAGAAGTGGAAGAAGCGCTGGCGATCATTATCCGCCGCGGAGGGGCAGAAACGCGCTCTCAACGCCTCGATCGCGAGCGCGTTGTGCCCGGCGCGCGACCCGGCGAGGCCGATGAGCGGCGCGACGAGTTCCGAGGCGCGCTCGGACGGCGGCGGCGGGGGCGGCGGCGCGCCGCGATTGGCGCAGCGCGCGACCTCGTCCGGCGGCAGGCCCCGCTCGCCATGCGGCGTGATCGCGACGATCACGGGCGTTGCCCTGAGCCCGCGCGCCGCTGCGGCGGCGATCACCGCATCGGCGATCTCGATCGCGGTGCGCGCCCCGTGATTGTCGAGATAGCCGCCATCGACGATCTGCCGCCGCTCGGGCTCCGGGTTTGGCGCGGGGAGGCCGACCATCGCCCCAGCCGGCGTCACATAGGGAAACCGCGCGCTGTTGGTGACTGAGGTGGCGAGGCTCACATCGCGCCCGGTGAAGCCGAGATGGTCGGTCGCGGCGGCGAAGGCGGGCAGCGGCTTCGCCCAGGGCGAGGCGAGCCGCGGCAGGAAGGCGACGGGGGCTGTGATGATCCGGTTGCCGGAAGCGACGTCGGCGCCGTTCTGGAACAGAAGCGGCAGCGACGGGTCGAACCAGCCCTTGCCATACCACGCGCCGAGGAAGCCGCGGCCGAACAGGCCCGGCCGCGTCGCACCCTCGTCCCAGGCGCGGGCGAAGGCGTCCTCGAGCGCTGCGGCGCGATCGGGCAGAAGGAAGTCATCGGCCTGCCGCCCCCTGGCCAGAGCGGCCAGCACCTGCGCCCAGCCGGAGAGAAGCTGCCAGGTGTCCTGGAACAGATAGGCGGCGAGGGTAGGGCCAAGGAAATCGGCGCCGATCGCGCGCTCGGCGCGGCTTGCGAGACCCTCCGGCACGGTGGCGGCATCGCAGCCGAGCCCCGCCTCCTCGCGCGCGGCGAGATGCACCGCCGCACCGAGCGCCCCGCCGGAGACGGCAGAGATCGCGAAGAGATGGCGGTGCAGCCCCGCCCTCTGTTCGAGCTCGGCAAGCACCGTCGTCGTCCACAGCGCGGCGCGCGAGGCACCACCCGCGGCGGCGACGATCACCACCTTCGGCTCGCGCTCGCCTGCCGCGCAGCGGTCGAGCCAGGCCTCGACGGCCTCGGCGAGCGTCAGCCTGTCCTCCGCCGCGCGCGGACTGTCGAGTGCAGCGCGCACGAGGTGGCGCTCCGCGAATGGCGTGTCGACCAGCGTCGACCAGACCAGCACGGCGATGATGGTGGGAAACCGGTGCAGCACCGGAATGTCCCACTGGTCGAGCAGTGCGACCAAGACCGTCGCCACGGGCACGATCGCGGCAAGCCCGATGAGCGCCGTCGCGGCGCCGGGGAAGGCCTTGGCGAAGCCCGCGAGGTCGCACGCCGCCCAGACGGCGAGCGCCAGGGCGGAGGCGAGGAACAGGGCGGCAGCAACGGGCCCGCCTGGAGCGGCTTTGAGGAGCACGTAGATCCGATCTGGCAACGATCCGACCCAGGGCGCGAACGGCGCCGGCGGCAGCGGGTGGAGGCGCGCGCTGCGCTGCCCGAAGAGGCGCGTGCGGAAGATCGTTCCCGCGAGCAACACGCCCCAGACGGCAAGGAACGCGCCGGCGTAGAGGACGAAGGGCTTCTGGTCGCTCCGGTTGGCGAGGACGAGCACGGCGGTGACGGCGAAGGCGACCGTGAGCACGAGCCTCGGCAGCCATCGGAACATCCACCCCCCGGCGCCGGGGGCCTCGCGCGCCGCGTCGCCGTGCAGCGCCACGAGCGCCGTGCGCGCCCAGTACCAGGAGGAGAAGCCCCAGGCGGCAGCGGCGGCGATGAACATCCAGGCAGGGCGCACCTCGTCGCCGAGTGCGGCGAGCAGGTCCTGCATCTGCGGCGCGAGCGCGAGGATCAGCCCCGCGGCGGCCACCACAGCGATCGGCACGCGCGCGGAAGCCACCATCGCGCGCGGATCCTCAAGCTCCCAGGTCTCTGCCATGCTGTGTCTCCCCTTGCGGCCGCGCCCGGGCCGCACTGATCGTAGCCTCAGCGAATCGAGCCGCGCCACCGCCACGGCAGCGATCGCCGAAGTGAACCGGTGAGGGCGCGCGCCTCGGCCGCCCGCACACCCCCGGGCCCTGCCACCCCAGCAATGAGCCAAGGCCTGCAGCGCCCGGCCGGAGCGACCTTGAAACGACGCCCGGCGAGCGGCGGTTGCGCAGGGGGCCGGGGTGCGGAATGATCCGGCCGCGTCATCGCCTTCGGGAAACCGCCGCCATGCGCCGTCTCGCCCTCGCCGCGCTCGCTCTCCTCCTGCCGCTCGCCCCGGCGGCGGCGCAGCCTGCCCAGCGTCCGGCCGCCGACGTCGCCGGCGCGCGCGACCACCCGCTCGTCGGGCGCTACGACGGCGCGCGGATCGCCCGCTTCCAGGAGCGCGCCTTCGAGGAGGTGCGGCTGATCGACAAGCCGATGGTCGCCGCCGACGGGCCGCGCCGGGGCGAGCGCAACAGCCGCGCCGTCGAAGGCCGGCAGCTGCGTATCACCTATGAGGGGCCGGCCGGGCGTTCCGCGCTCGAGATGTTCCGCAACCACGAGCAGGCGCTCGCCGCACGCGGCTTCGAACAGGTCTTCACCTGCGCGGGCACCGCGTGCGGGCCGGGCTTCGCCTTCATCGGCGCTGTCGAGGGCGTGGCCGGCGCGACCGGGCTGCCGCAGGTGATCGAAGGCCAGCGCTACGGCCTCTACCGCCTGCCGCGCGACAGCGGCACGGTCTGGGTCGCGCTCTACGCCAATGAGCGCCCGGCGGCGGGCAACCGGCCGCTCGTTCCCTTCGCCTTCATCGAGGTCGTCGAGGAGCGGCCGATGCAGGGCGGGCGGATCACCTTCGTTGACGCGACCGAGATGGAGAAGGCGATCGGCGCCACGGGGCGGGTCGCTCTCTACGGTATCCTGTTCGACTTCGATCGCGCCGACCTCCGCCCCGAATCGCGTCCCACTCTCGAGGAGATCGCGAAGTTCCTCCGCGCCAACCCGGGCGTGTCGCTGATCGTCGCCGGTCACACCGACGGCCAGGGCGCCTTTGACTACAATGTGGAGCTCTCCCGCCGCCGCGCCGCCGCCGTCGTCGCCGCGCTCACGCGCGACCATGGCATCGCCCCAGCCCGGCTCACCCCCTTCGGCGCCGGGCCGGCAGCACCGGTCGCCTCGAACGACAGCGAGGACGGGCGGGCCAAGAACCGCCGCGTCGAGCTCGTCAAGCGGTAGCGGGTGCGGCGAGCGCCGGCTCGGCGGGGGAGCGCTCGAGCGCGGCGGCGACGGCGGCGAGCAGGGTCTCGCGCGCGAAGGGCTTGGGCAGGAAGAGCGCGCCCTCGGGCACCTCGGCATCGGCCGCGTAACCGGTCGCGAACAGGACGCGCAAGCGTGGCAGGCGCCGTGCCAGCAGAGCGGCGAGCGCCACGCCGTCCGGCCCGGGGCCGAGGCTGACATCGGTCAAGAGGAGGTCGGGCGCGAAGCCGCCCTCGACCAGAGCCACCGCCGCCGCCGCGTTCTCGGCTTCGGCGACCTCGAGGCCGCATGCGCGCAGCATCGCCGCAGCGGCCGAGCGCAGCCCCGCCTCGTCCTCGACGAGCAGGACGCGCGCGCCGCGGCGCGGGCCGGCGGCCGAAGCACCTGCGCCGGCCCCGGCCTCGGCCAGCGGCAGGGTGAAGCGCACCACCGTTCCCTCGCCCGGGCGGCTGTCGATCCGGATTCTGCCCTGCGACTGGGTGATGAACCCGTAGACCTGGGCGAGGCCGAGGCCCGTTCCCTTGCCCGCCGGCTTGGTGGTGAAGAACGGCTCGAAGGCGCGCGCGGCGACCTCCGCCGGCATGCCCTCGCCCGTGTCGGCCACGGCGAAGGCGACGAAGCCGGGCTCGCCCGCGCCTGCTGTGATGGTGATCGCCCCGCCTTCGGGCATCGCGTCGCGCGCGTTTATGGCGAGGTTGACGAGCGCCGAGCGGAGCTGCGCTGGATCGGCCCGCACCGGCCCGAGCCCCGGCTCGGCCGCGAGCGTGACGGCGATGCCGCGCCCGAGCGTGCGCGCGAGCATCGGGCGGAGCTCCTCGAACAGGAGGGCGACGTCGACCGGCGCTGGCTTGAGCGGCTGGCGCCGGGCGAAGGCAAGCAGCTGCGACGCAAGCCCCGCCCCGCCGGACGCGGCGCGCCGCGCTGCCTCGAGCGCCTCGGCCGCCGGCGTTCCCGGGGGGATCGCGTCCGCCAGAAGGTCGAGGTTGAGCGACACCACCGTCAGCATGTTGTTGACGTCATGCGCTATGCCGCCGGTGAGCTGGCCAAGCGCGGCGAGCCGGCTCGCCTGGGCGAGCTGCGCCTCCTGCTCGCGCCGTTCCGTGATGTCCTGGCAGACGCCGACGATCGCCCCGGTCGGGCGCTCCTCGGCGGAGACATCGCGCTCGAGCCCAGCGCGTGCCCAGCGGTGGCGGATCGCCCCGTCGGGACGACGCAGGCGGTATTCGAACTCGACCTCCTCGCCGGTTGCGCGCACGCGCTCGAGCGCCGCCTCGACGGCCGGGCGATCCTCCGGCAGGATCAGATCGAGGATGTTCTCCGCGACCGGTAGAGGCTTCGCGGCGTCAAGGCCGAGCGCCGTGCGCAGCGAGAGGCCGCACTCGAACCGGCCGGTCGCGGGGTCGATCCGCCACCGCCCGAGGCCCGCGATTCGCATCGCCTCGGCGAGTTCGGCTTCCGACCGGGCGAGCCGGCACTCGGTCTCGCGCTGGGCGGTGATGTCGACGATGACGCCGGCGATTCCCCCGCCGGGAACCGCCTGCATCCTGCCCTCGACCCAGCGCACCGTGCCGTCGGCGCGGATGATCCGGTAGGTCTGGGCGAGGCCCTTGGCCATGTCGGCCGTTGCGTATTCTGCGGCGACCCGGTCGCGGTCGTCGGGGTGGATGATATGGTCGCGCCAGAAGCCGTGGCGGCTCGTCATCTCCGAAGCGGAATAGCCGGTCAGCCGCTCGGCGACGTCGCTGTGGTAGGTCGGTGCGGCAAAGCGCGAGGGGCGGCTCCAGAGCAGAAGGCCGAGCGCGTTCGCGACCACAGCGGCACGGTCCTCCGACCGGGTGAGCGCTGCGGCGGCTTGGGCGGCGCGCCAGGCCATCGCGGCGGCGGCGGCGAGAGCGAGCAGGAACGCGGCCAGGATGGTCGCCATCCCCCTTTGCCACGGCGCGAGAACGGCGGCGCGGTCGCGTTCGACGACCAGGAACAGGCCGAACTCCGGCAGGGCGCGCCATGCCATGAGCAGGTCGCGGCCAGCGAACGTCACCGTCTCGGCAGGGCCGGAGGGCGCCGGCCCGCCGAGACCGAAGATGCCGACGCCGAGGCGCGCGATCTCGCTCCCGGCCATGCGCGGCGCGGGCAGGAGGATCGGCGGCGGCCAGACACTGACGACCTGGCCATCCTCGCGGAACAGCCAGGCGCGGCTGCCCTCGCCGAGATCGGCCGCCGGCAGGAGGCCGAGCCCGAGGTCGAGCTGCACCAGGGCCTGCACCCAGCCTCCCGCTGGGAGTTCGCGCGAGATCGCAACGATCGGCCGGCCGGCGACGTGTCGGGCCATGGCGGCGTAGGGCGCGCTGACGGTCAGGCCCGAGGGCGTCATCGGCCCGAGGGTCACGAGATTCGGCCGGCCGATGAGGCTCGCCGGCAGGCCTGGCGTGCGCGCGGCGACGGCGGTGGCCACCGGCCGCCCGTCAGGGGCGATCGCGACGAAGCCAAGCCCCTGCTGCGCCACCTGCTCGAGTCGCTTCAGGGCTGCGTGCACCTCCTGGTCGAACAGGCCGGACGACAGCGCGGGGCCGTCGATCCAGCCGGGCAGGCCGAACAGCGCGAAGCGCAGCGACTGCAGCCGGCGCTCCGTCGCAGCGAGAGCGATGTCTGCCTGGGTTGCGATCTCGCGCTCGGCTTCGGCGAGGATCCGGTCGCGCAGCGTGAGCCCGGCCCAGAGCGGCAGGGCAAGAGCGACGGCGGCGACCAGCGCCAGCGCCCCGGCCAAGCGGCGGCGCGACGCTGCCCGCCCCTGCGCCGGCATGGTTCAGCCGCCGGAGGCGCCGGAGAAGGCGCCGGCGAGGAACGACTCGATCGCGTCGCGGCCGACCGGCTTGGTCGCCATCTCCACCCGCCCGACGCCGAGGATCGCGCCGATGTCGCGCGCCATACGCGCCCAGACCTCGCCATGGCCGGTGACGAGCAGAACCGGTGTGGCCGGCGCGATCGCGGCGATCTCGCGCAGCACCTCGATCCCGTCCTGGTCTGGCATCATCACGTCGAGGATAACCGCGCCGGGCCCCAGCGCGCGGAAGGTGGCGGCGAAGCTGCGGCTGTCGGTCAGCACGGTCGGCCGGCAGCCGGCCGCAGCCGCGACGCGCGCGAGCGCCGCCGCGGCGTCGGGGTTGTCATCCATAACAAGGACCGTGCGGGGCAAATGCCCTTTCCCATTCATGGCGCCTGGCCCTGCCGCCTCGCGCACCCGACGCGGCGGCGGGCCGAGGCGCGCCGCTACGCCACGTCCTGACGCTACACGAAACTCGCGCCAACGGAGAAGACCCCAGAAGGCCCATACACGCCAGAGGCGAAGGCTCGAGCGCGCTCTGCGGCCGTGGCACGCAGCGTCGCCTCCCATGCGCGCGTCGCCGGTTGGCGTCACCGCGTCCCACGGCGCGGCATGGCGGATTGGCGCAGCGCGCAACGGAGGCGGCGGCGGGCCCATACCGGTGCGGCGTAAGAGGCCTCAAGCGGCGCTCTGGCATGGCGGTGACGAGGGGTCCTCCGGCTCTGGCCGCGACCGGGGCAGACGCCGCCCCCGGCGCACATTCCCAGCATTATGGGAACCTTTTCCGCAAGCCATTCCGTCCCCGGCATGGCCAGCCGCGCGGGCGGGGCTGGCGAACACTGGCCCGTTCCCAAACGCCGGTTCCCAAACCGTGGCGCGGCGCTACATTGCCGGCATGCTCAAGGCACGACCGCGCGTCGCGCTCTTCGTCACCTGCCTCGTCGACCTCTGGCGGCCGACGGTCGGGTTCGCCGCGCTGCGCCTGCTCAAGGCGGCCGGCTGCACCGTCGAAGTGCCGAGGGGGCAGACCTGCTGCGGCCAGCCCGCCTACAACAGCGGCGACCGGGCGGATGCCGCCGACATAGCGCGCGCTCTGATCCCCGCCCTCGAGCCCCATGACTACGTGGTCGCTCCCTCGGGCTCCTGCGCCGGCATGATCCGCGAGCACTTCCCCGCCCTTTTCGCCGACGACCCGGCCTGGAAGGCGCGCGCCGAGCGCCTCGGCGCGAAGACCTTCGAGCTCGTGAGCTTTCTCGTCGATGTGATGGGCATGACGGCGGTGGCGGCGCGCTACGAGGGCACCGTCACCTACCACGACAGCTGCTCGGGCCTGCGCGAGCTCGGCGTCAAGGCGCAGCCGCGGGCGCTGCTTGCGACCGTCGAGGGACTGAAGCTCGCCGAGATGGAGGATGCCGAGGTGTGCTGCGGCTTCGGCGGCACGTTCTGCGTAAAATACCCGGACATCTCGGTGCGCATGGTCTCCGACAAGGCAGAGCGGATCGCCGCGACGGGGGCGGATACGCTGCTTGCCGGCGACATGGGCTGCCTCTTGAACATGGCCGGGCGGCTCGCTCGGCTGGGGCGCGAGGTGAAGGTCCGCCACGTGGCCGAGGTGCTCGCCGGCGTGACCGACGAGGTGCCGCCGATCGGCGCGGGCAGAGGGAGGTGAGCGCGATGCAGATCACCTCGCCCGGCTTCAAGGAGAATGCCCGCGTTGCACTGGCCGATGCGGGGCTGCAGAAGGCGCTCGCGAACGCGCGCACCGGGTTCGTCGCCAAGCGCGCCCGCGCCGTCGCCGCCCTGCCCGAGTTCGAGTCGCTGCGCGAGGAAGGGCGCGAGATCAAGAACCACGTGCTCGCGCATCTCGACTTCTACCTCGAGGCTTACGCCCGCGCGGTCGAGGCCTCGGGCGGGGTCGTTCACTGGTGCGAGACGGCGGAGGACGCGCGACGGACGGTCGTCGAGATCTGCCGGTCGGTGGGCGCGCGCACCGCCACCAAGGGCAAGTCGATGATCGCCGAGGAGATCGGCCTCAACGCCCATCTCGAGGCCGCTGGCATCACGCCGGTCGAGACCGACCTGGGCGAATACATCATCCAGCTCCGGCGCGAGCCGCCGAGCCATATCATCGCGCCCGCGATCCACCTCAACCGCGAGGACTGGATCGAGGCCTTCCGCGCCACGCACCGCGACCTCCCCGCCGACCGCGCCTTCCCCGAGCGCAAGACGCTGATCGACGAGGCGCGCAGCGTGCTCCGCGCCCGCTTCCTCGCCGCCGATGTCGGCATCACCGGCGCCAATATGCTGATCGCCGAGACCGGCTCCTCCGTCATCGTCACCAACGAGGGCAACGGCGACCTGACGCAGACCCTGCCGAAGGTGCACATTGTCATCGCCTCGATCGAGAAGGTGGTGCCCACGCTCGAGGACGCCTGCACCATCCTGCGCCTGCTCGCGCGGTCGGCGACGGGGCAGGACTTCTCCACCTACACCACTTTCTCGACCGGCCCGCGCCGGGAGGGCGACCGCGACGGGCCGGGCCAGTACCACGTCATCCTGCTCGACAATGGCCGGTCCTCGATGCTCGGGACGGGGTTCCAGGACATGCTGCGCTGCATACGCTGTGCCGCCTGCATGAACCACTGCCCGGTCTACGGCGCTGTCGGCGGCCATGCCTATGGCTGGGTATACCCTGGCCCGATGGGGGCGGTGCTGACGCCCGCGCTGATCGGGGTGGAGACGGCGGGCCACCTGCCCAATGCCTCGACCTTCTGCGGCCGGTGCGAGAGCGTCTGCCCGATGAAGATCCCGCTGCCCAAGATGATGCGGCACTGGCGCGAGCGCGAGTTCGAGCGGCACCTCACGCCCTCGGCGGCGCGCTTCGGCCTCGGCGCCTGGGCCTGGGTCGCCAAGCGGCCCTGGCTCTGGCGCCTCGCCACACGGGTCGGCATGGGCGTGCTCGGCCGGCTCGGGCGCAAGCGCGGGCGGTTCGGCGCGCTGCCACTCGCGGGTGGCTGGACGGGCGGGCGCGACATGCCAGCGCCGGAGGGCGAGACCTTCCAGGCGCGCTACGCCCGCCTCAAGCGGCAGGGCCTCGCCTGATGGTCGCGTCGGAGGCAGACGCGAAGGCGCGGATCCTCGGCCGGATCCGCCGCGGGCTCCGCCGCGGCCCGCTGCCCGAGAGCGTCGCCGCTGGGCTCGTCGAGCGGCTGCGCGCGCATCCGCGCAACCTCATCCCGGCACGGTCCCGCCTTCCCCGCGCCGACCAGGTCGCGCTCTGGCGCGCCAATATCGAGCGCGAGCACGCCACCGTGGCGGACGCCCTCGACCGCGCCGAGATCCCAAGGCTGGTCGCCGCCTATCTCGCGCAGGCGAACCTGCCGCCCGCGATCCGGATCGCCCCCGACCCAGACCTTGCCTCCCTCCCCTGGGCGGAGCGGCCAATGCTCGCCATCGGCTTCGGCCGCGCCGAGGCGGAGGACGCCGTCTCCGTCACCCCCTGCTTCGCCGCAGTGGCCGAGACCGGAACGATGGTCTTCCCCTCCGGCCCCGACCACCCGACGACGCTCAACCTCATGCCGGGGACGCAGATCGTCGTGCTGCGGCAGAGCCGGATCGTCGGCACCTACGAGGACGCGTGGGACCTGCTCAGGGCCGAACGCGCCGCGCCGTGGGACGGGCCGACGGTGGTGCGGTTCATGCCGAGGACCGTGATGCTCGTCACCGGCCCCTCGCGCTCTGCCGACATCGAGCAGACGATCGAGCTTGGCGCGCACGGGCCGAGGCGCGTGCACGTGATCCTGCTCAGGGACGAACTCCTCGAGACCGAGCCCGGATGAGCCAGCCGCGCCCGCCGCGCGGGCGCGTGCCTCCGGCCCGACGCCGCCGCGCCCTGACCGAGGAGGAGGCACGGGTCTGGCAGGGTTTCGTCGCCGCGGCGGGGATCGTGCCGCTGCGGCCGGGCGAGGCGCCGGCGGAGCCGGCTCCCGAGGCAGAGGCGCAGCGCGAGGCACCCACGCAGCCCGCCGGAGCCGCGCCGGCGGCACCGGTCGCACCGGCCGCACCGGTCGCACCGGTCGCACCGGCCGCACCGGTCGCACCGGTCGCACCGGCCGCGCCGGTCGCATCGGTCGTACCGGCGCCGCCGCCGGAGCTTGCGATCGGCGTCGCGCCGGCAGGGCTCGACCGGCGGCGCTGGGAGGCGCTCCGCCGCGGCCGCCTCGCGCCCGAGCGCACGCTCGACCTGCACGGGCGGCGGGTGGAGGAGGCGCACCGGGCCGTCGTGGCGTTCGTCGCCGCGGCGGAAGCCGAGGGCCTGCGCTGCATCGCCATCATCACCGGCAAGGGCAGCGGAGAGACGGGCGGGGTGCTGCGGCGGGAGCTGCCGCACTGGCTGAACGCCGCCCCCCTCAGGGGCATGATCCTCGCGCTCGCCCACCCGCACCGGGCGAACACCGGCGCCGTCTATGTTCTCCTCAGGCGCCGCAGGGGGTGAGGGTTGGAGCGCCGCACCGTGACCGCCGCCGCTCTCCTTGCCGCATGACACCCTTCGGACAGAAACTCCGGTCTCTGCGCGCCGCGCGGGGGATGACGCAGGCGGCGATGGCCGAGGCGCTGCAGGTCTCCGCCGCCTATCTCTCCGCGCTCGAGCACGGCCGCCGCGGCAGGCCCACGGCCGGGCTCGTGCACCAGATCTGCGACCTGTTCGGCCTGATCTGGGACGACGCCGAGGAGCTCGCGCGGCTTGCCCGGCTCTCCCACCCGCGCGTTGTGGTCGATACCGCCGGCCTCGACCCGGCGCGGACGGAACTCGCCAACCGCCTCGCCCGCGAGATCGCCCGCCTGCCGGACGAGGCCGTGCGCGCGATGCTCGCGACCCTCGACGCCGCAGCGCCACGCCGTCGCGTCCGGGTGCGCGCGAAGAGCTAGAGCGGTTTCCACACTGGTGGAAACCGCTCAGGGCATTCATTGCGAGCATCTTCACGCACACGGCTGATTCCAGCCGTGTGCGATCTGCTCTAGCCCCCCACGGTGACGGGCAGGAGCAGCCACCACACGCCCCGGGCGCGCATCCGCCCGGCCGCCTCGCCCGCCGCCGCACCCCAGCCCCAGAACACGTCGCCGCGCACAGCACCGCGGATCGCGCCGCCCGTGTCCTGCGCCATCAGCGTCCGCCGCCACGGCCGGCCGGTGATCGGGTGCGGCACGTCGATGAACACCGGAATGCCGAGCGGGATGTAGCTCCGGTCGACCGCGATCGAGCGCTCGGGCGTCAGCGGCACGCCGAAGGAGCCGGGTGGCCCCTCGTTCGGGTCGAGCCCCCTGATCTCGCGGAAGAACACGTAGGAGGGGTTGCGGTCCATCACCGCCGCCGCCTCGCCGGGGTTGGCCGCGAGCCAGGCGCGGATCGACTGGGTGCTGACCTGGTCGAGCGTCATCGCCCCGCGCTCGACCAGCACGCGGCCGATCGGCACATAGGGGTGGCCGTTCTGCCCGGCGAAGCCGACGCGCGCGACCCCGCCCTCGGCGAGGTTCACCCGCCCCGAGCCCTGCACCTGCAGGAAGAAGGCATCGATCGGGTCATCCACCCAGAGGAGTTCGAGGCGGCGGTTCTCGAGCGCGCCGCGCACGATCTCGGCGCGGGAGGCGAAGGGGACGAGGCGGCCCTGCTCGACCCTGCCGGCGGTGCGTCGGCCGCGCAGATCCTCGGCGAAATCGCCGAGCTCGACCTGGACGAGCTCCGGCGGGCGCTGGTAGAGCGGGGCGGAGCCAGGGCGACGGCGGCGGCTCCCCGCCACTTCCGGCTCGTAATAGCCGGTGAACAGGCCGAACGGGTCGGGCGGCGACGTGGCGACGTTCTGCACGAGCCAGGGGCGGAAGCGTCGTTCGAAGAAGGCGCGCACGGCCGCCCCGTCACCCTGTGGCAGGGTGGCAGCCTCGGCGCAGAGGGGGAGCCAGTCGGCCACGCGCCCGGCGCGCTGGGCAGCGGCCTCGGCGCCGCCAAGCGGGCGATCGGGCGGCAGGGTCGCGAGCCGGCGGCAGGTCGCGGCGAAGGCGGGGAGGATCTCGGCGTGCCGCTCCTCGGCCCAGCCGGGCAGGGCGGCGAAGCTCGTCGGGGTGAGCGAGAGCCGGTCGGGCGGCGCCGGGGTTTGCGGGACCGGCACGGCGATGCAGCCGGCCAGCACCACAAGGGCGAGAGCGGCAAGCGCGCGCCCGATGGCACAGCGCAGCGTTTCCCGCCCCCGACCGCGCACACCTGCACGGCGCACGTCTTGGTTCTGTCGCACGAGCGTCTCTATGGCACGGCGCGCTGCCTCCGGCCACCCCCGGGATGCCGCGTGCGCACGTCCTCGTGAGGTAGGCGCAGTGCGGACGCCTATTCGGTCCGCGTGCCGACGAGCAGCCAAGTCGGGTCGGCGGCGTTGAGGTCGCGCGCAAAGGACCAGATGTCGATCGTCTCGACCACCGCCTCGGAGCCGGAGACGAGGATGCCGCCCTGGCCGGTGGTGACGTTCACCTGGTCGGTGACGAAGCGGACGCCGATCGTGGCGAAGGTTCCGCGCAGGTCGGCCTCGACGATGCTGCTCTCGCGCATCGCCCTGATCTCGGTGCGCTGGGTCTCGCCGGCCTGTTCGCGCGCGGCGATCGCGGCGGCGAAGTCGGCGTAGACCTCGGGCGAGAGAAGAGCGCGGAGAGTCTCGCGGTCACCGGCGGCGAAGGCGGTGACGATCATGCGGAACGCACTCTCTGCGCCGTCTAGGAAGGCGGCGGGATCGAACGACGGGTCGACGGCGCGGATCCGCGCGAGCGCCTGGCCGGCCGGGCTCGCGGGCGAAGGCAGGGAGCGGCCGCGGCCGGGCAGGGCACGCGCCTCGCCGAGCTCCTCGGCGGTGGTGTCGATCGTCCGCGGCGCCTCGCCCGGCGCCTGCGGCTCGAGCGGTGCGGGCGGGCGCTCGAACCCGGTGCGACGGCCGAGCACGCCGCGCAGCCGCAGCACCAGGAAGGCCGCGATCATGGCGAAGAGGATCAGATCAATGGGGAAGCCGCCGCTCATGCTCGGAGAGATAAGGGAGGGGGAGGAAGGGCACAAGGACGGAAGCGACCCGGCCCCTTCCCCGGCCCCTTCCCCGGCCCCTGCCTCGCGCGCCTTTGTCTGGCGCGCTCTTGTCTTGCGCGCGGGGCGCCGCTACCTCCGCGGCGCATGATCCTTCTCCGCCACGGCCAGTCCGAATTTAACGCTGTTTTCTCGGCCACACGCGTCGACCCAGGCATCCCCGACCCGAAGCTCACCGCGCTCGGCCGCGACCAGGCCGAGGCCGCCGCCCGAGCGCTCGCCGGCGAGGGGCTCGCGCGGATCATCGTCTCGCCCTTCACGCGCGCGCTCGAGACGGCCGCCGTGGTCGCCGCGCGTCTTGACCTTCCGGTGATCGTCAACCCGATCGTGCGCGAGCGCTGCGCCTTCCACTGCGACATCGGCACGCCGGCCTCCGCGCTCGCCCGCGCCTGGCCCGGGCTCGACTTCTCGCACATCGACGAGCAGTGGTGGCCGACGCTCGAGGAGAGCGAGGCGGAGACGGAGGCGCGCGCCGCCGCCTTCCGCGCCGAGATGGCGGCGCTGCCCGACTGGCGCGACACGCTGGTGGTGAGCCACTGGGGGTTCATCCTCTGTATGACCGGGGAGCGGCTGCAGAACGGGGAGTGGCTCCGCTGCGACCCGACCGCCCCCGGCCCCGACGCGGTGCCCTGGCTGAGAGCGTGAGCCGCCGGGGCTGACGCTGCCGCGAGTCTCGCCCGGCCGCTACGCCGCCGCCTGACGCGCCGGGGCGGCGGAGGCGTAGGCGACGCGCACCTCGCCGACGCCCTCGATCCAGCCCTCGAGCACGTCGCCGGGGGCCACCGCGCCAACGCCCGCCGGCGTTCCGGTCATGATCAGATCGCCCGGCGCGAGCGCGACGAGGCGCGACAGATGCGCGATCGTCTCGGCGACGGTCCAGATCTGCTGCGCGAGGTCGCCCGCCTGGCGCACCACGCCGTTGACCCTGAGGCCGATCGCGCCGCGCGCGGGGTGGCCGATGCGCGCGGCCGGGGCGAGGGCGCCGATCGGGGCCGAGCGGTCGAACGCCTTGCCCATCTCCCACGGCCGCTGCAGCTTCTTCGCCGCCGCCTGGAGGTCGCGCCGCGTCATGTCGAGCCCGACCGCGTAGCCCCAGACATGGCCAAGCGCATCGGCCGCGGCGATGTCGGCCCCGCCCCGGCCGATCGCGACGACGAGTTCGATCTCGTGGTGCAGGTCCTCCGTCGCGGGGGGGTAGGGGATGGTCGCGCCGGAGGGGACGATGGCGTCGGCCGGCTTGGCGAAGAAGAAGGGCGGCTCTCGGTCGGGGTCATGTCCCATCTCGCGCGCGTGGTCGGCGTAGTTCCGCCCGACGCACCAGATCCGTCGCACGGGGAAGAGGCCCGCCTCGCGCTCGCTCCGCTCGCTGCCGGGGGTCTCCCCCGCGACAGGCAGGGCAGGCTGGGGAGGAGGGGGGATCACATAGGCCGGCATGGGTCCTCGCTGGCGCCTTCGGGATGCACCGGCGGTTCATACGTCGCGGCGCGGGCCGGTCAAGCCGCGCTCTCCGGGTGACGGCGGGAACGCCGCGTGGTAGCGGCACGCCACTGGCAGCACGGCGGAGGACCAGAGGATGACCGAGACGCGCGGCAACGGGACAGGCGCGCCCGAAGGCGGGGCCGAGGCCCAGGCCCCCGGCATCGCCATCAACATCCAGTATGTGAAGGATCTCTCCTTCGAGGTTCCGGGGGCGCCCGAGATCTACGTGCAACTCCGCCAGGCGCCGCAGGTGCAGGTCAACCTCGACGTCAACGCGCGCAGGCTCGCGCAGGAGCATGTCTACGAGGTGGTTCTGTCGATCCGCGCCGAGGCGAAGACCGAGGAGAAGCCGGCCTTCATCGTCGAGCTCGACTACGCGGGCGTCTTCACGCTCACCGCCATCCCGGGCGAGATGCTCGAACCGGTTCTGCTCGTCGAGGCGCCGCGACTGCTGTTTCCCTTCGCGCGCGCGATCATCTCCGACGTCACGCGCGAGAGCGGCTTCCCGGCGGTTCTCTTGCAGCCGATCGATTTCCTCGCGCTGTGGCAGAGCCGCCGCGCCCAGGCGCAGCAGGGCATGCCGCCCGCCGCCAACGCCTGAGGCTCCGGTTGGGGCCGTGGCGCCGAAACGGCCGGGAGCCCGCTCAGTCGCCCTCGGCCACGCTGTGCCAGAGCGGATCCTTCACGTGCCGGGTGAGGAAGGCCGCATGCGCCTCCCGTTCCGCCTCCGTCACGACGACGCGGCGCGGCGTGCGCGTCGCTGGCGGAGCAGCGCGCGCGGCGCGCGCACCGGCCGCGGCGACGAGGCCAAGGCCCGGCTGCCGCCCCCCAAGCAGCTCGACATACACCTCGGCAAGCAGCCTGCAGTCGAGCAGGGCATTGTGCGTTGTCCGCTGCGAGAGGTCGATGTCGAAGCGGCGGCAGAGCGCATCGAGGCTCGCGGGAAGGCCCGGGAAACGCTTCCGCGCGAGCGCGACCGTGTCGACCATGCGCGCGCGGTCGAGCGGCGGAAGGGCAAGCCGGGCGAACTCCGCGTCGAGGAAGCCGAAGTCGAACGGCGCGTTGTGCGCCACGATCGGGTCCTCGGCCAGGAAGGCGACCAGAGCATCGGCGATCTCGGCGAAGGCAGGCTTGCCGATCAGGCTCGCGCGGCTGATGCCGTGCACCCGTTCCGCCTCCGGGTCGATCTCGCGGCCCGGGTCGACGAGCGCGTGGAAATGCCGCCCCGTCGGCACGTGGTTGCTGAGCTCGAGGCAGCAGACCTCGATGACGCGGTGGCCGAGCGCCGGGTCGAGCCCGGTCGTCTCGGTGTCGAGCAGGACCTCGCGCATCAGCGCGCCATCAGACGAGGCAGGCCGCGCCTGAGCCGCGCGAGCGCGAAGCCGCGCGAGAGCCCCGTCGGCACGACGAGGTCGGCGCGGCGGCGCTTCTCGCGGTCGGGCATCTGGCGGGCAAGGATCGCGGCGAGCCGCTCCTGCGTCATGCCGGGCCGGGCAAGCACGCGCCGCAGCTGGACCGCCCGGGGAGCGGAGACGACGATCACGGCATCGACGCGCCGCTCGCCGCCGGTCTCGTAGAGCAGCGGGATGTCGAGCACGGCCGCCCGCGCGCGCGCCCTGCGTGCGGCGGCGATGAAGCGCGCCTCCGCGCGGCGCACGAGCGGATGCACGAGTGCCTCGAGCCGCGCGAGCAGGGATCGATCCGCCAGAACGGCCGCGCCGAGCGCTGCGCGATCGACCGCCCCGTCCCGAACCGCCTCCGGAACGAGCGCGGCGACGGCGGCCACCGCAGCGCCGCCGCGCGCATAGAGCCGGTGCACCGCACGATCGGCGTCCCACACGGCGAGGCCGGAGCGGCGGAGCGCGCGCAGCACGGTCGACTTGCCCATGCCGATCCCCCCCGTGAGGCCGAGCACGCGCACCCTCCTCAGCGCTCCGGGATGTCGCTGGCGACGAAGGCGGCGACCGCCTCGTCCACCTCCGGGGTGACGCCGAACCAGAGCGCGAAGCCGAGCCCCGCCTGGTGGAGCAGCATCGG
>Ga0272446_1003961_pt1 | contig 18003 bp, 17 predicted proteins | sample YNPCB0061_FD_194587 | JGI IMG/M metagenome (GOLD analysis project Ga0272446, IMG submission 194587) | Hot spring microbial mat communities from Yellowstone National Park, WY, United States - YNP-CB-006-1 | ecosystem: Environmental > Aquatic > Thermal springs > Hot (42-90C) > Sediment | place... | reverse complement strand
CTGCTCTTTGGAGGGGCTATTCAAACAGCCGGTGCGGTAAAAAGTAACAAGATAAAAAAAACTGCCACTTCAGATTTTATGGAAATTGAAAGGCAGCGGGGTATATCGGTGGCTACATCCGTCATGGGATTTGAGTATAACGGCGTAAAAATTAACCTTCTTGACACACCGGGTCACAAGGATTTTGCTGAAGATACTTATAGAACACTAACGGCTGTTGACAGTGTAATTCTAGTTATTGACGGAGCTAACGGGGTGGAGAGCCAGACAGAACGATTGATGGAGGTTTGTCGCATGCGTGATACCCCGGTGATTGTTTTTATCAATAAAATGGACCGGGAAAGCAAAGATCCTTTTGATTTGCTGGACGAGCTGGAAGCAAAACTTAATATTAGGGTTCGACCGCTAAGCTGGCCCATTAATATGGGCGATCGTTTTAAGGGTGTTTACAATATCTACGAAAAGAACCTGAACCTTTTTTCGGCCAATAAAACCCGGATTTCAGAGGATGTTATATCTTTTGACGACCTTAGCAATTCCCAATTGGATGAAATCATCGGAGAAGATGCCGATAAATTACGGGCTGATATTGATTTGATCGAAGGAGTATATGATCCTTTTGATATTCAAACGTATCTGAAAGGAAAAATTGCCCCTGTATTTTTTGGCTCTGCCATCAATAATTTTGGTGTAAAAGAGTTGCTGGATACATTTATTCGCATTGCTCCTCAACCCTTGGGCAGACTAACTTCCAACCGTTTTGTAAAGTCGGAAGAAGAGAAGTTTACCGGATTTGTATTTAAAATTCATGCTAACCTCGATCCCAAGCATCGCGACAGGATCGCTTTTTTACGGGTCGTATCAGGAAAATTTGAACGAAATAAGTTTTATCATCATGTTCGTTTAAAAAAGGAAATGCGTTTCAGTAATCCCACCAGCTTTATGGCACAAGATAAAAACGTGATCGATGAGGCTTTTCCGGGTGATGTTGTGGGATTATACGATGCAGGGAACTTTAAGATTGGTGATACCCTTACTGAAGGTGAAGACATGTTCTTTAAAGGTATTCCCAGTTTTTCTCCGGAATTATTCAGGGAGCTTATCAATAAAGATCCGATGAAATCTAAACAGCTTGAAAAAGGCATTGAACAGTTGACCGATGAAGGAGTGGCACAGTTGTTTTACCTACAGCCAGGCAATCGTAAAATAGTAGGTACTGTGGGCGATCTTCAGTTTGAAGTAATACAGTACCGGTTGGAGCATGAATATAAAGCTGCCTGTAATTTTACATCAATGCCTTATCATAAAGCCTGCTGGTTAACATCTCCCAAACAAGAAAAGTTGAATGAATTCATTCAGCGAAAACAACAAAACATCGGGTGGGATAAAGACAATAATCCGGTATTTCTGGCTCCTTCTGAATGGCTGCTGAATTTAGCTAAGCAGGATTATCCGGATTTGACATTTCATGCTACCAGTGATTTTAAAACCCGGGTGGAGTAAACTACTAGCCTTCCAGGTATAATTCTATCAAACCTTCAGGGCATGCTACATGCAATTGCCGTTTGTCTCGATCTATTCGTTTTACAAACTCATCAATGATTGGCAGCATGATTTCTTTTTCTCCCTGTTGAATTACAAGTACCGGTTGTTTTAAATGATCCATCACATCGGAAATTACGCCGATTTCCCCCTTATTTTGGTCAACGGCCGTGAGACCTGTTAACTCATGAAAGTAGTATTTATAAGGATCTGAAATAGGAGGGAGGTCAGTGAGAGGCAGCCATATGGCACAACCTACAAGCGGTTCAAACTGATCTCTGGTATCAATGTTTTTTAATTTGAGAATGGCAGACTTGCCTTTGATGGAGATGTGTTCAATAAAAAAAGGAACCAGGCTTTTATGGAGTTCAATCCAGACTGATTCCTTTTTTCTGTATGCTTGGGGATCGTCAGTATCCAGTACTGCTTCAAGTTCGCCTTGTAAACCATGGGCACGTTTAATATACCCCAGATAAAAGGCGTCCCGTTGATCCAGCATAATTTGAATTATTCTGCAGCAGGAGCTTCGTTCTCAGCAGCCGGAGCCTCTTCTGCTTCTGCAGAAGGCGTTTCAGCTGATGCAGCAGCTTCAGCGGCTTTGGCAGCCTCTTCCGCTTCTTTTAAACGCTTGTCCTTAATTTCTTTTTCGGCAGCAATCTTTTTCAGACGCTCTTCTTCACGTTTCTGCTGTACGCTTGAAGCATGACCGGTGATTTTCTTGTTCTTATTATCCAGCCAGGCCTGGAAGCGGGTTTCTACCTCTTCGGCAGTTAAAGCACCTTTACGTACTCCGTTCAGCAGGTGATTTTTGTACAACGCACCTTTGTATGAAAGAATGGCTCGTACAGTATCAGTAGGCTCTGCACCGTTTTGAAGCCATTTAACGGCAGCTTCTACATTCAGTTCAATGGTTGCAGGAATGGTGGTGGGATTGTATGTTCCCAGCCTTTCAATAAAGCGTCCGTCACGAGGTGAACGTGAATCAGCTGCAACCAAATGATAAAAAGGTTTTCCTTTTTTTCCGTGTCTTTGAAGTCTCAATCTAACAGCCATGGTCTCTTAAAATTAAGTTTTACTGTTTTTAAATTTAAAATTAGAGTGCAAAGATGTGTCTTTTTTTTAACTTATCCAACCGTTTCTCCAATTTTACGTTCAATTTCATAAAATATATTCAATGACGATAACCCGCGGACATCTGATTTTTGCATTGATTTTTGTGGTGGTTTTTTTGGGTATTATCCTTTGGCAATATCAAAAAGACCTTCGGATGCATCGGCGATATTATCGTGGGGCTGGCTGGGTAATAGTTGGAATTATACTTTGTATAATTATATTTATATTTCTGAAAAACAAATTAATATCCTATTAGTTTAAAACCATCCTTTACGTAAAATTTCCCTGAATTCACTCAGCATGATGGCCGTTGCTCCCCAGATTCTGTGGCCCTGAAAAATAAAATAGGGTGCCTTTACCTTGTATTTGCCAGAGGTTATGAATTCACCTTCACCTATCAATAAATCATCATTCAAAAATTCAAGCGGAGCTTCAATCAGGCTGGCTACTTCCCGTTGATCGGGTTTCCATACCGGCCTTGAATTTGTATAAGCTACAAATGGCGTAACCAGAAAATTACTGGGAGGGATGTAGACATCCGATAATTTTCCAAGAATTTCAACGTCACCATCAAAACCAGTTTCTTCCTTCATTTCGCGTAAAGCAGTATGTTCCAGCGATTCATCCGAATCATCCATCTTCCCCCCCGGCAAAGCAATTTGTCCGCTGTGTACTCCTTCATAAACAGGTCTTTCAATAAGCAAAAGGCTTGGACTATTATTCTGTGCGGCAAAAAGCAACAGTGTAACGGCGCTGAGCCGGGGTTGGGCTGAAAGATTCTTCAGGTATTCAGGCGTTGCTAGGCGGTTGGCCGGAGCCATAATTCGCTGGGCTTCTGCTCCAGGCAAATCAGACGAAAGTTGTTGTTTTAAAAAATCAGCCAGTTTATTCACGCATCAAAGGTATTCAGGTGAAAGAATAACCGCTATTGTGAGTAAAAAATGTTGAAAAGCTTGGGGGTTTGTTAACAAGTAGGGGAGAAATAGCCGGTTTATACAGGCTGTGCTTTGTAATTTTGCAGACTTACAAACCGAGGGAATTGCTATGGAGGAACAAGACAAACCGGTAAATCATAACGGCGACCGAACCATTTCGCTTTCCGGCATGTACCAGGAATATTTTCTGGATTATGCATCGTACGTTATTTTGGAGCGGGCAGTACCTGCTATAGAAGACGGTTTAAAGCCGGTTCAACGACGAATTCTTCATTCAATGTATGAATTGGAGGATGGCCGCTACAACAAGGTGGCCAATGTAATCGGTAATACCATGAAATACCATCCGCATGGGGATGCCTCCATCGGTGATGCCATGGTGCAATTAGGTCAAAAAGATTTGCTGATAGATACCCAGGGTAACTGGGGGAATATTTACACAGGTGACAGCGCAGCCGCTTCTCGTTATATCGAGGCCCGTCTTACAAAATTTGCCCTGGATGTGGTATTTAATCCTAAAACAACCAACTGGCAAATTTCTTATGATGGTAGAAACAAAGAACCGGTAACCCTGCCCGTAAAGTTTCCCTTGCTTTTAGCTCAGGGAGTAGAAGGTATTGCCGTAGGACTGGCATGTAAAATCATGCCGCATAATTTTAACGAATTGATTGATGCATCCATTGATGTGCTGAAAGGGAAAAAAGTACAAGTGTTTCCTGACTTCCCTACAGCCGGAATGATAGATGTTTCAAAATACAACAGCGGATTACGCGGCGGTAAAATCCGGGTAAGAGCAAGAATTTCCATCCTCGATTCTAAAACTCTTTGCATAACTGAAATTCCTTTTGGCACAACTACCACATCGCTGATTGACTCTATCATTGCAGCTTCTGACAAGGGAAAAATCAAAGTCAAAAAAATTGAAGATAATACAGCTGAACACGTAGAAATTTTAGTTCATCTGCCACCCGGGATTTCACCCGACCAGACACTGGATGCACTATATGCTTTCACAGATTGTGAAGTAAGTATTTCTCCCAATGCCTGTGTAATTGTTGACCAAAAACCGGTGTTTATGCCGGTAGATGAAATTCTACGCATCAGTGCAGAAAACACCAAGGCACTACTTACCAAAGAGCTTGAAATACGCCGTTCAGAGTTACAGGAATCCATCCTCTTCACATCCCTGGAAAAAATATTTATCGAAAAGCGCATTTACCGTGAAATTGAGGAATGTGAAACCTGGGAAGAGATCATTCAGACCATCGATGCCGGATTAAAACCCTTCAAAAAGAAGTTTTACCGTGAAATTACCCGGGAAGACATTGAAAAACTGACCGAAATTCGCATCAAACGGATTTCAAAATTCGATAGTTTTAAAGCGGATGAGCAACTCCGGGGCCTGAATGAGGAACTGAATAAGGTGCAGGAGAACCTGGATAATATTGTTACCTACGCCATAGAATATTTTAAGGAATTAAAGAAAAAATACGGGAAAGGCAGGGAGCGTAAAACAGAAATCCGTTCGTTCGAATCCATTGAAGCAACCCAGGTGGTAATCAGAAATGAGAAACTATATGTTGATTACGAAAACGGATTTGCCGGCTATGGTTTAAAAAATGCTGAGTACGTTAGCGACTGCGCCGATATTGACGATATCATAGTTTTCAGGGACGATGGAACCATGGTAGTTAGCAAGGTAAGCGATAAGTCGTATGTTGGCAAAGGGATTTTACATATTGCTATCTGGAAAAAAGATGATGAACGTACCATTTATCACATGGTGTACCGCGACGGTCCGCTGGGTGCTACGTATATCAAACGTTTTGCCGTTACTTCCATTATTCGCGATAAGGAGTACGACCTTACCAAGGGCACCAAAGGTTCCAAGGTATTATATTTTAGTGTTAACCCGAATGGAGAATCTGAAGTATTGACAGTTTACTTGAAGCCACGTCCGAAGCTGAAAAAACAGGTATTTGATTTCGATCTGGCAGATTTGGCCATCAAAGGACGCAACTCTCAGGGAAATGTATTAAGTAAATTCCCGATTCGTAAAATTGTAAGTAAAGCCAAAGGTGAATCCACGCTGGGTGGTGTAAAGTATTGGTTTGATGAAGCCGTCCGCCGCCTGAATACTGATGGAAAAGGCAAATTGTTGGGTGAGTTCAACGGCAATGACAGGCTGCTGATCATCTCGCAAACTGGTATGTACCGGTTGGTAAGACCTGATATTTCATTGCATTTTGATGATGATGTAATGTCTATCGAAAAATTCAACAAGAAAAAAGTGGTTACAGCTGTTTATTTTGACGGGGAAAAGAAAGAATATGTAGTGAAGCGTTTTCATCCTGAAACATTGGATAAAAACACATTGTTTATTACCGATCACATTCAGTCAAAAGTACATCTGGTAAGCACCGACAGTTATCCGATGCTGATGGTTACTGCCAAACGCAATCAAAGCCTGGAAAAAGATGTACTCAATGTACATGAATATACCGGAGTAATAAATGAGAAATCGAAAGGAAAAAAACTGAATTACCGCGACGTGAAGATGCTGAGCTGGATGGACCCTTTGCCTGAACCTGCATTACCGACTGATGTTGAAGAAACTTCAGAAGAAGAAGTAATCCGGGAAATAGATCTGGAAGCTGATGACAATCAGAAGTCGTTGTTCTGAAAGAAACTAAGGCAAGCAGGCCTTGTTGATTCCGAGTACATAGTTTTTAATCACATCGATGGTTATGGCAGTGCCGGCACCTTTAAATCCGTTGATTTCTGAAAGTTTTACTTTTTCCGGGTATTGCTTTACCAGTATTTTCGATATCGGCAAATAGGTCCAGTGCCATTTTTCTTCCTCATATCCTGTAGGACGCTCAGTTCCCTTCGGAGTGTAGGGTTGATAGTAACCATATTTGTGAGCATTGGATACCAGCCATTCATACTCTTTTTTACCAGAACCGCTTAAAAAATATGAATCGTTGAGGTCGTTGATGTCTATGTCAGTACCCCAGTGATGACGGGAAGTGCCGGGCATAGAACTGAACCGAAGAATAATTCTGGCCCTTTCCGTGCTGTCTTTTACATCGGTGGCCAGATTTTTACCTTCTACCATCCTGTCGCCATTCCATTTAGCTTCCCAGATGGATTTTTGACTCGAAAAATTTCGCGTTGCAGATATAATGGTTAACTTAACACCATCCTTTTGTGCAGCATCGTGCATCTTTACAAAGGCATCGTAAGCGTCTTTTCGCAGATATACATCGGTCTTTGTAGTGTGTTTGGAATCAATTTTTACAAAATCCGGATGGGTAGCCGGATTAAACTTCCCTAATAAATATTCTTTTGAAAAATCGAGTGAATCGCCTGGAAATTCATGCTTTTCCATCTGATGGGTGGTTGATTTTTGCGGGTTGAAGTTTCGTTCTGATTGTTTACAATGGAAAAAAATTACACCTGTTAAGACCCATATTCCAACGATAGTTTTCATTTTTGCTCTGGATTATACCTCTAAATTATTTCATTTATTGAGCGTAACAGGCAAAAATTGGGTCTATTTATTAACAGCTGCTGTTATTGCGGTAGGCTGTGGTTCTTCATCCCGAAGTGCGCAACAGGCACCTGAACTGGATACTCTGAGTTATGATAAGTATATCGTAAATATACCTGACTCTTCTGTTTATCCCGTGTTACAGCAGGTATCATCACAACGCGAACCGATTTCAGATTTTGGTTTACAACAAGTTTTTGACGGTGATTTTTCTACATCCTGGCAATCAGAACCCGGGTTACATGCCGGCGAATGGGTTAGTCTGCAATTTGATTCGCTACCGGTTTCCCGAATATCCATTCAGGTTTTAGATTCGTTTCTGGTGGCTAAGGTTACTAACATTGAAGTATGGATAAACGATTCCTTGCTGGGAACATTTCCCGCTAAATCTGTAATTCCATTTAACGGAACATTAAAAAAAATTAAAGTACGGGCTGTGGATGCTGAAGGATTAAATGTTGTAGATGTGCTACCGGAACAAGATACAACCGGACTGGAACGTATTGCTTATCGGCAACTCAGCAGTTATTACAACAGTAAACCTTTTGCCATCAGTGAAATTGAATTTTTTGACAAGCAAGGAAAAAAAATTGCAGTACAAGCTATCCCATACCGCACGGCTAAAATCAATACCTGGGATTTTACCGACCCCTCAACCATTTCGGATGGTGATCTTACTACTGGATGGAGTCACATTTCGCTAACTGAACACCGATTAAACTTCGGTTTTAGTGATTTTACTCCGGTAACAAGGGTAAAGTTATACAACGGCATTGCCAATCATGAAAAAATTAAGGGAATACAAAAATGCATCCTGTCCATACCCGGCAGACCGGAAGCCCAGTGGACACTAAAACCCGGCTGGAATGAATACCGCTTGCCCATGCCCATGGTGGGTAAAATGTACACCCTACGCATGATCGCTACCCAACCCATGGGATTGGCTGAATTGTTTTTTTACGATGGTGCAAGGTATTACCAGCCTTATTCCGATTCCATACGCATTCTGATTCAGCAAACAAAAGACACATTAAGTAAAACTTCGCTTCAATCGGTAATCAATAATCGTACTCGTTTTAAAGAAAGGATAGTAGTATTAAAATCAGACACCATTTCAAGCCGGAATTACAAAGAATTACCGGTAAGTCAGCTTCAGGGTGCCACAACATCCTCCTATGATTTGATATTAAGAGCAAACCAATCCATCGAACTGAATACGGAAGTAATGAAAGAGGTATATGGCAAAGAAATTCATATTATTATAGAAAATCGTTCATTTACTGGAAAATGGAAAATCAAAAACCGATTGACCGATGGAAATGTGGTAATAGAAGTTGCCGGTAGATTGAAGGTAACACGATCTGGGTTAGGGAAAACTACTCAATCATTGAAAGAAAATTACACAACACAATTTACAGCCTCCTCCTCTTTTCTAAACATGGGTGAACTGGGACGAATGATGATCAGTTACTGATTGTTAATTGAATTGAAATTTCTACTGATTATGTGCATTCAGCCATTCCAGTACCAGTGGAAAATGATCCTGTGGAGCATCCGGATGGGTAAGTATGTCAATGTGTCCGTAGTCATGTTTAAATCCATATTTCTTTCCCACTTCTACATAGCGATGATCATGGGCATTGGCTTCCTGTAACAAAAATTGCACATCGTAAGGATGCCCTAAAACCGTATCCAGTGTACCGGTGAGCGACAAGATGGGTGGCACATTGAGGTTTTTTAATGCCTGAGGATAATTGAGTCCGTCTCGTTGATCAATCCAATCATTACTGTAAACCCATTGGTTTGTCTCTTTATAAAACTGTTTGGGCTCATTGTCTGAACCAAAACGAAGTGATTTAGCCGGAAGATATCCTTTGATCTCGGAAACTGTTGTACCCACTACATTCCAGAACAGATCAACCTTCCATCGCTTTTCCCACGATTTGATGTAGATTTTACGCTTGGTGCCAAAAAATACCATGCTCTGAATTCGGGCCCGGCTATGATATCTGGCAAACCAGCTAAGACAAAGCACTCCGCCCCAAGAATGAGCCATCAAATGCAACTCCTGATGGCCTGTGGTGTTTTTAATAAAATCAATGCAGGCGGGTATATCCTCGGTAATGGCTTCATACTGTCCGTAACTGGCATTTTTATCCACTGCAGGGAAAGACTTTCCCTTACCGCGAAGATCTATTACAAAAACATCAAACCCATGAACTGCCAAATAAGGAGCTATTCCTTTTCCAGAAGTAGAATAAAACACCCGACCATTTTCTACCGAGCCATGAACCATAAAAACCACCCCCTTGCGTTCTGCCGGCTGGAATCTTTTCAGGTAAAGCTGGTCTTTGTCTGATACAGGGATGAAGTACTCAAGTTCACTTATTTGCATGCCATCAATTTGGGCATAAAAATACATGGTTTTGCCGGTTTATCATTCGTTCATGCTGTATGATAAGTTTTTAATAATTTACTGGTACAGGGTTTGTCGCTTTGGCAGAATCCACTATTTTTGCCACCATTAAACAGAAACATCTATTTCTATGAACATTCACGAATATCAGGCGAAGGAAGTATTGAAAAAATACGGTGTAAAGATTCAGGAAGGCATCCTGGCAAATACTCCCGATGAAGCAGTGGAAGCTGCCAAAAAACTGAGCGAACAGACCGGAACTTCCTGGTGGGTAATCAAGGCTCAGGTACATGCGGGTGGTCGCGGTAAGGGCGGTGGTATTAAACTGGCCAAAAACCTGGATGAAGTTCGTGATCTGACTGGTAATATTATCGGCATGAATCTGGTAACCAAACAAACCGGTGCCGAAGGGAAAAAAGTTCACATGGTATTGGTTTCTCAGGATGTGTTTTATCCTGGCCCTAGTGAACCCAAGGAATTTTATATGAGTGTGTTACTGAATCGTTCAACCGGACGTAATATCATTATGTATTCTACTGAAGGCGGAATGGATATTGAAGAAGTGGCTGAAAAAACACCTCATTTAATCTTTAAGGAAGAAATTGACCCTAAAGTGGGTTTAATGCCATTCCAGGCACGTAAAATTGCTTTTAATCTCGGACTTAGCGGTGAAGCCTACAAAGAGATGGTTACCTTTGTTACCAATCTCTACAAAGCCTACGAAGAAACCGATTCTTCCATGTTCGAAATCAACCCCGTACTTAAAACTTCCGATAACAAAATTATTGCCGTTGATGCCAAAGTTAATCTGGATGATAACGCACTATATCGTCATCCTGATTTATATACATACCGTGATATTCGTGAAGAAGACCCAACCGAAGTAGAAGCCGGAAAATATAACCTTAACTATGTAAAACTTGACGGTAACGTAGGCTGTATGGTTAATGGTGCCGGGCTGGCCATGGCTACCATGGATATGATTAAACTGAGCGGCGGAGAGCCTGCCAACTTCCTGGATGTGGGTGGCACGGCTGATGCTAAAAGAGTAGAAGAAGCCTTTCGGATCATTTTGAAAGATAAGAATGTAAAAGCCATTCTGGTAAATATTTTCGGTGGTATTGTTCGATGCGACCGTGTGGCTCAGGGTATTGTAGATGCTTATAAAAACATCGGCAATATTCACGTACCCATCATCGTTCGCCTGCAAGGCACCAATGCCGAAATTGCCAAAAAACTCATTGATGAGTCTGGTTTACAAGTGCACTCTGCTATTGAATTGCAAGAAGCAGCTGAAAAAGTAAAGGCTGTATTGGCCTAAAAATTGGCTATCCAAAATTTATTTCTTTTAAACTTTCAGGCGGCCTGTAGCCGTGCTTCGCTTGTAGCGTCTTTGCGGCTGCTAAGCTACGCTACGGATGCGGTAGCCGACAAGTGACGTATAGCGGACAGCCGGTAAAGCAGCCAAATAAAAATACCCAACATAAAAATTAGATTTAACCTGATTGATTAAAAATTGGCTATTTATTATATTAGCTAACAAGCAATTTCAACCCATGAATCACCCGGAAGAATTACTGTATTTTATCTGGCAATTTCAGTATTTTGATCGCACGGCCTTGTACACAACAAGTGGTGAAAAGCTGGAAATTATGAAGCCGGGTATGCTGAATACCGATGCCGGACCGGATTTTTTTAATGCACGCATTCGGATGGGCAGCCAGGAATGGGCCGGTAATATCGAAATTCACTGGAAATCTTCTGAATGGGAGTTGCATAAACATCAGCATGATGCAGCATACAACAACGTTATTCTGCACGTAGTATATGAACATGACCGGGATACTAATAAAGTAAATGGCGATATACTGCCTGTTCTAGAATTAAAAAGCAGGGTCAATTCGGTGATGTTGAATCGGTATAACGCAATGATGAAGGCGCGTACCTGGATACCTTGTCAGAATCAATTAAAAGATGTAGCAGATAAACAGGAAGGAACAGGGATCTTTCTTCAGAAATTATTGGTGGAACGATTGGAAGAAAAAACGCAGGTGATTCGTGAACTATTACAGCAAAACGGATGGAACTGGGAAGAAGCATTTTACCGTTTTATGGCTCGAAGCTTTGGATTTAAGGTAAATTCAGATCCTTTTTATCAGCTGTCAGCCCTTACACCTTTGCATGTAATAGCTAAACATAAAAACAATTTGCAGCAGCTGGAGGCCCTGATGCTGGGACAGGCAGGATTTTTAGATAAAGCATATCACGAAGAATATATGCAAACCCTGCAACGGGAATATGCATTTTTAAAAAATAAGTATAAACTGGTTTCACTTCCTGTCCATGTTTGGAAGTTCGGCCGCATGCGTCCTGCCAATTTCCCAACGGTACGATTGGTTCAGTTGGCTGCATTGATACATCAGTCAAGCAGTTTGTTTTCTCGTATGATTGAAATAAAAAGGGAAGATGAAGCCTTGCAATGGTTGCTTCCCGAAGTGAGTAATTACTGGAAGACCCGTTTCGTGCCAGACGGGGAGGAGGCAGCCAGAGGGAATCGTATGGGTAAAGATTCTGCCCGATTGCTGATTCTTAATGTTGTGGCACCCTTTATGTTTTTGTATGGTAAGGAACGGGGTATGGAATCCATGACTGAAAGAGCCATCGAATTATTGAATCAACTTCCGGCTGAAAAAAATAAAACGATTGAAAACTTTGAACGATTAGGTGTACAAGCAAAATCAGCAGCCGATTCTCAGGCCTTGTTGATATTAAAAAAGAGGTACTGTGATCACAAACGCTGCCTGCATTGTATTTTTGGAAAAAGAATTTTAATACCCAATTCCCATGAATAAGCTTAAAGTTTTTTTTGAAAAGCAAGCTTTTGGTGTATGTAGCTGGTGGGGCGAAAAACTGGGCATTGATCCTTCAAAAATTCGTATTTATTTCATCTATGCATCGTTTGCTACCCTGGGTTCCATGTTTTTTATTTACCTGATCATGGCTTTTATACTGCAACTAAGAAATTACATCCGTCCGAAAAGAACCCGGGTGTGGGATTTGTAAATGTATTGGATTGAATTACAACTAATATTGATATTACCTATGATTTTTACAACAAATTGAACATTGTTTCGGTTTTATTATATCAGATTATTTCTGTAAATTATTTCGTAAAATTGTATTAATAATTAAGTTCTATGTTAACAAACGAACAACTGGAAAAGGAATTTCAGGCAAAAATTGATGCCGAAATAAAAATTGAACCCAAAGACTGGATGCCAGAGGCATACAGAAGAACCTTAATACGTCAAATTTCTCAGCATGCACATTCCGAAGTAGTAGGCATGCTTCCCGAAGGAAATTGGATTACCCGTGCCCCAAGCCTGCGTAGCAAAGTGATTTTACTGGCAAAAGTACAGGATGAGGCCGGACATGGATTATACCTGTATAGTGCAGCTGAAACATTGGGAGTGGATAGGGAAGAATTGATTGAAGAATTACATACCGGAAAAGCCAAATATTCCAGCATTTTTAATTATCCCACCTTAACTTGGGCAGATATCGGGGCAATTGGCTGGCTGGTTGACGGTGCTGCCATTGCTAATCAGGTAATGCTTTGCCGTACATCGTATGGTCCTTATGCCCGTGCCATGGTGCGTATTTGTAAAGAAGAAAGCTTTCATCAACGCCAGGGATATGAAATTATGCTTAAAATGGGCAGAGGTACGCCCGAACAAAGACAAATGGCACAAGATGCCCTGAATCGCTGGTGGTGGCCTGCCCTGATGATGTTCGGTCCGCCCGACGATAAATCCATCCATTCTGCGCAAAGCATAAAATGGAAAATTAAACGCCAATCTAACGACGAACTTCGTCAGGAATTTATTGATAAAACAGTTCCACAGGCTGAATTTTTAGGACTTACCATTCCTGACCCGCATTTAAAATGGAATGAAGATCGAAAACATTATGATTTCGGACCGATTAATTGGGAAGAGTTTTACCAGGTAATTAACGGAAATGGCCCTTGTAATCGCCAGCGTATGAGAGACCGCATCAAGGCACATGAAGAGGGTGCCTGGGTGCGTGATGCTGCCCTGGCTTATGCCGAGAAAAAACAAACTAAAAAAACAGCCGCATAAACCTGAATACTATGAGCAAAAAAGAATGGCCACTTTGGGAAGTTTTTATCCGTAGCAAAAATGGATTAAATCATAAACATGTGGGCAGTTTGCATGCTGCCGATGCTGAAATGGCAATAGAAAATGCCAGAGATGTATATTGCAGAAGAAATGAAGGAGTAAGTATTTGGGTAGTACTTTCTTCACACATTGTAGCTTCTGATCCGGATGAAGCAGATGCCCTGTATGAACCGGCTAAAAATAAAATATATAGGCATCCTACGTTCTACGAAATTCCCAAAGAAGTAGGTCATATGTAACGACGCTTCAAATACTTTATTCACATGAACAAACAAGAAGCACTGTTGGAGTATTGTCTTCGACTGGGGGATAATTCTCTAATTATGGGGCATCGCATGAGTGAATGGTGCGGACATGGTCCCATACTTGAACAAGATATTGCACTGATTAATATTGCACTGGATCATATCGGTCAGGCAAGAAACTGGCTAACTTTGGCTGGTGAAATTGAAGGGAAAGGAAGAACAGAAGACGATTTTGCCTATAAACGCGATGCTCATCAATTCAGAAATCTGCTTATCACCGAACAACCCAATGGAAACTGGGGTGATACAATAATGCGGAGCTTCCTTTTCGATACCTTTAATTTTTACCTACACCAGGTGCTTCAACACAGCAAACATGAGCGAATTGCAGCTATTGCAGAAAAATCATTAAAGGAAATCCAATATCATCAGAAATATTCTTCAGAATGGGTGATTCGTTTGGGAGATGGTACAGAAGTAAGTCATCAAAAAATGCAAAACGCCTTAGATGATTTGTGGATGTTTACCGGTGAAATGTTTGAAGCAGATGAGGTAGATCAAATCATGCTGGCAGAAGGTATCGGAGCCGATCTTCATCAAATAAAGGATGTTTGGACAGACCATATTCGTGAAGTGCTGGAAGAAGCCACGCTTAAAATGCCTGAATTGAATTGGTTTCAGAAAGGAGGTAAACAAGGCAGACATACGGAATACATGGGCTACATATTGGCTGAAATGCAGTTTCTACCGAGAGCTTATCCGGATGCTGTTTGGTAAAAAAATCTATGATTACAGCAGATCAAATACGAGAATGGCTATCAGAGGTTACTGATCCTGAAATACCAGTACTTACCCTGGAAGACTTGGGTGTATTGCGTAATATTCGACAAGAGAACGGCACCTGGATTGTAACCATTACTCCCACTTATTCCGGCTGTCCGGCAATGAAAACCATGGAAGATGATATCCATAGAGCTCTCACCAGTCATGGTTTGTCAAATTTTTCGGTCGAAACAATTCTATCTCCCTCCTGGACCACCGATTGGATGACCGAAGATGGAAGAAAAAAATTACTTGAATACGGTATTGCACCTCCAGTTAAAGCAACAGCCAGTAAAAAAGTGTTGATGGGGTTGGCTGATAACATTTCCTGTCCACGATGTAAATCAACCAACACACATATGTTAAGCCAATTTGGTTCAACGGCATGTAAAGCCCTGTATGTTTGTGATGACTGTAAAGAACCGTTTGATTATTTTAAATGCCTGTAAATGAAAAAAACGCTACTCCCTTTTGTACTCATTGTAATATTATTATTTTCTTGCAGCCTTCCGGATGCGGATAAAATAGCGTCAGAAGTTGTTTTTGAATCAACCGACTTCCAAACAGCCATAGAGAAAGCTACCCGATTCAATAAACCCGTGATGCTTCATTTTTACGCCAATTGGTGTCCTCCCTGTAAAAAAATGCGTAAAGAAACATTTGGTAATAAAGAATTGGCAGAACTACTAAACAAGCATTTTGTAAATATCAAATTGAATGTTGACACTCAGGAAGGACGTATTCAGTCAACCAAATATAATATCGAAGGATTTCCGGTAGTGATATTACTTAACGCCAAGGGGGAAATAGTTTACCGTCAAACAGGATTTCAGGAAGCTTCTGCAATAATTCCGGTGATAAAATCCATGCTGGTTCAGTAATCATTTTTTGTGATTTCGTTAATGGCTTGTTAAACTGCCAATAGTTTATATTTTGGCATGCATATTGAAATTATTTTTTCAAAACAATGCATATGAAAACTAAAGCCATTTTTTTTCTTGGTGTAATGTTCCTTTTTGTTGGAGGAATGATTGCTCAAACCGAAAAGCCTGTAAAACAATCTGAAAAATTGGTAGTAGGTGGAAAAGTACACACATTAACCGGAAAGCCAGCTCAGTCAGGAGCACAAATACAGGATAACGCCGCAGATATGAATAAACCAGCTACTGGTCAGTCTGACAAACGAATGAATGCAGAAATTCGTTCCAATGGTCATGCTTTCAGCGGTAAGGGGAACGGTAAAAAACACAATCTCAAAGATCCGCAACCTGTCATCAAACAGGCAAAAAAAGATCCGAAAGGATTACAAAAAGAATAAACACATTCTACATAACGCTGCAAGGGGAGGGGGCAGGACGCCAGGCGTCGGCCCCTTTTCTATTTACGGATTCTGGGATCAAGTAATCCGTAAAGAAAATCTACCATGATGTTAATTATAACAAACATACTTGCTATAGCTAGTATGCATCCCATCACCACCGGATAATCCATTTTTTGTAATGCATTCACTAATTCCCTTCCAATTCCTTTCCAACCGAAAACATATTCTACAAAAACAGCTCCAGCAAGCAAACTTCCAAGCCATCCGGAAACAGCAGTTAAAACAGGATTCAGGGTGTTTTTTAATGCATGTTTCATAACTACTACCCGCAATGAAAGTCCTTTTGCCCGGGAGGTTCTTATATAATCACTGCGAAGTACATCGTTCAGGTTATTCCGGCTTAATTGCATAATAACTGATAAAGGACGAATCCCCAGCGTAAATGCAGGAAGTATTAAATTCTTCAATGCAAGGTGTTTTTCTCCGGTATAATCATCAATTTCAAATAAATTTCCCCAGGGAGACAAGCCGGTGAATTCATGCCATGCAAATCCAAACAGCCAGCTTGCCAGAATAGCAACAAAAAACGATGGAAACGACATACCCAGGGTAGAAACAAATAACAAAAATTTGTCAGGCCATTTTCCAAAATTCAATGATGCAATTATTCCAAGAAAAATTCCTCCCATCGTTGCAACCAACATGGCAGCCAGGGCAAGTACAGCGGTATTGGGCAATGTTTGAAGCAATATTTCATCAACTCTCATCCGATTCTGATAACTTCTTCTTAAATAAGGTGCTTTTGCATAAAGCCCGAATGAGTTGGAAAGGCTTAGCATTCGAAATCCTTGATAGTTATCCGGATTAAAATACATCATCCGGCTGGAATCAGAAGAATGAAATGACAATGGCAGCAAGTCATTTAAATAAAATGCTACCTGAGTAGAAACAGGCTGATTCAGATAAAACTCCTTTTTAATTCGTTCAATTTCAGTCTGCGAGGTATTTTGACCAGTCATTTCGTAAACGGCCTTGTCGTCTTTGTTGAGAAATGCAAAAAACGCAAGACTCAGCAGTGTACTTACGCCAAGAAGTACCAGTAAACCATAGCTCAATTTAGTCGCATAATAGCGAATCATACATTACTTGAGGTATTCTGAACGCATCTTATCAAGCGAAGGAATATCGTTGTAATGCCATTTGCCCATAACAATACCATCTTTCAATAACACAAGACCGGGATTGCTTCGTAAAATGGTTTTCAGAGCTTTTTCGTCGTTAAAATAGAATCGAAACATATTTTGGTGTTTATGACGGAACTCATCTATTATTTCTGCCGATGAAGAAGTTGCGCCTATAAATATCATATTATTTTGCAGAGCGTATTCAGCAATGGCATTGATGCGATCCATATTTTTATCGCTGGCTTTTTTCAAATCAGGAGCTACGAGCAAAAATGCATATCCGGGAAAATTAAACAGAGAATCGGCCAGCGATTCGCCGGTTTCAGGGTCTTCTAAGCTCATGTCTTTGATCTTAGGCTCTACGGCAGCTTCGATTACCCGTTTATCCTGTTTATAGAATAAATGATTAGCTTCAAAGGTACTGTCGAGCCATGACCAGTCTTTGGTAGATTGACGAACTTCTTCACAGGTATTTTTATTCAGGTAAACCATTTCAATTTCGGCCAGTTCTGGTTTGCCGATTCGAAGTTCACGGGTGTTGTTTCCTACCCTCCAAGGTCTGTAATCGCGTACTGAAAGATGGTCGATGCAGTATTGTGTAAAAAATGCTGATGCCAGGGTGATTAAAATTAAACTTCCCATTTCTTGTACTACCGGTTTGCGTATGGTG
>Ga0272446_1003960_pt1 | contig 18003 bp, 15 predicted proteins | sample YNPCB0061_FD_194587 | JGI IMG/M metagenome (GOLD analysis project Ga0272446, IMG submission 194587) | Hot spring microbial mat communities from Yellowstone National Park, WY, United States - YNP-CB-006-1 | ecosystem: Environmental > Aquatic > Thermal springs > Hot (42-90C) > Sediment | place... | reverse complement strand
TGATACACTCCTGTCAAAGATTTATTCCCTTCAAAAGGCCAACCGCGCAACCGAACCGTCCAAGGAAACTCAGTAACCATTATTTATGGGCTAGAGCGGATTTACCGAAGACACGAACGGTACTTCAAACTTTTTCGTTCGGCACGAAAAGGATGTTCTCCGTAGTCTGCATCGGGGTGAACGGAATCTTCCGGCCGCCCGGGATGTTGAAGAACATAAGGAACGGATGGTTCGCATCCACCCTAAACAACGAATAATTCTCTAGCTTAGGGATCCTCTTTTGCGACTCGGGAGACATTTCGACGAACAGGACGGGGCGGTGTTTCGAAATCGTGTCGGATAAGCCTTCCAGGACCTCGATCTCGAAACCCTCGACGTCGATCTTGATGAAACCGATTTTTTCCTTGACGTTCGCCGACAGGAAGGAATCTCCGCGTTTGATCTCCAAGGTGCCCACTTTAGTCTTGCGGCCATCCGGGATGAACGAGCCTACGCCTTCATTGTTGTTGAATGGCGCGTAAAAATCCAAGAACTCGTCTTTGTTCCCCAGACCGAAATTGAACGCCTGGACGTTGGCGACTTTATTGTCGGTCAGTCGCTTATTCAGCACGTCAAAAACTTTTTTGTACGGCTCGAAAGAATAGACCCTGTCCGCAAACCTGGAAAAATACAGGCTATGGTGGCCGGTGTTGGCGCCGATGTCGATTACGGTGCCTTTTATGTATTTCTCCAGCAGCGCCAGCTCTTCACGCTCATAAGCCCCAAAAAAATACACGTAACGGTCGATATAATCATTCAACGTCCCGCTGTATTCGTAACCGAAAAAAGGCACCGTAAAACCGATGTCCTGGAACGGCCTCGGCAGAATCAACCGATACCTAAGCCCGAGCCTGATCCAGCGTTGTAGCCCGAAAATTCGCAGAAGTTTTTTCATGCGTCCAACTATACAGAATTACCCGGGATATTGCCAATCATTTTCGGCTTAATATATACATTTCTTGGAAATATTGCTACCTTTTGACGGTCAATATGCAGGATACACACCAAGTGATTTGCCACATTTGCGCAGCTCCATCCGGCTTCCTGCTCGAGAAGGATGGTTTCAGGCTGTATAAATGCCCTAAATGTGCTCTGGTCTTCGTCCATCCAACGATACCTATCGAGACGCTCCGGAAAAACATCTATTCCGCGGAATCCGGATTCCAGACGAATCGGGCCGAGAATCTCGAAAGCAAACCGGAAAACCCCAGATACAAATCGGTCCTGGATTATATCTGTTCGCTGAATCCCTCGGCCAATATACTGGACGTCGGCTCAGGCGGCGGACATTTCATGTATCCGGCAAAAAAACGCGGATTCAGGATCAGCGGCGTCGAACTCAACGGCAGGCTCGCCGAATCCGCCAGAGCCCAAAACCTGGATGTATTCAGCGGGCTCCTGGAGGAAGCGCCATTCGCGGAGCATTCTTTCGACGCGGTCTTTATGGGTGAGCTAATCGAACACGTCCCGAATCCCCGTCAACTTATCAAGGAAGGGAAAAGGATGATTGCCTCAAAAGGCCGCCTGATCATCACCACGCCGAACCTCGATTGTCTCTGGTCAAAAACCACGTTTCTCCTTTTCAGATATTTCGGCATACCGTGGTCTTCGGTGACTCCGCCATATCATCTATTCCAATTCAGCAGCGCGAACCTGGACCTTCTCCTCAAACAGGAGGGTTGGAGCCTCGTGACCGAATGGTATCTGCCCATCCCAAGCCTGCGCTATGAACTGGGTTCACTCCATCTCCTCAAGCGCTACAAGAAGGAAAAGACGCTGCGCGCACTGGCGTTCATGGCCTTCTCGTACGCGGTCTATGCCGTCATCCATACCTTCATAAAAATTTTCCACCCGTTCTTCAGGCGCGATTTCGAGATGGTCAAAGTGTACGAACCCGCCGCTTAACCGCTATGGCCACCAGGATGCTGTGCTCAATGTTCGATAAGGTCTCCGAGAGCCTAAGGAAAACCCTGAAGCTGGATGCGCGCTACGTGCTGAAAGGGACCGTGTGGATCGGCATATACCAACTATTGGTGGCCAGCAGCAATTTTCTGGCTTCCCTGGCTTTCGCGAACTGGATTGCGCCCGAAGCCTACGGCGAATACAAATACATCTTTTCGGTCGCCAGTTTCCTGAACGCTTTCGCCCCCCTGGGCTTCGGCACGGCGATCGTCAGATACACCTCCGAGGGATATACCCATGTCCTGAAGGCCGGCTTCCGGAAAATCTTCGTCTGGAGCTTCGGCTTCTTCATCCTGACAGTTGCCACCGGCGCCTACTACATCTTCAGGGGGAATTCAGGTCTCGGGCTGCCGCTGCTCCTGGTCGCCTGCACTTACCCGATCATCAATAGCGCTACCGCTTACGCCTCGCATCTGATAGGCCAACAGCGCTTCAAGGAATCGTCGCTGTATGCCGGGGCCGTGAGTTTCGCGTTTTCAATGGTCATGATCGTCGGCCTGCTGTTCACGAAAAGCGTCCTGGCCCTGGCCGTCATCAACGTCTTCTCGAATCTCGCGCTCAACCTCTTCGTCTACGCGCGGACTAAAGACACCGACGGCAAAGGCAAGCGGCTCGACGATAAGGAATTCGTTTCGTACGGCCTGCACCAGAGCGCCATCAACTTCCTGAACATCGCAGCCGCGCAAATCGACAAGATCCTGGTGTTCCAGTTCGCTGGCGCCGCGCTGCTCGCAGTATACGTCTTTGCCGTGGCCATTCCGGAACAGGTCAAAAGCCTTTTCAAGAACACCTCTACGTTCATCTTGCCGCGTTTTGCCCAACGCAGCCTCGCTGAAATCAGACGGGGAATGCCCAAATATTTCCTGCTATTCTTTATCGCGACCGCCGCCGTCAGCGCCGCGTATGCCTTAGTCGCTCCGTTCCTGTTCGGCTTGTTTTTCAAAAAGTATCTGGATGCGGTCTTCCTATCGCAAATTTATTCCATAGGCCTTTTCACCGTCGCGGCGATTCTTCCCCAGACGGCCCTCCAGGCCAAAGGGCTCCACAAGGAACTCTACATCTCATCCCTGACCAGCAACATCATCCAGATAGTGCTGGACGTCATATGCATCAGTTTCTGGGGGCTTTGGGGCATGGCGGCCGCCCAACTCGTCGGCAGGTTCGCCAACCTAGTCATCCTCACGGCCCTGCTTTATTTCGCCAAAAATTCGGGAGCCGGGCCTAAAAAAATTGAATTTAGCCCGGAGGCAGGACAGACCTAAAAGCACGGCCAAGCCCAAATCCTTCAGGTGATACGCCGTCTTCATCATATCCCAGGTTTTCCGCGCCAAGACGTCCTGATGACCGATGAAAAAATCGCGGTGGTCGGCCAGCATCCGACGGTTCAACTTAAGATATCCAGCCGGATATTTTTTCGGCGCATCGCTCAAATGGTAAGTATCGTCCAACTGATATACCCGCGTCAGAACTTGAGGATAGTACCGAATCTTCTTTCCGTCCCTCGATAACAAGTTGAAGAAATAGGATTCGAAGCCGTTCACGCTTTCGGGGAACCAGTAGCCGTCTTCGACACAGACTGACTTTCGAAGCACAACTTTGCAATCCCCCTTCAACCCAAATTTGGTCATCGTCTCTTCATAGGTCGGATCGTAATGGTCCTGTCCGGCCTTGAACCGAAACCCGCCTTCGAATTCCTCGTTCTCCCGGACTATCCAACTATTGTTGTAAATCGCGACGTAATCATCCGTCACGTTATTCAGTTCATCCTTCATCACGACTACCGCTTCCGGCATGAATTCATCATCGTCATCCAAGAACGCCACCCATCCGGATTCCGCGCTTTTGATGCCCTGATTGCGAGCCGCGTTCACTCCCCCGCTCCGTTCCCGATTGATGACTTTCAGGCGCGGATGGTTATCCGCGAGCGACGCAAGATAATCCGCGGTCCCGTCCGTGCTCCCGTCGTTCACCACGATGACCTCATCAGCGGGAACGGTCTGCCCGAACACGCTCTTCAAAGCGCGCTCAAGCAAGAGCCGCCTGTTTTTCGTCGGTATCAATACCGCAAGCGTGGGTTCAGAGGCCATATCTTTCCCAGACTGCCTGGCTAGAAATCAAGCCGAAGGCGAAACGCGGATATTTTTTTAGCAGCAGTGTCCAAACCAATACATCATCCAACTTGGGCATCCGCAGCTTCTGCCAACCGAACGCATCCGCGTTCCGCTCGTGGAACCGCACCGCATTCATGAACCTGGGTTTCAGGGAATCAGATGACAAGAAAGCCGTCGGGAATCCGAAACCCTTCTTGCCGCGGAACACCAGATCCTTGGGCAGATGTTTCGCCAGGATATTCTTGAGGGCCATTTTCGCGACACCGTTCTCCGGCATCCGCGAGCGCGGAGGCAGGCTTTCTGCCGCGCGAAACACCTCCTTATCCAGAAAGGGCACGCGCGCTTCGACCGAATGCATCATCGACATCCTGTCGCCCTTCACCATCAGCATGTATGGAAGGTAGACCATCAGATCGAAGAACAGATGCGCCGGGATTTTTGACGCGATTTTTCCCGAAACGGCGCGCTGCAGGTATTCCGTTAGCTGGCTGCGGATCGCCGGTGCATACATGACCGCCGCCTCGTCCACGTACAGACCGAGGATATCCTTCCGCCAGACATCGAGACGCTTCTGCAGCCTGGACAAAATCGGATATCGGTAAGACAAGGCAAACGCACTGGGCCCTACCTCTGAAAAAAAATTCGTCGGGCTTTTCCCGAACTCCCCGTACGACAAAACCCCGTGCCGCAGATATCCGCCGAACAATTCATCCCCGCCCTCCCCGCTCAACACGACCTTGGCATGCTTGGCCACGGCTTGGAAAACAAGGGACGTCGGCAGCAGCGAGATGTCGGACAACGGTATGTCCAGATGCCGAAGCACCTTGTCGAGCATCTCGGTCATCTCGGACTCGGCGAACGGAAGGATCCGCAGCGGCAATCCGAGCTTTTCCGCCACAGCCTTGGCGTATGCCGTATCGCTGCTGCCCTCGACCGCCACATGGAAACATTCTGGAACGAAGCCCGCTTGCTTGGCCAGTGCCGCAATCAACGACGAATCGGTCCCGCCGGACAACAGGATGCTCACTGGCACATCAGACACGAAATGCGCCTTCACGCTATCCGCCAGCGCATCTTCCAATGATGGTGCCGGACCGCCGGCATCCTTTTGTTCGACCACATTTTCCAACAGCGAAGATTCCGAAGATTCACCGGTCCGGATATCGTATTCAAGCACATCGCCCGGCATGAGCTGCCGTATCCCGATTATCCCCGAATACGGACCCGGCATCATACCTAAACCGAAATACAGGACATACGCTTCAGGGTCCGGCACGACCTTGCCGACCACCTCAACCAGGGCGGAAATTTCCGAGGCGAAAGACAAACCCTTAGGATCCAAGCGGTAATACAGCGGCTTGATCCCGAAACAGTCGCGACTCAAGACGAGCTTCCCGTTCCGCGCGTCCGAAATCGCGAAAGCCCACATCCCGCGCAGACGCTTGAAGAAGCCGATTCCCTGCCGTTCGTATCCGGCCAAAATCACCTCGGAATCCGATTGACTGGAGAATTCCGCGCCCGCCCTTTCCAACTCGACGCGCAGCTCCCGGTAGTTGTAGATTTCTCCATTGAAAACCAGAGCTAAATCGCGGCTCTTGGAGAGCATCGGCTGGTTGCCGGTCGACGACAGGTCGATGATCGACAACCTTCGGTGGCCCAACAGGCAGCCTTGGTGCTCGGCCACGCCAAAACCGTCAGGACCCCGATGGGCCAATTTCCCCAAGGCCCGTTCGAATTCCGAGGAGGTTTTGACGGATGTCGTGCCGAGTATTCCGCACATATCATTTTTTCCGCGCGATCATGAGCAATGCCGGACTGGTGTAGGCGGATTCGAAGCGATGGACGCGTGAGACTCCGCGGAACACGACGTTCAACAATGGCTGGATTATGCGATTCAACAGGCCATGTATCATTTTCTTAAAACGGCCATTCGTATTGAACAGCCCGAAACTGAAACCGCCGACATATCCGCAGAACAAAGGCTCAAATCTTTCTTTCGGGAATAATCCGCAGAAGGCATCGAGATTCATGATACCCAGATTATGGATCGAATGCGAGACGGGATTAAATCTCTTGGACAACCAGCTGTTGACGCCAGACAGGTTGGGGATCTGGATGATGAGCAATCCCCCGCTCTTTAGCATCTGGCCATGCCTCTCGACGACCTCGCGCGGATTGTCGAAATGCTCGATGAAACCCCTCGAATAGACGGCGTCGAAGCCCTCTTTCAACGTCGATATCGCTGCATCATCAAAAAAATCCATCTCGATGATGTTCTCGGGCGGTAAGCCCTCCGCAATGAATCTGTCGCGTGTCAGCTTGCATCCGGCGGACGAATATTCTATCCCGTAAGGGGTCATCCCGAACCTTTTGAAGAAAGCCACCAAATACCCGCCCGGCGCGCAGCCGATCTCCAGCACCCTGCGTCCGCGCATCGTCGTCATCAAATCGGGCAGTAACTTTTCCCAAATTAGGTAGTTCGGATAATCGCGCATGAAGCGCCGTAGCGCGGACTTGAACGGGACCGAGAAGCCGCTCCTCTTCGGGGAATATATCTGGTCCCAATATTTTTCCGTCGACAGTTTATTCATAAACCGAGTACCGCCTTCAATCCATCCAGATGCTTGGCGAAGGAGAATTCCGCAGCCATTTTCTTGCGCGCGGCCTCGCCCATCCGTTTCCGGAGTTCGGCGGAGTCGAGCAGTTCCGCGATTGCTCCGGCCAATCCGGCCGGATCCCCAACCGGTACGATGAAACCGGAGACTTTGTCTTCGATGATTTCAGGCACTGCCCCGACGGAAGTCGCGACCGGCGGCAAACCGTAAGACATCGCCTCCAACAACACATTCGGACAGCCCTCTTGCCGGGATGGCAGAACGAAGACCGAGGCGTAGGCATATTCCCGACGCAAGTCCTCATAAGCCACGCTGCCATTGAGGAGGGCCTGCCCGTCGAGCCCCTTCTCTTTTATCAGTTTCCTCAAGTTTTCCTCTAGGACCCCTTTCCCGAATATCCTCAACTCCGCCTCGGGATGATCCCCGAAAATCCTCGAGAATGCTTCAATCAAATCCGCGTGGGCTTTCTTCTTGGTCAAACTCCCGACCGCCAGAATCACTTTTTTCGGCCCTTCGGACCGCGCGATCTCCGGCGGCAGCGTCACCCCGTTATGGATGACGACGATTTTTTTGCCCAGCCATTTCTGATACGACAGCAGCGACTCTTTGACGCTCCGCGAAACGGCGACGATCTTGGCGACCCGGAAGTTCATCAGGATATCCGCCAGCTTGTGCCACCGCGACTTGTTTTCGGTCGTGTTCGCTTCCCGAGTGACCAACCGCACGCCGGGTAGGGTCATGGCGACAAAGCGAGCCATGAAGGTCGCGTCGTGCAAAGTGGCGTACACTACGTCGGTCTTGTTGTCGCGCAGGAATTTCCGAAGCTCGCGATAAGCGTTCAGGTCCAGCAGACCCCGCGCCTTGAGGAATTTCGTCCTCTGGTCGGGTATCTTCAGCGCACTTTGCCTGTGGTTTTCCGCCTGCGTTCCGTAGACCATGACGAAGCTTACGCCATACCCCTGGTCCGCCAAAGCGTTAGCGTCTTCAATAAAAACCTTCTCCGCACCGCCGATGCCGAGACTATTGATGATGAAAGTGACGTTTTTCCTGTTCATACCGAGAGTGGTGACTCAGACGAATGAAGATGTGCCTATGCGAACCGGCCGGATCGTCGCGCAAAACTTCCGAACCATCGGGCAAAAGCGAAAAAAACTCCCGTGGGTCCTTGCCGGCGACCTTGGGATGCAGTTCGCCCAGAATGTATCCAATATCCAATTCTGATCTGAAAACCTCACCCATATCGTACTCCGCGCCCTCGATATCCAATTTGAGCAAATCTATTTTGCTCAGCCCCGAATCCAGGCACAAATTTTTCAAGGTAGTGGACCGCACGCTGACCGGCTTCCCCGAACCGCCCCTCTTCTGGAGCGAAGACGACCAATGTGCCTTATTCGGAAAAAAATCTACCGTTCCTTCATCCCCGCTCACTGCCGCCGCGATTATGCGTACGCTTTCTCCGAATTGCTCCAAATTGCGGCGCAGTAAATCCTGGCATTCCGGGTTGGGTTCTACCGCTACAATCTTAGAATCCGGGAAAATTAGCTTGAAATAGATGACCGAGGCACCGATATTACTCCCCAGATCGAGTATAGTCCCAGGCACGGGACCAATCTTGCGCGCATCTGCATACTGTTCATCGACGAACATTTCGCGCAAAAGATGAAAATCCAATATCCACTGGACATGAAAAACAAAACCTTTTCCGCCATAGATCAGCTTAAGGGCTTTAGGCGCGACTAAACCGTCCTTCCCGGTCAGGATCTTGCAAATCTTAAGGTACGCGAAATACGCAGCAACCTTGATTTTTTCCGAGAGGCCGTCTCCCAAGCCGACGACCAATAAATTCCTAAAGTCTATCTTCATGATCGGCATCGTCCATCATACCATGCCGCACAATTCCTCAACGGATCGGTACGTCGCGGCAATCCAACACGTCAGCTTTGATCAAGCCTGAAACATCCGAATACACCGGGCGACAGCGCGAGAAGAACTTAGCGTAGATGCTGTCCGGGTTAATCCGTGGGAAATCGATGACAAGGTAGTATCCATTGAATCCGTTCATCTTTTCGATGTTCGATTCATCATACTCAGGAACGGCATACAGGCGCCGATAATACCTTCCCATATTGGTCAAATAATAGGAACCGATGTCGTTGTAGCTTATGACTTGCTTGATTTCCGGCCTAGCCTCCAACGCGGCCAATGCATCCCAAAGCAAGACCGGCGTGAACCCGTTGATTCGTCCGGTCAGGTATTCCTCGTTGAATGCGAGGTTATAGCTCAAACCCAAAGCGGCCACGACTAGAATCAACGGCGCCCGCAATCGCGGTCGGTACCAGGAGACCGCGATACAAACCCCGCAAGCCAAGAAGCAAACCGCTATCATCAGGAAGGACACGTAAAAACCCAAAGGACCAGAGCCTCCGCTGAACGGGAACAAAAAATTCCATCTGAACGAGGCAATACGCCAAAACCATTCGGACTTAGGATGGTGCGGTGGTACGTAATGCGGCAAGAACTGCAGGGCAAACAAGACCACACCGGACAAAGCGGCAGTCAACAACCATTTTTTACCCACCATCTTCGTATCCAGCAGCTCCGCATATACCAAGCTCGAGATGACCACCAGCGGCACGATAAACACCTCCATATAGCGGTCGAGGGCACCGGCGGAAAAATCGAAGAGGATGAAATAGAAAACGAAAGCGGCGAGGCCAAAAATCCAGAACAGCCGCGCCTTTGTCCGCTGTTCCTTCGATGAAAGCAAAAGCGGGGCAACCAACAGCGGTGACAGATACATTACGCCCTTCAGGCCCTGGATGACGATCTGCAACCAACCTCTGTGGGCTATGTCCATGAACCGGGTCCAGTAATGGAACGATGACCGGATATCGAAATGAGCAAAGATGTAATGCGCGTTCCACAGGGCGACGGCTAAGACCACGGCGGCTCCGGCCAATCCCGCGCCGACTTTGAGCCACATCTTCCGGTTAGCTAACAAACGCTTTTCCATTAGGAAGTCGAGGACGAAAGCGAAAGCAGGGATGACGAAACACATCTTGGTCAAGAATCCCAAGACCATGGCCGTCGCGAAGCACGCCAACCAAACGATTCTTGCTCTTTTTCCAACCGACTCCCGCCATTTGTCATAACAATATATAGACAACAGGAAAAGCAACGGAAGGGTCTGGCCGTCGTTATCCAGCATCAGGGAAGCCAGGACGGAAAAGAACGCTAAGGCGTAAAGGAATGCAGAGACCAGTGCCGGCTTGACTCCGTAACGCCTTTTCACCACCACATACAGCAAGAACAGGTTCGCGATAGACAGCATGAATGGCATCATCCGAAGATTGTCGTTCGCAAACAGTCGTCCGGCCGTAGTGAAGACGAATTCGCTTATCGGCGGATGCGGAATCACGCCGGCGACCGGGGAATTCGGTAGCGCCACCATGGCCCAATCGAACTCGTCCTGGTGGTACGGTTGGCTCAAGCCCGGAATGCGCAAAGCCAGGAGCAGGAGAAGGGCGCCCGCCAGCAGGATGATCCTCTTGAGCCAGGTCTTGCTTTCGCTGCCCATACCCGCCTAGAAGAACCTCTTGACCACAGAAAGCACCCCCTGTTTCCAGGGCACGCGATGGGAAACTCCGCTCTGCCCTTGAAACTCCGCGCGATGCGCCAAGTACCATTCGTAATTGCGGACCAATGCCTGCTTGTTTGAGTATTTAGGTTTGTATCCGAGCACTCTCTCAGCCTTCTCAATCGAGACGAAGCTATCTTTAGAGGCCGTCTCGTAAACCCATTTATACAGCGGCGAGAGATGCAGGAACTCCAATGCCCTCAGGGTCCAGATCATCGGCGCAGCCGGGAAACCGGAAATCTTCTTTCCGAAACCCGCCCGATCCAGAACCGCCTGGTAATCCTCCTTCATCGTCGTGAACTCCTTGGCTCCGATATTGAAGATGTCGTTGACTTTCCCGTCCTCCAGCTCGACGCAAGCCCAAATCGCGTCGCACAGGTCCTCGACATCAAGCAGCTGATACCGGTTATGGCCGTAGCCAATCATCGGGAAACCATGGCCGTCAGCCGCCCAATCGTAGAATAGAGCGAACACACCTAGACGCTCCGGTCCGATGAACGATTTTGGCCGCAGAATCGGCACGACCAACCCCTTATTGCGGTATTCAAGGCAGATGGCTTCAGCCGCGATTTTGGCTTTCCCGTATTCGCCGACACCGTCCAGCTTATCATCCTCCTTCAGCGGATGGTGGTCGGGAATCCCGTAAACGGCGGTCGAAGAGATATGGATAAGCCTCTTGACTCCGTTCTTGACGGCTGCTTCGCAAACGTTCCTCGTGCCATCGATGTCCGTAGTCCTGATCTCCTCTGCTTTGTACAAAGGGAGGGCCGCCGCGGTATGGATGACCATGTCGCAGCCCTTCATGCTTTCGACAACCTTGGAGAAATCGCGGATGTCGCCGACGACCTCGGTTATCTTGTCGCGCTCAGGATAGGCGAAAGGCGCGATATCGTATGACACGACCTCTTGGCCTTTATCCAAAAGATACCTCACCACGTTTATGCCCAGGAAACCCGACCCGCCGGTCACGAAGAATTTCATAGTGTTTGCTGATAAGTATAATAGAAAACGAAGAAGATATACAATACCCAGAGGGCAAAAGAACCGAAAATCCACCTATCCTTGAAGACCAGCGTCTCCGGGGACTCGGCCTGCTCAGGCGATGCGTATATGCGGTTCAGCGTTCGGAAGACGGCGAACAGGACGAACAGCGTGGAATAGACCAGGTACGGTAAATCATGCCCAATCACGCTCCAGATTCCGTAAGATATCACGGCGAGAGTCAAGGACGAAATGAGCATCAGGTCCAACGCTTCCTTGGAATACTCGGCCAAAACTGCGCGCTGCTTGTCACGGAAATATTCGGAGCGGCGTTTGCCGATGATGATGAACAATGAACCGAAGAATGTGCACAAAATGATCCACGGCGAGATGTATACCGCAGCCGCCAAGCCGCCGATGAGGATTCGGAGCAGATAAAACGAGGACACGCAAACTATGTCCGCGACCGCGATGCCCTTGATCCACTTAGAATACAGCAGATTCAAGACCATATAGACCACGAGCGGCGGGATTATCCTTTGAACCGCGAACAGCAGCCCCACATCGAGGAGCGCCAGGATGGCCACTGACGCCAACGCACCACGCATACCTATGTCACCGTGGGCAAGCGGACGGAAGCGCTTTGTCGGGTGTTCGCGGTCGCTCTCCTGGTCGAAAATGTCGTTAACCACATAGACCAAAGAAGCGGAAACGCAGCATGCGATGAAGGCCATGACTGTGAAGCCCATGGCTTGCGGGTCGTTAATTCGGACGGCGAAGAAAACCGGCGCCAAGACCAGGATGTTCTTGATCCAGTGCCAGGGGCGTACGAGCATGAAATACGGCACCACAGCCCAAATGATGTCGTCGAGCATGTAGCTTAATCGAACGGACATTCGGTCAGCCGAACCCCGCAGATGCGCGATCTTGATGAACTCCGCCTTCAAGGAATGGGCCAACAGGCCATCGGTCAGGTACTTATCTCCCACGACCAACCGGCGCTTGGCCTCCGGTGCCACGTATCTCATTGGCCCGCTGAAGGGCTTTCGGCATGCGAGGGATCGGGCATCCACGCGCTGAGCGAAATCATTGGCATGGCCGTGCGAACCATTGGAACACAGATAGACGTCATTCGATTTGGAGAGTCCGCGCAGTTGGTCGATAACTGCCTGCGGCAACTCGCCTTGGCCGTCCGGCACAAGCGTTCCATCGACATCCAAAAAAATCACCGCATCTTTGATGCCCGAAGAGACGAACTGAGAAAAGGTGATGTCTGATCTAGACATTAGATTTTTTGGCAAAGCCGACCACACAGACTAAGCCGATAAGCATCAACACATAGCCAAAGAGCTGAATCAGACCAATGTTTTCACGGAAATAGAAAAAGGAGAAAGCGCTCACTATCACGAAGCTCGCAACAGTCATGACGGGATAAGCGACCGATAAAGGCAGTTTATCCAAAGCCATGCCGTACATTACTAGATTCAGTCCAAAAAAAGCCAATGCAACTAAGAAAAATATATTGTGGCCAATAAGATTAATCAATTTTCCTTGGGTTTGAAAACCTCGCAGAGCGTGGATTTTTACCAAGACGGTACCGATAGAATTGAACAGGAAGGCCAAGGTCAGATAGAGGTATGAAGTCATAATCACGTCGATTTGATTAAAGTCTTTTTATTAATCCGCTCCGGTGTACTTCCAGATATTTAAACCGTTTCGGATTTTTTCGGCCAAGACGTAGTGGCGTTTGAACCAATCACTGGCTGCAAAGCAAGATTGCAGCTCTTTTTCACCCGCAACAATCCAAGTCGGCCTTACGTCCTTTATCATTTCCGGAGGAATCGTGTATAGCTGACCTGAACGCGGACAGTCATCCTTAATCGGGTAATATTTCAATGAATCATTCCTGACAAGCCCGATGAAATCGATGATTTTACCGTCCACTTCATAACCCACGATGCCGATATTGCTTATGCCGATCGTGTCGTTCGCACCTGCATTCCTCTTAAGGTATTGACTGGCCTCGAAAAGCGAAGCCTTGGTCGTTTCGCCTTCAGTTGTAATCTTTTCGGACCACAAGTAAAAGGGGCCGACCAGCAAAGCTAAAACTAGGATGGTCTTCAGGACTCGAGACTTGAGCTTCTTGTCGATCTCCCAGCAGCCCAAGCAAGCCAAAAGGATCCAAAAAGGCTCCATTTGGCTCCAGTACCATGGAAAAATCACAGGATTCGACAGGCTGAAAGAGATGAAATATGCGAACGGAATGGCAAATAGGATCCAATTTTGGCGAGCAATACTCTTATACATTCCCAGAGCGACCAGTCCAAGAGCAGGTAGCAGATTGAGTAGCGATTGAAGGAGGAGATTGTCCGGATCGAAGATCCGGCCCCAGAATATCCTGCTGAGCGACGCCGCTTGGACCTTGAACCCCTGCAGACGCGATTGGTCAACGATGGCGTTGGTATGCATCTTGGTCAAGAGCGATTGCGGGACGAAATTTCCGAAATACCAGGTGGCGAAAATCAGCCAGGGTGAAGCGATGGCGAGCGACAGAAGCGAGAGTTTCATCGCCCTCTTGATGCCGACTTCATGCCACCAATGCAGTGCAGCCAAAACTGCGACCAATGCCGCGTCCGGCCGTGTTAGGACGGACAACGACAGGAATACGCTGGATATGACGAACCTCCTCTCGAACAAGGCCTCAAGGAAGATAAAAATCGTCAACAGGAACAACGGGGTTTCCATGCCCTCCGGAATAGCCCGAGAAAGATTCAACGCAAAGACGAGGAGCGCTACGATTGTCCATTTGACAGGCAAGAACCGACGGCTGATTTTCGCGAAGTATACGGCCGAGGCCGTCAGCAGCAGAATATTCACGCAAGCGACTAAGGTCGGCGTCTGGATTCCGTGAAAAATCACCTTGGCCAAAGCGCATACCAGAGTGAACAGCGGCGTTGTTGCTCCCAATACCTTCTCGCCATAATTCCAAACGAAGCCATTGCCATTGGCGATGTGGTCGATGTACCTATATAGAATAAATTGATCGTCGTTCGGGAAGCGAATGCTCGTGAAGAAGTACAGGGAGGCAGAGGTAAAAAAAGCGATGCCCGCCGAGAATATATCCAACCAATGTTTTTTCCAAGCCTGCAACCATCGGTCATTTGAATGCATAGGAGATATTGTCTTAGACTTTATCGAACCGGTAACCGATTATCCGGACCATCATGCGCGCGCCCAACTTCGCAGCCTTCCAGATGCTGCCCGTATACATAGAATCTCCGACGCGCGGCTTAAAATTGACCGGTATCTCGATAGGCTTAAAACCTCGACGGATGAGCCAAATCATAAGTTCGGGCGAAAACGTTCCATCGCCTGGAGAACGCAGGAATAGATCCCGTATCGCTTCCAGCGCTTTGCGCGAGATGAGCTTGTAAGTGCAACCGACGTCGGTCATAGTTGGACCGTTATGCAGGACCTCCAAGAACTTCGCCACGAACCAGTTACCAAACCGAACGGGGAACGGCATGAAAGCGCCGGACCAAATCGCCGCCCTGGATGTCCGCGTCCCGAAGACCACGTCGAAATCCTGGCTGTACTCCAGGAACTTATGGATGTCCCTCGCCTCGAACGTCCCATCTGCCTCGACCATGACAAGTAGATCGCCCGTCGCTTCACGCATGCCACGCATCAAGGCGTGGCCGTAGCCTTGGTGCTCTTTTTCTTCGATATGCCTGGCTCTGGTCTTGCGGATTTCGGCCGCCGTGTTCCCTCGCGCGTTGTTGTCCACGGCCACGACTTCGTCCACCACGCCGGTCGCAAAAAAATCTTCGATAACTCGCGCGATGCTCCCCTCCTCGTTGTAGGTCGGGATGATGACGCTGACGGTCTTACCTTGGTACATACTGCATCGAATCGGATTTAGTTTACGCGAATTACAGATTGCGTCAATGCTTAATTGACACCTCGAGACACTAAACAACCGTTAAAAATCCTTTTAATTTTCGCTATCTGCTGCGATTGGCTGTGATTTTCGACAGCTATCCGCCGTAAACGGACGCCGATATCAGTCCTCTCCGCCGTACCCAGGCTTACAGCCTTAACTACCGACTCACCAAAATTCGAATCTGCTGGATTGAGCCATTTGAGGTCGGCTGGCAAGAAATCGCCATAAGCCGAAGTACTCGCGATGACCACCAACCCGGATAACATGGCCTCCACGATGGTCTTATCTAAACTCCCCGGCGTAGCGTTAAGAAAGATGTCATGGCGCAGATACAGTTCTGGCGCCACAAAATTCACCACGTCACGCTCTTCCCAGACCACGCCAAACTTTGAGGCAATTTGCTTCAACCGCTCAGCTTCGGCCGGGTCGGTCGCGCGGCCAATGACGCTTACGCGTTTAACGACCTCTGACGACGTGTCCGAAATAGTTTGCAATATCCAGGGCACGCGCTTGACCGGTGAAACTCTCCCGAACACCAACAGCCGCGCCGTACCTTCATGGTACCTAATCGTCTTGAACCTTGAAGCGTCTACTCCCTGTCCAATCGGAATGGCTTTTTTGAGATGGCAGGCCGCCGGTACCGAAGTCACGACCGCGTCGCACAACCACGACGCCGGCTTCAGCCACTTCGTTTTAGACGTGTAGTGCGCATAGAATAACACGACTTTCTTACCCAAAAATTTCCAAAGCCAACCGGCCAAAACCGGATATTGGACATCGCCGCGGATGTAAACACCGTCATAATCGCGGCGCATCCTCCAAGACCAGCGCCAGAGATTGCAGATGACTTTGAGCTTCGAACGCCCGCCCTTTTCTCGAAGTGGAACTACCTGAACATTCTCCGGCAAAGAAAATTTACCAACGCGCAGCGCCAAAACCTTCAAAGACGTGAACTCACCGGCCGCTTCCTTAAGCCAAGCGGTGAAAAAACCGAACAGCGCGTCGTCATCATCGACGGCTTGACAGATGACCATCAATTTAAAAGCATCGTTATTTATGATGGCGGACCATCGACCTACTTGTTCACGCGCCGTCTGCTGAGCATCAAAAGCCTGGTCGATCTTTAGGCTCTTTATATTTTCTTGACGCAAGCTCTCCGCCAAGCTGCTGGCGATCGCGGATGGATTTTCTTCTTGTCGGCCGATGACGCGCGCCGCTCCCCTTGCCTCGAGCCAACGAGCGCAACCTGTATCGCTCATGACGACCGGGACGCCGGCCAAAGCCGCTTCGATGGCCGCAACGCCCCAGCCCTCATGCGAAGAGAGGAGCGCAAAGACCACCGCACGCTCCAGCCAGGGTGCCGGGTCGGTCTGCCCGACGAACTCGACCGCGGCCTCAAGGCCGAGATCTTTCGCTTGCTGTTGCAAGCCTTGTCTCAAAGGGCCGTCGCCAATGACTACCAGCTTGGCTTCCGAGACTTTCTTCTTCAGCTCGGCCAGCGATTCAAGCAGCAGTGAAAATCTTTTGACCGAGACCAAACGCCCGACCGAAACCATCAAGCCTGGCTCGGTTCGCTTCGGCAGATTCGCGAAACGCAAATCCGCCGCGATCGGCAGCCAGTACGCCTTATCCCCGAGGCCTTTCGCCTTCAGGTTCTCCAGACTTTTCGGACTGACGGTGCGAATGGCTTTCGCGCGCCGCGCCAGCCGCCACGCCAGCCTCGATCGCCAGAACCACAATGGCTCGTCCGCCGGCTCACCGTCGAAAAATCCGCCGTGGTCCTGAATTTCGAGTTTCACCCTCTTACCCCGCGTCACCAACCATGCGACAAGGCCCAGCTCGAATGGATCTTGGGTGGAGACCAGGTCGAACCCAGGGGTCCGGAGTTCACGGCTCGCTTGTCGGTAAAGCCTCCAAAGGCGGACCAACGCGTTCTTCCCGCCATTCCCCTGTACGCTCAAACCCCGTTCCTTTACCGATCCGGAAGAACGCGAAGCGACAATTACCCGCAAATCAACTCCACCGTCCCGCAAAAGACGCAAACGTTCTAAGGTCGTAGATCCTTCATTCAAGACATTCTGGTCACGGCTCAGGAGCAGGATGCGCATATCACTTGACCGCCAGGCAATACAGTATTGGCGTCGTCGTCTTTTTTTCTGTGCGGAATATCTTATCCAGACTGCTGGCAATCGGCGACAGTATCTTCATCAACCGAGCCTGTCCCGGCAAGAAAAACACCATGGCACTGAACCAACCGCCGTGACGACAAAGCTCGATCTCCGAAAAATCCTTCAACATCAGTCGAAGCGTACTCTCGAAGAACCGCCAATAATCAGGATAAGCACCATGTCCGATTCGGGCATGATACGGATAGATGGAAGGCACCTGAAGATACAGGAGGCCTCTCGGCTTCAGGATACGCAGCATCTCTTGAACAGCGACCGCCGGCCGTTCTACGTGCTCCAACACAGAACGGCAGATAATCGCATCCACGCTCCCATCCGGCAGAGGAATGGCATGAATATCACCTACAATATCCGGTCCGTAATCAGTCGAGACGTCTAGCGTTTTATATTCGCAATTTTTAAACAACGACTCATAGATTTTCATCCCTTTCATGAACCGCGAACCACCGCCCACATCTAATATCACGCGCCGCTCGGCGATCCGTCGCATACATTCTTCTTCGAAGATTTTATATTGTGGTTTCATACT
>Ga0272446_1003958_pt1 | contig 18010 bp, 17 predicted proteins | sample YNPCB0061_FD_194587 | JGI IMG/M metagenome (GOLD analysis project Ga0272446, IMG submission 194587) | Hot spring microbial mat communities from Yellowstone National Park, WY, United States - YNP-CB-006-1 | ecosystem: Environmental > Aquatic > Thermal springs > Hot (42-90C) > Sediment | place... | reverse complement strand
GAGGCAAGTCCACTGAAGTAGACTGGAAAACCCAAGTTGTGGATCGTCAGTCCGTTTAAACGGACTTAGTTCTGTTAGCCCGCAATTCATTGCAGGGCGGGTTGTTGCGAGAGGTGCAAGATCTCAGGTAAGCATGGTAGAGAAGTGGAAGGAATGGCTGTCGCGCATCCAGTGCGGGCCATGCCACCGATCCGTCGATTGACGTTGCACACATGGGACTGGGATGACAAAAAAGCGGGATTCCGATCCCCAATCGGCCTTTGCTTCCAGCAGTTATTTCGCAGCTCTGAACCAACCCCAAGATTGGCAAGAGCACATTGCTGCGGTTGCCCTTCGGTTTAATCGGGAATATCAAGGCAAGCTGCCGGAGCTTCCGACAGAGGTGCAAGACCTGCCGATTTACCAGGAGTGGAAGGCAGGCCTGTTGCAGGACAAATTAACCAGTCCCTTTTGGGAACTGGCCAAGCCCCAGAAGAATCAACGCTGTCTGGACATCGGCTGTGGGGTCAGTTTTTTGCTCTATTCCTGGCGGGAGTGGGATGCCTTTTTCTATGGTCAGGAAATCAGCACCGCTGCCAGAGACATTCTCCAGGCTCGGGGACCCCAACTGAATTCCAAGCTATTTAAAGGTGTCAAGCTGGCACCGGCCCATCAACTGGATTACGAGGCTCACCAGTTTGATTTGGTGATTGCCACCTGTGTCAGTTGCTACTATCCCATTGCTTACTGGATGGAGGTCATGACCGCCGTCAAGCGGGTGCTTAAACCGGGGGGCTATTTTGTCTTCGATGTCCTGAATCCAGAGGCGCCACTGGCAGAAAACTGGGCCATTCTGGAAACCTATCTGGGGGCGGAGGTGTCGTTAGCGGCGATCGCCGACTGGGAGACAGCCATTAAAACCGCAACCGGAAGGAGCGTCAAAAAGCAGAACGGGGAGCTTTTTTCCCTTTACAAAGTTAGTTTTTAAGCCGATTGCGGCTGTCTGATGCAGGTTTTCTCCAGTTCATCCAGGTACGGTGATAATTTCTGTGCTGGAATTGGTTGGCTGTGCTACAACCATTGCGTAGTTTCCGTGTACTGGATGTGAAACGGCCTGCCTCCGCGCATCAACTGCCTCCTAAATCCCCAGGCGGTTCCAAGGTTCACCGCAGACCGCCAAAACCCGCTACCGTTTCTCAGTTGGTGCAACGGCGTCAGCGTCGGCTGCGACAGTTGGCCGCCATGTTTTTGGTCGGCTTTTTGGTGGGTTCCAGCTTTGGCGTGCTGATCGCCCTGGTGCAGCAGCAAGTGTATGGCCAGATAGTAAAGGTGAGAGCAGGCTGGACGGGCCAACCGCATCAAACTCAATTGGCTGCCAATGGTAGACCCGTTCTTTCTCCTTTACCGCAGGCCAAGGAAGTTTGGGAGTGCGAGGTGGTGGTTATTGGGGGCTCCCTGGGTGGAGTTGCAGCCGCTTCCCACGCCATGAAGTCGGGGGCCACCACCTGCTTGATCGAATTGGCCCCCTGGTTGGGAGGTCAGGTCAGTTCCCAGGGCGTTTCGGCCTTAGATGAATCCCACCTGGCGATCAGGAGTGAAAGTCTGTCCGAGAGTTGGTTGGAGTTTAAACGGCTGATCAAACGCCAAAAAGTAGAGGTGCCGGAATGGACAGGCCTACCCTCCCCGCAGGAGGTGGCAGATCTGAACAGTTGCTGGGTGGGGCGGCTGTGTTTTTTGCCGCGGGCTGGTGAGGCCGCCGCTCGGCAACTGTTGGAACTATCCGCCAAGCAAGCACCCGCCAGTCGCTGGCAAACCAGTGTGGCCTTTAAAGGAGCAGAGTTTGACGCCACCGGCAAAGAGGTCACTGCGATCTATGCAGTACGCCGAATCCCAAAGGATCCGGAATATGTGCCCCTGGGCCGTTTATCGAAAGAATTGCCCAAGTGGTATGCCTGGTCCGAGGATGACACTTATCAGAAGGTACCGCTGCGCCTTCAGGCTCCGGCTGGTAAGCGGCTGCTGGTGATTGATGCCACAGATACCGCTGAACTGGTGGGCTGGGCAGGTATTCCTTATCGACTAGGGGCGGACTCGCAAGCCACCACCGGCGAAAAAAATGCCCCCAAAATCACCAATCCTTCCTGTACCCAGGCCTTTACCTACCCCTTTGTGCTGGCTATCCATGATGATCGCGGCAGGGGGGCAAAGGAACTAGTCGCAGTCAAGCCTGATCTGTCTCGCCAGGAACATCGACGCGCCTTCCATATGGAAGGATTTCCCATGTTTGAGGGCAAGGGATTTTTCAACTATCGCCGGATTGTCAGCACCACCATGAATGATCCCTTTGTGAACACTGCTGCACCCGGAGATATGACCCTGGTGAATTGGAACCAGGGCAATGACTGGGGGGTGATGAACCCACCGCTGATTTTGTCAGAGCGGCAACTGGAACAGTCTGGTCAACGGCAAAACTGGCAGGGTGGCCTTTCGACCGTTGCTCTGCGCCATGCCGAAAATCATGCCTTGCTCTTTGCCCAGTGGTTATTAGAAACCAAACAAGATGCCGATTTTCCCCTGGCTTTTCTGTCGGGAGCTGACTCACCAATGGGGACGGTTTCGGGCTTGAGCATGATTCCGTATTTCCGGGAAGGTCGACGGATTGTGGGCCGACCCGCCTATGGTCAGCGTGAGTTTTTGTTGCGAGAATCCGACTTGCGGTTGGATATGTCTGGCGCCAGGGATTTTCATGCCACTTCCGTGGGCAGCACCCATTATGCGATCGATATTCACGGCTGCCGCGATCGCAATGGTGGCCCTTCCTGGGAGGCGACGAGTGCGCCGGTGAAGGAAGCATCCGTGCGTCCGTTTCAAATTCCCCTGGAAAGCTTGATTCCCGTAGGGGTAGAAAATGTTTTGATTGGTGGCAAGGGCATTGCAGTTTCCCACATTGCTAATGCGGTGACCCGTATCCATCATGGCGAATGGACTATTGGCGCGGCGGCGGGTGCCACGGCTGGTTGGCTGACCCAAAAGGCCCCTGCCACGATGGCTCCTTCCGGAATTATTGCAGGTCGAAAAATGGCTGAGCTACAGGACTATTTGACCAGTCAGGGGCTGCGCCCGGAGTGGTAACCCTGGCCACGGTCAAACCTTCTGGGGGGCTTAAACCACAGTCAGGAGATATAGCGATCCGATCAGGATTGTGAAAGATTTCCGCAGGCAATCCTTCTCACAAAGCCCTTCCACCATCCAGGCATTCACAAATCAAATAGGATTGCTATATAGGTAGGATTCTGTGCCTGAACCGACTGTCGGCGGTGGGTTGCCAGGCGGCAATTCTTACAGGCGGAACTTTTAGGGTTGCTGAGCCATCTAGAGAATAGGTCATTCCCCAGCAGATGCAAACAAGGGGAATCATTCCAACCCATTCCAGGTAGTGACAATCGTTTTCGCTGGAATGAGTCACGGTAGCTGAATCAGAAAAACTGATAGTAAAAGTCCTTCGCGATTAAGTCTGATTAGACTGCCGTGCAAATTGCAGTAGGACTGTTTGCCAGATAGGTCTTTCCGCTAATGGTTGCGGGAAGGCCTGGCTGTCAGTCGTCTGTGGAACCAGGGTGCAACTGTGAACGAAGAGAGCGAACGCTGCTCTAGCCAATTCTTCAACCTTTTGGAAGTCAGTATCTATGAAAAGAGATTCCCGTTCCCTGTTGTTTTTCCTGGTGCGATCGCTGCCTGCGGGTCTGGCGGCTGTGACGATGGTTCCGGCCACTGCCGTGGCGGAGTCACAACCTGCACCTGCATCTACCAGCCCAACTCCAGCGGTTACCGTGGTGACAACCCCGGCGGTTGTCAGTACGCCGACTCCCAGTCCAACTGTGGTCAGTGCGACAACCGCAACCACCCCGGTGGTGACTGCCTCTCCAGCTACACCTGCGATCGTCCCTGCTAATTCAGGGCAACCCATCCCTGCTGGGACGCCTGCTGCGCTGCCGGTTGTCCCAGCCCCACCGCCAGTCACTCCTGCTGTGACCGCTAATACCAATCCGGTCATGACAGCCAGCCCCGTGGTTTACTTAGGGGGACTGCCGGTGCAGGGCAATGGTTCAATTGGCAATCCAATGCTTGGGGCATATCCGATGGGCGGCGGAGTTCCCATTGCCTATCCCTATCCGGCGCCAGTTGCAGGCATGTATCCGGGATCGGCCACCCCCTACGGCGCGTTGGCGCCTTCGGTGTATCCAGTGAGCAACCCCTCCCAGTCTCCTGCGGGCCTGTCGGTTCAGGTAACGACTTCAGTTGGGTTGCCCAATCAATCTGCCTATCCGGTAACGAATCCGGCTCCGGCCCTATATCCCGTCACGGTGCCGGTGCAACAACTGGCCTACCCAGGGGTTGCCTCACCAGGCTTCTATCCGATGCCGGTTTATCCGGCTGGTAATGCTGGGGCTGTGGTGTATCCTACCCCCAGTCCGGCTTCTGTCACCTATCCAGACAGTAGTTATTCCAGTGGGGTTGGGGTGCCCGTTCTGCCGGTTGTCAGTTCCAATACTACCTCCCTCAGCAACAGCGCCTGGTTGCAAAAATTGCTGGAAGCCAATCGCCTATACCGCAGTGGCCAGATAACGGCTGCTGAACAAGCCTATCAGGAGGTGCGCAATTTACTGTCGGCGGGAACGGTGACGCCGGTGACAAATGGACCGATTGTCGATGCCAGACTGTTACCGACAGAGGCCCAACTCCTGTGGCAACAGGTGTCCAATACATCGCTACAGAAGCCGAGTCGGCAAACCCTGCGGACGCTGCAATCGTTGGTGAGAAACTATCCCCAATTCGTTCCGGCCTACACCCAGTTGGCTCGAACGTTGGCGGCAACAGGCCGTCGCAGTGACGCCTTAGCGCTCCTCGATCAGGCGATCGCCCGCTATCCCGACCAGGCTGATTTGATTCGTAGTCAGGTAGAAACCCTAAAACAGGCTAACCGTTGGTCTGATGCGGCTCTGGCGGCCCTCCAGTTTGTAGTCAAAAATCCTAACAGCTCGGCAGCATCGGAATTCCGAACCCTGGCGGAGCAGTTGACCCAACAGGCTCAAACGACGACTCCAACGACGACTCAATCCAGCTCAGCTCGCAGCGCAGTTTTGGGCAGTGTGCTCAGGGGTGGGCTGGACTATCTAGTAACCGGGCAGGCATCGGGTCCCTTGGGAGCCTTACAGAGTATCTTGGGTATGGTGCGAGCCTTGAACCCTCGCTAGCCTGCCTACTCTGTCCAGTACGGTTACAGCTAACCAGCGAATCCCATCCTGAGTATAGATTCGCTGGTTATAGCAGAGCTATCCTATTGATGAACCTACTGGTTAACCTGCTTGCCCCAATTGGTGTCTGAGTTGCCGCAACATAGTGCTGGTGCCTTGCTGAAAGGCTTGCTCAACTAAGCGGGGAATTATTTCTGTAATGGGCACATCAGGAAAGATCAGGCTAGTTGCTGATTCCTGGTATTCCCCGTTCCGCAAGAGATTGATGGTTAGTTTACTGCTTTCGTAAATCCAGACTTCTGGCACTTGTAGAACAGCGTAGGCTTCCAGTGTGATCTTCGAGGTGACATCGGCTTCAATTGCCAGATCGGGTGGGGGATCTTGCTCCATGTTCATCCGTAGAAGCCCACGTACCTGTTCTGCATTTTGGATGTAAAAACAGGTATCTGGTTCTAACCCGGCCTTTTTGGCTTTTTTAAATGTGGTTGAACCAAAGTCTTCCCATGACCGACCTTGGGCATCCAGTAGCGCTTTGACAATATCGGCAATAATGCGATTCGGTCTTTCATGGGCTGGCAACGGCGACATGATTTCTAGCGTTCCATTGCAATAGTTCATCCGGGGAATCAGGCGGTTTTCGCCTAATTCTGCCAACAGACTTTCATACTGCTCCCAGGTAACCCCTGAAATCAGCACATGGCTACCGGGAGACAGCTCAATCGTTTGGAGCGGGAGAGCAACTGTCATAGGCTGACTGCAATGCTGGGCAGGATTTTAGATAGCCTGAATCCATTCTTTTACTTCATAGCTGGTCCAGATGCCGTTTTGCCAGTAGGGGTCTGATTCAACTAATTGACGGACTGTGGCTTCATCGGCTGCTTCGTAGAGGCCAAAGCACTGACTCAGGTCTTTGGTGGGACCAATGGTAATCAGAACGCCAGCTTGCTTTTGCTGGGCCAGACCGTCTAGATGGGCCTGTCGGTGGGGTGCTCGTTTTTCCAGCACATTGTCGCAATAACTGGCCCACAGAACGTATTTAGTCATGGTCTTTCTCGTCTTGCTGGTGGATTGGTTAATCAGGATGTCTCTTTGCAATCTTGGCTGATGGGGATAAAGATCAAACAGGTGTGGGGGACAGGCGCCGCCGTTAGGGGGTGGGGTGACGACGACTCATGGGCTAGCTCCGAAGCTCGACATGGAATTTGTCGATCAGCACATCCCGAACTTTTTGATGCACTGGCTCGATATCTTCATCGGTCAGGGTGCGATCGCCCGCCCGGTAAATCAGCCGAAATGCCAGACTGCGCTGTCCTTCTGGTACATTCTTGCCCCGATATTCATCAAACAGTTCTACCGATTCCAGCAGTGAGCCGCCAGCTTTGGTAATGGCTCGTTCGATTTCGGCCACAGCGTATTGGCTGGAGATGAAAAAGGCAATGTCGCGATCGGAGGCAGGATAGGCGGAAAAGGGTTGAAACACCGGAACCATTAATTCTTCCCGGTCCAACTGGTCCAGCAGCACATCTAAATTCAGTTCGAAGCCGTAGACTTCATCTGGCAATCCTCGCTCCTGCCGCAGTTGGGGATGCAACTGGCCAAAGGTGCCCAGACGGGTGCCGGATGCCCAGAGTGAGGCGGTTCGACCGGGATGGAGTCGACTGTCCCGACGGTCAGGTTGGTATTCAATCGAGAGACCAAGCCGTTGTAAGGCGCTGTCCAATAGACCTTTGGCTTCATACCAGGTGAGTGGTTGCTCCCGTCCAGCCCGTACCCACTTGCCTTGGGACGGATCACCACCGATGATGCCCGCGATCGCCTCGGCTTCACTCAGCCCGTCTTCCTCAGACCAGAAAACCCGGCCGATTTCCATCGCATTCAAGGGGCCATTACCCTGTTCCAGGTTGTACTGGAAGGCATCAATCAGGCCCGACAGCAGATCGGTCCGAAGGGCGGAGTAATCAGGAAATAGGGGGTTCGTCAATACAATCTGCCGGTCCAGCCCCGGTTTAACTAGAGAGTAATGCAACACCTCTGTCAGACCGACCGCCCGAAATGCTTCCCGGATCTTGCGGGTCCATTCCTGTTCAAAGGACAGGTAACCGGGTTCTGTTTTTTCCGGTAGGGTATCGCAGAACTGGTTGTAGCCATAAACCCTGGCAATTTCTTCGATTAAGTCGATCTCCCGCTCCAAATCTCGATAGCGGTAGGGAGGCACCGTTACGATCCAGGTTAGATCTTTGTTTGGGGGAGTAACATCACACCCCAGCGCCTTCAGAATCTGTTCTACTTCGGCGGGTTGCAGGTCGCCAATATCGTCGCCCCGATTAACCGGCCCCAGAATTTGATTAATCCGTTCCAGCCGGAGCTCAATGGAGCGGGTTGGTTTACCGGTCCGGACATCCGCCACCGACTGAGCCACAATCTGACCACCCGCCAGTTCCAAAATCAGGCCCAAGGCTCGCCGACAGGCATGTTCCAGTTCAGCCTCGTTCACTCCCCGTTCAAATCGAGCCGATGCTTCCGTCCGTAAGCCTTGAGAACGGGCCGATCGCCGAATCACAGCGGAATCAAACAGGGCCGCCTCCAGCAACAGATTTTGGGTTGTATCACCCACCTCAGTGGTTTCGCCGCCCATCACCCCAGCCAAGGCCACGGGAACTTCGTTAGCTGTAATTAACAAGGCCAGATCAGTCAGGGAACGCTCCTGGCCATCCAGAGTTTGCAGCGACTCCCCAGCCTGGGCCAGCCGGACCCCAATTTCTAATCCATCCGATGCGCCACCCACGGCCACTAAGCGATCTCGATCAAAGGCATGCAGCGGTTGCCCCCACTCCAACAGGATGTAGTTGGTGATGTCCACCACATTATTAATAGGCCGAATCCCGGATGCCTGTAGCCGCTGTTGTAACCAGTTGGGCGAGGGAGCAATGGTGACACCGGTAATGACCGTACCGATGTAGGTAGAGCAAGCCTGGGGGGCTGCAACTTTAAGGGTTAGTTGGCTGGCATCCGCCTTGGTGGTGAATTCAGGGGCTGGCGGTAGTCGCAGCGGAACTCCTGTCAAGGCCGCTACTTCGCGCGCGATTCCCACTAGGCTGAGGGCATCTGCCCGGTTGGCGGTAGAAGTCAGGTCCAGAATCACATCATCCAAGCCCAACAGTGGCCGCACATCACTGCCCAGCGGCAGGTCCGGGTCGTTAAACTGATGAATCCCTTCGGATTCCTTGGCCAAACCCAGTTCCGCCAGAGAACAGATCATGCCAGCTGACGCCACGCCCCGTAACTTGGCGGGTTTAATTTTCAAATCCACATTGGGCAGATAGGTGCCTGGTGTGGCGACTGGCACCAACAAACCGGTTTGGACATTCGCTGCACCGCAGACAATGGTCGAGAGCTCGCCACGACCCAGATCGACCTGACAGACCCGCAACTTGTCCGCATTGGGGTGGGGCTGGCAGTCCACCACTTTACCAACCACTACGCCATCAGCCCAAGTCCGTCGATCTTCAATCTCTTCTACCTCGAATCCCGCCATGGTCAGCATATCGGCCAACTCTTCCGGAGATAGGGTAATGTCAACCAGTTCTCGCAGCCAGTTCAGAGAAATACGCATGTCCTGCTTGCTAACCTAAAACTCACGCCAGCTTGACTATTCTATCGTCGAGGGGGACCTGCTCAGAGCGGCAGCGCTTTCCGATGGGTGGCTTTCCTGATCAGGGACAAATTGTCGGAAGAGTGGAAGTAAGCCAGGTCCATCTTGGGTTGCTCCAGTCGCGCCGATTGTCTTGTTACATCCGTTGAAGCAAATGGGCACACTGGGAGGGCGAGGGTGTAATTTTGAGAAAGGTGAAATTGCGTGGATTCATGCACACTCATCAATCCTTTAAGCCCAAGCTCCGTAAGTTTAGCAAGTCTTCAAGGGATTTCCAGCAGGAATCACACCCCGGTTCGGCTTGTCTACCTTGATAATAAGACTAGGGTCTACTGCCCCAGTAGTCACTGCCCCGTAGTCATCATTGAAAGCGAGTAAGGCTACATGAGCTACTGCTTGAATCCAAGTTGTTCCGAGCCCAACAACCCGAGCGACGGCGAGGTTTGTCACTCTTGCGGCGCCAAGTTATTGTTGCGCGATCGCTACCGGGTCATTCAGACCTTGGGACAAGGGGGATTTGGAGCTACCTTCCTGGCGATCGATGAACAACTGCCTGGCAAACCCAATTGTGTGATCAAGCAACTCCGCCCAACTGCCACAGCGCCCCACGTTCTGGACATGGCGCGGGAGCTGTTCAAACGGGAAGCAGAAACCCTCGGCAAAATTGGCAATCACCCCCAAGTTCCTCGACTACTGGACTACTTTGAAGCCAATCAAGAATTTTATCTGGTTCAGGAATATGTTAGCGGTTCCACTCTGCAACAGGAGATCAAAAAATCGGGTCCCCTCAGTGAGGCTGGGGTAAAGCACTTCCTGAGCGAAATCCTGCCGGTTCTGGACTATATCCACAACAACCGAGTGATTCACCGCGACATTAAACCGGCAAACGTCATTCGTCGCGCTCAAGATGGACGGCTGGTTCTAATTGACTTTGGGGCAGTGAAGTATCAGAATCCCCAACAAACCGCCAGCGCTTCAGAACAAACGGCCTTTACCTCCTATGCCATTGGCACACCGGGCTTTGCTCCCCCGGAGCAAATGGCGATGCGCCCCGTCCCCGCCAGCGACATCTATGCCTTGGGGGTCACCTGCATTTATCTCCTGACGGGCAAAGCGCCCAAAGACATGGACTACGACCCGGCCACGGGTGAACTGATGTGGCAAAAGTATGTTCATGTCAGCGATCATTTTGCCAGCGTTTTACAAAAAATGCTGGAGGTGTCTGTCCGTCATCGGTATCAGTCCGCCAACGAAATTTTCCGAGCCCTGGACCTGGAACCTTATCTGGATAGTCTGGAAAAGAGCATGACTCGGACTCCCAGCAATGCCACCCGACGCGTCAAAGACCATCGTTATGACTCGGACCCCAGCGGCAATCCTGCCTCACCTGCAGCTCGGGCCGCCATGGCGATTCGAGCCCGGCATCTCAAATCGGAAGCAACCAGCCTGCAAACCGGGCCCTTGCGGAGTCGGGTCTTTGATTCCCGTTCCTCGGCTAACGGGGCCTTAAAAACCCGAGATTCTGCTGGTCGCAGCCGCGAATTTACCGGCGAAAAGACGTCACCAGCGGTGCGGCTGGATGAAGATGGGTTGCAAGGCTACTATGGCAAAGGCAAGCGGGACTTCGCCAGTTACGATCTAAACTCCCTCAACTTGCCTCGGGCGAATTTGTCAGACGCGGTGTTTCACCAAGCTAATTTGAGCCGGATTAACCTGCAGGGCGCCAATCTGGTCAATACCAATTTTGGTCGGGCTAACCTAAGTCGGGCCAATTTGCGGGATGCTGTACTGATCAAAGCCTATTTCAGCAACGCTGATCTGGAGGGGGCGGATTTACGGGGGGCGGATCTGAGTTCGGCCTATTTGCTTAACGCAAATCTGCGCGGGGCTAACCTTTGTGGGGCTAACCTGACCGGCGCCAAATTGACCGAGGAACAACTGGCTATGGCCCGCACCAACTGGATGACCGTTCGTCCCAGTGGGAAACGGGGCATGTGGTAATGGTCAGGGGATGGAAGGTGGTCGCCTGAGGATTGAGTCGCTCTGAACGCCTGGCTGGCAGCGTCAATGGCAGGCTGAGATCTCCGCGTTGAAATCAGATGCCGATCAAAGTATCCAGTCAGCAGTGGATTTCCACCTGAACGGGAATGACAGCAGGGCACTCTATTGGGTTGCAAGTTCCTAACCATCAATACTTGTTGCTAAACCCGGTTGCGATAGACCGTTCCCCGGTTATCTGCGAGACAATGGTAGCAGAAGGAACAGAGGGTCGTGGATCAATCACGGGTTGTTGTTGAAATCGTGTTCCTGCGGAGGTGAAGGGTAATGTTGCATACCTACCTCATGCCTGACGGCTTACTCTATCTGCTAGTCAAACTTTTGGTGCTGGTAATCACGCTCCTGGTCTGGTGGACGGTCACATCCCTGCCAGCGACTTGAAGGATCACTATTCTATTCGGATGACCAGGTTCTTCCAGGCTGGATGATCTTTCTTCCATAGAGGGAAGGGATGCTCCTTTTCAATTGCCTGTAGGGGGGTGGCATGGGCAGTCGTGGCAACGTTGCAGGTGGGGCAGTAGGGTGGCGATCGCTTGTCATTGGGGTTCTGGCGGCAGGTCTGGCGGGTGAGGGGGCGATGGCTCAGGCCTGGCAGGGGGGCGTTTTGGCTGGCACTTCCCGCTTGGCCGAAGCAGTCCCTGGGCAACCAGCCGATCTGGCGACTCTGGCAGATGGGTTGTATCAATGGTGTAGCCAACCGGCACCGGCAAAATTGGATGGTGCAGGCGTATGTCTGGTGTTTCGCAAGAGCGGCTCGCTGATTGAAGGCTATTATGGCTATCCCCATTCCGATCGCTTCATTTGTCTACGTGGCACAGCCAAGCATGATCGGATTCAGGGACAGGCTCTGGTGCTTTCCTGGCCAGGCGAAGAATGGCCAACTATCCCCAAAGGCAGTTTCCAGTGGGATGAGGAAGGCCATCTAACGCTGGCTGAGGGGCATGTTCTGCGGCAGTCCGGCAACGGGGGCGAGCGTCTGACCTGGATTCAGTTTGGCAAGGCTAGTTTGACCCTCAGCGGCTTCTATGCCTATCGCCAACCCCGCATGCGGCCAGCTTCAGAGTTGTGTGACTTTTCACAACTTGTAGCCAAACCGGCGCAGTAGGTCTTTGCGAGCGGTAACCTCTTCTGGCCCTTCCACCCCTTTAGGAGAAAATCCATCTACTACTCCCAAAATCCCTCTTCCCTGGGCGGTTTCAGCCACAATCACCTCCACCGGATTGGCGGTGGCGCAATAGATGGTGCAAACTTCTGGACATTGCTTGATGCCGTTCAGGAAGTTAATGGGAAAGGCTTCTCGCATGACGATGATGAAGCTGTGTCCCGCTGCTACGGTCTGGGCATTGGCGATCGCCACCTCCTGCAGGGCCGAATCATTGCCAGCCACCCGGATTAAACAGGGACCAGATGCTTCGCAAAAAGCCAGCCCAAACTTGACCTGGGCAGATGTGCCGACCAGGATCTCGTACAGGTCTTCCACGGTCTTGATGAAGTGGGTTTGGCCCAGAATCAGGTTACAGCCCTCTGGAATGGTGAGGGGAATTGCTTTGAGTTCCATGGCGCTGACGCCCTCCCATGATCAACGAATTGGTGTGACCGGATGCCCCTATTGTTGTCGGTCTTGCCAACCTAAAGACAACGACGATACATTTCCTAACGGTTGGGAGGTCTGATGGCTGTGGGTTTCCTCCTCTGCCATCTGGCTGGAACCGGATCTGCCAGCAACCGATTATTCGCCAACGAACGGCGTTCCCCAAAATTTCCAGTTCTCTTTGTTAAAGGGCGATCGCCATTTGTAGATCAGCGCTGACTCCAGCCGTTGGCGTTGGCGGGTGGCGGCTGGTGCATCCGACCAGAAGGCAATGCCCAGGGTGGTGGGCAGGTTGCTCTGGTAGTGGGCCTGTTGGTAGTTCAGCAGGTAGCGCTTGCAATCATGTTCGCCTTTCCAGCGTTGATTGGACTTCACTGTTTCCCCCACATACAGCAGCAGTGGCAAGGCGTAGTCAATGACAAAATAGAGGGCGGATACCCCCGCATCCTCGGCTTTCCAACGCCAGAAATTGGTATTTTGCTGGGGCAGATCAAAGGGATCCATTTGCCCTGGCTCACAGGGGCCGCTTACCGACTTGTTGCTGCTGCCCTCAAACAGGCTGCCCTGGTGTTCAATGGGTTGGCGTCGCACTTGCTGCTGAAACTCAAAGATGCGATGTTTCCAGGCTTGCAATGCGGCCGGAGTCATCGTGAGGGGAGTGGTGGGCTCAGTCAGGTAGGTGCCGCCCACATCGGCGACGGAAAATAATGAGGGTTGTTCGATGTAGGGCTTCATCCTCTTTCTCCAGGTCAGACCAGACTGGCGATCGCAGCAAACCGCAGTTACGATAACACGCCAAACGGAGAGTGCACTTGTTGTCGGCAACCTTCCTGTCTTCCTTTTGACTGTGGTACAATCGAGGACTGCTGCTTAGAATTATTAAAGGAATAGACAGGACCCATGGCTTTGCTGCAAGAGCGCAAACACGAGATTATTGCTGACTATCAGCGGCATGAAACGGATACTGGATCGGCTGATGTGCAGGTGGCGATGTTGACTGAGCGGATCAATCGGCTGAGTGAGCATCTGAAAAGTAATAAGAAAGACCATTCTTCGCGTCATGGTCTACTTAAGATGATTGGCTTGCGTAAACGGCTGTTGTCTTACATCCAGGCAGAGGATCGGGAACGCTATAAGGCATTGATTGGTCGCTTGGGCATTCGCGGTTAGGGGTGCGCTGGCTATGTCCCGTAAGTCGAAAAAAGGTTCAGGCGGCGATCGCAAAATCGGTTCTGCCAAGGAAACAACTGCGAAATCGGACCGGTTGCCGTTTGAGCCGACCCCCAATCGGAAGAAATCCACCGCTCCAGCCACGCCAGCCTCAGGTCCGTCAACCGAGGCCGGTTCCCCCAGTCATGCTGCTGCCAAAGACACCGTAGCAAAGGCGAAGGGCGAACAGGTGGCCACCTCGACAAAGACCGACCGGCAAGCCGCAGCAGTACCAGAGGTGGTGAGTCGCCGCATGGGTCGGCGGATGGCTTTTTTCAGCGGCATTCCGACCGCTTTGGGAATTTCGACCTTTTTAATTAGCTATGTGATTTTTACCCAGCACTGGTTTAAGTTACCCCATATCGCTGTGGTTTTGGTGAGTATGGGATTTTTTGGTCTGGGTGTGTTGGGGTTGAGTTATGGCGTGTTGTCTGCCTCCTGGGATGAAACCCAGTTGGGTTCCTGGCATGGACTGGAACAGATTGGCACTAATTTTGGACGCCTGACTCACTCCTGGCGGATGCTGCGTCAGAATAAAGAAGATACCTAACGGGTTGGGGCCTGCACGACAACCTGTCTGAACCGGCGATATGTGTGTGGTTTCTGCTCAGGGATGCATTCACAGGAACCAGAGTCGGCAATTTTCAGGCTTAGTAGCAGGATGTCAACCCTTGCACTCTACAACCGACAACAGGAATAACACCATGATTGTGGTCATGAAAGTTGGCGCTCCTGAGCCCGAAATTGACCGTTTGACCAATGAGTTTTCTGCTTGGGGTCTGACACCCGAAAAAATTGTTGGCAAACACAAAGTTGTCATTGGTCTGGTGGGTGATACAGCCGATATGGATGCCCTGCAAATTCAGGAAATCAGCCCCTGGATTGAGCAAGTGTTGCGGGTGGAGCAGCCGTTTAAGCGAGCCAGTCGGGAATATCGCCACGGGGAACCCAGCGAGGTGGTGATTTCGACCCCGAGTGGTCCGGTGGCCTTTGGTCAGCATCACCCTCTGGTGGTGGTGGCGGGTCCCTGTTCGGTTGAGAATGAGGAAATGATCATTGCCGTCGCGCAACGGGTTAAGGCGGCAGGAGCCAAATTTTTGCGGGGTGGCGCATTCAAGCCCCGCACCTCTCCCTATGCGTTCCAGGGGCATGGTGAAAGTGCGCTGGCCCTGTTGGCGGCTGCCCGTGAGGTTACGGGTTTGGGGATTATTACAGAATTGATGGATGCGGCGGATCTGGAATCCCTGGCGGAAGTTGCCGATGTGATTCAAGTTGGAGCCCGCAATATGCAGAACTTCTCACTGTTGAAGAAGGTCGGGGCTCAGGAGAAACCCATTCTGCTGAAGCGGGGTATGTCTGCCACGATTGAGGAATGGTTGATGGCGGCGGAATATATTATGGCGGCGGGAAATCCCAATGTCATTCTCTGTGAGAGAGGAATTCGCACCTTCGATCGCCAGTACACGCGCAATACACTAGACCTCTCTGCTGTTCCAGTGTTGCGATCGCTGACTCACCTGCCTATCATGATTGACCCCAGTCACGGGACAGGTTGGGCCTCTCTGGTGCCCTCGATGGCGATGGCTTCCATTGCAGCCGGGGCTGACTCTTTGATGATTGAAGTTCACCCCAATCCGTCTAAGGCTTTGTCGGATGGCCCCCAATCCCTGACGCCCGATCGCTTCGATCAATTAATGCAGGAACTGTCGGTAGTTGGCAAAGCGATGGGTCGCTGGTCGGCGGAACTGCCCACTCTGGCAGCGGTTTAAGTCTCTATTTTCAAGCCTGCTGATGACAAAGGGACGTTCAACGCGGCGTCCCTTTGTTGATTTGAAACGGACTGTGCCTATGTCAGCTTTTACCCTGCGTCCAGCCGCCGCCGCCGATTTGCCGCGGATTGTTAACTTGAGTCGCCTGGCCTTTGCCCCTTTACGGACGGAGGTGGAAGTTGAGCAGGACTGGTTCGATGGCAGCCTAGATGTGCCGGGGCATCAATTTTTTTTAGCCGTAGAAGCAACCACGGGCGAGGTGGTAGGTAGCTATGCCCAACTAGCGTTGCAACTCAGCCTGACCTCCCAACTTTTCCCCACGATGGGCATCGCTGCGGTGGCAGTTGCTCCCCACTGGCGGGGCCAGGGAATCGCCCGCTGCATGATGGAACATGCGGTGAAAATGGCTCGCGATCGCCAAATTGCTCTGATGATGCTCTATCCCTTTCAGCACGGGTTCTATCGCAAACTGGGCTGGGCTTGGGTGGGGCGATCGCATCAGTACCGGGTTTCCACGCGCCATTTGCCTCTCTATCCGGAGCGAACCCGGATGCTTCCCTATGACCCTGGTCGGGATGCGGATGGTCTGCGGGCCAGTTATGACCGGGCCTGTTTACAACAGAACGGCTGGCTACACCGACCTGATTGGCAGTGGACAGGACGACTGAAACCAGCAAAAGGTAAAGAGATCTACTGTTATCGGGAAGCAGCAGACATCGAAGGATATCTGATCCTGCAACTCACCCAACTTCAGAACCCACGATCGACGCTAGCTGTGGTTGTCCAGGAGTGGGTAGCATTGACGGCCAGGGCCTATCGGGGGCTGTTGGGTTTTCTGGCTGGCTGGCGCGATCAGGTGCCGACGGTGATTTGGAACACCTATCCGGACGATCCCTTTCCATCGCTGTTGCAGGAACAGCAACGCGATCCATCCCTGATTACCCCCCCCTTTGAATTTGGCTTGACCCATGCCTTTGGCGAAATTGGCGGTGGCTTTATGTGGCGCCTAGCCGATATCCCAGCCGCCTTTCAGCGGCGCCCTGTTCAACCCACACCCCCTTTTCAAATTGGATTTCAGATTACGGATCCAGTGCCGGACCCAACCCTCCCCACGCCCTACACTTTGACGGTTGAATTTATCAATGGCCAGATGCAGTCTTTAAACCAGCCAGCTACAACAGTGCTCCACCTTTCTACCAGTCATCTGACCCAATTGTTTTCTGGCTTCAGACGGGCAACAGAACTTTTGTGGACCGGCGAGATTGAGTTGGAGGGGGATGTCACGTTGCTGTCTTATCTGGATGCAGCTTGGCACACCAGAGCCCCCTTTTGTTGGGACTTCTTCTGAATGGCTATCAGCGGTCAGCGGTCAGCGTCTAGCCAATGGCAAGAGTGAGCCGAAATTAATGAAACGGCAAAGTGGCTCACAGCTTCCATCGTTGATGTCGAGCTGTGTAAATGATCCTGTCCGACCACTGACTTGCCGGTGGTTCCAAGGTTAGCTGACAACTGTCGGTCCCATCTCAGGGATCAGTGTGCTGTAATGCTTCTTTTTCTAGCTCCAACTGTAACTGCACCTCTTTGAGTGCGGCTAATTGTTGTTCCACACTTTTCACAACCTGGTTCAGGGCGGGCAGGATGCTGAGTTGATCCGGTGTCACCATGGGATAAAAGCGCGTGCGGTTACGAATTTCATTTACCTTTTGTTGGAGTTCCTGGGCAATGCCCAATGCATCCCGACTCAGGGTTGACAACTGTTGTTGTTGATAAAACTTCAGGGCGGCTCCCCGTAAAACTTGTAGGGTGGCTTCTTCACCAAAGTTGCCAGGCATCACCCGCAGGCGCAGCAGTAGTCGCTGCTTTTGATACAGGCGCTCAATTTCGGCTTGCTTGGCTTCCTGGACGGGCAGTAGGGGCAGGTGGGTCAACCGCTTCAGCTCATTAATCATGCCCTGCAACTGATTCAAGGAGAGGTTTTCCAAGACGGATTGCAGCACGCCGTTCTGGCTCCACAGAATGCGACCATGATCGGCTTGGCGTTCCAGATAAAGTCGGCCAATTCCTCCCAATAGCAGGCGGGCCATCAGTTCGGATAACAGGTTGGCAGGCGATAAGTTGGCCAGTTGTTCCACCGGATCTGAGAGGTGGGTGGCTTCAACCTGCAACACCGGTAAGGACTCTCCCGGTACCCGAATTTGGCTGGGTAGTTCGGGTGGGGGAATGGCTTCCTCTGCCAGTAGTAGGGTTTCTTTTAATGCGGCGGCTTCGGCAGGTTGGACAGGAGGCGGGAGGTCGGGCTGTTTGGCGACCGCCTGAGCCGGCACGGGAGTTAATTCTGCTTCCTGGGTTGAAGGTAGAGGCTGAATGCTGGTTTGGTGGGCTTCCAGGAAGCTGTCTACGGTTCCATTTGGCTCTGGTTCAGGAAGGATATCCGGAGCCCGCGGGATCATTTCTTTTTCCAGAAGCTCGGCGGGACTGTCCACCAGTAGGGTTGGGC
>Ga0272446_1003957_pt1 | contig 18011 bp, 14 predicted proteins | sample YNPCB0061_FD_194587 | JGI IMG/M metagenome (GOLD analysis project Ga0272446, IMG submission 194587) | Hot spring microbial mat communities from Yellowstone National Park, WY, United States - YNP-CB-006-1 | ecosystem: Environmental > Aquatic > Thermal springs > Hot (42-90C) > Sediment | place... | reverse complement strand
CCCAGCATGGGGAATCTGAAACTTCATGGCGCTTTTTTGTTGGATAGCGGACAGGTTGCCATTGTACAAATTCCTACCGCATTAGACCGTATTATCTGGCTTCCCCCAGAACCGAATCAGGTGAAGCCCTGGGCCTTACTGGATGATATTGTCATGAAGTGGGCCTACCGGATCTTTAATGGTTATACCATTAAAGAGGCCATGCTATTCAAAATTACCCGGGATGCGGATTTCTCCGTAGACGAAGAGCGGGATGAAGATTTTGTAGAGGCCATGACCGAGGTGCTTCAGAATCGGGAACATTCCTTGCCGGTACGGCTTTCTTGTACGGGTAACAGTCCAATATTAAAGGAACGGATTGCTCGGCTCATCAAACTCGAAGCTATTGATATTTATGAGATGCCCGGGCCTATCGATCTGCGATCCCTTTCTGAGTTAGCCTTTATTAAAGGTTTTGATCAATATCGGGAGCCTCCTTGGCCGGCCCTCTGGCCTGTGGACCTGAGCGAAGATGAACCCCTCTGGGATACGGTGCATCAAAGGGATGTACTCCTCCAGCTTCCCTATCATGCCTTTGATCCGGTGGTCCGTTTTGTTCAGGATGCAGCCACAGACCCACGGGTGCTTTCCATCAAGATTACCCTGTACCGTACGAGCGGTGACTCCCCGATTGTAAAGGCCCTGGAGCAGGCTGCACGGAATGGAAAACAGGTAACGGTTCTGGTAGAGTTAAAGGCCCGTTTTGATGAAGAGCGGAACATTACCTGGGCTTCCCGGTTGGAACAGGCCGGAGTCATTGTGGTATATGGCATCGCCCAGCTTAAGGTTCATGCAAAAATCTGTCTTGTGGTTCGGCGGGAAGAAAATGGTATTTGCCGTTATGTGCACCTTTCCACGGGAAACTATAATGATAAAACTGCCCGGCTGTACAGTGATCTGAGCCTCTTTACCACAAATCCGCAGATTGCCCAGGATGCAACCCTCTTTTTTAATATGATTACCGGCTATTCGGTGATCCAGAGTACACAGCAACTGGTGATTGCGCCGGTGAACCTGAAACGCCGGCTTATCGAGCTTATAGATCGGGAGGCAAAACGGTCCAGTCAGGAGTATCCCGGCAGAATTGTGGCAAAACTGAACTCGCTGGCGGATGTAGAAGTAATCAATGCCCTGTATCGTGCAAACCAGGCCGGTGTGTCGATCCAGTTGAATATACGGGGTATCTGTATGCTGGTGCCCGGTGTTCCCGGCCTGTCGGAACATATCCAGGTGGTGAGCATTGTGGATCGCTATCTGGAGCATTCCCGGATCCTTTATTTTGCAAATGGCGGAGCGGAAGAACTCTATATTTCCAGTGCAGACTGGATGAGCAGAAATCTGGACCGACGAATCGAGCTCATGGTGCCCGTATTGGATCATTCCATTACCGGTACTGTAAAAGAGGTGCTATTCAGTTATTTTAAAGATAATACTCACAGTCATGAGCTTGGTTCAGATGGCCGCTGGACCAGGAGAAGCCTAGGACCGGAGGAGCAGGCCTTTCGCGTGCAGGAATTCCTGTATACGGAACTTAAGAAGGCCAGTGAAATTTCCCGCACGGCACCCCGGCAGGAATTTGTAGTCCGCCGCCGGCCCCCGGCAGAATAATCCGGCAGAATAATAAGGAATACGCATGAAACGAATCATTTTACAGAGCGGACAGGAACGCCGCTTGCTTGCGGGGCATCCCTGGGTTTTTGATAACGAAGTAAAAAGTATTCTGGGGCCCGAAGGCCCTGCAATGCTTGAGCCGGGAGAATTGGTCGATGTGGAAAGTTCCCGAAAAACCTATATAGGCCGGGCTTTTGCCAATCCTCACTCTAAAATTGTGGCCCGTATTTTTTCACCTTCTAAGGAAGGGGTGGATAAGGGCTTTTTTAAAGCCCGGTTTCGCAGTGCAGTAGAGCGGCGGCGGGGTACCTATAACCTGGAGACAGAAAGCGAACGGTTGGTTTTTGCAGAGGCAGACCTGTTGCCGGGGCTTATCATCGACCGTTTTGTAGGCTGGCCGGCACTTCAGGCTGAACCTTTTATCCTGGAGAAAAATCGCGCCGGAGAAAGGGTCACCTTTGAAACGGTCCAGGCCGCCTTGGGTGTCCCTGGGGTATGGCTTTCGGTACAGTTCCTTTCCTATGGCCTCGATGTACGAAAGGACCTTATCTTCGCCGCTTTGGATGAAGTTATAGGTCCGGTGCAGGGAATCATAGAACGGGACGAAAGCCAGGTGCGCAGTCTCGAGGGGCTGCCCCAGGTATCAGGTCTTCTTCGCGGCACCTACCCCGATGGCGGAATCTGTATGTTCGAAAACGGCCTGCCTTTTATTGCGGACCTTATGGAGGGTCAAAAAACAGGCCACTTCCTTGATCAGCGGGATAACCGGCGCCGGCTTGCCCGGTATGTATCGGAGAAACAGGTGCTCGATATGTGCTGTCATACGGGCGGTTTTGCCATCCATGGGGCCCGTTATGGTGCGGCATCGGTTTTGGCTGCGGATATATCAAATCAGGCCCTGGAAGCGGTTCGCAGGAATGCGGAGCTGAATGGGGTAGCGGATAAAGTTACTGTAGAAACCGGAGATGTCTTTGAATTGCTCCGGACCTACGAGCGAAATCATATGCAGTTTGATGTAATAATCCTGGATCCGCCGGCTTTTACCAAGTCCCATAAAGCCTTAGAAGGGGCTATTCGGGGCTATAAGGAAATCAATCTGCGCGCATTAAACCTGCTCAGCCGTGGTGGTGTCCTGGTGACCTGTTCGTGCAGTCAGGCCATGACCGAAGGGCGTTTTAAGGCTATGATTCAGGAGGCAGCCATGGATGCGGAAAAGCGGCTACACATGCTGGAATTTGGCTATCAGGCACCGGATCATCCTATTTTGGTCGGCTACGAAGAGTCCCTGTATTTAAAATGCGGGATCTACCGGGTTCTGTAGGGATTCTTATAGCAGGTGTTCTAGGAGTATTTTTATGCCGATACCGATAAGAATCAGTCCCCCCAGTAGTTCTGCCCGCTTTTCGATCAGGTAACCAATCCGTTTGCCGAACTCAAAACCGAGAATACACACCGAAAAGGTAATGAAGCCAATTGTTGCAGCCGGGGAAAGGATGGCCTTCCCAAGCAGACTGTAGGAAAGCCCTACCGCCAGCGCATCGATGCTGGTGGCTACCGAAAGGGTGAGGAGTGTTTTTACATCCCGGACATCGGTCCTGCTCGCCTTCTGCGGAACTTCTCCATCTTCGCAAGCCACAGGCTCACTTGCATCAAAGGACTCTATAACCATCTTAGTGCCAATAAAGGCGAGCAGGGCAAAGGCGATCCAGTGATCAACATTTTGAATGTAGGCACGGAAGTTGGTGCCTAGGAACCAACCCAGAACGGGCATGGCAAATTGGAAAATTCCAAATGCAAAAGAACCGCGAATAATATGGTGTGGTTTAAGCTGGCCCGTACAAATACCTGAAGAAACAGAGACTGCAAAGGCATCCATGGAAAGTCCAAGGGCGATTAAAATGGTCTCGAGCATGGGGCCTAGTATGTACGAATTAAAAGCTTTTTGGCAAGCTGTTCCATGTTTTGCTTTGCAACACCCTGCGGAATCTGGGCGATTTCCCGCAGGGCCCGTTCGGTATACAGCTGTGCATAGCGCCGGGCCTCAGCTATACCACCCAGTTGTTGGGTCAGTGAAAGCAGGGTAGGAATATCACTGTAGGGGAAACGATCGGTTTGGACCAGCGGCAGTAACTTCTCTTCCCGATCCTGCCGCAGGGCGCAAATCAGGGGCAGGGTGACCAGCCCGGAACGCAGGTCATTACCAATAGGTTTTTTTAACTCCCGTTCGTTCCCCGTATAGTCCAGTATGTCATCGATAATTTGAAAAGCCATCCCAATATTGTAGCCGATACGCCTGAGCCGTTCTGTTACCTGGGGGGGAGCCTTAGCCTCGGCTGCGCCAACATGGCAGGCCAGAGAAAAAAGCAGGGCCGTTTTCCCAATTATTTTTTTTAAATAATTGCGCACCGACAGCGATGGCTTAAAACGATCCGCATCCTGATCCAGTTCCATGGCACAGATGGCTGAAATTGCCTTACCGAGATGTATAGCATTTTGGGGTGTGGTGTATTCCGCCGCCACGAGAAAACAACGGGATAAAAGGAAATCCCCGATGAGAACCGCATCCTTCTTCCCGTATCGCATATGTACCGCAGGAAGGCCCCGCCGCACAGGTGAGTCGTCGATTACATCGTCGTGAATCAGGGTAGCCGTATGCAATAATTCTATTGCCGCGGCCAAAGGGTATATTCGTTTTGGATCAGGATTGCCAAATTGGGATGCTAAAATGAGCATCCCCGGCCTGAGCATTTTTCCCTGGTGCTCAAACAATTCAGAAAGGGCATCCTGAATGATTGGATTCGAAGATGCCGTGGCAGTACGAATGTATTCGGACACAGCCGATAGGGCTGTGTCCATACCAGGGAAGGAGCTCCAGAAGTCAGACATGTCGGTCCGTGTTAGTCCTTTTTGCTAGGATTATCCAGATACAGATAATGTTTGCGGGCAAAGCGGGTACCGTTCCACCACTTCTTAAAGAAGGGAACTACCCAGCAATCGAGTCCAAAGGCCCGGCCTGCACCACCCAGCATCAGGAAGGCGGCAAAAATAAACCAAACCTGGTCCCAGGCAAACATGCCGGAAAGGGTAAAGACGATACACATTACTATAGAAGCTGCCGCCGCCCACCAGGTAAAGAGCCCTCCAAAAAGGGCAAGCCCGATGGCTATTTCGGTACCTACAACCATAAGCTGGAATACCTGAAAAGGAATGTGACTTGCAAGACCATCCATAAAGGTAGTTCTGAACCAGGTAGCTACAAGTCCCTGGGGATTGAATATAGGTTTTGTGAGGTCCCAAATTTTCCCGAAACTGCGGGCGACCGCCTCAGCCCCAGCCGAGACCGCATTCCCTGCCGCATCTCCCGCCCATTCTGATGCCGCCGATGCCGCATCGATAGCAGGCTGTGCTGTTTGAACCACAGCCGTGGCCGCATTTCCGGCCCATTCAGAAGCGGCAGCTACCGCATCGGCCCCACTTGCCGCAGCGGACTGAACTGCCTGAGCCGCGGCCGTACCGGCCTGCTGTACCCCGGGGCTAAACATCCAGGTAGATTTGCTGCCCGTACTCCAGGCAAGCCAACCTTCACCAATCTTGTTGACCCCCTCCATGACCCACATAAGACCCAGCCAAAGCCTGAGGGGCAGGAGCCAATAGCCCCGGGACCGGTAGGAGCCAAAGCCGCGGACTATGTTTCGGTGATGTTCCATGTTCAGGAACTCGTGTTTTAAATACTCCCAGCATTGGTTAATACCGGCTACGCCGAGGAGATAATGCAGATTGATGAGGTGCTTCATGGCCATGGCAAAGAAGCCGGAAAGTTTCATGCCCCCCGCGTTGGATACCGCATATTTTCCGCCCACGGAAACCATGAAGCCGTGATAGTTCGATTTAAATGTTTTTGCAGGCCTGCCGTCTATTGCTGCGGCAACATTATGGGCCGCTACATCGGCGGTTTGGAGGGCCGTTTCTACAATTTGCGGCAGAGGCTTGTTATTTTCGATAAACCAGATATTGTCTCCCACAAGGAATACATTCTGGTAATCTACAGACCGCATTTCCGCATTCACCAGTATACGGCCCTTTTTACCGGAAATATCCCGGTGTTCCTTCTTAAACTTGCAGTCCGCCAGCCCACAGGTGCCATGGGCTTTCATGATTTCACAGTCCCGGTTACCGCAGCGTCCTTTGGTTAGGTCCAGCATCCCCGCAAAGTGACAGCCCTGGACCCCAGCGGTCCATACGAAGGTTTCTGTTTCTATCGTCGATCCATCCTTAAGCTTAACAACACCGGGTTCGGCACCGACGATGGGCGTATTGGTCCTTAATTCTACATGATGTTTTTTAAGATACCCTTCTACTTTAGCCCGTAAGTCTTCTTCCAGAATGGGAAGTATGGTGGGAAGGGCTTCTACCACAATTACTTTAACCTCGTCGGGTGAAATGAGCCATTTCTTGCACATTTCGTCCCGCCATTCCAGAAATTCACCGGCCAGTTCAATCCCTGTAAACCCAGCACCGGCTACGACAAAGGTAAGCATTTTTTGCCGCAGTTTTGGATCTTGAATTGCGATAGCCTTTTCAAAGGTTTTTTCGATATGGTGCCGAATTTTCATGGCATCATCAAAGGACCACAGGGTAAAGGCATTTTCTTTTATGCCCGGAACTCCGAAGAATTCCGGTTCAGCACCGGATCCGATGACCAGGTAATCGTAGGGGTAACGATTCGTGGCAGAAAGGGCTACTTGTTCTTTAAAATCAATGGTTTCTATGCTGTCAAGGATGACCTTAACTTTGGATGCTCCAAAAATTTTAGCAAAGGGAATACGGACCGAGTCTGGTTCTACCCGGTGACCGGCTACCTCGTGCAATTCGGTCATCAATGTATGAAAGGGATTTCGATCGATTAACGTAATAGCAATGTCATCGCGCTTCTTATACTGTTTCGCCAGTTTTTTTGCGGTCTCAATACCGCCATAACCGCCGCCAACAATCAGTATATTTTTTGTATCTCCCATGCTGGAACTCCTTAGAAAAGTTTATGAGTACAATCGGTTTGGCTATTTTACCATATATGCAAAACCTGTAAAGATTTGCTCAGGCACCTTTAAAAATCGAATCGAGTTTTAGAGGCCCTCTCTATATGGTTATTTAAGTAAAATTATACCGATTGCCTGTATCTAATATGAAGTATATGGCGGTTTTTATATTGTGGCAAGGGTATGCTGACTTGATAAGTCAAATATTTTGAGTAAATAAATATCCATAAGTACTGATTCCAGTGCGGTTCCCATGGATCGGAGCTGTATGTCCCATTCAGCCAGCATGGCGAGGGCCCTCATGGTGGTGCGGCTGGTATACCGTTTTGCTGCTTCTTTGTAGTCCCGCTGGGCTCGGAGAGATGCAAGGCCAATTTTTTTTAGTTCAAAGTCATTAAGCTGTCCTGTATTCACCAGGGCGAGATAATCCGCCAATTTGCGGAATGACCAGGTTAGGCCTGCAATGATCGCCTGGGGACTTTCTTTTGAATCGAGGAGTGTATGGAGTATTTCGATACTTTTTTCCCGGTCTCCAAGGGCGATCTGGGAAAAGAGGGAAAAGGCTGACTCCTGCCGGGTATGGGCCAGGTACTGTTCTACGAGCTCTGCACGTATAGGAATATTTTTATCCAGAAATAAGGTGAGGCGGGAACATTCCTGCCGGAGGGCTTCCGTATTATTTTCTACCAGCTCCAATATAGTTTCCACCGCATCAGGCAGTATTTGGAATCCGGCTCGCTTAAAAAAGCTGGTAACCCATTCGGTCTTTCGATTTTCAAAAAGTTCCCAAAAGATTTTTTTCTGTTCCTTAGGGATGGCCGCTTCCAGTTTCTTATCAATTGCAATTTCATCGGAAATAAGTATGAGACTTGTATCCTCCTGGGGCTGGGCAAGGTAACTACCCAGGAGCTCCACATCTTCTTTCTTTTTTATCAATTCCGCATTTTTTATAAGGATAAGCCGGGCATCGGAAAAAAGAGAGCCATTGCGAAGTACTGAAACGATGTCAGAAACCGCGGTTTCCGAAGCATAAAATGATTGCTCTTCCGGAGCTGTGCCATACTGTTTGGTGAGTTCGCTTCGAATTTTCTGTATAGTATCTTGCCGTTCCCCGATTTCAGGGCCAGTAAAGAGGTAGCATAATCCCTTAGCCATAGATGGTTCCTAGGTGTATGAACGAATAATACAGGAAAGTCTTCCCAGGACACGAACATCCTGACAATAGATGGGTGAATAGGCAGAATTTTCAGGTTGCAAACGAATCCGGTTACTTTCCTTAAAAAAACGTTTCAGGGTAACCGCGTCATCGACTACGGCAACTACTATTTCACCGTTATGTGCTGTTTCCCGTTTTTCTATAACCGCTAAATCCCCATCCATGATTCCCGCTCCGATCATGGAGTCTCCCCGGATGTTCAGGGCGAAATAGGAACCCTGTTTTTTTACCATGAAGGGGGGAAGTGAAATAGTACCTTCCCAGTTTTCTTCTGCTAATATGGGTTTCCCTGCGGCTACGGTGCCTAAAATGGGTATTTGCACAAGTTGTTCTGATGCTTCTTGCTCTTCTGTGGCCGTGTGCACCACTTCGATGGTACGGGATCGCTTATCCTCAAGCCGAAGGTAGCCCTTCTTTTTTAGGGCATTGAGATGATCATAGGCCCCTTTCACAGAAATTGAAAAATGATCTGCAATTTCGCGAATTGTGGGCGGGTAGGTGTGGGATTTTGCAAACGCACTGATGAAGGACAACACTTCCCGTTGCCGTTCCGTGAGCTCTTTCATCGTTCCATCCTTATGCCATGCTTTTTAATCTTTGCATGGAGATTACTGGGATACATACCAATCACTTCTGCTGTACGAGATATAATATACCCGTTTTCAGAAAGTTTGTACTCCAAATATCGTTTTTCGAAAAGATCCTTTGCCCCATTATAATCCAGTTCCAGGATCTCTGCGGGGAGACCCCGTTTATCTAAGGCCGTTCCTGTGTCGCCTTTACTAGAAAGTCGTCCAGTGGATGTATTGGACACCATTCCAAGGATATTTTGGACCACATCCAATTCAATTGTATCGGTTTCACAGAGGATGGAAAGCCGCTCCGCAAAGTTTTTCAGTTCCCGAACGTTGCCTGGCCAGGGTTGTTGTGTAATATAGTCCATGGCCGCAGAGGAAAGCTGAATATCCTCTGCCCCAAAGCTCTTTAGAAAGTGCATGAGCAATTCAGGAATATCCTCTACCCGCTCCCGCAGCGGCGGAATGTGAATCGGGATAACGTTAAGACGGAAAAAAAGGTCTTCCCGGAAGCGTCCTGCCCGGCATTCTGCTTCCAAGTCTTTATTAGTGGCTGCAATGACACGGACATCTACCGAAAGGGTCTGTTCTCCTCCGAGCCGTTCAATTTTTTGTTCCTGTATGGCCCGCAGAACCTTAGCCTGGGCCGTCAGGGTCATGTCACCGATTTCATCGAGAAAGAGGGTCCCGCCGTTAGCCATTTCAAAACGGCCCCTGCGGCTCGAAACCGCATCGGTAAAGGCGCCCTTTTCATGGCCGAAGAGTTCACTTTCTATTAACGTATCCGGAATGGCCGCACAATTTACCTCTACCAGGGGTTTGTCTGCCCGGTTAGATTTAAAGTGGATTGCTCTGACCACCAATTCTTTACCGGTCCCGTTTTCGCCGGTTATAAGCACCCGGGCATCCGATTGGGCGGCCTGTTCAATCCGGTCCTTTACCGCTTCTATGCCAGGGCTGTGGCCAATGATTTCATCGTAAGGAAGCTTTTTTGCCCTTTTAAGGCTTATATTTTCATGCCGTAATTTTTGTATGGTCAGGGCATTTTTTGTGACCGTTAAGACCTTGTCTAAGGAAAGGGGTTTTTCCAAAAAATCAAAGGCCCCCAGCTTTACAGCCCGGACAGCCATGTCCACATTGGCGTGGCCTGAAATCATGACCACTTCTATGCCCGGCCAGCCGGTCCGAATTTTTTCCAGGGCTTCTAGGCCGCCCATCCGGGGAAGCAGTACATCGAGAAAAATTACTTCGAATGGGTGCTGTTCCAAGAGGGAAAGCCCCACCAGGGCATCCTCGGCGGTTTCCACATGGTAGCCCTCATCCATCAATATGGAAGAAAGGGCAGTGCGGATTCCTGATTCATCATCTATAACTAAAATGGTACTCATTACCCTTGTACGCCCTCATCTACCGGCAGATCAATATAAAAGGTGGTACCCACTCCCACCGCGGAATCAAACCAGATGGTTCCTCCATGGTCAAGCACAATTCGTTCCACGATCGACAGTCCCAACCCGGTACCGGCTGCTTTTGTAGTAAAATAGGGGGTAAAAATAAGCGGTCGATTTTCTGCTGGAATGCCGCAACCGGTATCCCTAATACTGATTCTACAATAGCGGCAAACCTGTTTTTTGACAAGGTCAGTCCTTATTTCAATGATACCACGGCCGTGCATGGCATCAATACTATTGATGAATAAATTGGCGAGGACCTGGTTGATATGCCGCCGGTCGACCCGTAAATGGACCTCCGGCTGAACTGCGTCGGTTATGAATTGAACGTCGGGATAGGAATTTCGATACAATTCGATAGCTTCCTCTATGAGCGGTTTCAGAGCCGTCCGTTCCAAAACCGGAGGCGGAAGTCTGGAAAAGGTTCTGAATTCGGTAAGCAGGTTTGTAAGGCCATCCGTTTCCTGAATAATGGCCATCATGGAACTTTCCAGTATCTCCCCAAGCCGCTCCGGTTCGGTTTTCCACCGCCTAAGCACCCGTTCTGCGGAAAGTTTAATCGGCGTAAGGGGGTTTTTAATTTCATGGGCGAGCCGTTGGGACATGTCTTTCCAAATGTTTTCTTTTTCCGTTTGCAGTGCCCGGCTTTGGGCCTTTTCCAGGTTTCTGACCATGGTATTAAAGGAATCGATAAGGGCTCCCAGGTCGTCCTTGGCGGTACTGATTACCCGAATCGAAAGGTCCCCCTCGGCAACCCTTTGTGTTGCCTGAACCAGGTTGCTGATGGGTTGGCTCAGGCTCGTGCTCAGGGATATGGCGATAATAACCACCATCAGCAGAATGGGCAGGTAAAATACCAAGTAGAAACCTCCGAGTAGGGGTACAAGCTGGGTTTCCAGACTGGAAAGGGTTCTAATAATGGTTTGCCCCGCATCTATCCGGGCCAGTTTTTCATCAAACCCAGGGCCGAGACTAAAGGTTACCAGGACCAGCCTGCCGTTCAGTTGCGGTGCAATATAGCGGATGCAGTCCGGGTCCCGCTGTTCAATTCTTGTCACAAAGCCCTTGTCGGTTCCCGGCAAGGTACGTAAGAAAAAGGCCTGGTTACCCACTGACCTCAGGTTTTGGTATGAACCATCCCCTTGCCGGTCAAATTCCTGAACCGCAAGCAGGGCGGGATCAAAATCGGAAAGTTTCTGTTGCTGCTCCAAGGCCAATAAAAGCCGGTCCGATTCAGCAATTCGCTGGAGCAGGGTAAGCCGGTAGCGATAGGAATCAAGGGCAAACCAGTGGGCATCTTCGGCAATGCTGGCAATGTTAGCCTGGTTCCAGGTGCTGAGAAGATTCGAAATTAACCGGATATGGATAATTATGGTGGGTATAGAAATAAATAGGGTTAAAATTAAAAAGTAAGAAAAGAACTTGAATTTCAGCCGGCTTCCGCTTCTTTTCTGCAGGATATCCCTGATGAGCCTGAACAGGGCCACCGCAAGAAAGAGGGCTAACACAAGGGAAATGAGGGCAAAAACAATAATGTACAGAGAAACTGAAAAGTTCTGCCCCTTCACAAACTGGGTAAAGAGGCTCGATGAAAAAACTAATACGAGGATGCCTATTATACTATAGATGAAAATCAGCGCCGGTATGGTTAGGGTCGTTGTTCTTTGTTGCGCATCAAAGCGGGACAAGGCCTTTAATCTTCTTCGAACTTTGAATCAAAGAGGTGAACCAGGGCCTGGATTGCCTCCTGTTCATCTTCTCCATCGGCGATCAGTTTAAGATTGGTGTCATACCCCGCACCGAGGGTGATAATTCCCATGATAGACTTGCCATTGATACGGTCACTATCTTTTTCGATATATATTTTCGATTTAAATTTGCTGGCGGTCTGTACAAGCAACGCCGCAGGGCGGGCATGGATACCAGCTCGATTTTTGATTGTGACCATCTGTTCTACCATAGAAAAATCCTTTGTCTATATAAAATCTTCCTGCCCAAAATAGACTGAACGGGCAGAATCGCTTTCTATCCACTTAAGAATGTTCTGGTTAAATTCCTTGGCTGAATAATACCCCATTTTCTTAAGCCGTTCATTCATGGCCGCTGTTTCAATAATAATGGGTATATTTCGGCCTGGTTTAACGGGAATCTCCAGTTTCGGTACCTGCACTCCCAGAATTTCCATGGTCTGTTCCTGGGTGCCGAGCCGGTCGTACATTTTTTCCGAATTCCATTCCTCTAGAACAACCACCAGCTGGATCTGCTTTTTATCACGGATTGCACCGACCCCAAAGAGGTGGGTTATATTGATGATCCCCAGTCCCCGTATTTCCATATGGTGGCCGATGATTTTGTTGGCCCCAGAGCCCATGAGGATGTTGCCGTTCATGCACCGGATTTCTACCACATCATCTGCCACGAGCCGGTGGCCCCGTTCAATGAGTTCCAAGGCCGCTTCGCTTTTGCCGACCCCGGAATCGCCCAGGATGAGAATACCAAGACCGAAGACTTCGACTAATACGCCGTGTACACTTTTTTGAGGAGCAAAAATATTGCTCAGGATGCGAAGAAGCCGGGAAGAAAATTCAGAAGACGGCAGGTCGGTCTGGAGAATGGGACATTGGGCGGCCTCAGCGATTTCAAAAAAGTTCCTGTCCGGGGTTTGATTGTAGGTGAAAATACAACATGGAATAGGATAACTGAACATTTGTACGATGGTTTCAGTTTTTCCTTCATCTGCCAGTTTCTTAAGGTAGGCAACCTCGCCACGGCCAAAGATTTGAATCCGTTCGTGAGCAAAGGCATCGTAAAAACCGGAAAGCGCAAGGCCCGGCCGGTTGATGTCTGGAATTGCAATAACCCGGTTCAGTCCCTTTCTTCCGCCAATACAGCGGAGATTAAGGGAGTTGTGCTCCTTTAGATCAATATCGATAAGGTCCAGAACCGTGAACCGTTTTGCTGGCATGGGTGTATCATAATCCAAATAGGTTTAGCTTGCAACATGTTGACAGCTGAAATACTCAATGGTATAGTGGTTGTGAAAAAAATAACAGAGAGGTCTGAGTTTGAATCCTATACCAGAGCCAAGTGTAGAGCGTTTGCTGACCCTTGCCCGTTTGTTAGACCATTTGGATGTTCCATTTATAACATCTGGAGAGATTGAAGTCCGAACCGGCTGGTCCAGCAACACCATCAGGAAAGACATTTCTTATATTGATGGAACTTTCGCCAGCCCTGCAGGGTACGATCGTCAGAAACTTGCGGCGGCTATTAAGTCGACCCTTGGCCTGGATAAACCCCACCGGTTCTGTGTAGTGGGCCTTGGCCGGCTTGGTTCAGCCTATCTCAATTATTCTGCGTTGAGCGATGAAGGCTATGAACTGGTTGCGGGCTTCGATTCCAGTGTGAACCGTATCGAAATTCTTCGTTCTCCGGTTCCCCTTTATCCGGCATATAAAATGGGAGAAGTTATTTCCCGGTTTGCCATTTCCCTGGCCCTGCTCTGCGTGCCCCCCGAGGAGGCCCAAAAAACCGCAGAGCGGCTGGTTTCTGCGGGCATTAAGGGCATCATCAATTTTGCTCCGGTGGTACTGCAGGTTCCTGAGGGTGTTCATGTGCGCAATGTAAATGTGGTTGATGAATTACGGGCGATCAGCGCCACCATACAGTGTTCATAACGAGGAGGTTACTATGAACAAGCGGGTGTACAATTTTTCAGCAGGGCCTTCCATGCTGCCCCTGGCAGTCCTGGAACGGGCAGCAGCAGAGATGACCAATGCCAACGGAACTGGACAATCGGTCATGGAAATGAGCCATCGCTCCAAGGATTTTAAACCAATCATCGATCATGCGGAGGCCATGCTCCGGGAGCTGATGGGAATTCCTGCCAATTACAAGGTCCTGTTTCTGCAGGGCGGTGCTTCTCTGCAATTTTCTATGATTCCTCTGAACCTGGCGGTGAGGGAAGATGGGAAAAAACAAAAGGTAACCTATGTGGACACCGGTGTATGGGCTACCAAGGCCGCTGAAGAAGCCTCTAAATATGCGGAAGTCCGGGTCGCGGCAAGTTCCAAGGATAAGGCTTATTCCTATATTCCCGAAGCTCCGGCCCCGGATCCGGAGGATGTGTATTATCATATCACCTGGAATAACACCATCGTCGGTACCAAGTGGAATAAGATTCCCAATACTGGGTCGGTTCCCCTGGTGGCGGATATCTCTAGTTGTATCCTTTCTGAACCCCTCGATGTGTCAAAATTTGCTCTTCTGTATGCCGGGGCCCAGAAAAATCTTGGGCCTGCAGGGGTTACAGTGGTGATTATTCGGGAAGATCTTATTAAAAAGGTTCCTGATTGGATCCCGACCATGCTGCGCTATGAAATTCATGCTAAAGAGGGGTCTATGTACAATACTCCTCCCTGTTATGGGATTTATATCATCGGTCTTGTGTTGGATTGGATGAAAGAGCAGGGGGGGCTTGCAGAGATTGAACGGCGCAACCGGGAAAAGGCTAAGCTTTTATACGATTACCTTGACCAGTCCAAGCTGTTCCGTTCGCCCATTCGTAAGGAAGACCGGAGTCTCATGAATATTCCCTTTGTAATCGGAGACGCGGACCTGGAAACCCAATTTGTCAAGGAAGCCGCAGCCGCAGGTTTGGTAAACCTGGCAGGTCACCGTCTTGTCGGTGGCATGCGGGCCAGCATCTACAATGCAATGCCAAAAGAGGGGGTTCTCGCCCTCATTGATTTTATGAAGCAGTTCGAAGCTGCCCACAGGAGCTAATAGATGTTTAGAATTCGTACAGCCAACAAAATTTCTCCCCTGGGGCTTGAGCTTTTCCCCCGGGACCGCTACGAGGTTGCCACCGATCTGCCTCACCCCGATGCAATCCTGGTTCGCAGTGCGGACCTGCATCAGATGGAGATCCCGGAAACCGTAAAGGCTATCGCCCGGGCCGGTGCGGGGGTAAACAATATTCCCTTAGAGTTGTGCAGTGAACGGGGGATAGTGGTTTTTAACACCCCAGGCGGGAACGCCAATGCGGTAAAGGAGCTGGCTCTAGCGGCTCTCCTGCTCTCTTCCCGGAAAATTGTCGATGGTATTGCCTGGGCGAAAACCTTAATTGATAAAAAGGATGAAGTTCCCGAACTGGTAGAGAAGGGAAAGTCCCAGTTCGAAGGGCCAGAACTTAAGGGCAAAACCCTGGGGGTTATTGGCCTTGGTGCAATAGGTGTGATGGTAGCCAATGATGCCACCGCCCTGGGGATGCATGTTATCGGCTACGACCCCTATATTTCGGTCGATGCAGCTTGGAGCCTGTCCCGTTCAGTCCAAAAGGCGGAAACTCTGGAGGGACTGTTGCGTCAGGCGGATTATATAACAATCCATGTGCCGCTCACGGAAGAAACAAAGGGGCTCATCAATGTGGAGCGGATTAAAATAATGAAAAAGGGCGCTCGGATCATCAACCTGGCCCGGGGTGGTTTGGTGAATGAAGCGGATGTGCTGGCCGCCTTAAAGGATGGCAGGCTTTCCTGCTATGTTACCGACTTTCCCAATGCGGAATTATTAGCCAACGAGCGGGTAATCTGCATTCCCCATCTGGGGGCTTCTACACCCGAAGCGGAGGACAACTGTGCCATAATGGCAGTTCAGCAGTTGATGGATTTTCTGGAATCGGGGAACATTAAAAACTCGGTCAATTTTCCGCACTGCCGTCTGGAACAGCGTTCTCCCTACCGGATTGTTGTATCCAACCGGAATGTGCCCAACATGGTAGGCCAGATTACCAGTATCCTTGCAGGGGCTAACATCAATATTACCGACCTGATAAACCATCATAAGGATAAATACGCCTACAACATCATCGATACGGAACAGGAAATCACTCAGGAAATTCTGGAGCGTATCTCCAAGGTAGATGGTATCATTCGGGTTCGATCTATTAAAAAATAAGAAATACACGCCAATTTAGGGATGCTCTGCGGGTTTTAGCCCGCAGGGGCCTTGTCAGAAGAACAAAATATCAATAAAATGCAGCCTACTTAAAGCTTTTACATCAAACGATACTATATCGTACGGTTGTATATCGTAGGTATCCCAAATGGAGTATTTCTGTAGGAATGATTCGAAGAAAGGTACATCTCATTTCCGCTGTTATTGTTGTGGTAGTGCTTGGGGTCGGGGTTTCTTTTTACTTTTTTAAGTCAACTGATGCTGCTTTGTTAGGTACAATCGAAGATAAAACAGAATGGGTAGCAATGCATCCAAAGGAATATCGGGATGCAATTTTAAAGGCAAATCAAAATAAGAGTGATATTATTTTAACCCTGTACCGAGACCAGGCTTCTAAAGAGTCGGTGATTGCTTTTTTTGAGGCTATTACCCATTCTCGGCAGATTGCAGAGGTGATTCTGAAATATGCCGATGAATTCGAGATTGAGCCCAGCCTGGTGTTTGCCCTGGCCTGGGAAGAGAGCCAATATAATCCCCGGGCGGTCAATAAAAATAAGGCAAGTATAGACCGGGGGCTGTTTCAGCTTAATTCAAAGTCCTTTCCCAGCCTCAATGTGGAGGACTTTTACAATCCCGACTTGAATGCCCGCTATGGTATTGCCCACTTACGCTGGTGTCTGGATTTAGCGGGTTCGGAAGTTGCCGGGCTTGCAATGTATAATGCGGGAACAACCAGGGTTCGTTCTGATAGCACGCCTAAGTCCACCTTGGATTATATTTCCCGCATTCAGAACTTTCAGGCTGGTATTGAACAGCTTTTTCAGCAGGAACTGGCGAGTCGCTGGGTCATTGCTGAGGGCGGTGTAAAGCCTGCGGGTCAAAGAGCAGGGGATGCCCGTCTTGCATCGGTCCGGTTCCCCCTGCTTAATGCATTTCGTCAGCCCTGAATGCGAAGCATAATCCGGCTCGGCCGCTCTGGATTTATTATAAACAGTATGCCCCTATCCCGATCCCAGGCATACTGAGGGGCGGCTGCTCCAATCTGATCCTCCATCCCCTGGTTTTCCAGGGGGAGAGCGGCCAGCTCAATCTTTGGGTTTGGTCCTACATGGGCTTCATGTACATAGAGTTCAGTGGGTCCCTCTGTGTCGGTTCTGGTTGTAAAAATAAATACACATTCTTTGCGCCGATAGTCCCAGGAAAAAAGTTCAGGCCTTCCTGCGGTAGCCCTGGGGAAGGGTCTATGCCAGCCTGCCATTGCTCTGGGTTTTCCTTCTCCCACAATAGACAGGTCTTCGTCATTCCATCCATCCCCCCGAGCATAGGTGTTGTCAGGGGTGTAATTCCAAATTGTAGCATTGAGGAAGAGCCGTTCTATAGCGGTATAGTACATATCCAGGGCCTGGATATGCCTGTGGTAATTCCCTGTTGTATAAGCCTTTTTATTGAATAAATCGAAGGGAAGCCCGAATTCACCGAGTAAACAGGGGGCGTTGTTCATTTGTTCTTTTGCCCACCGCATGTCTTCCGCGAGCTGGTCTATAAAACTGTTCAGCACCGCCCTTTTCCCCAGCACAATTTTTCTATTGTCTGCCCGTACAGAAATATGGGGATTAAAGGTTTTAGAAAAGAGGGTAGCCCCATCATACCAATGAAAGGCGTGAACTGCCCCTGGTCCGTCTTCTGTATGCCAGGATGGATGATCGCCGTTGGGGATACCTTCTATAAAAATGAAGGCCTCGGGGTTTACTTCTAGCATCCGTTCCCGGAACTTTTTTATAAAGGGCTTTAGAAAATCCTCGGTAAAACAGGCCGGGCGTCCCTGATAGGTGGCAAAGTAGTCCTTTTTAAGGAGGACCGGTTTTCCCTCTTCTTCTGTCCATACCCCTGCGATTTTCCATGGACAGGTATATCCATCCTGAAAGAGCGATAGTCCTTCGCTGTTTATTCTATGCTTGCCCGTAATACGGGTTCCAAAAATTCCTGTTTCATAGACCGGGATTTCCATTGGATGCCCTGAAGCGGCGGCCATAGCCTGAAAGGCTGAGGGAATTGGTCCCAGGGCTATGGAATTGTTTTCCAAGCCTGAAAGGTCCTTATATTCAATAAAGCCCTGATGGGGTTC
>Ga0272446_1003956_pt1 | contig 18012 bp, 13 predicted proteins | sample YNPCB0061_FD_194587 | JGI IMG/M metagenome (GOLD analysis project Ga0272446, IMG submission 194587) | Hot spring microbial mat communities from Yellowstone National Park, WY, United States - YNP-CB-006-1 | ecosystem: Environmental > Aquatic > Thermal springs > Hot (42-90C) > Sediment | place... | reverse complement strand
ATGACCGCCGCCGACCGCATGTCGCCGCTGGAGATCCGCGCGAGCGTCTCGCTCGCTTCGATCTTCGCGCTGCGCATGCTCGGGCTGTTCCTGATCCTGCCGGTGTTCGCGGTGCACGCGCGTGGGCTCGCCGGCGCGCAGGATGCGGCGACGAGCGCAACACTGGTGGGCCTCGCTCTCGGCATCTACGGACTGACGCAAGGCATCCTGCAGATCCCGTACGGCGTGCTGAGCGATCGCTACGGCCGCAAGCCCTTGATCGTGATCGGGCTCGTGCTGTTCGCGATCGGCAGCTTCGTCGCCGCGGCCGCCGACGACATCTGGTTGACGATCGTCGGCCGCGCGATCCAGGGTGCCGGCGCTGTGTCTGCGGCCGTGACCGCGTTCATCGCCGACGCAACCCGTGACGAGCATCGAACGAAGGCGATGGCGCTGGTCGGGGCATCGATCGGGCTGACTTTCGCGCTGTCGCTGGTCGGCGCGCCTCCGCTGTACGCGGCGATCGGCATGAGCGGACTGTTCGCGCTGACGGGCGTGCTCGCGATCGCAGCGATCGGCGTCGTGCTGTGGGTCGTTCCGCCGGCGCCGCCGAAGATCCACCACGAAGACCCGGGGCACTGGCGCGACGTCGTGCTGCATCCGGAGCTGTTGCGCTTGAACATCGGCATTTTCGTTCTGCACACGGTGCAAATGGCGACCTTCGTCGTCGTGCCGGTGCTGCTGGTCGAGCGCGGCGGACTGCCGCTCGCCCAGCACTGGCGGATCTACCTGCCGGTCGTGCTCGCGTCGTTTGCGCTGATGATGCCGCCGATCGTCGCGGCCGAGCGCCGCGGGCGGATGCGCATGCTGTTTCTGGGCGCGATCGGGCTGCTCGTCGTCGTGCAACTCGGCTACGCGTGGTTCGCGCCTTCGCTCGCATGGCTCGCTTGGTGGCTGCTGCTGTTCTTCGTCGCTTTCAACATCCTCGAAGCGAGCCTGCCCTCGCTGACCTCGCGCGTGGCGCCGGCGGCGCACAAGGGTCTGGCGCTCGGGATCTACAACACGACGCAGTCGATCGGGCTGTTTGCCGGCGGCGCAGCGGGCGGCTGGCTCGCCGCGCGCGCCGGCAGCGCGGGCGTGTTCTACGCGGCGGCTGCGCTGCTCGCGGCGTGGTGGCTCATCGCCACGGGCATGCGCGAGCCACCGCGCAGGGCGCGCGGAGAACCCATCGCCGTCGGCGAGGCCGCGCCGCGCTGACGCGGTCCGGAGAAGCGGGCGCGGAAGGTATCATGCCGTCCTCCCGCTTGCGTGCGACGAACAAGGAGACGAGCGCATGGCCTCCGTCAACAAGGTCATCCTGATCGGCAACCTCGGCCGCGACCCCGAAACGCGCTACACGGCCGACGGCACGGCGATCGCCAACGTGTCGATCGCGACCACGCGCCGCTACAAGGATGCGTCCGGACAGCAGCAGGAGGAGACCGAGTGGCACCGCGTGGCCTTCTTCGGCCGACTCGCCGAGATCGCGGGCGAGTATCTGCGCAAGGGGCGCTCCGTGTACGTCGAAGGGCGGCTCCGAACGCGCAAGTGGACGGACAAGGACGGCAACGAGAAATACACGACCGAGATCGTCGCCGAAAACATGCAGATGCTCGGCTCGCGCGAGGGCATGGGCGGTGCGGATCGCGGCGGCGACATCGACGTCGCCGAACCGCAAGCGCCGCGTGCAGGCAGGACGGGCCAGCGATCCGCCCAGGATGCGGCCAAACCCGCACCGAACATCGCCGACATGGACGATGACATCCCGTTCTGATCCCGCCGCCGCTGCAGCCGCAGCGGATCCGGCGCGAACGCCGGCTCGACGCGTCCGGAGATGACACCGCTGGCATCCCGGCTCGACGCATGGAAGCGAGAAGGCGCCCACGGGCGCCTTTTTCTTCTGGGCGCTGCCTTCGTCGGGCTGTATCTGGCGCTCGATGCCGTCACGTACGTCTTTCCGAGCGAACCGTTCGCGGCGACCCCGTGGAACCCTCAGCCCGCGTTCGCGCTCGCGCTGATCGTGCTCGGTGGCGCAGCGTTCGCGCCTGCGGTGCTCGCCGCCGCCGTCCTGGCCGAGACCGTCGTGCGCGAAGCGCCCGGCGGCGGATTCGGTTTCGTCGTCGCCTCCGCCGGCATGGGGCTGGCATACGTGTTGACGGGTCTGGCGGTCCGGTCGAAGACGGCCTTCGCCGCCGGCGCGCTGTCGCTGCGCGACCTGACGTGGTTCGTCGCATTCGCCGCGCTCGGCACCGTGCTGTCGTCGGTCGTCTACGTCGGTGCCTACCTGGCCGACGGCACGCTGCCCCAGGAGCGTGCCACCCGGGTGTTCCTGCGGCTTGCCGTTGGCGATGCGCTCGGGCTGGTCGGTGTCGCACCGCTGCTCGTCTACCTCGCGCGGGCAACGCTGCTGCCGCCGGCCGACGCCGGCGCGCCGCGCCGCGCGGCGCTGCGCGACTTCGCCGTGTTCGTCCTCGTGCTCGGGCTGACGCTGCTGCTGGTTTTCGCGATCACGCCGTTCGACGAGTTCCGGATGTCGTACCTGCTGTTTCTGCCGATGATCGCGTTCGCGCTGCGCCAGGGGGCGGCCGGTGCGGCGCTTGCGGTGCCGCTGGCGCAACTCGGGGTGATCGTCTCGCTGTACGTGCTGGGCGAGCGGGCGGCCACCGCGTTCGAGTTCCAGATGCTGCTGCTCGCTCTTTCGCTGACGACGCTTTACTTCGGAGCGCTCGCCGAGGAGCGCGCGCGCGCGGCCGAGGCGCTGGCTCAGCGCGAGCAGCAGTTGCGCGAGCAGCAGGCGCGTCTGAACGAGGCGCAGCGCATGGCGGCCGCGGCCGAACTGGCGGCGTCGCTCGCGCACGAACTGAACCAGCCGCTGTCGGCGATCGGTACCTACGCCGGCGCGTGCCGGATGCTCGCCGCCGGGGGCGAGGCGTCGCGCCGCGAGCTGCAGGAGGCGCTGACGCAGGTCGTGCGCGAGAGCGCGCGCGCCGGCGAGTTCGTGCGGCGCATGCGCGACTTCTTCCGCACCGGTGCGGCCGACCTGAAACGCACCGCGCCGGCGGCGCTGATCGACGCGGCGCATGATCAGGTGCGCGACCGCCTCGCGCGTCACGGCGTGTCCTGGTCGAGCCGGATCGAGCCGGACCTGCCCGCGGTGGCGGTCGATCGCGTGCAGATCGGCACCGTGCTCGGCAACCTGCTCGCCAACGCGATCGAAGCCGTCGACGGCGCACCTGCGCCGCGCGCGATCGAGGTGCGTGCGCTGCGTTCGGGCGACGGTCGGGTGCGCATCGAGGTCGAAGACAGCGGACCCGGTGTCGCGCTCGAAGTGCGCGACCGCCTGTTCCAGCCGATGGCCACGACCAAACCGGGCGGAATGGGTCTGGGGCTCGCGATGGCGCGCACGATCGCGCAGCGGCATGGTGGTAGCCTGTGGTTCGACGCGACGCGGTCGAGAACCACGTTTTGCCTGGAGTTGCCCGCCGATGAACGCTGACGCCGCCCCGATCGGGGACAATGCGCACTTCGAAGGATCGACCGTCTACGTCGTCGAGGACGACAAGGCGGTTCGCGAGTCGCTGCTTCTGCTGCTGCGGCTGCGTGGCTATGCGCCGAGCGGTCACGAAAGCGCGGAGGAGTTCCTGCAGCTCGATACGCTGCAGCGGCCCGCCTGTGCGCTGGTCGATGTGCGGTTGCCGGGGATCGACGGCCTGGCGCTGCAGCGCCGGCTCAAGGAGCGCCACCCGGGGCTGCCGGTGATCGTGATCACCGGCCACGGCGACGTGGCCACGGCGCGCAGCGCCCTGCGCGACGGCGCAGTCGACTTTCTCGAAAAGCCGATCGACGAGAACGAGTTGCTCGACGCCGTCGCGGTCGCGCTGGCCAGCGACCGGCGCCGCGTGGCGCAGGCGCGCGACCGCGAGGAGATCGCAGCCCGGCTGGCGCGGCTCACCGCGCGCGAACTGGAGGTTTTCGAGCGCATCACCAACGGGCAGCACAACCGCGAAATCGCCGAGGAATTCGGCATCAGTCCGCGCACGGTCGAGGTGCACCGCTCGCGCATCATGGAGAAGCTGCAGGCACGCCGTGTCGCGGACCTGTTCCGGCTGCGCTTCGAGCTCGAACAGACGAACCCGCCGGCCACGTAATCCGGTCAGTTGAGCAAGCGCGGCGCGGCAAGCCGGGCCTCGACCCCGTTGCACGCGCGGTGACTGACATCGGTGGCGGCGCGGCGCGCCGCAAACCCTGCGGTGGCACGGCCGGCGGATGTCGTTGTGCAGTATGGGCGCCGCGCTGGTCGATGTCGCCGGCCGCAACCGCGCGCTCGCGTTCGCCTCGCCGGCGCGCCGCCTGCGGGTTCGGCGCGTTCGTTCAGGCTTGTACGTACGCTGTTGTGCGAATTTCGCGGCTTGTGGCGCACCGGTATCGTGTGACTGTCGTTGCGCGACTGCGGCATCGGCGGCCGACCAACTCCGCCGACTGCGACGCGAATCCACCGCGGTTGCGCGACGGTGATTAGCGACGGCAGCAAGCAAGCGAGGTCATTTCCTCCTCGCATTGACGCCCGCGGAGGCCGCAAGGCGCCGCGGGCTTTTTTTTTGGCTACGATCCGACCGCGCGTGCGCACACCCGCAGCGCTTCGGCGATGACCGACTCGAGCTTCCTTCCCGAGTGGCCCGCGAACTGGCCCGGCGCGTTGTCGCTGGCGCTGCTCGTGCTCGCGGCAGCCGTGGCCGGCGAGTTCGTGGCACGCTGGCGCGTGCCGCGCCTGGTCGGCTATACGCTGGCCGGCTTCGTGTTCGCGCTGCTCGCTTACGGACTTGCGCAGGTCGACCTGGTGGCGATCGCGCCGGCCGACGCGGAACTGGCGATCGGCATCGCCGCCGCACTGATCCTGTTCGACCTTGGCCAGCGGGTCTCCTGGGGCTGGCTGCAGCGCAACCCCGCGCTCGGCGCCACCAGCGTGGCCGAGAGCCTGCTGACCTTCGGTGCGGTGTTCGTCGCGCTGCGCGCGCTCGGCATGACCGCGCTGCCGGCGGCGATGATCGCGGCGATCGCGATCGCGACGTCGCCGGCGGTCGTGCTCGCGGTCACGCGCGAACTGCGCGCGCAGGGGCAGCTCACCGAGCGGGTGCTGCTGCTTACGGCGCTGAACTGCGTCTACGCGATCGTGCTGTCGACGCTGATGCTCGCGTGGGCGCACGTCGAGTCGCGCGGCGTGCTCGACACCTGGGTGCTGCAGCCGCTTTACCTCGTTTTCGGTGCGCTGATCCTCGCCGCAGCGGCGGCGCACGGCATGCTCGTCGTGCTGCGCTACGTCGGCCGCGAGCGCGCGAGCCAGATCGCAGTCGTGCTCGCCTGCGTCGGCGTGGTCTTCGCGCTGGCGCAGGTGCTGCGGCTTTCGCCGCTGCTGGCGCTGCTGACCTTCGGCGCCTTCGCGCGCGCGTTCGACCGCGAGCGGCGCCTGATGGCGGCCGATCTCGGCCTGCCCGCGGCACTCGCGGCGCTGATCTTCTTCGCGCTGTCCTTCGCGACGGTCGACTTCTCGTTGCTTGCGCCCGCGTGGCTGCCGGCGATCGTCCTCGTTCTGGTACGCGTCGCGGCGAAGGTCGCCGCGAGCCTCGCGCTGGCTCACGCTTCGGCGCTGGCGTGGCGCAAGGGCGCGTGGCTCGGCGCGGGCCTGGCACCGATGTCCGCGGTCGGGCTGCTGCTGTCGCGCGAGCTGGCGGTGAACTATCCGCAGCTCGGTGCGCAGGTGGGTGCGGTGATCTTCGCCAGCGTTTTCCTGCTGCAGATCGGCGGGGCGCTGTTGCTCGCCTGGGCGCTGCGCGCCACCGGCGAAGCGAGGCAGACGTGACGGACGAAGTACTGGCCTTCACGAGATCCGACGCGCTGACGATAGGCGTCGAGCTGGAGCTGCAGCTGATCGATCGGCGCACCGGCGATCTGACGCGCGGCGCCTCCGACCTGATCCACCTGGTCGAGCGCAAGCCGTACCCCGGCGACATCAAGCCCGAGATCACCGAAAGCATGATCGAGATCTCGACCAAGGTGCATCGCGAGTTCGGATCGCTGCGCGACGAGCTGCGCGCGATGCGCGACGTGCTGATACAGGCGGCGGACCGGCTCGATCTGGCGATCGCCGGTGGGGGCGCCCATCCGTTCCAGCGCTGGCACGAGCGACAGATCTTCGATCGGCCGCGGTTTCGCCATGTCGCCGGGCTGTACGGCTATCTGGCGAAGCAGTTCACCGTGTTCGGCCAGCACGTACACATCGGCTGCGCGAGCGGCGACGCCGCGATGTCGCTGCTGCACAGCCTCGCGCGTTACGTGCCGCATTTCATCGCGCTGGCGGCGTGCAGCCCCTACTACCAGGGGGTGGACACCGCTTTCGACTGCTCGCGGCTGAACACGGTTTTCGCGTTCCCGCTGTCGGGCCGCGCGCCGTTCGTTACCGACTGGGCCGGCTTCGAGGCGTACTTCGCGAAGATGAAACGGCTCGGTGTGGTCGAAAGCATGAAGGACTTCTACTGGGACATTCGGCCGAAGCCGGAATACGGAACGATCGAGATCCGTGTTTTCGACACGCCGCTGACGGTCGATCGCGCGGCGGAACTGGCCGGCTATCTGCAGGCCGTATGCGCGATGCTGCTCGACGCCGGCGCGCGGCCCGAATCCGAGGACATCTACCTCGCCTATAGCTACAACCGCTTCCAGGCATGCCGCTTCGGGCTCGAGGCGCAGTTGATCGACGTCGCCTCGGCCGCGGCGGTTCCGCTGCACCGTGACGTGCTCGACACCGTCGAGCGCTGCCGGCCGTACGCGCAGCGGCTGGGCAGCGCCGAGGCGCTCGACGCGATCGAGGCGCTCGTGCGCGCGCACGGCAACCACGCGCGCTGGCAGCGCGAGACCTACCAGCAATCGGGTTCGCTCGCGGAGGTCGTGTTGCGCAGCGCGGCGTTGTGGTCGGCCCGCGGGGTTTGATCGAGGATCCCTTTCGTCGAACGGGCCGAGCGCTGCGCAAAGGGTCGACGAACCATCTGCGGCAAGGCATCGCCCTTCGCCCGCTCGCGAGGGGCGAAAGTGGGCGAACGCGACTTCGATGCGCGTGCGTGCCCGTCGGCCGCCCGCCCGCAACGGGGCAGGTGCGTCAACCCGCGCCGCGCAGCACGGCCAGCACTTGGTCGTGCAACGGGCCTGCGGTGGCGATCAGCGAAGGCCGCGCGAGCGGATCGCCACCGTCCCAGCTGGTCACGCGTCCGCCCGCGCCCTCGACCACCGGGACGATCGCCGCGACGTCCCAGTAGGCGAGCGACGGGTCGAGCATCACGTCCGCCGCACCGGTGGCCAGCGCGAAGTAGCCGAAGCAATCGCCCCATGTGCGATACAGCTTTGCGCGTCGTACCAGCGCCTCGACCGCGGGGCCACCGCACTGCTCGCCGGTGGACCAGTGCGTGGTCGCGAGCACCGTCGCGTCGTCGAGCCGTGCGCAAGAACGCACGCGAACGACGCGTTCGGTCCCGTCGGCGCGATACAGCCGGCACTCGCGCTCGCGGCCGATCAGCGCAACGCCGGCCGCGGGGTGCGCGATCGCGCCGAGCAGCGGCCGGAAGCCGGCGCCGTCGTCGCGTTCGAGCGCGATCAGCGTGCCGAACAGGAAGCAGTTGGTGATGAACGCGCGCGTGCCGTCGACGGGATCGAGCACCCAGCGGTAGCGCGCACCGTGCTTGACGCCGAACTCCTCGCCGAGGATGCCGTGGTCCGGGTAGCGCCGCTCGATCAGCGTGCGCATCGCCTCCTCGGCGCCGCGGTCGGCGCGCGTGACGGGCGAGGCGTCGCTCTTGATGTCGACCGCGGTGCCGCTCAGAAACAGCGGGCCGATCACGCCGAACGCGCAGCCGATCAGCTCGTGGACGAATGGAACGAACTCGCGCAGCTCGGCGGCTGCGACGGCAGCGGTATAGGTCACTGGATGCGCGGCTGGATGAGCTGTCGCGATGTTAAGCGAGCGCGCGGCGCTGCGCGCGCCGGCCGCCGTCACCGTCGAGCGACGCGCGCGGCGATCGCCAGATAGTGCGACAAAGGCGGCGTGGCCGCGCCTTCGACTTTCGCCAGATCGTCCCAGCGCCGAAGCGCGACCGCATCTGGCGCGTACGGCTGCGCGATGAACGCGTTGGCTTCCGCCGCGGTGAAGACGCCGCCCTGCAGCTCGAGGCTGCGCTTCGAGTCCTCCGACAGCGCGGCCCAATACTCGGCGCCGGACAGCATGCCGTCGCCGTGCACGCACAGGTAGCGTTTTGCGTCGACGTGCAGCTTGATCGGCTGCAGCACGTCGTCGGCGAACAGCCCGCGCAGGAACGGCAGCGCGACATACTGGTGCTTGTCGTCGATGCCGCGCAGCGTCGGCGTCTCGCCCAGGTCGTTGATCAGGTGGCCGAGGTCGTGCAGGAATGCCGCAGTAATCAGTGCGGCGTCGGCGCCGGCGCGTTCGGCCAGTTGCGCCGATTGCAGCGCGTGTTCGAGCTGCGTCACCGGCTCTCCGCTGTAAAGCCGACCGCCCTTGGCCTCGAACAGGCGCGCGATGTCGTCGAGCGAAAGCGCCATCTATGCGTGGCGTTCGTCGTGCTTGAACAGCAGCGGCTGCTCGGCGCCGAGCACGCGCGTCTTCGACAGCACGCCGGCGGACTCGAGGATCGGGTAAGCGACCGAGCAGAACAGCGAGTTGATGCGTTTGAAGTCCGCCAGCAGGTCCAGGTGCAGCGAACTGGTCTCGATCGACTGCGGCGTGTTGCCGGAAAGCCGCTGCAGGTGGCTGTCGGCATAGCGCATCTCCAGCTCGCGGAACGCGACCTTCTCCGCCATCAACTGCTGCGCCGACTTGAAGTCGCCGTTCAGGAATACCGCGATCGCCAATTTCAGGTTCGCCAGCAGCCGCGCGTGCAGGTGCTCGATCTCCTGCATGCCCGCGTCGGAGAACGACAGTCCGAGCTGGATCTTGCGCTCGGCGATGTCGATCAGCACACGCTCGATGATGTCGCCGGCGTGCTCCATGTTGATCGTGAACTGGATGATGTCGGTCCAGCGCTTGGATTCGCGCTCCTCGAGCGCCTCGCGGCTCACCTGCGCCAGATACAGCTTGATCGCGGTGTACAGCCGGTCGATCTCGTCGTCGCGCTTGCGCAGCGATTCGGCGAGCTGGAAATCGTTGGTCTTCAGCACCGTCAGCAGGCCGGTCAGCATGTCCTGAACGATGTCGGCGAGCCGGATCGCCTCGCGCGCGGCGCAGCCGATCGCCAGCGCCGGCGTGGCGAGCGCAGTCGGATCGAGATGCCGCGGCGTCCCGGGCGTTTCTTTCGCGGCCTCGGCCGGCACCCACGCCTCGACCAGCCGCGCGATCTTCGACACCAGCGGCAGGAACAGCAGCGCCACACCCAGGTTGAAGGCGAGATGCATGTTGACGACCATGCGCTGCGGCGTCGGGTCGAGCGCGGCGAGCCACTGCACCGCGAACGGCAGCAGCGGCAGCGCGATCAGGCAGCCCACCCCCTTGAACAGGAAGTTGCCGAGCGGCACGCGGCGCGTCAGCGGATCGGACTTCAGCGTGGTCAGCACCACGAGCAGCCCGCTGCCGAGGTTGGCGCCGACGACGATCGCCAGCGCGACCTGCACGGGGATCACGTGCGACGCCGTCAGCGCGGCGGTCAGCAGCACGACCGCGAGGCTCGAGTAGCACGCGATCGCGAAAAGCGCGCCGATCAGCATGTCGAACAGCATGTCGCCCGAGAGCTGCGAGAACAGCACCTTGACGCCGGTCGCATGCGTCAGCGGCGCGGTCGCCTGCACGATCAGTTGCAGCGCCAGGATCATCACGCCGAGCCCGAGCACGATCTTGCCGATCTGGCCGGCGCGCTCGTTCTTCTTCGACAGGTACACGATCACGCCCGCGGCGATCAGCAGCGGCGCGAGCCAGGACAGGTTCAGCGAAAACACCTGCACCATCAGCGCGGTGCCGACGTCCGCGCCCAGCATGACCGCCAGCGCCGCGGCCGTGGCGATCACGCCTTGGCCGACGAAGGTCGAGGTCAGCAGTGCGGTCGCCGTCGAACTCTGCAGCAGCCCGGTGACGCCGATGCCGGCGAGGAAGGCGGTCGCGCGCCGTCCGACGCTGCGCCGCAGGACCTGCCGCAGGTTCGCGCCGGCCACGCGCAGCACGCCGGTGCGCACGATGTGCGTCCCCCAGACGAGCAGGGCGATCGCGGCGATCAGGTTCAGTAGCGTTTGCATCTGTCGTGGACGTCCATCGGCCTGCGGTTCCACTGCCTCGACGATTCGTCGCGCGTGCGGCCGGGTTCTTGCTCGTCGCGCGGATCGGGTGTCAGAACGGGATCGAGTAAGTCTTCGTGTTGGTGAACGATTTCATCGCCTCCAGCACGCCTTCCTTGTACCCCAGACCGCTGTCCTTGATCCCTCCAAAAGGCGTCAATTCGAGCCGGTATCCCGGGACCTCGCGAACGTTGACGGTGCCCGCGTGCAGCTCCTGCACGAAGCGGGTCACGTAGTCGAGGCGGTTCGTGCATATCGCGGAAGACAGCCCGTAGGCCGTGGAGTTCGCGATCGCGATCGCTTCGTCGATGTCGGCGAAACGGATGACCGGCGATACCGGGCCGAACGTCTCGGTTTTCACGACGCGCATCTCGGGCGACACGCGGTCGATCACGGTCGGCGCGTACAGCGCGCCGCGCCGCACGTGGCCGGCGAGAAGCTTCGCCCCTTGCGCGATCGCCTCGTCGACGCGTGCTTCGAACTCGCGGGCGGCCGCCTCGTCGATCACCGTCCCCATGTCGGTGGCGGGATCGAGCGGATCTCCGTATTTCACGGCCTTCGTCTTTTCCACCAGCCGCTCGACGAAGCCGTCGGCGACACGCTCGTGCACGAGGATCCGCTTGACCGCCGTGCAGCGCTGACCGGAGTTCCTGTAGGAACCTGCCGCGGCGAGCGCGGCGGCCTCGTCCAGATCGGCGTCCTCCATCACGATCAGCGGGTCGTTGCCGCCGAGCTCCAGCACCTGCCGCTTGTAGACCGCGCGCGCGGCGATGTGCTTGCCGACCGCCACGCCGCCGGTGAACGTGACGAGATCCACGTCGGGGCTCGTCAGTAGCTCGTCGGCGATCTCCTTGGGGTCGCCGGTGACGACCGACAACATCTCCGGCGGCAGCCCGGCCTCGTACAGCACGTCGGCGAGCACGAGCGCGGCGAGCGGCGTCTTCTCGCTCGGTTTCACCACGATCCGGTTGTTGGTCGCCACGGCCGGCGCGACCTTGTGGATCACCTGGTTCAGCGGGTGGTTGAACGGCGTGATCGCGCTGATCGCGCCGAGCAGCGGCTCGCGCAGCGTGTAGACCTTGCGGTGCTTTCCGTGCGCCGTCAGATCGCAGGAAAAGATCTGGCCGTCGTCGACCAGCGACTGGTTGGCCGCGAACAGCAGCACGTCGGAGGCGCGGCCGACCTCGTACAGCGTGTCCTTCAGACACAGCCCTGATTCGAGCGTGATCAGCCGCGCGATCTCGTCGCGCCGTGCGGCGATCAGCTCCGCCGCGCGCATCAGGATGCGGTAGCGGTCATGGCGGGTCAGCCTGCTGCGAAAGTTCCTTGCGATGCGCAGCGCTTCGCGGACCTGCGCGACCGTCGCCAGCGGCACGGTCGCGACGACCTCGCCGGTGTACGGGTAACGCACCTCGAAGCTGCCGCTGCCGGCGACCTTGCGCCCGGCGATGCGCAGCGACTCGTGCCTGACGGGTGCGATCGGCGCGTTCATGGCGCCTGGACCGGCCGCAGCGGCACGCGAAACGCCACGGCGAAGGCGGACTCGGCGCTCGGTGCGCCCGTCGGATCGGTGATGGAAGACGTCATTTCTTCTTCTACTGTGCGTGGTTCAGCGCAAGGTCGAACGCGTCGAAGTTGCGCCACCTGCGGTTGCTGTCCAGTCCGGGCACGCGCCGGTTGACGACGAGCGGAACGCGCTGCTCGGAGATGCCGCCGTGCGAGCGCAGCGGCCGTTCGAGCTGCGACAGATCGTGGCGCGACACCGACGTGCCCAGCACGAAGCTGCGCTCGGCGACGACGATGAGGTCGCCGATGCGGTCGGCCGGCAGCTCGAAGCGCAGCGCGGCTTCATCGCGCGCAGCGACGAGCTCGATGCCGCGGATGTCGCGCAGCCGCATCATCGTGGCGCGGGCGGTGTCGGGGGGGAGATACACCGTCGCGAACGAGCCGAGCGCGCCGTGGTGCACGACGTACGGGTCGGTGATCGGCAGGATCACGCGTGCGCGGCCCGCACCGAGCCAGCCGTCGAGCAGGTCCTGCAGGTAGATCACGTTGGGGCTGGCGTCGAGTTTGGTCTTGGCGTTCATTCCGTGGTCGGCCGTCAGTGCGACCACCGCACCCAACGCGTCGAGCCTGGCCAGATACCGGTCCATCATCGCGTAGAAGCGGTTCGCCTCGGGATCGCCCGGCGCGTGCTTGTGCTGGACGTAGTCGGTCGTCGACAGGTACAGCACGTCGGGCCGACGCGTTTCGAGCAGCTTCACGCCGGCGGCGAACACGAATTCCGACAGTTCGGCGCTGTAGACCGACGGCACCGGCATGCCCACCAGCGGCAGCACGCCGTCGATGCCGTGCTCGGCGACGGTGGTCTGGTCGGCCTTCTCCGACGAGAAGCAGATGCCGCGCATTCCGTGGCCAAGCAGTTTGCGCAGCTTGTCCTTGGCGGTGACGACCGCGACCGACTTGCCGGCGTCGGCCAGCCGCGCGAGAAGTGTCGGCGCGCGCAACCACTTCGGGTCGTTCATCATCACCTCGGCGGCGGTCGTCGCGTCGTACAGATAGTTGCCGCAGATGCCGTGCACCGAAGGCGGCGCGCCGGTGACGATCGACAGGTTGTTCGGGTTCGTGAAGCTCGGCACGACGCAGTCGGCGACGAGCGCCGTGCCTTCGGCGAGCCAGCGCTTCATCGTCGGCATCTGCCCGGCGGCCACCGCCTGCGCGATGTAGTCGGGCTCGCAGCCGTCCACGCAGATCACGACGGTCGGCTGTTTCGGCAGGGCGTAGCGCCGGCCGTTGACTTGCAGCATTGGCTAGTCCTTTCTCGCCGCGCGCATACGCGTCGGGGCGGGACGCGCCGCGGCGGCCTGGAGCATGCGCTCCTTGCTCTCGATCACGTGTTCGTACATCGCGCGGCCGGCGGCTTCGGCGTCGCCCGCGGCGATCGTCTTCAGGATCTGCCGGTGTTCGGCGACGGAGTGCGGCAGCACGCCGCGGTCGTTGAGGTTGCGGCGGCGGAACAGCGCGAGTTCCTTGACCAGCTTGCGGTAGATCGCCGCGAGCTTGCGGTTTCCGGCGAACTCGACGAGCGCGTCGTGGAACTGCAGGTTCAGCAGGTGGTAGGCGTCGGCGTCGCCGGCTTTCGCCGCCGCCTCCATGCGGTCGACGAGCGCGCGCGCCTTCTTCAACTGCTCGGGCGTGATCGACGCGGCGAGCCTGCGGCCGATCAGCTCGTCCATCGCGGCGCGCAAGTCGTAGATCTCGACGGCCTCGTCCAGCGGGATGTCGCGCACGAACACGCCGCGGTTCTTCTCCTGCCGCACGAGGCCCGCTTCCTCGAGCATGCGGAACGCCTCGCGGATCGGACCGCGCGAAATCCCGAGCCGTTCGGACAGCCACGCTTCGGTGAGCTTGGCGCCGGGCGCGATCTCTCCTGCGAGGATCATGCGTTCGATCTCCTGCTGCGCCGCGTTCGCGAGCGACGCGGTGCGCAGCAGCGCGATCGTCGGATGCGGGATCACCTGCGAGCCGGGCATGCGGCGAGTCTATCGCCGTCCGGATCGATTGTCGACAATCTGCAAAAAACAATTGACACCAAATTTCGGCGCTGCGTAGACTGGCTCACCATAACGAGATGCCGAAGGCGAAATGCCGCAGGCACGCCAGAAGCGATCGCGCCGGCGCATGCGGCGGGGCTTCGCTGGGCCCCGGCGGTCACGGGTCGGTCACGCAGGAAGGTTAGCTTCGCGGGTTGCCGCGGCTCGTCGTGGGCGCGGTCGCATCGCGGGTTCCCCTCGGAATTCAGACGAATAGGAGGCGTTCATGAAGTTCCGCAATCCGGCGTTCGGCGTGCTGTGCGCGTTCGCCCTTTCGCTCGCCGCCACCGGTGCAGCGGCGCAGAAGACCCAGCTCACGGTCTACACCGCGCTCGAAACCGACCAGTTGAAGGCGTACCAGAGTGCCTTCGAGAAAGCGAATCCGAACATCGAGATCGTCTGGGTGCGCGACTCCACGGGCGTGATCACGGCCAAGCTGCTGGCCGAGAAGTCCAACCCGCGCGCGGACGTCGTCATGGGCGTGGCCGCGACCAGCATGGCGATCTTCGATGCGGAGGGCATGCTGCAGCCGTACGCACCCAAAGGGCTCGAGCGCGTGGCGCTGCAGTACCGCGACGGCAAGAACCCGCCCGCCTGGGTCGGGATGGACGTGTGGGGCGCGACGATCTGCTTCAACACCGCCGAAGCGGCCAAGCGCAACATCCCGAAGCCGGAGACGTGGAAAGATCTGACCAAGCCCGTCTACAAGGGCCAGATCGTGATGCCGCACCCGGCTTCCAGCGGCACCGGGTTCTTCGACGTGTCCGCCTGGCTGCAACTCTGGGGCGAGGCTGAGGGCTGGAAGTACATGGACGCGCTGCACGAGAACATCGCGCAGTACATGCACTCGGGGTCGCGGCCATGCGCGGCGGCGGCCAACGGCGAGTACGTCGTCGGCATCTCGTTCGAGTACCGCGCCAACCGCGAGAAGGCGCAGGGCAAGCCGATCGAACTGGTGTTCCCGAAGGAGGGGCTCGGCTGGGACCTCGAAGCGATCGCCATCCACAAGGGCACCAAGAACCTCGCCGCCGCGCAGCGGCTGCTCGACTGGTCGATCTCGGACGAGGCGATGGCGCTGTACGCGAACAACTTCGCGATCGTCGCGGTGCCGGGGCTGTCGAAGCCGCTGCCCAACGTTCCGGCCGACTACGCCTCGCGGCTCGTGAAGAACGACTTCGCGTGGGCCGCGAAGAACCGCGACCGCATCCTGAAGGAATGGAGCAGGCGCTACGAAAGCAAGGCGGCTCCCAAGTAGCCGGGGTAACCGCCGCAAGTTGCGACAGGGTCGGCCACGAAGCGCACGGAGGCGGGGTGTCTTGGGTCCGCCTTCGTCCGTGCTTTCCGTGTCCTCTGTCGTGAAAGAACCCCGGCCCGAGAAGTTCGAGGCGAGTTCGATGTCGGAGGCCGCGGCGCGCGAAGCGTTGCGCCTGGAGGGGATCCACAAGGCGTTCGGCGGCTTCGTCGCGCTGCAGTCGGTGGACCTCGCGATCAACGCCGGCGAGCTGGTCTGCTTCGTCGGACCGTCCGGCTGCGGCAAGACCACGCTGCTGCGGATCATCGCCGGTCTGGAGTCCGCGACACGCGGGCGCGTGATCCAGAACGGGCGCGACATCTCGACCGCGCCGCCGTCGGCGCGCGACTACGGCATCGTTTTTCAGTCCTACGCGCTGTTTCCGAACCTGACGGTCCGCGAGAACATCGCCTACGGCCTGGTCAACCGGCGCCGCGCGCGCGCGCAGATCGAGGCGCGCGTAGCCGAACTGCTGGCGCTCGTGGGCCTGCCCGATTCCGGCCCGAAGTACCCGAGCCAGCTTTCCGGCGGGCAGCAGCAGCGCATTGCACTGGCGCGCGCGCTCGCCACCGCGCCGAGCCTGCTGCTGCTCGACGAGCCGCTATCCGCGCTCGACGCCAAGGAGCGCGAGCGGCTGCGCGGCGAGATCCGCCAGTTGCAGAAGCGCGTCGGCATCACGACGATCATGGTCACGCACGACCAGGAAGAAGCGCTGTCGATGTCGGACCGCGTCGTCGTGATGAACCACGGCCGCATCGAACAGGTCGGCACGCCTTTGCAGGTCTACGAGCAGCCGGCCACACCGTTCGTCGCCGACTTCCTCGGCAAGGTCAACGTGCTGCGCGCGACGAGCCTTGGCGAGGGGCGTTATCGCGTCGGCCGCGTCGAGCTCGCGACGCAGGCCAACGGCTACGCGGCGGGCGAGACCGTGCGGCTGTATCTGCGGCCCGAGGATCGCATGCTGCCCGACTCCGGCCCGGTCGAGCGGATGCCGAACGCCGTGCGCGGTCGCGTGCTCGCTGTGGACTTCCTCGGCACCTATTGCCTGGCCGCGATGGAGGTCGAAGGCTTCGAAGGCCAGAAGCTGCTCGTCTACTTTTCGCTGAACCAGGCGCTCGAAATGGGCGTGCGCGAGGGCGCGACGATTCCCTTCGCGCTGCGGGGCGAGCGCGTCCGCGTATTTCCGTCGGCATGACGGCGGTCGCGCGCCCGGACTTCACGCCGCGGCCGTCGCCTCTGGCGAGCGAGGCGCTCGCCGCGAGCGGCGGGCTCATCCTGCTCGCCACCGCGCTGCTCGTGTTCCTGACGCTGCCGCTGGCGAGCCTGCTCGTGCGCTCTGCGCAGGGCGGCAGCGGCGAGTTCGTCGCGTTCGCGAATTTCGCCGAGTATTTCGCCGCGCCGGCGTTTGCGCGCTCGGCGCAGAACACGCTCGTCTTCGCCGGGCTGACCACCGGCATCACCGTGCCGCTGGCGTTCGTCTTCGCCTACGCGATCCAGCGCAGCTGCATTCCGGCGAAGGGCCTATGGCGCAGCATCGCGATGATTCCGATCCTCGCGCCGTCGATGCTCGCCGCGCTGTCATTCATCTATCTGTTCGGCAACCAGGGTCTGCTCAAGTTCATGCTCGGCTGGTTCGGCGTGCAAACGATCTACGGGATGCCGGGCATGGTGCTGGCGATGGTGTTCTCGTCGTTCCCGCACGCGGTGATGATCCTGCTCGCAGCGCTCGCACTGTCGGACGCGCGGCTGTACGAGGCGGCCGATTCGATGGCCACACCCGGCTGGCGCAAGTTTCTGACGATCACGCTGCCGGGCGCGCGCTACGGACTGATTTCTGCGGCGATGGTCGTGTTCACGATGGCCGTGTCCGAGTTCGGCGTTCCAAAGGTCATCGGCGGCAACACGAGCGTGCTCGCGATCGACGTGTACAAGCAGGTGATCGGGCAGCAGAACTTCTCGATGGGCGCGGTCGTCGGCCTGATCCTGCTGGTCCCGGTGCTCGTCGCGTTCTTCATCGACTTCCTGGTGCGCAAGCGGCAGAAGGCGCTGCTCACGGCGCGCAGCGTGCCGTACAGCCCGCGGCCGGCGCCGCTGCGGGACTTCGTGCTGCTCGCCTTCGTGCTCGTGATGTCGGCCTGCATGCTGGTCGTCGTCGGCATGGCCGTGTTCGGCTCGTTCGTCAAGGTGTGGCCGTACAACCTGTCGTTCACGCTGAACCATTACACCTACGGCTTCGAGGAGGCCGGCGTCGACGACGCGTATCCGAACAGCGTGAAAATGGCGCTCGCGTGCGCTTTGTTCGGCGCCGCGGTGACCTTCGCCGGCGCGTACTGGCTCGAAAAAACCCGCGGCGCGGACGTCCTTCGGCCGCTGATTCGGCTGCAGGCGATGATGCCGATGGCGGTGCCGGGCATGGTGCTCGGCATCGGCTACATCCTGTTCTTCAACCACCCCGCGAATCCGCTCGGCTTCCTGTACGGCACGATGACGATCCTCGTGCTGTCCACGATCATCCACTTCTACTCGTCGAGCCACCTGACCGCGGTCACTGCGCTGAAGCAGCTCGACAACGAATTCGAGTCGGTGTCGGCGTCGCTGAAGGTGCCCTTTTACAAGACGTTCTGGCGCGTCACGGTGCCGGTATGCCTGCCGTCGATCATCGACATCAGCCGCTACTACTTCGTCAACGCGATGACGACGATCTCGTGCGTCGTGTTTCTGTACTCGCCGAAGACCACGCTCGCATCGATTTCGATCCTGCATCTGGACGAAGCCGGCAACGTCGGC
>Ga0272446_1003955_pt1 | contig 18013 bp, 5 predicted proteins | sample YNPCB0061_FD_194587 | JGI IMG/M metagenome (GOLD analysis project Ga0272446, IMG submission 194587) | Hot spring microbial mat communities from Yellowstone National Park, WY, United States - YNP-CB-006-1 | ecosystem: Environmental > Aquatic > Thermal springs > Hot (42-90C) > Sediment | place... | reverse complement strand
AGTGGGTCGCCGCGAGGGCGGTGACCGCCGTCCGTAGGAAGACCGTCTTGCCGAAGCCGGACGCCCCAAACATAACGACGTGGCCGCGCATCAGGTCAAGGCTCAGTGGGAGTTGGTTGGCCTCAATAGGGTTGTCGATCAGGCCGACATTGACCTTTAGCGCCCCCTTTGACCAATCCAACATCGGCCAATTGCCGCGCCCAGCCAACCAATCGACCATTGCGGGGACGAGCGGCAGGTGCGGGTTCTGGTAAACTTCGCCCGGTAGCTTGGCCTGATCGAGCGAGAGGCGGGTGGGCAGGGGATCGGGATAGGGCTTCTTCTGCGCCTTGATCGTAACTGGATCGCGCCGCTGGAATTCGGCCATGATCGCAGTCAGGATGTTGGAGAGGAACAATTCATCGGCTTCGGAACGTTCCTCATCCGCGGGGCGTTGCAGGAAGTCTGGCAGCGGGCCGTTGTAGGGGCCACCGGCACGGGCGACCTGCATGAGTTCAAGGTTATCGTTCCCGACTTGGAGGAAGGCCCGCCCCGGAATACTGTTCGGTAGGAAGGCCGCATCAGCGCGTTTGAGCAGTTCTTTGCTGTCGTCGCCAGTCTCCACCCGCAAGCAGATGCGCCACTTCATGTTGGAACGCATCTGGTCGGTGACGACGCCCGCCGGACGTTGCGTGGCGAGGATCAGGAACACGCCGAGCGCACGCCCCAACCGAGTGATGGAGTCGAGGTTGCCCTTGAATTCTGGATTTTCCTTCACCATTTCGGCGAATTCGTCCACGATCACGAACAGGAAGGGGAACGGTTCGCGGCGCTCGTGCAGGTTGCGCTTGCGGTAGTCTACGATGTGCTTGGTTTGGGTGGCAGCCAACAACGCCGAGCGGCGGTTCATTTCGGCACGCATGGCGGTGAAGGTACGCGCCCCCGCCAAGCCTTGCAGGTTCGTCACGATGTCTACGGCGTGGGGCAGGCCCTTGAACGGATCGAAGGCGCTCCCGCCCTTATAGTCCGCCAAGATGAAGTTGACCACGCTGGGATCGTAGCGCATGGCGAGGCCCGCCACGACGGTGAGCAGCAGTTCAGACTTCCCAGAACCTGTCGTCCCGGCCACCATGCCATGTACACCGTCGATGTTCTGATCGAAGGTTAGGGCGCGGACTTTATTCCCCGTGACGAGGCCAACGGGGGCCTTCGGCCACTCGGCCCCTTCTGGCTTGCGGCTCTTGGCCCACCAGTCAAGGATCGGGAAATCCATCACGGCGCGGTAATCGACGCCGTCCATCAGGCTGAAGAGTTCCATGAGCGAGAGGGCACGCACCAGATCGACGCTCTGCGGGCGTGGTTTTTCGCCCCATGCCGCCTTCATCACCCCGACCAATTGCGCCAGCTTCTTTGTGGCGTCTATCCCATTGGCGAGGTCTTCTTCCGTCGGGGCGACGGGCAGGGCCACCTGCATTTCGAGCGGCTCATTTTCGACTGGGATAAAGCCGCGCCCGGCAATTTCGGGCAAGTTCGGCGTCCCGCGCCCAACGACGAACGAATAATCGCCCGCGTCGGTGAGCCGGAAGGTCATGCGTTCGCTGAACATGTTGTACAGCTTGCTCGGCAACGCCCCGACCTGTTGCGAAGTGACCACGAAGTGAATCCCGTTGGAACGGCCATCGCGGACGATGCCCATCAGTTCCGGGATCAGGTTCTCGTAGTTCTCGCGGAACTCGGCGAAGTTGTCGATCACGACCAAAATCGCTGGGCGGACGCGATCCGGGAAGCTGGCGTTGAAGACCGCCAAGCTATCGCTGCGGGATTGGCTGAGCAGGGCCTTCCGCGCCTCGAGTTCATCGTTCAGGCGGCGCAAGAGGGCCTGCACGCGGTCATCTTCGCCCGGATAGATCGACGTGGCGACGTGGGGCAAGTCCAGCAACACGTCTAGCCCCTTGCCGCCGAAGTCCATCATGTACACGTGGAGTTCTTTGGGCGAATGGGTGGCCGTGAGGGCCGTCACCAACGTGCGGAGCATGACCGTTTTCCCCCAGCCGGATGCCCCAAACAGGACGACATGGCCCTTGTTAAGGTTGATCGTCAGGGGGAGTTGTTCGGCCCGGACGGGGTTATCGATCAGGCCGATGTTGGCCCGCATCCCTTCGCGTGCCCAGTCGACACCGTTCCAGCTCCCCGTGCCGTTGATCCAACGCTTGACGGCGGGGGCCAGCGGCATGAGGGGGTTATCTTCAATATCGGAGGGGAGCCGTGCCTGATCGAGCGTCACGTGGCGTGGCAGTGGATCGGGGTAGGGCTTCTTTTGCGGGACGACGTCCGGGTTCGTCTCTAACAGGTGCTTCATCATGGCGGTGAAGATGTTCGAGAGGGCGGGCGCATCTTGGAAGTCGGGATGGTCTTTCAGGTAATCCGGCATGTCCCCTTTATATGGGCCACCAGCGCGGGCCACCTGCATCAGTTCGATGGCGTCATTACCGACCTGCAAATAGCCACGACCCGGCACGGTATTCGGCAGGTAAGCGGCATCATCGCGCTTGAGCAACTCGCGGGAGTCTTGGGCCGTCTCCACCCGCAAACAGATGCGCCACTTCATGTTCGAGCGCATTTGGTCGGTGACGACGCCCGCCGGACGTTGCGTCGCAAGGATCAGGAACAGGCCGAGCGCACGCCCCAACCGCGTGATGGAGTCGAGGTTGCCCTTGAACTCTGGGTTTTCCTTCACCATTTCGGCGAATTCGTCTACGATTACGAACAGGAAGGGGAACGGTTCCCGCGTTTCGTGCAGGTTGCGCTGGCGGTATTCGACGATGTGCTTGGTCTGGGAGTTGGCGAGGAGTGCCGAACGGCGGTTCATTTCGGCCCGCATGGCGGTGAAGGTGCGCGCCCCTGCCGTGCCCTGCAAATTCGTCACGATGTCGACGGCGTGGGGCAGCCCCTTGAACGGATCGAAGGCGCTCCCGCCTTTGTAGTCCGCCAAGATGAAGTTGACCACGCTGGGGTCGTAGCGCATGGCCACGCCTGCTACGAGGGTGAGCAGCAATTCGGACTTCCCAGAACCCGTCGTCCCCGCAACGATGCCGTGTACGCCGTCGGTGTTCTGCTCAAAGACGATGGAACGGACTTTGTTCCCCGTGATCAGGCCAAGCGGGGCCTTGATCCACTCGCTCTTGCTGGCCTTGCGGCTCTCGCGCCACCACTCCAAGATCGGGAAGTCCATCACGGAACGGTACTCGCGCCGATCGAGGAAGTTGAATAGCTCGATCAGCGACAGCGCACGCACCAGATCGATGCTTTGCGGGCGCGGGCGGTCTCCCCATGCGTCCTTCATCAGGCCGACGAGCTGGGCGAGCTTCTTGGTGTTATCCAAACCTGCCACTTCGTCTTCTTGGGTGACGCGCACAGGCAGCGCGATCTGCATTTCGAGCGGTTCCCCGTCATACTGAATGAAGCCGCGCCCCGGGATCTCTGGCAACTGGGCCGAAACGCGCCCAACCACGCCCGAATAATCGGCCATTTCGGGCATCCGGAACGTCATGCGCTCCGTGATCATGTTGAACATCTTGTTAGGAACCGCGCCCGTCTGCTGGGACGTGATGATGAAGTGAATCCCGTTGGAGCGGCCATCGCGGAGGGCCGTCATCAGTTCGGGGAGGTGCTGTTCGTAGTTTTCGCGCATCTCGGCGAAGTTGTCGATCACCACCAACATGCCCGGCACGATCTTTTCGGGGTGGGTGGCGTTGTATTGGGCCAAACTTTCGGTGCGGGTTTGGCTGAGCAGGGCCTTCCGCATCTCCATTTCGTCGGCGATCCGGCGCATCATGGCCGAGACGCGCTCATCTTCAGAGGGCACAATGTAGGCAGCCACGTGCGGCAGGTCGCGCAGCACGTCTAGGCCCTTGCCGCCGAAGTCGATCAGGTATATGTTGAGTTCTTGCGGGCTGTGGGAGACGGCCAACGACGTGACCAACGTCCGCAACAGGACGGTCTTGCCCCACCCAGACGCCCCGAAGACGATGTAATGCCCGCGAGTGAAGTCTATGTTGAGGGGCATTTGCATGGCCTTGCCGGGGTTATCGATCAGGCCGATGCGGGTGCGCATGGCGCGTTCGTTCCAGTCGATTGGGTTACGCCAGCCGCCTTCGCCTTCCAGCCAGTCGATCACCGCGCCGTTGAGGGGCAGCAACGGGTTCGCCCGGATGTCAGTCGGCAGCCGTTCCTGATCCAACGTGAGGCGCGGCGGCAGCGGGTCGGGCCAAGGCTTCTTCTGCTTGACGACATCTGGGTTTTCGTCGGCAAGGCGGGCCATGATCTGCACCAACAGGTCAGAGATGGCGGGCACTTCAACTTGGGGGGCCTTCGCCGCATCGGGGCGGCGGGTGTGGGCTGGGGCTTTGTCTTGGCGGGTACGCCAGATCACGGGCGGGTCGCTGGCTTCCTGATCGCCCGTGTAGGGGGCGGCGGCGCGGGCCACCTGCATCAGTTCGACGTTCTCATTGCCGACCTGCAAATAGCCACGCCCCGGAATGTTGTTCGGCAGGAAGGCCGCGTCGCCGCGCTTGAGCAACTCGCGGGAGTCTTCGGGGGTCTCTACGCGCAGGCAGATACGCCACTTGATGTTTGACCGCATTTGGTCGGTGACGACGCCCGCTGGCCGTTGGGTCGCCAAAATCAGGGAGACGCCGAGCGCACGGCCCAACCGCGTGATGGAGTCTAGGTTGCCCTTGAATTCGGGGTATTCCTTGACCATTTCGGCGAACTCGTCCACGATGATGAACAGGAATGGGAAGGGCTCCTTCGTCTCGTGGAAGTTCTTTTTACGGTACTCCACGATGTGCTTGACGTTGGAGTTCGCCAACATCGCGCTACGGCGGTTCATTTCGGCCTTCGTCGCCGTGAAGGTACGCACGCCCGCCAAGCCCTGCAAACTGGTCACCACGTCTACGGCGTGCGGCAGCGGTTTGAGGGGGTCAAAGGCCGTGCCGCCTTTGTAGTCGGCCAGCACGAAGTTCACCACGCTGGGGTCGTAACGCATAGCCAGCCCGACCACAATCGTCAGCAGCAGTTCGGATTTCCCAGAACCCGTCGTCCCGGCCACCAACCCATGAACACCGTCAGCATCGGCGGCGTAGGTGAGCGATTTCACCTTATTCCCCGCGATCAGGCCAATTGGGACGCGCAACCACTCGGCGTTTTCGGGCTTACGGCTGTGCCGCCACCACTCCAGCAGCGGGAACTTGTTCACGTTATCGTAGTTTTTCTCTTCCAAAATACTGAACAGTTCCAGTAAGTTCACAGAGGTTGCCACGTCCGCGCCGAAGGTGGCCCGCGCCATCTTGGAGGTCAGTTTGCGGCTAAATTGGCTCTGGGCGACCTTCTCATCAATCATATCGGCCACGCCATCATAGCGCAGGGTGTTCAGGCCGATCTCGGCGTAGCGGAAGGTCGGCACGCCCTCCACCACCTGAAATTCGATGATGGCTCGGCATTCGCTCGGAATTTGGTCACGCTTGGGCACGAGGAAGATGATCGACGCTCCGACGTGCGCCCCTTGAGTCAGCAACAGGGCAATGGCCGCCTCAGTACTGAGGCTGTGCAGGGGCGAATCCTCCGCGAGCGATAGGGCATCAACCACGACGACGAGAAAGGGCAAGGTTACATCGCCCGCATCTTCGTCTTCGCTCCGCAACTTACGTTTTTGGAGTTCGTTTTGCAGCAAATCCCATATGCGGCGGGTGCGGCGGGCGTCAAAAGCTAACAAGTCGCCGCGCCCGGCGTCGTCTGAACGGCTAGTGTTGCAGTGCGGCAACCACCGTGCCCAATCCCAGTATGGGCGGCTATCTTGGGAACCAATCACGTACAGGCGGACATCGTTTGGGGAGTGGAAGGCCGTAAAACTGACCAGCATCGCCCGCACAAAGTCGCTCACGGCCTTCCGGTCATCGCCAGAGATGCCAATCGCATAGCGCCCGACGCTGGGAATCTTCATGCCCAAGTCCACGCGGGGATCGCCCTCGCCCTCGCCGCCAAAACGGGGCCGGAGGGTGATCGTGATCGGGATGTTGTGGACGATGCGGGAATCTTCGGCCAGTTTGAGGGCGTCGTTGATCTGGGGGGCTTCGCTTTGGGCATCGGGGGGGGTATAAATGACGGTGGACGGCATCGACCCCATGCCCAGCCGGATCGCGCCGAAGTCGTTATCATCGGTGCGGCGCTCCCACAGGCGGGATTCCAGCACAGGGTTTTCACCGCTCGCCAAGACGAGCAAGGTATCTATGTCCGGGTTGTTGTGGATGTAGAAGGCCCGCTGTTTGTCGTGGGACATCATCATCTCCCGCCGCATGTCGATCAGGCGACGGGCGTAGGCTTCTTGCTTTTCCTTCTCAATACGGCGGGTGCGCAGGAATTGCCACACTTGGACGGCGGCTGTTGCGACGACAGAGAGCGCCATCGGTAAGACGAACAGGAATCCAGCCCCCCCGCCCCCGCGTGAACCCGCACTGCTGACCAAGACGTAACCAAAAATGGTGATCAGGGGGACAGCGACGGTGATGAGGGCCATTGCCCCGCCAGACTCTGGGACGGGCGGCTCTGGGATTTCGATCTCCCCAGCGGGCAATTCGGGCTGGATACGTGGCGGGCGGTTAATATATTCCGGCATTCGCACAGCCTCCGCGTATGTGGCTTGACAGTATAGAGAATCAGAAGTACCTTGTGAGAAAGTTCAAATTGGGTGCATGTTGAACTACGCCCTTATCATCACCTAAATACGAGTCTTTGTCAATTAACCGGCATGACAGCGGGGAAGGCTAATGAAGCGCTATTGTACAGACTGCGAGATGATCACGCCGTCGTTTACGTCGTGGTGTTCCTGCCGTGAATCGGAGCCGGGCAATCTGTCGGTCATCTTCGATTATGGCGAGTCGCTGGGCGATATTGAGATCGTCCGGCTCTTGCGGGTATTGCGGACGGCAGCCATCTATGAAGCCCGCCGCAAAAATGCTAAAAATCAATACGATATGATCCTGCTTAAGGTGGCCCATAACGAATGCAATGAGCACCTTAAGCGGGAGGCCGTGCTCCTCTCCAAATTGGCCGAAGACCGCCTCCACCCCATGCTACCGGTCTTGCTGCCGCCCTACCGCCATGCCGAAGCCGCCCAACGCCCCTACGGAAAGACCACTTTTCAGGGCGAGACAAAGTACTACATCGTCTACCAGTACGCACAAGGCGACTTTCTGCGGGATATACTCATCAAAAACCCGCAGCCTTGGTACCAGCACGCGGCGTGGATCACCATTAACCTTGCTGATGTGGTGGCCTTCATCCACGCAAAGGCCCGCAAGCTGATCCTCAACCTAAGCCCAGACTCCGTGTTGGTCCGCTTTGACCGAGACGACATTCCCCGTCCGTTGTTGATGGATATTTCCCTGAACAGCGACCCAGAGGCCGTCGATTTTGCCAGCATCGAAAAGTTTGCGCCGCCCGCCTACATCGCCCCTGAATTGCTCAGGGTTGCGCCCGGCGCGACCTTTGACGGGCGCACGGATGTATACGGTTTGGGACTGATCCTTTACGAGATGTTAGCCGGAAAGCCCGCCTACACCTTCCAACTCCGCCGCGATGAAGACGTGCGGAATACCGTCCGTACCGAGGCACCCCCGCCCCTAAACCGCAGCGATTTGGCCGGCGAAGTCAGTATGATCGTGATGCAGGCCATTGATAAATCGGTGGCGCGGCGTCAGGAAGATGTTCGGAAGTTCGCTAAGGCCCTGCGGGAAAAGTTCGGGGATGTGCCCGCTGAGCGAAAGGGCCGCCGCTTCCCCCGTTGGATCGCAGCAGCGGTGGTTGGCGGAGTCTTGGCCCTCGTCGTCTGGACGGTGATCATTGCCGCCCTCACCCCCCCCGCGTAAGGGATAATCTTTAAAGAACAGCAAATCCATATGCTTGAAACGCTCCCCTTGCTGAACCTCGGCCAATCTTTGGCGAAGTTAGTACAGCGTGCCAGCGAACTGATCCCGTTTCAAGCAGGCGGGATGCTGATCTACGATTCCGTCGCCCGCCGCCTCGCCCCGCTCATTTATGAACCCGCCCCTCCCCCCACCATTGACTTTATGGGCGGGGCGGCGGGGATAGCTGTCCAATCGGGGCGAGCCGTCCAGCAAGCGGCTACCCATTACACTGAGGCCGCCGCCCCAATGATCCTACAAGGGCGTGTGATGGGCGTCTTTGTGGCCCGCACCGGCAGCGATGGCTACACCCCCGCCCACCTGAAAATCTTGGAGACACTAGCCGACCAAGCCGCGTTGCTGTTCAATACCTCTCAGCTTTACACCATTTTAGCCCGCCGCTACGAACGGCTGAGCAACTATAACGATGAACTGTACCTCCGCAACGAGGTCAGCCGCCTTGCCTCGTCGGACCTGCCGTCGGAAGAGGTGCTGCCCAAGATGCTGCAATTCTTGACGCAGCTCGTTTCAGCCGATGCAGCGGCCATCGTGCTGTGGGATGCCGCCGAAGAGCGCCCGATCCGCCTGTCGGCCTATGGCCTCGATCTGGGCGATTTTCTGAGTGAAAAGCGGCGGCCCTTTGGAGTGCCTTCGCTCACCGAATCGATCATCAAAACGCATGATACCGTCATTATCAACAACGCGCAGCGCCACCCGAACCCGCCCTCCCCCCTGATCGTCGAATATGAGGCCCACGCGCTGATGGCAATGCCGCTCGTCGCACGGGGGCGGGCCATTGGGGCGGTCTTCCTGCTTAACCTGATCCCCGATCGGCCCTTTGAGCAGGAACACGCCCGACAAGCCGCCTCCATCTTAGACCAGATCGCCCTCGCCATCGATAACCGGAGCTTGCTGCGCACCATGCAAGACCGCCTCTCCGAGACGGCGGCCCTGCTGGAAATCGCCGCATTGGCCGCCAGCAGCCTCCACGCCGATGAGATGTTCGGAACGGTGCTCAAGGTCAGCCGCGAAATGCTCGGCGTGACGTGTGGCGCATTCTTTTTGTACGATAGGCATCAGAATCGGTTGGTTTTGCACCCGAGCGGGTATTTTGGTATGCCGGAATCGCTCGCAGGGGCGGCCTTTCCGGTCAATGTGCCGGGCAACCACATGGCGATTGTCTTCTCGTCGGGGACGCCCTACTACGCTAATGATGTCCGCAAGGCTACCCAAGATACTAATTCGGCCTACACCCAATTGCTGATGCAATTGAACCTGACTAATATCTTGCTGGCCCCCTTGCGCGTACAAGACGAGCCAATGGGTATCTTTATGGTGGGCAACAAACGGGGCGATTTCACCCGCGCTGATGCCCAACTCTTGATGGCGATGGGCAGCCACGTCGCCGCAGCCCTCCGGTCTACCGAACTCTTGACCGACACACGGGATCGGCTGCGAGAGACAGAGTCGCTCAAGCACATTGCGGAGATCACCGCCTCCACCCTTGACCTCGACGAGATGCTTGAACGCGCCCTGCAAGAGACGGCGGAAATGCTCGACGCCGAAGGGGCGATCTTGTTCATGCCGAACCCGGAACAAACGGCCCTTGTCCCGCATCAGCGCTCGCGGTTCGGCATCGCCCAAGACCTCCCCCTGACCGCCATTCCCTTCGATTCCACCGATCCAATCATCTATGCCTACCAGACGGGCCGTTATTCCAGCACGGCCACCCCGCGTGAGGGCTTTTGGCGGAACATCATCACCTGCCCGCTGAATACCCGCAACCGCACGCTCGGTACACTCAGCGTGATTAACCGGCGTTCGGGGGCCTTCGGCGATCCCCAGATCGACCTCGCCCGCGCCATTGCCTCCCAGATTGCCACCAGCATGGAAAATGCCAATCTGTTTGCGGCGGAGCGCCAACGCGCCGACCTGATGGCCCTCGTCAACCACATTAGCCAAGAACTGACCGCGACGCTGAGCATGAGCGAACTCACCCGGAAGGTGGTGCGGGCCATTCACGAGCAACTCGGCTATGAGACGGTTAATACCTACCTGCTCGATGAAGGGGGAACGCGCCTTGTGGCGAGTTCGTCGGTGAGTTCGTTACCGGATGGGGGCGTTAGTGAGGGCACAAGTATTTCGATCACGCAGGGGATTGTAGGCCGTGCCGTCCGCAACGGGGAGACGCAGGTCATCGCCGACATTTCTGAGGATTACGATTATATGGCCGCGCCTTCAGCGGCCCCTTCCGAAATGGCGGCGGGGAGCGCGCTCGTCGTGCCGTTGCGGTACAGCACCCGCACACTCGGCGCGATTGAAGTCTTGATCCCGCGCCCAAACGGGTTCCGCGTGGCGGATTGCCTTGCGATGGAGACGTTGGCCGCCCAAGTTTCAATCGCCATTGAAAACGCTCGCTTATGGGATCAGGCCCGACGGCGTTTACTTGAACAAGGTATCGTCCACCAGATTAGCCGCGATCTCAGTGCCATTCTAGATTACCGCGAACTGACTAACGCCATCGTCAAGCACATGTGCCGCGCCCTCGATACGGCCCTGTGCTTGCTCATCACCTACGATCATGAAGCCGCCCGACTCATGGTGGAGGCCGAATACCGCCTCCCCGAATTGATGGGGAGCGGGCCGTCGTTCATTTCGCAGCCCCTCTCCCAAGCGCAGCGCACCGCCATTGAACGGGCGATCCATACCCGCCGCCAAACTATCACCACCTACAGTACCCAAAGCATCGGCGGCGTCACGGCAGCGCCGTATGGGCAACTCACGTTGCCAATTGTGGCGGGAGATCGGGTAATTGGCTGCATGGTGTGGATCGAAACCCGCCGCCAACGCGATTACACTGCCAGCGATGTTCGCCTCGCCCAGACGCTCACTACGCAGGCTACCATCGCCATCGAAAATGCCCGCCTGTTCCGGCAGGCCCAACGCCAAGCCCACGAACAAACCCTCTTGCGCCGCGTCGCCGCTGAACTGAGCAACCAGCCGGATATTGACACGGCCTTTGAGCAACTGGCTCAAGAGATCGTGCTGGCGCTCGACGGCATCAATAACGTGAGTCTGGCGATCCGTACTCGTGAGGGGCGCCTGAACTTGCGGGCCTGCTACCTGACCACCTATCAGCTAACCGATACGTTGCTCTCCTACCTGCTGGCGGACAATGCTGCCGTCGCTGCCCTGCTATCGATGGTGGAAGGCGGGGCCGTCCGTGCGGTCAACGCGCCCGGCAGCCCCCTTGCCCCCTACATTGCCCGTTACCCGCTACGCACCTCGACCAGCATCCTGCTGTTGCCGATCATGCGCCGTAAAGAACTCATCGGGGTGATCGAGGCTGCCTCTGATAACCCCACCCGCATCTTCGATAACCAAGAAGTGCAGTTGCTAGAGGCGCTCGCCAATCAGGGCGCGATTGCCTACGATAACATCAGCTTGCACCTGCGCGAGCAACGCCGGTTGCGGCAACTCGAACAACTCCAGATTAGTAGCCGCAAAATCTCCGGCCAACTCAACACCGATATGCTGTATGCAACCATCGTGCGGGAGGCCCAAGCGACCTTCGATGTCCCCGCGGCAGCCCTGATGTTGAGTTCGCCGGACGGCTATCACACGATCCGGGCGGCGGTTGGCCTTTCTGAACAGTACGTGAAGAACCGCCGCATTCGCATCAGCAACCCCGACCAGATTTTTGTTTTGTCTGTGGCCCAAGCCATCGAGCATGAGGAGGCGGAACAAGAGGCCCTTGTACGGGCGGAGCGGTGGTCACAGGCGCTGATCGTCCCCTTGCGGAAGGCCGGGGAAATCTTGGGCCTGCTCAACCTATATCTGACCGACCCAATCCGCGATTTCGCCGACGAAGAAAAAGAACTCGCCTCGCTGTTTGCGGCACAGGCCGCCGTCGCGCTGGAAAACGCCAAACTCTTTGAGCGCTTGGAAGACCGCGCCGTTGAACTCGCCCAAGCCAACAAACTCAAAAGCGAATTTTTGGCCCGCGTTAGCCACGAACTGCGTACGCCGATGAACAGCATCAACGGCTACAGCGAAATGCTGCTTAAAAAGACCTACGGCGACCTCACCGAACGGCAATCTGACCGGATCGAACGCATCTTCCGCAACGGGCGCAACCTTCTGGCCCTGATCGACGACCTGCTCGACCTGTCGAAAATCGACGCGGGTAAGATGGAGCTTAAGATCGAGGCCTGCAACGTCTACGACGAATTAGAAAGTGCCCTCAACGCGATGGAGTCGCAAGCGACAGCGCGGGGCCTGTACTTACGCCTCGATGTGCCGCAGGGCATCCCGCCAGTGCAAGCTGATAGCAAGCGGCTCCGCCAAATTCTCATCAATCTGTTGGGAAATGCCGTCAAATTCACCAAGCAGGGCGGGATTACCCTGCGGGCGGCGTTGCATCCGGACGACCCGCGCCCGATGGTCTGGATTTCCGTAGCGGACACGGGCATCGGCATCAGCAAAGAGAACCAGTCGATCATCTTTGACGAGTTTCGGCAGGCGGATGGTTCCATCACCCGTGAATACGGCGGGACGGGGCTTGGCTTAGCGATCTCTAAGAAATTGGTGGACATGATGGGCGGGACGATCTGGGTACAAAGCGAGGTCGGCGTGGGCAGCGTGTTTACCTTCACCCTGCCCATCGATGCAGAATAGAGGACGAACGTGGCTAATCTCGCGGGCCAAATTGGGCTACAATAAAGATACGATTTTGTCACACGAGATTTGAGAGTGCCCCATCATGGGAAGATCGAAACCCCGTATGTCCGAAGAAGTACGCCAACGCGCCACTATCGCCATTTTGACTGATGCCGTGATGACGTGGCCGAGCGCCCTCGTCATCGGCCTAACAATCATCCTGACTTTTGCAACAGGGCAGTTTTATTGGTTGGCCGTCGGCGCCGTCCTTGAGGTGATCTACCTCGTCCTGACGCTTAGCGACCCCGAAGCCCGCCGTCAGGCCGTTAGCCGCATGTTGGAAGACAAATTCGACCCGCGTGACATTAAGAACATTGAGGCCCGCACCCGCCTTCAAAAAGCCCTTGAATACAAAAAGAGCATTGATGCGTTCATCAACCAGCAGGAAAGCGCCCTCCGCGTCACCCTCGAAGATACCGCTGCTGAAATTGACAACTGGATTGAGCAAATTTACCTGCTGGCGAAAAACCTTGACCAGTTCCAAGCCAACCGCCTGATCGAACGTGACCGCATCGAAGCGCCGACCAAACTCCGCAACTTGCAAATGCGCTTGAAGGTGGAACGCGATCCGGCTGTGCGGGCCGAACTGCAAGAGGCAATCAACATCCAACAGCGCTTGGTGGACGACTTGCAAAAGGTCGCCAGCCTCGTCAAGCGCACCGAGATCAAGATGGATAACACGGTTGCCCAACTCAGCAGCTTGCATACCAAACTGCAACAAATGGCCCAAACCAAGCAGATCGATAGCAACCGCGCCCGCCGCCTGCAACAGGAAATCCATGACGAAGTGCAGGAACTGGCTGACATCATCTCCGCGATGGATGACATGTACAGCACACACGGAACGGCTGTTCTGAACGATAGTATGCCCGCCGCGAGCGCCGGTTATCAGGATGCGTTGGGTAACCTCAGCCTCCCTGATGAGGAATCCGCTGACTCCCGCGCCGATTCCGATGAGGCCCGCCGTCGCGCCGGAGGCCGCTAACCCGCCGTGACCGCGCCCGCCGAAGAACGCATCCGCTTGTTTGTGGCCTTGCCCGTCCCGCCCGAAATTCGGGAGGGGCTGATGACGCTGCGGGATCGGTTGGCAGCGGTGGATACCGCCCACGCCTTCCGCATGGTATCGCTAGAGGGGTTGCACATCACGCTGAAGTTTATCGGTGAAATAGAGGTCAGTTGGCTCCCTAACATCAAGGATCGGCTGTCACAGGTCTTGGAAGGCCGCCCGCCCCTCGAATTGGCTGTGCGTGGGGTGGGGGCCTTCCCGAAGCCGGATCGCCCCCGCATTATCTGGGCCGGCATCGCAGGCGATACGGAGCCATTGGCAGAGTTGCGGAAGGCCATTGACCACAAAATGAAGAAGTACAAGATCAAGACCGAAAGCTACGGCCACACACCGCACATCACGCTGGCGCGCCGCATCAACAAGCGCGTGCCGGAAGGCGCAGATGTGTTCGTTCCCCTGCTGGAGGAACTCAAGGCGGTAGAGCTAGGCGGATGGACAGCCGGAAACGTGATCTTGTACCAGAGCCAACTCCAACCGACAGGGGCGATTTACACACCCCTCGCCACCTTCCCGCTACGCCGCCCGCCGCCCGTCCGCCGCGTCTTCACGCCGTAACCTCCTGCACGGCAACACTACTCCGCTTTCAGAGCGATCACGGGCTGGAGGTTGGCCGCCCGCAACGCGGGGTAAAAGCCTGCGCCCAGTCCGACGCCCGTCGCCAACAGCACCGCGAAGATCAGCAATTCAGGCGGGATGATGACCAGATTGCCGCCGAGTTTAGACGGGTCGATGGGCAGGAAACTGGTGGCCGAACTGCCCTGCGGAATGTTCTTGATCCCCTCGTTGATCAGGTTTTGGATGAGCAACGCTACCCCGACGCCCGCCACCCCGCCCGAAAAACCGACCAAGCCCGCCTCGATCAGAAAAATGGTGAGGACGTTCTGGTTTGTTGCGCCAATCGCCTTCATCAGGCCGATCTCTTTGGTGCGTTCTAAGATCGCCATCGTCATCGTGTTGGCCACCCCGAAGGCTGCCACCAGCAGTGCCACCGCCCCCACCCCGCCGAGGATCACCCGCATGGTGCCGAAGAAGCCGTTGAGCTGGTTCAGGAAGTCCCCCGCGCCACCGGTGAAGTAGCCCATCTTGCGGATGGCCGCTGTGACGGGTTCAACAGTTTCGCGGCTTGTCGCACGGATCAGCACGTTGTCGTAGCGATATTTCTTAGGGTCGTACTTCTGGCCAGAGGTGAACTCATTCAGCTTGATAACCTCATCGTTCCGCATCAGGACGGCGTAGTCAAAGGCCGAACCCGCCTTAAACATGCCCACCACCTTCAATTTGACCGTCCGGGCGGAGGGGGTGGAACCCGTGTACTTATTCACGATCAGTTTAGAGGCCGTATCGACCAGATCGACCTTGATCGGGGTGTATTCTTTGGCTTTGGGGTCGTAGAAGTTCTCGCCCGCACGCTCCCCGACAATCGCCTCGCCCGGTTGCAGCGAGATGACCCCTTTGGCGGCGGTAAAGTTCATGGCCGCCAACACCGCCGGATCGATTCCGGCAATTTGCATGTAGCCGACGGCTTTCCCAGCCTGAAGGTAGCCGCCTTGCAGGTTGATGATCGGCGTTGCGAAACGGACGCCCTTCATGGCGCGGAAGGTGGCGAGGGCTTCATCATTCAGAATTGGGACGTTCTTCGCGGCGGGGTCGCCGTTGGGGAAAACGTAAATCTCGGTGAGGGTGGTGGCGGAGCCAATGCCCGCCTCTGCCGCCGTCTGTAGGCCGATGGTCAGAGCGATGAGCAAGATCACTGCCGCCGTACCGATCAACACGCCGCCGCTGGTCATGACCAGCCGCGCCCGCGCCCGGAACAAGTTCCCAACCGCCAACTGCACCATTTCGTAGAACATTCCAATACACCTGCTGCCACGATCTACACGATCTAACGGGGGAGAAGCCCCCGCCCCTTCGTTAGAGGGGGCAGGGGCGGGGGTTACTTACGAATGCGCAGCTTCACTTCGTCGGTAATGGCTAAGCGCGTTGCATTGTCTGGGTCGGTGATGTCGAAAATGGCGACCACGTACAGGATTTCCTGGCTTTCCACATCAGCAAAAGCCGAATTGGGAATGAAGAGCGGGACATCCTTGAAGGTGGTCTGGTTGCGTTTCACCGTCACCGTGGCGAAGGTGGCTAAGGCCCCATTGAGGTCGTAACGCTCATCGGTGGCTGGGATCGGTTCACCGTCCGGCGTGCCGAAGACTGCCGCGAGCGCCAACTTCTTGCCGGAATAGTTGGTCAGTTTGAAGGTGACATTGAGGGCGATGCCGCGCACCCCCCTGACATTGACGTTGAAGCGGGCTTTGATGTCGCTGATCGTGACGCTCGGCTCGTTGGTGGGCGGTTCCGCGACGACAGGCGCCCCCCCCTCTGGCGCAGGCAACTTGATCATGCCCGCCCCAAAGACCGGATCAGGGCCTTTATCCCCCAGATCGACGACGTTTTCCATCAGGTAGGCCTTCACTTCGGAGGCTGTCTTGTCTGGGAAGGCTTGCAGCACCAACGCCGCCGCCCCCGTCACCACAGGGGCAGACCCGGACGTACCAGAGAAGCCCCGTTCCTCGTAGCCGGGCACGCGCTCACGGGTGGGGGCCGTCACATCGGGCTTGAGGCGTTCATCAGTGGTCGGCCCTTGCGAGCTGTACGGCTCCAACTTCGACCCGTCGCGGCTGAGCGCCCCAACCACGATCGCGCTGGGGGCATCCGCGGGCGTGGTCAGCGAGTATTGCGGAACCTTCGCCCAATCGGCCACTTCGGAATTGACGATCACAATGTCGATGATGTTGTTGGTCTTGCCGTTAGTGCGGGCCACCAGCAGGTAATACAGTTCGCCGGGTTCGGTGCGGATGTTCAGGAATTGGAAGGGGAAGGCATTCCGCGCCCCACGCCGCTTTTCGTTGGCTGTAGCGACCTCGTTCCCGTTTTTATCCAGCACGACCATGATGTATTCGTTGTTCTCGCGGCCCTTCCAATTGCCGTTCCACTGCATTGAAATGCTGGTCACGGGGGCGTAAGCGACAAACGGGAGTAAGTTTGTTTCTTCGTTGTAGTAGTGGATATTCTTCGGGCCGGGGTTGAATTCAAAGAGGGTGTGCCCCTCCGCATAGTTGCCGGAAGAATTGACCCACAGCGCCCCCGTCCGCCGCATGAACAGTTCCACTAACCCGACGTCGTTGGACGTGCCGTCACGCGGGCCGACGATGGACGATACCGAGTAGTTGACGACCTGCACCTTGTTATCTTCCAGCCATTGCAGGGCCTCAGCAAGCGCGGTATCACTACTGCCATCGAAAGAGGCGAGGTAGAACTCCGCCTCCGGCGCGACGCGGGCCGCTACGGCTGCCACCGCCGTGCCGTGATTGTCATCTTGGGTGTCCATCTCGTTCAAGCTGAAGATGGTTTTGGTATTGGCGGGTAGTTCGCGGCCAATCAGTTTCTTCACGCCACGGAAGCCCAAATCCAAAATCCCAACGCGGACGCCCTTGCCGGTGAAGCCCGCAGCGTGCCACGCATCGGCCCCGATGGTGGCGGCCACGCCATCGCTGCGCCCTTGCAACAGCCCTCCTGTGATGGGCGGGGCGGGCGGGCGGACGCCTTCCACGTGTTCAATCGTCGCCACCTGAACCAAGTAGCCCAACAGTGTGCCGGGCGTCTGGAATTGGGCCAGCAGTTCCAACGAAATGCCGACTTCCAGTTCTTGGGTAGCATCGTTAAAGCTGTAGGCGCTGACGCCAAAATCATCGTTGAGGACTTTTTTGACGGCCTCGAGGTTGTCTTTGCTATTCAGCGTAAAGTAAGCCACCAACTCGTTTTTCTTGTTGATGTAGCCACGCTCTCTCGCCAGTGCATCAACGGCTTGCAAGCCGCCCTTATCGTACACGAAGAGCAGATCGAGGTACGCCACTGGAATCCCCATTTTGTCTAGCAGGCCGGAGTCTTTGAGGAAAGTGGCGACGCCCGTCGCACCGCTGTTGTTGTAGATCGTGACCAACAGGCCATACATCTCGGCGAAGTCCAACTCGGCAACCCCCAAATCCTTGACCCTGTCGAGGTACGGTTTTAGGTCGGGGAACTGCGCCAGAAGATCGTCAAAAGTGGGCGGCGGGGTGAACTTGATCGGCGGCGGGACGGGCGTCCCCCCCACTTGGCCCGGCCCCGTCGGCGTGCCGATCACCGGCGGCTTAGCCGTCGGCGTGGGGTCAACCGGTTCAATCTCAATCGACTTGGTGGGGGTCGCTTGGAGGCGCAGTCCCCCTGCGTTGGCCGGAATTGGCGCGGCGCTGAACGTCAT
>Ga0272446_1003954_pt1 | contig 18014 bp, 17 predicted proteins | sample YNPCB0061_FD_194587 | JGI IMG/M metagenome (GOLD analysis project Ga0272446, IMG submission 194587) | Hot spring microbial mat communities from Yellowstone National Park, WY, United States - YNP-CB-006-1 | ecosystem: Environmental > Aquatic > Thermal springs > Hot (42-90C) > Sediment | place... | reverse complement strand
CAAGCAGATTGCTGCGCTGACCCGGCTGAAGCACAACCGGCTGGGGGCGGGGCAACCGACCCATCGAGGCGGTGGCGATTCCGCCGGAGGGGCGGGCGGTACACCTGAAGGGCTTTGGGTTCGTCCGGGTGTTTCGGACGGTCTCAAGGGACGGGGACGCGGGATACTGGGCGACCAATGACCTGCAGATGGAGGAAGGGAAGCGGGCAGAACTGGAAAGGCAGGGCTGGGGGATCGAGGTCTATCATCGGGCGCTCAAGCAGTGCTGTGGGGTAGAGCGGACCCAGGTGCGCAAGGCGGTGGCCATATTGGGGCATCTGCTCCTGGCTTTGCGGGCCTTCTTGCGCCTGGAGGTCTACCGATTACGGACGGGGGTGAGCTGGTATGAAGCCAAGGCAGTCATCGTCCGAGATGCTATCCGGCATTACCTGGCCCATCCCATCCATACCCTCCAGCCAACTGCGTAAGTCCTACTGGTATCAAACAGCCTAATGCTTTACCCGTTATAGGCTAAACTCCACCAGTACCGCGCCCAAGCTTCAAGCCCCGCGCGAAACCGCTCTAGACGGAAGAATTCGTTGGGGGCGTGGAAATCCTCATCACCAGTGGAGAAGGAGAAAAACACTGTCTCCAACCCCAACCGCTCTCTAAAGATATTCGCGATGGGCAGCGTGCCGCCCATTCTCGCCTCGAGCGGCTCGCGCCCGTCGGTCTCGCGCAACACCGCTCGGGCAATCTGCAGCCCGGAGTGATCCCCTGGAACCGCGTAGGGTCGTGCCCCGTGGGCCTCGGCGCGGACCTCGAGGCGCACTCCTGGCGGGCAGTGGCGTTCCAGGTGCCGGATCAGCAGCCTGCGGATTTCCTCCGGCTCCTGGTCAGGGACCAAGCGGCAGCTGAGCTTGGCTTGGGCTTGGCTGGGGATCACGGTCTTCCCGCCGGGGCCGGTATAACCGCCCCACATACCGTTGAGTTCCAGGGTGGGCCGGGTCCACTGGCGTTCGAGGGTAGAGTATCCCGGCTCACCGTAGGCCGACGGCACCCCAATCTCGGCCAGGTAGGCCGCATCGTCCCAGGGGATAGATTGGATGGCGGCTCTCTCAGCGGGGGAGAGTTCTCGCACCCGATCGTAGAACCCTTCGACGGCAACGCGACCCTCGCCGTCGTGCAGGCTGGCGACCAAACGAGCCATCGCCACGAGCGGGTTTAAAATTGCGCCGCCGTGCCGACCGGAGTGCAGGTCCTTAGCCGGCCCGGTGAGGCCGAACTCGAGGCTCACCAGGCCGCGCGCAGAGAGGTTGAGCGAGGCTATCCTGGGCCGCCACATCGCGCCGTCAGCGGAAAGGACGAAGTCGGCCTCTAGGCGCTGCCGGTGGGCCAAAACCACGCGCTCCAAGTGCTGGCTTCCGACCTCCTCCTCGCCCTCGAGCAGGAACTTGAGGTTGACCGGCGGAACCCCCATCACTCGGCCGAACGCCTCGGCTACCAGCAAGGGGATGAGCATGGGGCCTTTATCGTCGGAGACGCCCCGGGCGTAGATCCGCAACTCGCCATTCACCTCGCGAATTTCTGGAGCGAAGGGCGGGCTATGCCACTGCTCGTGCGGGTCGGTGGGTTGCACGTCGTAGTGGCCGTAGATCAGCAGGGTGGGCAGTCTCGGGTCGGGTTCCCACGCGCCGTAGACCACGGGATGCCCGGGAGTCTCGAGGAGTTCAACCTTGGGAATGCCCGCGAGCCGCAGCCGCGCGGCCACCCACCGGGCGGCTTTTGCCACCTCGGCGGCATAGGCCGGGTCGGTGGAGACGCTGGGGATGCGAGCGAACTCGACTAGCTCGGCTAAGTAGGCCCCAAAGTGATCCTGGAGATGTTTTAGAACCTTTGCCAGCACTACTTCCCCCCGTCCACGCTGAGCACCTGCCCGCTCACCCAGTCGGCTAAGCCGGAGGCGAAGAACAGCACCCCGTCAGCGATATTCTGTGCGCTGCCCAGCCGCCGGAGAGCGATGCTCTCGACCAGCCGTCGCTGCCCCTCCTCGCCGTAGCTCTGCCATTGGCGCTCGGTAGTAGGGTTGGAGCGAACAAACCCGGGGGCCACACAGTTGACCGTGATGTTGTAAGGCCCCAGCTCGTGGCAGAGCTGGCGGGTCAGGTTGACCAGCCCGGCCTTAGCCGAAGCATACGCCTGAATGCCGGTCAGGCTGGGGCCGAGCCCAGCCCCGCTCGAGATGTTGATGATGCGCCCCCAGCGCCGCCGCTTCATCTCCGGCACCACCGCCTGGGCAGTGTAAAAGGCTGCGCTCAGGTTGACCGCCAAAATGCTGTTCCACTCCGCCGGGGTGACGGCCTCGAGGGGCTTCCCCACCTGCCCCAGCACCCCGCCCGCGTTGTTGACCAGGATATCCACTCCCCCAGCCTCCTGAGCAGCCTCTTGAACGGCCTGGGGGTCGGTCACATCCACCCTGCGCACCTCGCAGTGCCCCTCAGCTTGCGAGCGGGTTTCCTCAAGTTCAGCAGCGTTCAGATCCCAGGCCCAAACGTTCGCCCCAAGCCGAGAAAAGCTGTGTGCGATGGCTCGCCCGAAGCCGTGGGCGGCTCCGGTGACGAGAACGGTCTTTCCGTCAAAGCGGATCTGCATGGTCTGTCTCCTTATAAGCTCCGTCCTGAAGGGTGTTTCTCGACGTGCGAAAGTGTGGATCCCGGCGCAGGCTCAGGCTAGGGCCAGCGGCGGGACCTTCTGGGCCTCGGGGAGAAGGCGCTCGAGCGCGGTTCCCACCCCCAGCACGAGAGCCTCGGCATTCGGCTTCCCGATGATCTGAACCCCCACCGGCAGCCCGTGCGCCCCGAAACCGGCGTTCAGCGAGAGTGCGGGCAGACCAGTCAGGTTGTGCGGGGCCGATCGCCGACCCTCCGCCGAGCCCTCCTGCCCCGCCACCGCCGGATCCTCGTGCGGGGCCACCCAGGCCACGCTCGGTGAGATCAGAAGATCCACTGTGCTCAGCGCCTGCAGGAACTGCCGCGTCAGGTAGCGACGGAACTGCTGCGCCCGCAGGTATACCGTGGCGGGGATGGTGAAACCGAGCTCGATCTGGGTGCGGGTGAAAGGGGCGTAGTCCTCGGGGCGCTCGGCGATCCAGCGCTGATGGATCAGGCTAGCCTCGGGGAAGAGGACATTCAGGAGCGCAGCGTCGGCCAGCTCGAGCCCGGCGATCTCGACCTCCCGCACCTCCGCCCCCGCCGATTGCAGAGCACGGCAGGCCGCATCGAAAACCCTGACCACCTCAGGCTCAACCTCCGGCCCCTCCCGTTGGATCACTCCGAAGTGCAAGCCTTTCAGGTCCACCTCGACCGCCGGAACCTTCTTCCCGAGCATCCCCTCGAGCAGCAGCCGCGCGTCCTCCGACGACCGCGCCAAAGGCCCCGCGTGGTCGAGCGACCAGGACAGCGGGAAAACCCCCTCGAGACTCACCCGCCCATACGTGGGCTTAAAACCCGCAATGCCGCAGTAGCTAGCGGGGATGCGGATTGAGCCCCCGGTATCAGTCCCCACCGCCGCGAAGCACAGCCCTGCAGCTACTGCCGCTGCTGAGCCACCGCTCGAACCCCCCGAGGTGCGCGTTCGGTCCCAAGGGTTGTTGGTCTGGCCGTAGTCGGGGTGGACGATGCCGTAAGCGAACTCCAGCAGGTTGGTCTTGCCTACCAGAACAGCTCCGGCAGCCTCGAGGTTTCGCCCCAGGGGTGCGTCCTGCTCAGGTATATGGTCGCGCAGGATTCTCGAGCCGCATGTAGTCCGGATTCCGGCCGTGTCAATCAGGTCTTTGAGCGCGACAGGAACGCCGTGGAGCGGACCCCGATCAAGGCCCGAGCGCAACTCCCGCTCGGCCCGCCGGGCCCCCTCGAGTGCCTTTTCGTGCGTCACAGTAATGAACGTGTTGAGCTGGATATCGAGTTCTTCGATGCGCTGCAGGGTCAGCGTGGTGAGTTCGACCGGGGAGAGTTGACCAGAACGGAGTAGCCTCCCGATCTCAGGGATGGACTTGGTGAGCAACTCCAGGTCACTCATCCCCACCCCCCCAGGTCGGGCCGACTGCGGGCGTGCTGCCCAGTTCGAGCGCTCTAATTTTGGTGTCCCCCTCGAAGAGGCCCTCGAGCACCGGGAGGAGTTCTGCCGAGCGCTCGAGACTCAAGGAAAGCCCGGCCAGCTGGGCCATCTGAGCCACCAGCTTCGGCGTGAGCGGCCTCTCAGGCCCCGATGCCATAGAGCGGATCTCCTGGGTTGATGGCGAGGCTGCTGACCACGAACAGTACCGTCCCAGCAAGAGGGGCTATCACGGGCTGCAAGGAGTTGCCGAACGGGTCGCGGACGCACCCCAGGTCTTGCCCAGCCTGCACGGCCTCCCCGGCACCCGCCTTGGGATACCACAGCCCCTCGTGCTCCGAGCGCAGCCAAGCGAACTGGGTGAGTTCTCGGGTGGGCTTGGGAGCGGGCTGGCCTTCCAGCATCCCCAGGTGCTGCATTACCCGAGTTATCCCGCCTGAAAGTGCGGCCACATCCGCCTCAGGCCACAACCCGTTCCCGCCCGCTTCGGCTAGGATCGAGGGTACCCCGTTCTTGTAGCCCGCGGTGATGGTAGTCCCGCCGGGGCCGCTGCTGACCAGCAGCTCGAGGCCGAAGACCTCGGCGAGCTCCCTCGAGCGCTCGTCCCCCTCGATAAAAATCGTGAAGGGAGTCAGGCTCTCGTTGAGGTCGCCGCCATGCAGGTCGATGTAGGCGTCGGCCCGCTTTATCGCGCTCTCAGTGAGCCAGAAAGCCAGTTGCTCGGCGAAGCTGCCGCTCGCGTCGCCGGGGAAAAAGCGGTTGAGGTTTTTGCCATCTACTGGGTTGATATAAATGCTGCGGGCGCGGTAGGCGGGCTGGTTGACGATGGGGAGTACCGTGAGCGTCCCCGCGAGGGTTTGCGGCTCGGTCTGGGCAACCCGCACGGCGGCGGCGATGCTGGCATACTCCGCCCCATGGATTCCGGCGGTGACAAGCAGCTTGGGCCCTGGTTCGGTCCCCCGCACCACGATGAAGGGCAGCTCGAGCGGCACATCCAGCTCTGGGGTCACGTAGCCCCGGGCCACGGACCCCGGGGGCAGGTCAGAGGGTAGTTCGCTGAGACGGTGGAGGTTCATGGCAGCTCCTTCGCGAGCTCGCTCAGGTTGGCCCAGTCCAGCCCGCGGTTCCCGCTCTCGATTTCGTGAATCATCTCGATCAATCGTGCGGTAATCGGGGTGGAGATTCCCAAGCGCTTACCGATGCGGATGATGGGACCGAGTTGGGCGTCCACCTCGGTTTTGCGCCTACGCACCGCTAGGTCGCGCCAAATGCCGGAGTGGCTCTTGGCCGAGCGTCGGTTGTGGGCCACCATTTCCTCGAGCGACCGCCGAGCTAGCTCCGGTGAGGCCTCCGGGGTGAAGGCGTGTGGGTCGAAGCCGTTGAACCCCTCGGGCCGGATCCCCTGCGCAGCGGCTACCCGCAGGACCTCTCTCGCCAACTCGGCGAAGAGTTCCTGGTGCTCGGGGGCGGCGAAGGAGTCAGCGATAGACGCGTCGGTCAGGGCGGTGGCGAAAAGCTGGGCGCCGTAGGCCATCTTGCCCCACAGGTAGCCCCAGATGTTCTGAGTGATGATTGCTTTGTCGTCAAACTCCTTCATCAGCTTGTGTAGCGCCTTAAGGCGGGGCGTGATCTCCCCGTCCAACTCACCCACTACCACCGCGCCGCGTCCACCGTAGTGGACTAGGCCCGGCCCCAGGTAGTCCGCACCGAAGTTGACGAAGCAGCCTACAGTGCGTTCACGGCCCACCACCTCCGCGATCTCGAGCTCGTTGAGGCCGTTTTGGGCGCTGATCACGAAGCCGTCTACACTCAGATGCCGCTCGAGTAATGCTATGGCCTCTTTGGTATGGTGGGCTTTAACCGCCAGAAACGTCGTTCGGAAGCGGCCTTGTAGGGTTTCTGGGGTGTAGGCTCGAGTCCGCACCGTGAACTCCGCGAGAGGCCCGGTGATCTTGAGGCCCTCGGTGTTGATGGCCTCGACATGCTCCTGGGCTTGGTCCATGAACACCACTTGGTGTCCGGCGCGTAGGAAGTAGGCCCCCAGGGTCCCCCCGATAGCCCCGGCACCCCAGATCAGCACGGGCTCAGAGAGGTCCAAGGCTCAGGCCCAGCCTTTCTCGAGCAGCTCTCGGGTCTCCTGCACGGCGACCTCCCAGATCGCCTGCATCTCGGTGTCGGGGCGCTCGTAGAGGCCGCCGTAGTTGCCGTCACCCAAATACTTCCGTAGCTTGGTGGGCGAGAGTAGGCGCAGCTTGGCGAGGTCGGCCATGGGTTTTCCCTCGGCGGGCGGCTTAGCCCCTAGCCGCGTCCAGGGGAAGTTCTCCATCCAGCTCGCGTGCGAGGCCACCGGGTCGGTGGCCTGCACCTTGGCCCAGGTCTTGGGGGCGTTCCACCAGTTGTGGAACATCACCTGAGCCTCAGGGTGATCGGCCATCCACTCGCCCACGAAACCCTGGGCGGGGCTGTTGCCACCGTGACCATTGACGATCAGGATACGGCGGAAGCCCTGCTCGTAGAGCCCGTCGAGGATGTCGCGCACCGCGCTCAGGTAGGTCTCCACGCGCAGGCTGACACTCCCCGGATAGCCACGGAAGTAGGGGGTGATACCGTAGGCGAGCACCGGGAATACCGGCACACCTAGCGGTGCGGCAGCCTCAGCTCCCACCCGCTCGGCCAGAATGCTGTCCACGCTCAGGCTGAGGTAGCCATGCTGCTCGGTGCTACCCAGCGGTAGCACGCAGCGGTCGTCCTGCTTCAAGTAGGCCTCCACGTCCATCCAGCTCATCTCGGCAATCTTCACTCTGGGCCTCCTCTAGGTGCCTGCAGCGAGGGCCGCTTTCCCCTCACGGATGCGTTCCAACACTGGTTTCAGGTCTCGCTCCACCGAGCGTGGGTCAGGAATGTGGCGGTACTCGAAGGCCCGCACTCGCTCGGGGAGCCCCTCGAGCACAGCTTCCGAGCCGGTGGCGTAGACGATCACGTCGCAACTGCTCACCAGCCGGGCCACTGACTCAGCGTCCCCTAGCACTGCGGTAAGCGGCGGATCGAGATGGCTGGCGAAGCCCTCCACTCCGGCCTTCATGGTGGGCAAGAACTCCGGGAAGGTGGAGAGGATGCCTAGCCGAGTGCGCGGGCCGAGTTCGGCCAGGGCCAATCTGGTACGCTCGGAGGGGATGAATCCCAGCCCCACCACCGGGACCTTAGGCCCCAGGATGCCCTGCACCTGGGCCTTGCGGTTGGCCATGGTCACCACCAGGTCGCAACGCCGCACCGCCCGGAGCAACTTGGGGTCGGCCTCGAGCTGCTTAAGAACCACCGCCTCGATCCGGTCAGCGGGCTGAAGCATTAGGCGTAGGTCGGCTACGTAGGCTCGGGTGGCCTCGGGAAAGATACCCACGAAGCTCAGGTGCAGAGGCTCCAGTGAGTTATGCCGTCCGAGGCGGGCATTCACCATCGAAGCCAGCTCCCCCTTGGAGATCCCCAGCCGCTCGGCCAGGCCGATCAGAGCGTCGATGTGGCGCTGGAGCTCGAGGATGCGCTCCTGGTTCTGCGCTGCGCCCAGACCCCCGCCAGCTACGAAGGTGCCCCGCCCGGGTTGGCTCTTCAGGAGGCCGGCTCCTTGCAGTTCCTTGTAGACCTGGGAGACCGTGGCCGTAGCAATCCCGAGTTGAGCAGCCAGCTCCCGTACCGAGGGCAGTTGGCTCCCCGGAGGAAGCTCACTGCAGGCGATACCGTACTCGATCTGACCGCGCAACTGCTGGTTTAGTGATACCGGCAGGTCACGGTCGAGGCGAATCTTCATGGGGGTTCTCACCATGGCAAATGTTCTACCTGAGCATAACACCTGGTTTTGCGGCAGGTCAACGCCGATTCCATTTCCCAACCCACGGATCGGGCTCCTAAACGCTATAATCACAAGATTTACCGTAGTCTGCCAAGCGACTCTTACTGCAAGCAAGCTCGAGGTCTTGACGCTACTGAGGCAGACCGTTATGCTCACCCATAACACTTTCATTTTCGATCACATGTACCAAAAGGAGGCTCACAGGGTATGAACAGGTTAGTCAAGCTCACGCTGGTTCTCGCCACGCTCGCCCTAGGGTTTGCTGCGGCAGCCCCCAAGCAGGGGGGCAAGCTAGTGTATGGTCGCTACGCCGACTCGTTGTTCCTAGACCCCGTTTTGAATGATGCCAACGTGGATATTTGGATCCTGTTGAACATCTACGACACTCTGCTGGCCCCCACCCCGGACGGCAAGGGGGTCAAGCCCAATCTGGCGACCCGCTATACCGTCTCGCGTGACGGCAAAACCATGACCTTGGTCCTGCGCCAGGGGGTCAAGTTCTCCGATGGCACTCCTCTGACCCCACAGGACGTGAAATTCTCTCTGGATCGGGCTCGTGATCCCAACAATGGGGCCTGGAATAGCTTGCTGGCCTCTATCGACTCGGTAAACATCAGCGGAAACAATATTGTGCTGACCCTGAAATACCCCGACCCCTCGCTACCTGCGGCCTTGGCCACCTTTAACTCCGCCATTATGCCACAGAAGCAGTTTATGGCGATGCCGGGGGCTACGGACGCAGATAAAGCCAAAGCCTTCGCCGAGAAGCCCATTGGCACCGGTCCCTTCATGCTTAAGGAGTGGAAGAAGGGCTCCAGCATGACTCTGGTGCGTAACCCTTACTACTGGGCTAAGGATGAAAACGGCATCCAGCTCCCCTATCTGGATGAGCTGCGCTTTGAGGTCATCCCCGACGACAATACCCGCATCCTCAAATTGCAGTCCGGCGAGCTTGATGGCGCCGAGTTCATCCCACTTTCGCGGGTAGCTGAGCTAAAAGCCAATCCCAATATAAACATGGTCCTTTTCCCCAGCACCGAGGTGGACTCAGTAACCATGAACAATCGGCCCAAGCTCAAAGACGGCAGCGATAACCCGTTGGCCAACCAGAAGGTGCGCCAGGCCCTCAACTACGCTACTGATAAAGACTCCATCATCAAAATTGTTACCTTCGGACTAGCTAAGCCCTCGAAAAGCTTCATGTCCTCCTCCACCCCGCTGTATGCTCCTCAGAATGGCTATCCCTACAACCTCGAGAAGGCTCGAGCCCTGCTCAAGCAAGCAGGCTACGATAAAGGCTTCGAGCTATCTGTCATGATTGTTGCGGGAAATGCCGATCAGACCGCCATTGCTAGTTCCTTACAGCAGATGTGGGCTCCACTGGGCATCAAGCTACGGATTGACCAGTTCGATGCAGCTACCAACCGTGCGAAGTATCGGGCCAACGATTTCCAGATGCGGGTCTCCAAGTGGACCGACGACATCGCGGACCCCAGCGAGATCACCAGTTACTTTGCCATCTATAAAAACGTCGAGAGCTTGCACACCGGTTTCCAGAACAAGGAGCTCGAGGACCTCTTCGATCAGAGCCAGCGTGAGATTTCCGAGGTCAAGCGGGCAGTGCTCTACCAGAAGATCCAGAAGATCTATTGGGACCAAGCTCCGATCATCTTCCTCTACGAAGCCCCCTACCCGGTGGCCCTGCAGAAGTATGTCAAGGGCTTTGTGCAGATCCCGTTAGGCAACAATATCTTCGTAAATACTTACCTGGATAAGTAAGCATCTCAGCGGGTTGGGTGCTCAATTCGCATCCAACCCGCTTATTTCTCTAAGGAGAGCGGCATGAGCAAGTGGTTGGTGGGGATGTTGGTGGTAATGTTGGGCCTAGGGAGCGCTGCCCCGGTGCGGGGTGGAACCTTGGTGTATGGCCGCTACGCCGATTCGCTTTTCCTTGATCCGGTGTTCACCGATGCCAACCTGGATATCTGGATCATGCAGAACATCTACGAAACCCTGATCCAGATCGGCCCAGACGGTAAAGGATTGGTACCCGGTCTGGCGACGAACTGGGGCTTCTCCAAAGACGGCAAAACCTTCACCCTCACCTTGCGCCCTGGGGTGCAGTTCTCTGATGGCACCCCACTCGCTGCCGAAGATGTGAAGTTTTCCCTCGAGCGGGCCAAGAACCCAGACAACGGGGTCTGGAACTTCCTCTTGGGCTCAGTGAGCACCGTCACGGTGAAAGGGAATCAGATCGTGTTGAGCCTCAAGAATCCCGACCCGTCGCTACCTGCCGCTTTAGCGACGTTCAACTCGGCCATCCTGCCCAAGAAGCTCTATGCCACCGCCAAAGGCAAGGACGAGAAGGAGCGGGCCAAGGCCTTCGCCGAGAAGCCCGTCGGGACTGGCCCTTTCATGCTAAGCGAGTGGAAGCGTGGCTCATCGATGACCCTGGTGCGCAACCCGCTTTACTGGCGCAAAGGCACCGACGGAAAACCGCTCCCCTATCTCGACGCCATCCGCTTTGAGATCATCCCCGACGACAACGCCCGCATCCTCAAGCTCCAGTCCGGTGAACTCGACGGGGCCGAGTTCATCCCCTTCTCCCGTGTCGCCGAGCTTCAGGCCGACCCTAAGCTGAGCATGAAGCTGTTCCCATCCACGCGGGTCAACTTCATCGTGTTAAACACCCGCCCCAAGCTCAAAAATGGCGCGGACAACCCGCTTTCTAAACTCAAGCTGCGGCAGGCCCTCAACTACGCCACCGACAAGCAGGCCTTGATCAAGCTGGTGAACTTCGGCAACGGTAAGCCGATGACCTCCTATCTCTCGTCCAGCACGCCCTTGCAGGCCCCGCAACCGATGTACCCGTACAACCTGGATAAAGCCAAACAGCTCTTCAGCGAATCGGGGTTCGGGCCGGGGCTCGAGCTCACCCTTCAGATTGTGGCCGGGAGCGCCGATCAGAGCACCCTGGCGACGGCCCTCCAGCAAATGTGGGAGGGCATCGGGGTCAAGCTCAAGATCGAGCAGCAAGATAGCGCTACCCAGAACGCTCGCTACGCCAACGGAGACTTCCAGATGCAGTTCAACTACTGGACCGACGACATCGCCGACCCCAATGAACTCACTGCCTACGCCGCCGTCTACAAGAACAACCAGTCCTTCCAGACCGGCTTCCAAAGCGACGAGGTGGACCGGCTCTTTGCCTCTAGCCAGCAGGAAACCAATCCAACCAAACGGGCCGCACAGTACAAACGCATCCAGGAGATCTACGTGAACGCCGCGCCGATGGTCTTCCTCTATGAGCAGCCCTTCGCGGTGGCGCTCTCCAAGCGGGTCCGCGACTTCGTGCAGATCCCGTTGGGGAATAACGTCTTTGTGAACACTTACCTCGAGAAGTGAGGTAATGCTATGAACCGCTGGTCTTACGTGCTACTACGGGTGCTTCAGGTCATCCCTACCTTCTTCGTGGTGATGGTGCTGGTCTTCGTGGTGGCCCGGCTGCTCCCCGGCGACCCGCTCACCGCCATCCTGGGTGAGCGGGCCACTGAGGACATGGTGGTGCGGGCCAAACACGAGCTGGGTCTGGATAAGCCGGTCCCGGTGCAGTTCCTGATCTTCCTCAAGGACTTCTTCCAGGGCAACCTGGGCGATAGCATCAACCTCAAGGTCCCCGTCAGTCGGCTAATTCTGGAGCGGATACCAGTGACGCTGTTCCTCACGCTCTACGCGGCGGTGCTAGCGGCACTCATGGCAGTACCTTTAGCCTTCGTGGCGGCGCTGCGCAAGGACACCTGGGCTGACCATCTAATCCGCGGAGTATTCCAGCTCGGTCTCTCGATGCCGGTGTTCTACATCGGACTGCAACTCCTCACCCTGCTTGGGGCGCGGCTTCGGCTATTCCCGGTGGGCGGGTACGGCAACAACTTTGGCGAACACGTCTACTACCTGTTCCTCCCCGCGCTCACTCTGGGCTTCAACCTGGCCGCAATCCTGATGCGTAACCTACGGGCTTCGATCCTCGAGGTTCTCCAGGCCGAGTACGTGGACTTCGCCCGGGCTAAGGGCCTGCGGCCTGGTCTGATTCTCGGAAAGCACGTCCTGCGAAACGCCTTAATCTCTACCGTAACCCTCTTCGGTCTCAACATCGGTGGGCTGATCGGTGGGGCCATCATCACCGAGACGGTCTTCGCCATCCCCGGCGTGGGCCGCTTGATGGTGGACTCGATCTTCGGGCGCGACTATCCGGTAATCCAGGGCCTTACGCTGGCCTTCGCCCTGCTGGTCTCACTGGTATTCATTCTCACCGACATCATCCACGCCCAGCTCGATCCCCGGGTGGAGGCTGCCTGATGGCTACACCCGCAGTTATTGTCCCTAAGCCGAAGGCTGCACGACGCAGACTCAAGCCCTCGCTCGTCGCAGGGATGGTCATCATTGGCATCTTCGTGCTAATGGCCCTGTTTCCCAAGCTTATCGCGCCCTACAGCCCGACCGCGTTCGATTATCAGGCTATCCTGCAAGGACCGACCGCCAAGCACCTCTTCGGCACCGACAACTTCGGGCGGGACGTGTTCTCCCGCGTGGTCTGGGGCGCCCAGCTCGATATGCAGATCGCCCTCTTTACCACGCTCTTCCCCTTCCTCTTCGGTACCCTCATTGGCTCGCTCACGGGCTACTACGGGCGATGGGCTGATGCCCTCTTCGGGCGGATCGTGGACATCGTGGTGACGTTCCCCTTTCTGGTGCTGGTGATCGCCATCGTGGCGGTGCTGGGGCCGGGGCTCAAGAACATGTACATCGCGGTGAGTGCAGTGGGCTGGATCACCTACGGGCGGCTGCTGCGGGCCGAAGTCCTCAACCAGAAGAAGGCCGAGTATGCCCTGGCAGGCCGGGTGATGGGGTACACATCCTCAAGAATCATCTTCCGCCACCTGCTGCCCAACGCCATTACCCCGGCCATCGTGTACTGGATGACCGACATGGCCCTGGGAATCCTCCTGGGCTCGAGCCTGGGCTACCTGGGCTTGGGGGCGCAGCCTCCTACCGCCGAGTGGGGCGTGCTGATCGCCGACGGCAAGAACTTCCTGGCGACGGCCTGGTGGATTTCCACCTTTCCAGGGCTGGCAATTACGTTGGCCGGAGTCGGCTTCAGCCTTCTGGGAGACGGCTTGGCGGACCTATTGAGGCCTCGAGAATGAGCGAGCCGATTTTAGTGCTGAAAGATTTGCGGACGGTGTTTCATACCGCACGGGGCAGCTTTACCGCGGTAGACGGGGTGAACTTGGAACTCTTCCCCGGCGAGGTGCTGGGGCTGGTGGGAGAGAGCGGCTCAGGGAAGAGCGTCACCCTGCGCTCTATCCTCCGCTTGGTGCGCCCACCCGGCACGGTGAGTGGCGAGGTGCGCTGGCAGGGGCGCAACCTCCTGACCCTGAGCGAGCCACAGATGCGCAAGGTGCGCGGCAGGGAGATCAGCATGATCTTTCAGGAGCCGATGACCGCCCTCAACCCGGTGCTCCCCATCGGCGAGCAGATTGCCGAAACTCTGCGCGAGCACACCGATTTGTCCGGTAAGTCCATTCAGGCTAGAGCAGTGGAGCTGCTCGAGCTAGTTGGCATCCCCTCGCCCCGGGAGCGGCTACGCGACTACCCGCACCAGTTCTCCGGCGGGATGCGCCAGCGGGCCATGATCGCCATCGCCCTGGCCTCCAACCCCAAGTTGCTGCTGGCCGACGAGCCCACCACCGCCCTCGATGTGACCATCCAAGACCAGATCTTGAAGCTTCTGCTTCGGCTCAAGGACACCTTGGGGATGAGCGTGATCCTAGTAACCCACGACCTCGGGGTGGTAGCCCAGACCTGCGAACGGGTGGCCGTGATGTATGCGGGGCGCATCGTCGAAGTTGCTCCCGCCATCGAACTCTTCGCCCAGCCGCGCCATGCCTACACCCTGGGCCTGCTCAACTCGGTGCCAGGGGCCGGGAGCACTCGCCGCCCCCTGCTGCAGATCCCCGGTGCGCCGCCCGACCTCGCTGCACTCCCGCCGGGCTGCCCATTCGCTCCGCGCTGTGCCTTCACCACCGCGGAATGTGTCGCTACAAGACCCTCTTTGACGGCGATTAGCAATACCCGCCTGACCGCCTGTATCCATCAGGACAAGCTGACCAAGACCGGGGAGGTGGCCTGGTGAGTGAGACGATTTTGCGGGTGGAGGGACTCTCCAAGACCTTCCCGGTGAGCTATTCGTTAGTGGACCGTGTTCAGGGCAAGCCGCGAAGAAGGGTGTGGGCCCTCACCGAGGTGAGCCTCGAGGTGCGCCGAGGCGAGACCCTGGGCATCGTGGGCGAGTCGGGCTGCGGCAAGAGCACTCTGGCGAGATGCCTGGTGCGCCTCTACGACGCCGACGCAGGCAAGGTCGAGTACGACGGCCTGGACGTGCTGGGTCTGAGAGGGGCAGGACTGCGGCACTACAACCGCCGGGTGCAGATGGTTTTCCAGGACCCCTTCTCCAGCCTCAACCCGCGCATGACCGTGGGCCAGACCCTGCGTGAGGCCATCCTGGTTCACGGCCTGCGCAAGCCGGAGGAAGTTCCGGGGCGGATTCGAGAGCTACTCGAGCTGGTCGGGCTGCCGAAAGACGCCGAGAACCGGCTGCCGCACGAATTCTCCGGCGGGCAGCGCCAGCGCATCGGCATTGCCCGGGCCCTGTCGGTTGAGCCTGAAACCCTCATCGCCGACGAATTAGTTTCGGCCCTCGACGTGAGCGTACAGGCCCAGGTGGTGAACCTCCTCCTCGAGTTGCAGGAGCGTCTGCACCTCACGGTACTCTTCGTGGCCCACGACCTACGTCTGGTGCGGCACCTCTCGCACCGGGTTGCGGTGATGTATCTGGGCCGGGTGGTCGAGCTGGTCGAGACCGAGAAGCTCTTCACCAGCCCGGCCCACCCCTATACCCAGGCTTTGCTGCGGGCTGCGCCGGAGCTGGACCCCGCGAGAAAATCGGCGGTGGAGGCGGTGAAGGGTGAACTGCCCAGCCCGCTCAACCCGCCTCCCGGCTGCCCTTTTCACCCGCGCTGCCCGCAAGCGTTCGAGCGATGCGCAAAGGAAGTCCCTGCGCTCGTGCCGCGCGGCCCGGAGGGAAGGTGGGTGGCGTGTCACCTGCTCGAGCCCGCCGAGCAGCCCCCTGTATGACCTCTGTAAAGGATGGGGGTTCGGTGGGGTCAGTAGTGCCGTTGTGGATGTAGCTTTGTGCTGACCCACTCCACCACAGACCGACTCCGCTCAACCTTTGACGGAGGCCAGCCTTACAAAAGACAAGGAGAGCCTATGAACAACAGACTGAAGGGGAAAGTCGCGCTGGTGACCGGAGCCTCTAGCGGCATCGGCGAGGCTACGGCCCTTGCCTTGGCCAAGGAGGGAGCCACTGTAGCGGTCGTGGCCCGGCGGGAAGACCGTTTACAAGCTCTGGAAAAGCGCATCGAGAGCGTGGGCGGTAAAGCATTGGTCATCCCAGCCGACCTCACCGATGAGACTCAGGCCAAGGCCGCCGTGGAGCGCACCGCTACCGAACTGGGCTGCCTGGACATCCTAGTCAACAACGCCGGGGTGATGTACCTTGGCCCCGCTGCTGAGGCCCGGCTCGCGGACTGGAAAAACATGGTCGCCATAAACCTGATGGCTGTGCTCTACGTCACCCACGCGGCGCTGCCGGTCTTCTTGCGGCAAGGCGGAGGACACATTGTCAACGTCTCGAGCGTCTCCGGGCGCTTCACCAGCCCCACCTCCAATGTCTACAGTGTGACCAAGTTCGGGGTAGGGGCCTTTTCCGAGTCGCTGCGGCAGGAGTTCTCGGCCAAGCACAAGGTGCGCGTCACCGTGGTCGAGCCCGGCGTGGTCGCCACCGAACTCACCGACCATATGACCCACGAGGCTACGAAAACCGCTTACCTGACCAACACCAGCCGCTGGGAGCGGCTCGAGTCAGAAGACGTGGCCGCCGCAATCCTCTACGCTGTGACTCAGCCGCCCCGGGTCAACGTCAACGAAATCCTAATCCGCCCCACAGACCAGGGTTGACCATGAGCTACGCCGAACTGCAACGCCAGGTCGCCAAGATCAACGATGTGCTCAACGCCCTCTCGGTGCTCACCTGGGACTCGAGAACACAGATGCCTCTAGGCGGAGCCGATACTCGCGGTCAGCAACTCGCAACCCTCACCGACCTCGCCCGGAGGCTGATTCTGGGTAGTGAACTGCGGCGAGCGCTGGAAGGGGCCGAGCATGAGGTTTCGAGCCAAGCGCCAGACAGCATCCCTGCCCGCACCGTAGCGCAGGTGCGTGAAGCTGTCGAAGTCTCTTCCCGTATCCCCGCCGAGTTGGTGAGCGACATCGCCGCGCTCAAGCCCACGGCCCAAGCCGCCTGGGGTGAGGCCAGAGCCGCGAACGACTTTCCCCGCTTTCAGCCCTACTTAGAACAGATGCTAGACCTCAGCCGCCAGCTCGCCGAAGCTATCGGCTATTCCGAACACCCCTATGATGCCCTATTGCTCCAGTACGAGCCGGGGATGACCGCGCGGAGTCTGAGCGCTCTGCTGGGCGAGCTCAAAACGGCCACACTGCCGCTGGTGAGGGCGATTGCCCAGAAAGAGCCGCCCCGCTGCGATTTTCTGAACCGCGACTACCCCGAAGATGCGCAGCGGGAGTTCGCCTTGGGCCTCGCAAAGAAGTTCGGCTACGATCTCTCAAGGGGCCGCCTGGACATCTCGCTGTACCCCTTCGAGATCTCGTTTACCCGCCAGGACGTGCGCATCACCACCCGCTACCGCCGCGACTACCTGCCGACGGGCTTATTTGGCGTGCTACACGAGACCGGCCACGCGCTCTACGAGCAGGGGGTGAGTCCCGAGCTCACCCGGAGCGCTCTCACCACCGATTTCCTCGGTCTCTACGCGGTGGGCGGGGCCAGCTTCGGCACCCACGAGTCGCAGTCGCGGCTGTGGGAGAACCTGGTAGGGCGCTCCTGGGTCTTCTGGCAGGTGCAGTTCCCCGCCCTGCGGGCCACTTTCCCCGAGCAACTCGGGGGCGTGGACGCCGAGACCTTTTACCGCGCGGTGAACCGCGTAAGCCCCAGCCTGATCCGGGTGGAAGCTGACGAGCTGACCTACAATCTACACATCCTGCTGCGAGTCGAGCTCGAGATGGCCCTGCTCGAGGGCCGCATGGCGGTGCGCGACCTGCCCAACGCCTGGAACGCCAAGGTGAAGGAATATTTGGGCCTGGAAGTTCCGAGCGACACCCTGGGCGTGCTCCAGGACATCCACTGGTCTACCGGCTACTTCGGTTCCTTCCCTACTTACACCATCGGCAACATCATGTCGGCACAATTCTTCGCTGCGGCTCGAGAGAGATTGAGAGGTCTGGAAGACGCGCTCGCACAGGATGATTACGCCCCGCTACTAAAGTGGCTCCAGGACAACATCTATCAACACGGGCGTCGGTTCTCACCGCAGGAACTCTTAAAGCACACCACCGGGAAACCGCTGACCACTGGGCCGTATCTGAGCTATCTAAGGGAAAAGTACGGGATGCTCTATGGCCTAGGCGAGCAAGCTTAGTAGGTCCTATCGTTCCGTCCAGCCCTTTCAGACGCTGTTGTAAAAGTGCGTTATGTTTGAAGGGTGCCCCTTCGCAGTGCATACCCCAGCGATTTGACGGATGAGGCGTGGGCTATCCTGGAGCCCTTGATCCCGGGCCCCAAGCCGGGAGGCCGCCCTGCAAAAGTGCCCAGAAGGGAGATCGTCAACGCCATACTCTACGTCCTGAAAAACGGCATCCAGTGGCGGGCCATGCCCCATGACTTACCCCACGGGTCTACGGTCTACCCCTGCTTCCGCAAGTGGCAGAAGGAGGGGGTGTGGGAGCGGGTGGCCCAGGCCCTGGCCCGGTGGGATCGGGAGCGGGAGGGGCGATACGCCTCTCCCAGCGCCCTGGTGATGGATAGCCAGTCGGTGAAGACGAGTGAACAGGGGGGCCCCGGGGACACGACGGGGCGAAGAAGGTCAAGGGGAGGAAACGC
>Ga0272446_1003952_pt1 | contig 18019 bp, 18 predicted proteins | sample YNPCB0061_FD_194587 | JGI IMG/M metagenome (GOLD analysis project Ga0272446, IMG submission 194587) | Hot spring microbial mat communities from Yellowstone National Park, WY, United States - YNP-CB-006-1 | ecosystem: Environmental > Aquatic > Thermal springs > Hot (42-90C) > Sediment | place... | reverse complement strand
TAAACTCAGTGGAGCTAACCCTTGACAAGGCGGAGCTTTTGGCGATGGCGCGATCGGAGAGTTTGGGCGATCGAGGCCGCTTCCCGTTCAGCCCTAAACAAATCCACCGAGCGATAATTCAGCACAAAAGTACCATTGGCCAAGCGCTGCACTTGGGGTACTTGCCTCACATCGTAATGGCACAGGCTAGGGGGAATCTGGTTGGGGCTATTGAGTAGCTGTACAGCCCGCCAGTCTCGGTTAACTTCTGTTGCAATGGCTTTCATTTCTGCCATGGCCGCCTCTAGTTGCTGCGAGAGATTGTTGATTTTTTCCGATTGCATTGCCAAGCGTCTAACCCCTTCGTTACAGCTTTTTTGCACTTGTTCGAGAGGAACGGCAACGGGTAAAAACAAGGGTTTTTGGACTGGTTCAGATTGCTTATGCCAAAGTGATTTGATCCCGGATAGCAGGCGTTTCATAATCTTTGAGTCTCCCAGTAGGACTAACTTGGTACAAGTGTACTATATGTGTTCTCCAGATGCAAACTTTCGGGGTAGTTAAATTGAGCTACAGTTTGTACCCAAAGTAGTTGGCCCTGGAAGGTTGTTTCCAGATAGGTTGCAGGCGATCGCTCAAAATCAGCTAAGAATCAACTAAAAATTAGCTAAAAACTATTTGAATAGGGGTTGCCATCACTATATCCCAGATACCCACTACCAGTAGTGTCTTAGGTGAAAATTGCCCCTCCCATCAACCGCTGGTAGCGGTTAGCCAATTCCTGCTTGATGCCCGGCAGATGTTCTAATTCTGGGTCTCGGCTCAGGATCTCTTCAGCGGCTTGGCGCGATCGCTCCAGTACATCCTGGTCTTCCACCAAACTAGCCAACGCAAAATCAGCCACCCCCGATTGGCGAGTTCCCAGCACCTCCCCCGGCCCCCGCAGCCGCAAATCCATCTCTGCAATAAAAAAACCATCCTGGGATTGCTCAAGTACTTGCAGACGCTGCTTAGCCGTATCAACACGGGAGCTATTCATCAGCAAACAGTAAGATTTGTGCTGTCCCCGCCCGACCCTGCCCCTAAGCTGGTGCAGTTGCGATAAACCAAAACGCTCAGCGTTCTCAATAAGCATCACCGTAGCATTGGGCACATCTACCCCGACCTCAATCACGGTGGTAGAAACCAAGATGTTGATTTGGTTATCGCGAAATTGGTTGAGCACTTCATCTTTTTCGGCACTGCTGAGGCGACCGTGCAACAGCCCCACCCGAAAGCTAGGAAAAATTTGACTGGCTAGGTGCTGGTGTTCTGCGATCGCCGACTTGGCCTCTAGCTTCTCTGAATCCTCCACCAAGGGCAAAATAATATACGCCTGCCGCCCCTGGGCCACCTCCCGCCGGATCAGATCATAGGCCTGGAGCCGCTCTTTATTGCCCAAGGCTGTGGTTTGGATGCTCTGGCGGCCGGGGGGCAGCTCATCAATTTGGCTGACATCCAAATCCCCATGGATAGTTAAAGCCAAGGTGCGGGGAATTGGCGTGGCAGTCATGGTCAGCACGTGGGGAGCCTGGCCCTTCTGCTGGAGCTTAGCCCGCTGCCCCACCCCAAACCGGTGTTGCTCATCAATCACAACTAACCCTAGTTTGTGGAAATTCACCTGGTCTTGGATCAAGGCGTGGGTTCCCACCAAAAGGGGTACTTCGCCAGTGGCAACTTGGCTGTAAATTTGGCGGCGTTTGCTAGCTTTAGTAGAACCGGTCAATAGCTCTACAGGCAGGTGCAGCAAGTTAAACCAGCCGACGATTTTGCGGTAGTGCTGTTCGGCTAACACCTCCGTTGGGGCCATCAAAGCCGCTTGGCAACCAGATTGGAGCGCTGCCAAAATAGCGGCCACGGCGACGATCGTTTTGCCAGCCCCCACATCCCCCTGGACTAGGCGATTCATGGGGGTACTTTTTTCTAGATCAGCTAAAATCTCGCGGATCACCCGCTGTTGAGCAGCGGTGAGTTGGAATGGCAAAAGGTTGTAAAACTGGGTCAACAGTTGCCCCTGGGGACTGAGGGCCAGACTAGTTTCAGTGGCGATCGCCCGGCGACGACGCTGCAAAAATCCCAGTTGTAGGTAGAAAAATTCATCGAAGATCAACCGGCGGCGGGCTACCTCCAGGGATTCCGGGTCATCGGGAAAGTGGATCTGGGCGATCGCGCGATCGAGTTTAACTAAACCATACTGGCTGGTCATCTCCCCAGGCAGGGGGTCATGGATTCGACTGACACTGGGCAACACCAAGGCGACCGCCTGCCTTACGGTATCGGCTCCTACCCCTTCGCTGAGGGCATATACCGGCAAGAGCCGCCCAATTTTTAGGGAATCTGGGGTGTCGCCCGTGGTAGCCAGAACCTCTAATTCAGGATTATCTAGGGAGACTCCGTAGGAGTTTTTTTTCACTAGCCCCGATGCAGCTAAGATAACCCCGGCAGCGTAGCGGCGTTTTTGCTGCTGCTGCCAAGGCACATTTGTGTAGCGATTCCCCGCAAAGAAGCGGCTGAGCTTGATTTGGCCACTGCGATCGCTCAAGACAATTTCTAAGATGGTCAACTTAGAGTTTTTGGGACTGGTAAAGCAGTTACAGCGCTTGACTGTTCCGACGATCGTCACAGTTTCCCCCGCCTGGAGACGAGCGATCGGCACTTGGCGGCTGTAATCAATGTGGCTGCGGGGATAGTAGTAAAGCAGGTCTCCCACGCTCAAGAGATTGATCTTGGCTAATTCCTTGGCCTTGGCGGCCCCGACTATTTTACTCAAAGCCGCCTCTAGGGAGTAGGATTGCCCATAGTTGCCTGCCTTTGTTGTTTCCGCAACCTTTTCTGCTGGAGGACCAGCTAAGTGTTTCTGTACTTGATCAAAAAAACGCTCAGCCTCCACAACTAGGTGGCGGCGCTGAATGGTTGATAGCTGCTGATAACCAGCAAAAGCCCGGCTGAAGGTAATCCAGCGGCGGCGTTGTTCACCTTTTAGCCCCTGGGGAGCCTGCCCCAAACTTAGGGTAATAAACTCACTGAAGCGATACTGGTTGCCTTGAATGTCGGCAAAGTTGTTGTCTGCCTCGTAGGCGATCGCTTTATGTAATCTCTGCCAGTCCATGCTCACATGCCGGTAACTTCGGTAGGCCGCCTGGATGAATCCTTGCCTATCCCCCAGTGTAAAGCCAAGAAACAACCCCTAGGCTAGAGTCCTCCAACTGATCGCCCCGCCTAGCGCAGCACCATTTGGACAACCCTAGCATCTAGTTTACGCGCAAACTCCTCAACCCCTACGGGTGCTGTAACCTGCTGGGGATAAACCACAGCAGCCAAAGCGCCGACACTACTGCGCCGAAATACAACCACATCCATCCGCCAGACGCGATCGCGCAATTGCACCGTCAGACGCATCCCCGTCGAAGAATTGGCAATCTCATTCAAACCTGCTAGGGGTTGGTAATCAAGAACCTGCACCTGTTGCAACTCCAGAGTACTCCGACGCAGCAAACTCAAAAATTGCCGCTGCACCTGGGGATTTTGCAACTGACGGATAAAAGAATCAAAATTAAGCTGTTCCGGTTGGTTGGAGAGATTACCAGTCAGCCCCATAATCAACTGCAAATCATCAGGATTGACAAATACCGAGGAACGATTCAAGCGGAGGCTGGTTTGATCTAAAAACCGAGTTACATTCTGCACTCGATTGACGATCGCCCCACCTACTGGCGGCGGCAACTCCCGAAAACCCGATGGCACATCATCTGCCGTCAGCAAGCCACTAGGTTGCTCTAAAGAGGGCAAAACCTGGGCCACTGCCACAGGCGTAGATAAACCCACTAAGCCAAACAGCGACAAAGCCAGCAAGTAGCGCATGGTAAGCGTTGTAATTTAGTTTTTAATTTCTGGGAAAGTCCTGTGAAATTCCTCAAGCAAATCATCTAATTCGTCTAAGGCTTGGTTAATATCCAAGCGGAGCGTGCCTAAACTGGGCTGCTCTAAAAGAGCGACTAGACACTCGCGCTTTTTTTCAATTTCAGCAATTTGTTCACGCAGTAGCTGCACGTCTAGGTTAGGCATAGGTTTGGAGTGAAGTTAACTTGGACAAGCTCCCCAGATCAACACGCAACTCCTAAAAATAGAGTTCTTTGATTGTTGCCATATTACCGGGTCAGCCACTAAACAAGCAAATTCTACCAGTGAATTTAGGAGAATTTATAGTTTCCCGTCCTCGATTTCGGAAGTCTTCAGTAAATTCCCTAACGCAAAAAGGGCGGGCGTTTATTGTCATCTTCCACTGGTTTATTGCGAATAACCTCAGAAATAAACCGTTTCATGGCTTTTTCTCGGTTTTTCATAAATTCTGACCAAAAGCCCGGTTGGAACTCATCCATGGTCTTGGCTAAAGCCCACACATCAACTGCCAGAATGTTGTAAAGGGTTTCGTCTTCTTGCTTAAGAGACTTAAGCTGGGCAAGTACCGACCCAGAACCCTTACTAGTAGGTGATTTAGTAGTTGTGCGATCGTCAGCTTTTATCATAAGGAGCCTTAGCCAAGGAAGATAGCGAGATTCATCTCTTAATTCTAATTAATTCTAATGGGGATTCTACGGCAATGCATCAGCAACCATCGGTGGATTTACTGGATCAAGGTACACTCTCTCCACCCTGGGAGTACAGCCAAGCCATCTTTGGGCCACCTGGGCAAACTTCTTAGGAGAACCACTCACACAAAACCGAGTAGCCACAGGCGGCATCACACTAGCCTGACCAAGTAGATCCAGCTCCTGGGCCGCCGCAGACACCACATGAGCAGCCGGGTCTATCAACTTCACGTGACTGGGTAGCAAGGTTCTGATCACCACATCTAAATGCGGATAATGCGTACAACCATACACCAGAGTATCGATCTGCTGCTGTAGCAGAGGCTGGAGATACTGCTCAGCCACTTCCCTGGTATAGGGATCCTGAATCCGGTTCTGCTCCACTAAAGGCACAAACTCAGGGCAACCCACCTGCCACACCTGCCGGTTGGGATTAATTTCCTGGATAGCTTGGCGATAAGCATTACTCTGGGCTGTTGCGGGAGTCGCAATTACCCCAATTCTACGACCCTGCTGCACGGCCACCCGGGCCGCTGGCAAAATCAATCCCAAAATTGGCAGGGTAAATTCCGACTGAATTTGGCTGAGAGCCAGAGCATCACTAGTATTGCAAGCCAAGAGCACCATTTTCACATCTTGGTGCGTCATCCAGTTAATAATTTCCCGAACAAATTGACAAATTTCTTCTGGACTGCGGCTTCCGTAGGGTAGGCGAGCCGTATCGGCGAAATAGAGCACAGACTCATTGGGGAGTTGACGATAGAGTTCCCTTAGCACAGTGATACCACCTACGCCACTATCAAAAATACCAATGCGCTGCCTGCTATCTACTGTTTTCATAGGAATCTGATGTTGTGGATTTGACCAAAATCTAGTTTGATCCAACTACCAAGTTGAGATTTCCTTAATAGTTAATCATTGTTAATATTAGGGAAAGAATTTACCATATTTTTACTAGGTATCTATACAATGCCACCCCAGACGATTCTGCTCGTTGATGGCTACAACGTAATTGGCAATAGCACCCATTTGCAAAACATTGTAGTTAGTCAAGATTTAGAGGCAGCCAGGCGCGAGCTGATCGAATTAATGATTAACTATAGTGCTTTCGTAGGCTACTTAACTAAAGTCGTTTTTGATGCTCAGTACCAAGATACCGCAGGGTATTGCGAAGATCAGACAAAAAACCTGGCAGTCTGCTACACAGACTTTGGACAAACTGCTGATACATATATTGAAAAATTTTGCGCTGACTTTCGCCGCCATAGGCTTGCCTTGCAGCGCTTGATTGTGGCTACTTCTGATCGGGCCCAGCAGTTGACTGTGGTTGGTTACGGGGCTGAGTGGTTGTCTTCTAACCAATTGTGCAATTTGATCTTGGATGGACGTAGCCGGGCCCACCGCCATCACCAAGCTGACCACAGGTCTAGGAGTCGTCTGATAGATTCCCTTGATGCTAAAACCAGGCAAAAGTTGGCGAGACTGCGCCATGGTCTGTAGTTTGGTGATGCTTGGGCTATTGTGAATTTCTTTTAGTCTAGAAGTCGGGGTTTGGGGTCATTTTTTTAAGTCACAAATGTCTTTCAAGTTCTGGTTGTGTGTCAACAGATGCTAGGCGGTTTTTAGGTGATTTTTGAGGATTTTTCCTAGGGTGGCAATTCCGTATTCGATCGCCTGGGGTTCTAAAGAAAAACAGGCCCTGGTGGCTGGATAGCTCTGGCGGCCGGGGAAAAAGAGTGATCCACAGGAGATTAATACTTGCTGGCTAAAGGCTTGCTGGCGGATATCACGCATTGGCAGGTTCTCTGGCAGGGTAATCCACAAAAAAAGCCCGCCTTGGGGTACAGTCCAAGAAGCCTCTGGGGGAAAGTGTTCCTCTAGGGCTCGGAGCATGACATTGCGGCTGTGTAGATGCACCGATCGCAGGTTACTGACGTGGCGGCGGTAGTGCCCAGAAGCTAGGTATTCACTGACGATCGCCTGGGATACGGTAGAAGTGTGCAGGTCGCTGAAGAACTTATGCTCTAGGAGAGTCTGGTAGGGGTCACCAGTTACCACCATGTAACCCACTCGCAGCCCCGGCATCAGGGTTTTAGAAAAAGTGCCCAAATGCACCACCAGATTTTCTTGGTCTAGGGCCTTAATTGGCGGGGGCACCGCATCAAAATGCAGCCCTTCGTAAGCGTTATCCTCTAGGATCGGACACTGGTACTGTATTGCCAAATCCAGCAACCTCTGTCGGTGGGCTTGGCTGGTGGTAATCCCCGTCGGGTTGTGCAGAGTACTCATGGTGTAGATCAGCCGGGGATGATGGCTGTGCAGGTATTTTTCTAGCAGATCTAGGTTCATGCCTCCGGCGGTCATGGGAATGCCGATTACCCGTGCGCCAATTTTTTCGAGGATTGCCAAGAGTCCAACGTAGGTGGGACTTTCGACAATTACCCAATCTCCCGATCGCACAAAATAATTGACTGCCAAAGACAGCCCCTGCTTAGAGCCATTGGTGATAATCAATTGCTCTGGGGTGACATTTAGTCCCCGCTGTAGCAGCATCTGGGCAATTTGCTTGCGGAGGGTTGCCTCCCCCTCTGGCAGGTCGTAGTTAAACAGCCCATCAGAAATTTTAGTAACAGCCCGGCGGGCAATTTTTTGCAGTTCTTCTAGGCCATAAGGAGAAGGAATCCCTGAAGAAAAATCGACGATCCCTGGTTGACTATGGGCTTGGATGGCAGTGTAGTAGCTGTCAAAGAAAGTCGGGTGGTTGGCATCCGGGATGATTACCTTTTGGTCAGGGGCAAAGGTACAGGGTTTGGTGCAGGGCTGAGCATCACTGACAAAGTAGCCGGAGCCTTGCTTGGCTTCCACTAAACCTTCTGCTTCTAGAATGCCGTAAGCTTCAATGACTGTGAGTTTGTTAACTTTGGTAGTCTGGGCTAGGCAGCGGATTGAAGGGAGTTTTTCTCCAGGACTGAGGGCACCAGAGCTGATCATCCGGCTGATGCGATCGCGAATTTGCAGGTAGATTGGCTGGGATGAGGTTCGATCGAGGGGAATACGCATAGCAGCACCAAGCACATCAACTAATGCCCATCCTACGGGATATTTCCAGGTTATACCTAGTACAGTTACTGGGGATTTACCTAAAACAGTTGTAATTATCAACTACTGTTCTATTCTCTGTCCCCCAAACAAATACCTAGACTCCTAGCCGTGCGGACTAGGGTATCGCTGGGATCCACAACTTGATAGGTCGCAGAAGTGTTGAATCTTGATGGTAAAACTTTACAATTCAGGTATTGAAGCAGCGAGCCAAAAATTGACAATAAATGCAATAAAGTGCTTAATCTTGTACTGAAAATAGAACACATGAACTAAAAATGATTTTCTGGTGTTAAGCTAGCGTTCAACACTTCTGGATAGGTCGGTCAAACCGACATCGTTGTCGATACTACGCCCAACTATCTAGAAAAATTCACAAAACTTGCATTTGTGATTTATCCAGCCTAAATTATTCACAGTCCACCCCAGTTTGGCTAGATTTCATCAGCAATCCCAGCCAAAAAAATTCCCAGGTGATCCCCCTGGGTCACACCAAATTAATGCTTAATTGAAAATTTGTGTGTGAGTAGTGCATAAGTTTCGAGTATTTTTTTGATAACTTCCTAGGTCTGCACATTGCAGGCTCAGTAAGCATAGGCCAAAGCATGGCTTCCTCTATGCCATAATTAACCCTTTAGCTTGTAAAGTGACCTACTCAAGATTAAGTTTTTATATGCCGAGAAAACTACTTATGGTACTAGGGCTAATTTGCCTTGGCCAGACCACCACAGCCGAGGCAGCTATTTTACGGATCGGAGCAAGTCAATTCCAGCCAGATGCAGGTTTAATTACTTTTAGTGAATTACCAATCAATACCCAAAATCCCACATACAACCCTACACTCTACGGTGCTCAAGTCACGGCTCCTACGGTCTATTTTGGCGGCATTTTTAGTGGCCAATCCCTGGGGTCTGGTTGTCCACCCGGAGCAATCCCCTCTGGCTGTGTAATGGGTAATCCGGTTGACCCGCTGACCTTGATCGCTGGGTCGTCGAGTACCCAAATTGTCCAAGATATTTCTAATCCCACTAGCCCAGTATTGTCTGGAATGCCTCTTTTTAATGGGCCGGTGAGTATTTTATTTAGCCGGGATATAGCGGCTGTGGGTTTACAAGGTGGTTATTTTAACGCGATCGCCGGTACTGCAATTACAGCTTTTGCCAGGGATGGCTCCCGGTTGGGCTCAGTAACCAACGAGTCTCTGGGGATCGAGTTTTTGGCTTTGGCTAGTAAAACTGGGCAAGATCAGATTGCTGGGTTGCAATTTAGTTTGGTGGGCCCAGAGCCTGCGGGTTTTGCGATCGATAACCTCCGCTTTGCCCAGAGACAGCAAGTTAATTGGCAGGGCCTACCAATCCAACCCCCTGCTTCCCCAGAGTCATCAGCTTCATATCAGTCGATGGGAAAACCACCTAGTATTGAATATACAGATCGAGCAGATGAAGAATCTAACCCAGTCCCCGTGGAAAACGCCAGCTGGTGGGCGGTCGTCTTGGTAGTTTTAGCATGGCGGAAACTCAAAAATCAGCTCGGAAACTAGCAGGCTAATTTCTCTGCCCAGTGACAATGTAGCTGACGCGCTGGCCGATGTTGGTAGCGTGGTCAGCCATCCGCTCTAGACTCCGGATCACCAAGGTCATTAAAACCAGGGGTTCTACCACCCCGACAATATCACGTTGGTAGGCGATCGTCTGATAAAGGCGATCGTAGGCATCATCGACCACATCATCTAATCTCTTGATCGCCGCCCCGGAAGTTCCATCTAAATCCCCCAAGGCAACAAGGCTTTTAGCCAGCATAGCTTGGGCATGGTGCGACATGGCTTCAATTTCACCCATGCAGCTATGGACGGGATAAGCAAACAACTTCACAGCAATTTCTGATAAGTCTTCGGCATAATCGCCAATTCGTTCAATATCCCGCACTAGCTGCATAAACGCACTGATAATTCGCAGATCCTGAGCGACTAGCCCCTGCTGGATAATTAATTCAGTGCAACTAACCTCTATTTGCCTATAGTAGCAATCAATTTCATCATCAAGGCGGCTAATCCCATCAACCACAGTCAAATCTCGATTAAATAGAGCTTGATGGCTGAGGCGAAAGGTGGTTTCCACCATCGTGCCCATCCTGAGTACGTTCTGTTCTAGGCGACGTAACTTTTTGCGAAATGTTGTGTCATCAGCCTGGGCACCGTACAAAGACAAGCTCATAATGCTTTCCAGGATTAGTTAAATCTAGCTTAGGGTGGAAATGTTGTCCTAACATTTATTTTAACCATCTATCTTTAACTGGAAATTAAATCTGGGAATCTGTTGGTAGGGTAATTTGCAGCCATGCTCCGGCGGTTTCTGGGTGGTTGCGAGCAGTGATTGAGCCGCCATGGGCCAGGATAATTTCTTCAACGATCGCTAAACCTAAGCCATGGCCAAACTCATGATAGCTGTGGTCGCTATTGCCCCGGTAATACCTCTCAAAGATGTAGGGTAAATCCGCTGAGCTAAAGCCGGAGCCCGTATCGATCACATTGACCTCCACATAGGGACTATCTCCTGAGCTAGTCTGATGAATTTCGAGGTAGACTACTGCCTGGGCCGGGCTGTGCTTAATGGCGTTGTGCAAAACATTGGTAAACACTTGACCTAGTCGGGTGCGATCGGCTGACAACCAAACCTGATCCGGGGTTTTAATATCCAGGGTAATTTGTTTTTCTTCCCCCAGCAGAGCTAGACCCTGCCACACCTCTTGGATTAAACTACACAACTCCACAGACTGGGGCTGTAGAGTTTTCAAGGGGTGTTGGTGAGTGCGGCTCAACTCTAGCCAATTTTGCACCAATTCAATTAAGCGATGAGTTTGGTTTTGGAGTTGCTGGAGCCATGGGCGGTCTTCTTCGGCAATTCGTTTAGCTAGATATTCAGCCACAAGGTTAATGGCAGTCAAGGGAGTCCGCAACTCGTGAGCCAAGTCAATAAACCATTGGTGATGGTTCTGGGATAGCTCGATCAACTGCTGCTGATTCTCTAGGTAAACTCCTACTTGGCGCTCCGGCAGGGGCAGGCTAGATGCTTTTAGGAAAGTCCCCTGTTGCTGCTTAAGTTGATTGCCATCGACGCAAACCGGGTGGTACAGCCATTCTTTTACGGCTGGGGTCTGCTGATCGCGGGTCTGCCCCAAGAGTTGGTCTAGCTCGTAGGAGTGGATTACCTCTAAAAATAAACGATGTTTTTGACTAGGCCAGCCCTGTAAACTGAGGATCTGCTCTGCTTGGTGGTTGCAGTATATCAAACGATCCTCCTCATCTACCTGTAAGTAACCGATGGGAGCATTTTGCAGCAGGGCTTGACTAATCTCAAGCAAATTAGCTAGTTTTTCTTGGTGGGCTAAGCTCAGCTTGATAGCATAGCGTAGCTGTATCCATAGGGGAGTTTTTGAATCTTTCCGGCTATCTGGGTGCTTGAAGAGCCTCAGAAGACTTAGGATTTGTTGATTTTGGTCGTGTCGCAACCAAATTAAACCCACACAGGCGATCGCAAAACCCAACAAAAACTGCCGCATAAAACTAGGTGGCTAATAACTAGCCAAAGCGATAACCAAAGCCCCGCACAGTCACAATGTACTGGGGTTGGCTGGGGTCAAGTTCTAACTTTTCGCGTAACCAACGGATATGCACATCAACGGTTTTGGTATCCCCCATAAAGTCGGGGCCCCAGACCTGCTCGATAAGTTGCTCCCGTGACCAAACCCGGCGGGGATAGCTCATGAACAACTCCAAAAGCCGAAATTCCTTGGGTGATAAGCTCACCTCCTGACCCCTTACCGTCACTCGGCACTCCTTGGGAGACAGGGTAATGTCTTTAAACTGGAGAACTGGAAAGGCATTGATGCTGGTTAAACGCTGCCGCCGCAATAGGGCCCGACACCGGGCTACCAACTCCTGCATACTGAAGGGCTTGGTCAGGTAGTCATCAGCCCCCACCTCCAACCCCAAGACACGATCGCTCTCAGTCACCTTGGCACTGACAATTAAAATCGGAATTGGATTACCCTGGTAGCGCAGTAGTCGACACAGGTCTAAACCGTTAATCTGAGGCAGCATCAAATCCAAGATGACCAGATCGAACCCGCCTTCCATCCCCCTAGATTCTTCAGCTTGCAGCAGGGTAAATGCAGCACTACCGTCTTTTGTGGTAACTACTTCATAGCCGTCTTCCCGGAGAGAAATAGCGATCATCTCCCGGATTAACTCTTCATCCTCAACAATTAAGATGCGGCTTTTTAGCCCAAGTGAAGAAATTGCAGAGCCGTTGGACGTTTCAAGGGTCAGCATAGGAATAAACTTGGGTTAGTGGACTGGTTTTTTTGTGTCAACATATACAACACTACTACACTATAAGAAACTGCAATGGACAATTTTTTAGCATGTTACTACATCTTTGTACTTGGCCAGAGGTAGAAGCCTATCTCCAAAATAGTAAGGGAATTATTTTGCCGATTGGTTCGACTGAGCAGCACGGGCCTACAGGGTTGATGGGAACTGATGCCATTACGGCTGAGGCAATTGCCACTGCGGTGGGAGAAAAGAACCAAGCGATCGTTGCCCCTACAATTAGCGTTGGTATGGCTCTACACCACACAGGTTTTCCAGGTACTATCAGCCTACGTCCTAGCACCATGATTCTTGTTATTCGTGATTATATTGTATCCCTGGCGAAAGTAGGGTTTACTCGTTTTTTCTTTATTAATGGCCACGGGGGTAATGTGGCTACCCTGCGGGCAGCTTTTGCTGAAACCTACCAATACTTGGAAGATCTAGGCCTATCCCACGAAATCCGCTGCGGCATCAGTAATTGGTACATGTGCAGCAGTGTGTACAAATTAGCGAAAGAACTGTACGGGGATCAAGAAGGTTCCCACGCTACCCCAAGCGAAGTGGCCGTTACCCAATTCCTCTATCCCCACAGCGCTGAAAAAATGCCCCTGGGGGAAGCGGCACAGGGTCATGCCATCTATGGCGCTAAAGACTTTCGACGGCGGTATCCTGATGGAAGAATGGGTTCTAATCCAAACTTAGCTAGCCCAGAACACGGGCGGCAGTTCTATGACCTAGCTGTAGCGGAGTTGAGTCAAGGTTATGTGAATTTTATTGCCGATTAGTGGAAGTCATCATCGGTCTGGGGTTATTGGGTGCACTAGTTATTATTGAGTTGCTGCTCAGGGCAGTGATTGGTTTTGGCAACCCTGTGCTCTATATCAAAGATGCAGAAATTGGCTACCTCCTCAAGCCCCGGCAGCGGGTTCGACGCTGGGGCAACCGGGTGATTGTAAATGAATATTCGATGCGGAATGCACCGGTGGCCGAGCTTAAGACTGGTTTACGAATTTTGTTGCTGGGTGATTCGGTGCTCAATGGCGGTTGGTGGACTGATCAAGACCAAACAATCTCCGCTTTTTTGCATCGGGAACTGCCTGGTGCTGAGATTCTCAATGCGTCGGCTAATTCTTGGGGGCCGCGCAATCTAGCAGCTTACATTGCTAGATTCGGCACCTTTGGGGCGGATGTGGTCGTGGTGATACTGAATACGGATGATTTGTTTGCCACGGCTCCGACTTCGGTGCCGGTGGGGTGCGATCGCTACTACCCAGAACGGCGGCCGGCCCTAGCACTCATTGAGGCCCTGGGGCGATTGATTCCCTACAGCCCTCCCCGGGCGATGGCGGTAGTCAATGCGGAGGGGGGCGATCGCGTGGCCGCCAATCTACAGGCACTCCAATATATCTACACCCAGGCTCCCCGATTGATCATTGCCCTGACTCCGCTGTGGCGTGAAGTAATTAATCAGGGCTATGCCTACGAGAAAATTGCCAGGGAGCGTCTCCAGACTTGGTCGGGCCAGATTGTCTATGTGGATTTTTTACCCCTGTTTCAAAAACACCAGGCCCCCCGCCAGCTTTACCGTGACCACATTCACCTGACTCCCCAGGGGAACCGCTATGTGAGTGGAGCGATCGCCGAGGCAATTAGGCAACAACTCAACTAGTTTTAGCTGACCACGGTGTTAATCTTCATTAGCCAGGGCAAAACTAAGGTGAAGAAATAGTAAGCCACCGGGGCGGTAAACACATAGCTATCAGTGCGGTCTAAAATTCCACCGTGGCCGGGAATCAACTGCCCCGAATCCTTGACCCCAGCGTCACGCTTCATCATTGATTCTGTAAGGTCTCCCAGGAGACTGGTGCTAGCCACCAAAATCCCCAGGGTGATCCCCAGGGGCCACCAGGGTGACCAGCCCAGGTACCATGCCCCCCAGCCAGCGATCGCGACACTGCCCAAATACCCAAAAATTGCCCCTTCTACGGTCTTTTTGGGACTAATTTCTGAAAGGCGGGTTTTGCCAAAGAAACCCCCAAACACATAGCCGCCGATATCCGCCGCCCAAATACAGCCGAAGGTTAGTAAGGTAACAATCAGCCCGGCTGACAAGTGGGGCAAGCCAATGATTGACAGGTATTTCTCCCAGGGCCAATCCGCAGTAAACATTGCTGATTCTGGCATGTGTTCACGTAGCTTGATCCAGTAGGTGGGTAGGTAACCGCCATAGAACAAGCCCAGCAAAGAGGTGGAAATGTCAGCAATGGTAGCCATTTTGGGCTGGAGCAATAGATACAGACAAATGCCAATGCCGCCCAAGGGAAACAGGGCATCACTGAATTCAGGAATGATCGTGGCCGCTAGCAGTAGAATCTGAGACAACACTAGGGTGGTCTTTACCGCTGGAACGATGCCCTTAGCCTTGACTAGTTCAAAATACTCTAGCTGACCCAGAAATACAATCACCATAAACCCCAGGGTAAAATACCAACCCCCCAAGGTAATCAAACCCAAGGCTAAAATAATGGCGACGATCGCGCTGAAAATTCGCTTCCAAGGCATCCCAATGACTCAAGTTTGAAAAGCTGGATTATAACACGAAACCAATGTCCCCCAGACTAAAAGCATTGATCCCACAGGACTTTGGCACAGGAGCAGACTTACCCCTAGATTAATATAGCAATCCTATTTACTTTGGCAATGTATCGCAGCAACTAGAGCCGCTCAATTAACTAATTAACGCTCAAGGCGTGATGTAGATCCGCAGGGTTCAAGTAGGGGTGTATCACCTGGCCGTCTCTGAAATAGGCAATTCTGCGGGTACGTTTAGCCACATCCGGTTCGTGGGTGACTAGCACCACGGTAATCCCCTGGTCATTTAGCTCGGTGAAAATATCCATCACCTCTTCGGTGGTGTGGGAGTCCAGGGCCCCGGTGGGTTCATCCGCTAGCAGTAAAACTGGCTGATTGACGATCGCCCTAGCAATGGCCACCCGCTGCTGCTGTCCTCCAGAAAGCTGGTTGGGGCGGTTATTGAGTCTATGGCTCAAGCCAACCCTAGTCAAGGCTTGGATAGCCCGTTCCTGCCGCTCTTGGCTGGGCACGCCGGCATACACCATTGGGAGTATGACATTTTCAAGGGCACTCAACTGGGGCAATAGATGAAACTGCTGGAAAACAAAGCCAATTTTCAAGTTGCGGATATCCGCTAGGTCGTCATCGGTCATTCCTGAGACATCGATATTATCTAGGTAATAGCGGCCACTGGTGCAGCGATCGAGACAGCCAATAATATTCATCATCGTCGACTTCCCAGAACCCGAAGCCCCCATGATCGAACAGTATTCTCCCTCCTGGATTACCAAGCTGACTCCCTTAAGAACCTGAACAAGGGTATCACCCATGCCGTAGGTCTTGGTAATTTCCTCTAGTCGGATCACGGCCTGAGATTCTGGAGCATTGGTGACAGGGGGGCTGATCAGCATAGATTTGCAGTTTTTATGTGGGAATCTAAGGTTAGTTGACTGAATTTAAGCTTAGCAAGCTTAGAATTAGCCCCGCTCTAGGGCAAATTGCACTAACTGATCCACCAGGCCGCTAAAGGGGATGCCACTATGCTCCCAGAGCATTGGATACATGCTGGTGGAGGTAAACCCAGGCAGGGTATTGATTTCGTTGACCAAGATTTCTCCGGTGGCCTCTATGTAAAAAAAGTCGACCCTTGCCAATCCGGCACAATCAATGGCTCGAAAGGCTTGGATGGCCATTTCTTGGATTTGGGAGGCGATCGCTTCTGGTAGCCGGGCTGGGATGACTAGACCGGCCAGACCCTCAGTGTATTTGGTCTCATAGTCATAAAAGTCGCTACTGTAGGTGATCTCCCCAATTACGGAGGCACGGGGCTGGTCATTGCCTAAAATGGCGCATTCAACTTCCCTGGCTATGACTCCGGCTTCCACGATGATCCGGCGATCGTAACTGGCTGCACTGTCCAATGAGGCTTCTAGCTGGCGACGATCCCTAGCTTTGCTAATTCCCACTGAAGAACCCAAGTTAGCTGGCTTGACAAAGCAGGGGTAGCCCAACTGGCTCTCAATCTGGTCACAGAGTCGGGAAAACACACAAGGATTTGACCAAACTTGCGATCGCCCCACAGCCAGGTAATTAACCTGGGGCAAACCAGCTTGGGCAAAGGCGGTTTTCATGGCGATTTTATCCATGCCTACCGCTGCGGCTAAAACCCCAGAACCAACAAAGGGTACTTGCAGCAATTTTAGTAACCCTTGGATAGTGCCATCTTCGCCATTGGGCCCGTGCAATGCCGGAAACCACACATCCACTGGGGTAATTGCAGCTAAGGAAGCCACTAGGTCACTGGCTGGGATATTTTCAACGGCCAGGGGTTGCCCAGATAAGAGGACTTGTTCGGCCACAGCTCGATCACACCACAGCCCATTCTTTTGGATGTAGTGGGGAATAACTGTATATTTTTCTGGGTGACTGGCCAAGCCCCTAGCAATCGCCTGGGCAGAGCGGATTGATACCTCATGTTCACCAGAGCAGCCACCAAATAACAAACCAACTTTCTGCATTCTCTCTCCTCAAATCAGGGTGTTAATTCGTCGTTACTACGGGCCTAAGTTTTACCAAACTGCCTGAGGCGGCGGCGCTCTTGCAGAGAAACAACCTCGGCTTCGTTGCACTCCCTAGCAACTCGGATTAAACAGCCAGCACACAGAAGACTGGCTACCATCGAACTACCGCCATAGCTAAACAATGGCAAGGGTAAACCAGTGGTAGGTAAAGTCCCCGTGGTTACACCAATATTAATGATTGACTGGCCGACAAGAAACAGAATAGAGCCGATCGCCACCAACCGCTGTACACTATTTTTTGCCTTGAGGGCGACCATCATCCCCAAGACCCCGTAAATCGTAAAAAAGCCCAGCAGCAGCGCACTCCCTAAAAAGCCAAATTCCTCAGCATAAACCGCAAAGATAAAATCTGTAAATTGGATAGGCAAATAGAAGAGCTTTTGTTGAGACATGCCAAAGCCAGTTCCCCACCAGCCCCCAGAGCCGATCGCTAGCATACTCTGGATTAACTGGTAGCCGTCTCCCATCGGGTCTTCCCACGGGTTCATAAATGACATAATCCGTCGCTGCTGGTACTGGCGTAAGCCTACACTCGCCACCGCCAACGTCACTCCAGCTAGGGCTGTCCGCCATAGGTGGGCCCAGGGTAATCCTCCAGCTAGGGCCAATAGCCATAGGGTAATGCCACACAGGGCAGCAGTACTCAAGTTTGGCTGCAATAAGATCACCAGCAGCATAAAACCAAATACTCCCAGCCAGAGAAGGAGACGATCGAGCTTTAGTTGTGACCACTGACCAAAGATCCTGGCGCTCTGGAGGACTAAAAAGGGCTTTATTAATTCTGATGGCTGGATTGGGATGGTGATCGCGCCGATCGCAAGCCACCGGGATGCCCCATTTATGGAGGTTCCCAGGCCAGGCACCAAGGTAACGCAGATTAGAGCTAGCAAAATCAAGAGTAGCAGCGGCGACATCCGCAAAATTTGGTACAGGGGCGATCGCACCACCACATTCATCAATCCCAAGCCGACCAACACCCAAACCAATTGCCGCTTTATGTAAAACAGCCCGTCTCCCTGCTGCAAATCTGCGATCGGATAGGAAGCTGAAAACAAAACCGCTAAACCCACAAATAGCCACAGCAGGGTCAGCCATTGCAATAGGCGGGCTTCAGTGGCCCATAACCGCGAATCATTATCCCAAAACAACAACCAGTTATGCCAATGCATAGGTAAGGTCACCAACACTCCAGAGACAAAGATACTACATTCAGCCTCTTGTGACATACTTACAGTGCGGATACCACGACACTTTTTTCTGAACAAGTCTTGCTACTTTCTCGGTGG
>Ga0272446_1003951_pt1 | contig 18025 bp, 21 predicted proteins | sample YNPCB0061_FD_194587 | JGI IMG/M metagenome (GOLD analysis project Ga0272446, IMG submission 194587) | Hot spring microbial mat communities from Yellowstone National Park, WY, United States - YNP-CB-006-1 | ecosystem: Environmental > Aquatic > Thermal springs > Hot (42-90C) > Sediment | place... | reverse complement strand
GGTACTTCCGGTACATCTGGTATTAATGGTACTTCAGGTACATCAGGAACTTCCGGTACATCAGGTACTTCAGGTATAAGTATTTCAGGTAGTTCGGGCACTTCCGGCACTTCCGGCACTTCTGGTACATCAGGTACAAGTGCATTGCCTATTACTAGTTCTGCAACATTTACAGCAAGCGTATCGATGCTTATTGGACCAGGCAGTGACGCTTCTGCAATGTTATATATAAGTCAATCGGGTGGATTGAAACATGTTGAAGTTGATAATTCAAGTGGCGTTGAAGTGTTCGAAATAGATACAACCGGAACAACAAAAATATTAAGCGGTTCAATAACAGGTTCATTATTTGGCACAGCATCATATGCTTTAAATACTCCTGGCGGCGGCGGTGCATTAACATTTGTAACAGGTACACTAACATCAAATGTTACAATGACTGCAACAAATACTTGGTTTAATGGTCCAAGTGCAAGTCTTACAGAAGGAACTTGGTTAGTAACAGGACACGTAACATTAATAAGATTTGCAACAACTGCACAATTCTATTATGCCAGAATGACTGATGGAACAAATGTATATGCATCTACGCAGGGATATCAGTCATCTGTAGTTACAGCATCGGTTACGTTGCCTTTATCAGCTGTTGTTGTTTTGTCATCACCGCAAACAATTGTATTACAAGCTGGTTCGCTGATATCTACAAATAACGTTATATTGGCAAATACTACATCTTCGGCTGCCATTTTTAATAATCAACCAAGAGCGTCAATAATAAATTGTGTTAAAATTGGATAAAATATTGTTAAAATATTTAGTATATTTATATATTTTTTTATATTTATTATTATAAATTTATTAATTTAATTAAAAATTAGAGTATAAAATGTTAAAATTATATAAAAATAAAAATCAAGAATTTTCTTGTAAAATTAAGATAGAAGGAGCAGATAAATCAACTGCAAAACCTAGATTAATTTTATATCCTAATAATGATTCTAGAAATGTATTTTTCGAAGGTAAAATTGAAGACGATGTTTGTAAAATTAATGTTTTGCCTAACTTAAATATTTCACAGAACGGAAAGGCTGTATTAGAAGTAATCATAGAAAATTCTATTATATTTCAACCATGGAATACAGAATATGAAATTATATCAGAACAAGTTAAAGTTGAAGAAATAAATATTTCAAATTCATTTTCTGGTGCTAGTGTTAAGGTATTGGATGATATTAAAATAAATAATAAAAATTTAATAAAAGAAGAAGAAAAAAATGATATTGATAATAAAAAGCATGATGATGAAAATTCAATAAATGTAAAGAAAAACAATATTAATAATAAAAAAGATAATAAAGTAATAAACAATAAAAAGCAATTAAAATTAAGTAAAACTAAAATCAAAAAATCTTTTGATGAATTATTAGAAGAAGCTTCGAATATGATACGTGACGACGATAAAGAAGATAAAAAATTATTAAAAATATATAATGAATCTATTAAATCTCTATCAAAAGAAGAATTAAATAAAATGATAAAATATGTAAAAAACGAATATGTACCGAATAAAAAATCATTGATTTGGGCTAAAAAAAATCTAGGTGAAACACAATCCACTAAAGCAAAATTACTTATGTATACCAATGAAATTAAAAATAGAATATCTGGAGAATAATAATGATAAAAATTAAAAATTTAATTAGCAAAAAGTTATTAAAAGAAGGAATTATAGATGGATTGAAAGCATCATTTATAATAGATTCTGGAATAAATAAAAATACAGTGAACGGATATAAAAAATCTATGTCTTTACCTAGATATAGTGTTTGGGGATTTAAAGAAAATAATAACAAACTTCCAAAATTAATGGAAAACGGGTATAATATATCAGATTTATTAAAAAAATATAATTTAACTGAAAATGACGTATTTCAAGTTGAAGATGATATTGAAAGTACAATTAAAAAAATTGTAGAAAATAAATTTTCAGGGTCTTCGAAAAAAAATATAAAAATAATTAAATAAAAATAAAATAAATATTTTTAATGGAGAATTTTATTGGCTAAAAAAAGTAGTAATAATAATTTAAAAATTAGATTTGGAGGATTTAATTATAAAAGAAAGAAAACAAGACAAGGACGTTCAGTTAATACTAAATTGAAATCCGGACAAAAAAGATATAGAGGCCAAGGAAAATGAATTTAATTGATAAAATAATAAATAAATTATTTCCTGACGTTATAAAATATAATATACAAGAAAAATATTCAAAATTATATATTGAAATTGAAACTAAAACCAAATGGGATAAAAATACAGCAATTGAATTTCAAAATATAATTTTAGATAGAAATACTTTAGCTTATGGAGGACCTTTTGATTTTAAGTGTGTTAAAATCAATAAAAATTTATTTAAAGTAACATGGAATTGTTATAATGTAGTTGATTAAATTATTTTTTTTTAGGTTTTTTATAAAAAAAGAAATAATTAAAAAAAAGGAGAAATTAAATGAAAAAACGAGAATTAAAAATGATGATTAGAGAAGAAATAATGAATTATTTGAAATCAAAATCTACGATTAGAGAAGACGTAAATGACATACAATTATTGAAAATGATTAAGCCTTCATTTCCTAGCGTTGTATTTATAAATACAAGAAAAAAATATTGGCGTGATTTAGAATTTGATGTAATATCAACAAAAGAATTAAGCGACAATGATATTAAAAAAATTCAAGAATTAGCTGGATATCCACCAAATCCATATGGAGGACCATCAAACATACGACAATATATTACAAGGTCCGGACATTATGAATATATTTGGAATTGTTCAGCATCAAGTGATTAAAAGTTTATTATAAAAAATAAAAATATAGTAATTAAAAAAAAAAGGAGAAATATAATGAAAATTTCGGAGCTTAGAAAATTAATAAGAGAAGAAATTATTAAAATTTTTGAAGAAGATGAAATTGAATATGGTTTCGATACTGCAGAAGAAATCTCAAATTCATCTTTTTTATTTACGGTACCAAATAATACTAGTGGATTAGAAAAAATAAAGAGAGTCAAAAAAAATTTGAGTGATATATTTGATATTAAAGTCGTTGGAAGAAATACTAATAAAGAAGATAAACTAGGCACTAAATATGATAAAAATGAAAAACCGATACCAATGGATGAAGCTAAATATTTATCTGTATATGTTTATCCTAAAAAGTAATTTCTTTTACATTTCGAATAAGATATGTAAATGATTAAATTAAAAAAAATAATAGAAGGTGGAAAATTATTTTATCCTATTTCTAATAGGATAACAACGGAAGAATTAAATTTAATTTTAAAAAATTTAAACTTTACTTTAAAGAATTTATTTATTAAATTTGAATTAGCTAAATTTTTAAAAAATAAAGAAACGCACGGAGACGTGGATTTACTTGTTTTACCAAAAGATAATGATTGGAAAAATAGATTAGAAAGAAAATTAAATGATAATATTATTGATAAATCAGTTAACGGCAATGTATTTTCTTATTTATTAAGATTTGATGATATTAATAAAAATGTTCATGTTGATTTTATAGTTGCCAAAGATGAAAATAATTTTAAATCTATTACTGAATATTATATTTTAAATGATTTCTCAGCGGTGATAGGAATATTTGCAAGTCATTTAAATTTTAAATATGGCAATCAAGGATTTATTAAAAGATATAAAGATACGAAAGGACAATGGCATGATATTTTTATTACTAATAGTTTGATGGACGGTCTTAGAATATTAGGATATAAAAATCCTGAAAATGAAATTAAAAAAATAAATAATCTCGATGATATTGTAAATTTTATTGTTAGTAGTCCTTTAATTGATGTAAAATATTTTAATACTAATAATCTTAATACATTACAAAAAAAAGATATAAAAAGTAGAGATAATGTTGCATATATAGTAGATAAAATAAGAAAACTTAAACCTAAAGTTAAAATAGAAGATGAAGATTATTTTTTTAAAAAATTATTTCCTGAATTATATAATAAAATAGAAAAAGAAAAAAATGAAATTGAAAAAGAGATTTATAAGAAGAACAAATACAATGGAAAATGGCTGATTGATAAATTTGGATTAATGCCAGGACCTAAAGTAGGAAATATTTTAAAAAAACTATCAAAAAAATTTGGCAATGAATTAAATAATATTCCAGAAGAGGATGTTGTAAATTTTGTGGAATATATATTAAAAAATATTTAATAAATCAGAAATAAAAAAATTTGGAGAATAAAAATGAGACTTGTCGAACTCAAAAAATACATTAGAAAAGAAATTACAAAACTTATCCGTGAAAAACGTCTAAGGGTAGGTGATGAAAACAATTTACATGGTGATGAAAGAACACAAAGACAGTTTGTTATGGATTTAGCATCTGAAAATCCGATGGGATTAATATCAATATCAGACATAGCAAACGCATTGAATACTACTAGAGATGCAATAAAAGATACATATGCTAGACAAATAAGATATTATGAGGATAGAGATGACTTTGTTAAAGTTATTCCCGAAATTCCTTTTAGAAGCGCAGCTGTATATCAACTTGTTAGTAGAGCAAAATCTGCTCCTTTATCAAAACAGATGAAAGACGAAATTCTAAAAAAACAAGAACAACTTTATAGTGATACTAAAGGAGTATATTATAGTGTTTATACTTGGACAAAAAACGATTCTAATCCTATAACAATAGGATATTTAAACATTAGGGAAGATGATGATATAAATAAATATAAGAGAAAATTGCCTAAACAACAAAATGTATATGGAGAAACTTTATATTATGCAATTTCTGATAAAAAATTAGATAGATTGCCAAAAAGTTTAGAAGATAAAATAATGACGCCCGCTGATTTTGAAGAATTTATTAAAACTGAATTTTCTAATAATTAATAATTTTAATAGGAGCGCATATGATTAAATTATATAGAATTGTTGAAAATATTAATAAAAATAAAATTATGAATGATATATATTCATTTTTGGATACATTAGATACCGACGACGTTGGTAAAGTACAATTTGATGATTATATTGTACATTTCGAAGGATTCACCGACGAATGCTGGTATGATGCTAATAAGAGAAAAAAAAGTATTTCAGACTTAGAAAATGAAATGATAGAAGATTGGACAGAAAGATTAAATAATAAATATAAATTAGTAGATTCCGGTTGGCACGGCGATATATTTTATGCAATATTTTTAAAAAAATAATCAAATTAAAAAAAATTATTGTTGAAACAAAAAATGATTAAATTAAAAAAATTATTATTAGAACAAAAAACCAAAGAAGAAATTCTTTTGGATTTTTTGCGTGAAAAAATAAAAAATACTAAGTTTGAAGGAAAAACTTTTGTAGCCGGCGGATACGTGCGTGATATGGTAATGGGTAAAAAATCAAAAGATATTGATATTACGGTTGCTCTTCCTAACGGAGGAATTGAATTTGCAACTTGGATAACTAAACAAACCGGTACTTATAAAGAAAATAGTAATCCTGTTATATTTCCTAGTTTCGGAACAGCTAAATTTAATTTACCGGGAGTTAAACACATGGGTGTTGACATAGGAGATATAGATATAGAATGCGTCATGACTAGAAAAGAACAATATAAAGACAATAGTAGAAAGCCGGAAGTTGATTTTGGAACTCCATATGAAGATGTTGAAAGGAGAGATTTAACTATAAATTCTTTGTTATATGATATATCAAATCAAAGAATCTTAGATTTAACAGGAAAAGGATTGAGTGATATAAAAAATAAAGTAATAAGAACACCAATAGATTCTAATATCATATTTAAAGAAGACCCTCTTAGAATGTTGAGAACTATAAGGTTTTCTGTTAGATATGGATGGAAATTATCCGATGACATGATTAAATCTTTGACTAAAAATTCTGATATGTTAAAAAACATATCGATGGAAAGAATACAAGATGAATTTAATAAAATTATATTAAGTGACAGTCCATCTCAAGGAATTAAAATTTTAATAGAAACCGATTTGATGAAATATATTATACCAGAATATTATAAGTTAGTTGGTTTGAAACAAAATGATTATCATGAATGGGATGCTTTTGAGCATTCATTAAAAGTTTTAGAAAATTCTCCAAAAAGATTGGAGGTAAGATTGGCGGCATTGTTACATGATATAGGAAAAATAAATACAGTAAGTAATGATGATGGAAAAATACATTTTTATGGACATGAATTTGAATCGGCAAAAATGTCAAAAGAAATATTAACTCGAATGAAATATCCAAATTCAGTTATAAATAAAGTTATTAAGCTAGTAACTAATCACATGAGAACCAAATATATGGGCGACGATATTTCTAAAGCCACTGATAAAGCTCTTAGAAAATTTATGAATGAAATGGGTGATGATATTGAAGATTTACTAGATTTAATACATGCTGATAATATATCACATGGGTCTCCAGGATGGAAACATAATATGGAAAATCAAGTTGATAATATAAGAAAAAAACTAAAACAATTAGGAAATTTCGCTGGTAAATTAAAAATGCCTATTGATGGAAATAAAATAATAAATATGTTAAATATAAAACCAAATAAAGAAATTGGAATTATTTTATCTAAATTTAAAGAAATGTTTTTCGAAAATCCTGATAAAATAAATAATATGTCAGACGAAGAAATAGAGCAACTCATTAAAAAAATATATTCTAGTATTAAAAAATAAGGAATTGTAATTATGAGAAAAATTATATTATCGGTATTATTATTTATATTTATTCCAATTTCTTTTTCTTTTTCTCAACCAAATGTAAAGCCTAGTCCTTTGGATATTGGATTGACATATGAGCAAATAATAAATAAATATCCTACATATTGGACTGTTTATTTTTGGAATTGGCCATATAACCGTATAGCATATTATAATATTGCGATACCAGGAAGAGCAGATTATTATTTTGATAATAGACTCGTTTGTAGCTCAATAATAATAGCAACATCTGACACAGATTCAGTTAAGATTTGGAATAATTTTATATTATATTGTAATTATATAAAAAATGAATTAGGAGCTTATTGTGATACTACAATAGATAGAAGTTCTTATCCGTTTTTCATAAAAAGATGGTCGAATTCAGACGGAGAAGGAGCCGTAGTTTTTAGTTCAGACAATATATATTATAAAAATGCCAATACAACAGATGGTAAATATTATTATTATTCTTATATAACTATTAATAATTTTGGAAAAAAAGTTATTAATTATCCAAAAAATAAACCAAAAGTAAAATTGGAGTGATAAAATTAAATGATTAAATTAAAATTATTAATAGAAAAAAAGAAAAAAGAAAAGAAGTCGAATAAATTGATTTATCCTGAAATCATAATGCTTCCTGATACTGTGATGGATTTTAATAAATTTATAAAATTTCTGAAAACTGTTTATAATATAGAAATAAAAATAAATAAGTAGGATTCTCAAATGAAAAAATTAATATTTACAATTGGATGCAGTGGTTCAGGAAAAAGTACATATATAAAAAAAAATATTGATAGTAAATTGGTTGTTTCTCCAGACGAAATTAGAAAAAAAATAAGCGGAGATATTTCAGACCAATCTCAAAATTATAAAATATGGCGTGCGGTTCCCGAATTATTACGTAGAAAAATGGAAAAATATGGCATTGCAGTATTAGACGCAACTAATGTTGATACAAAAGATAGACAGAAAATACTAAATCATTTCCAAGATAATGATATTAAAAAAATTGCAATAGTTTTTAATATAGACCCGGATGAAGCAAAAAAAAGAGTACGGAAAGATATTGAATCTGGTATAGATAGGTCAAATGTTCCGGATTATGCAATTGATAGGCAATGCAAAAAATTTAGAGATGGATATAACGATATAGAAAAGCAGTTTGATAAAGTTATATATGCATAAAATTATTATTAATTTTTAATAAATTTAACAATTTTTTTGCTTTATTATTTAATTTTTTATATTTATCCATTATAAATTATATATAAATTAGGTATTTTTTATGTTTTATGAATTTTTTAATAATTTTAAAAAATATTTTTATTTGAAATAAAAAAATAGGTTATGTCTGATAAACGCATCACTTTAGAAAAAGATAAAAACGAAAATGAATTTTTTTTCATAGAATTTGACTACGATGCTAAATTAGTAGAATTTGTGAAAAAAATTCCTACGAGAAAATTTGATTCTTTTTCAAAAAGATGGAAAATACATGCCGACCATATTACTGCCAAGTATGTTGATTCTTTTGCTAGAAAATTGAATTTTAATGTCGACCAATCTGCAAAAGATTACATAGATAAAATGATATATTCTAAATTTACAGTTGAAATACCCAAATTAAAAAGAGAATTGAGAGAATTTCAAAAAGAAGGCGTAATGTATGCTATAAAATACCAGAGATGTTTTATTGCCGATGACATGGGGGTAGGAAAGTCCGGAGAAAGTATTGCTGCAGTAGAAACCACGAAATCTTATCCTTGTTTAATTATTTGTCCTTCATCATTAAAATTGAATTGGAAAAAAGAAATATCTCTATGGTTAGATAACAGAAGCGTAAAAGTAATTGAAGGACTTATTAAAGTAGATTATGAAATAGTAGATAATAAAAAAATAGTAGTCGGATATAAAATGCCCGATTATGACGCTGATTTTGTTATTATAAATTATGATATATTATATAGAGATAAAAGAATATCAAAATTGGAAAATCCAAATAATATAATAATTCCGGACCACAAAGATTTACTTAAACAAATACCATTTAAATCTATAATTATAGACGAATCCCACTTATGTTCGAATCATAAATCTCTTAGAACGAAGGCTGTTAAAGAAATAGCTAAAAAAATAAAATATAGATTTGCATTATCCGGCACGCCAATTTTAAATAAACCAAGAGAATTGATTGCTCAGTTGGACATTTTGGATAGATTGGATAGTTTGGGCGGTTTTTGGGAATTCGCTACCAGATATTGCAACGCAAAAGAAGGAAATTTTGGGTGGGATTTAAATGGTTCATCAAATCTCGATGAATTACATGAAAGACTAAAAACGACTTGTTTTATTAGAAGGAAAAAAGAAGACGTTTTATCCGAATTACCAGAAAAGCAAAGAATTATGCTTCCTGTCGAAATATCAAATCGTGATGAATATGAAAAAGTATCTAAAAATTTTGTTAAATGGATGAAAAATAATTTAATGTCAAACGAAGAATATTATGAAGAATTAAAAAAAATTGATTATTTAACAGAATCCCAAAGAAAACAAATTTTAGAAAATAAAGTTAAGTACAAATTAAATAAAATATTACTAGCTGAAACGGCGGTTAAAATTGAAAAATTGAAACAAATTGCAGCAAAAGGTAAATTAAATAAAATATTTGATTTTATAGATAATTTTTTATCTTATGATGAAAAACTTATAATTTTTGCAAAACACAAAGAAATTTATAATAAAATAATTGAACGATATAAAGATATATCCGTTCATGTTGTTGGTGGTATGTCAACTCAACAAAAAAATAATTCGGTAGAAAAATTTAAAACTGATGAAAATACAAAATTATTTATTGGAGCAATAAATGCTGCCGGAGTAGGACTTAATTTAACAGAATCAAATACTGTTATATTTGTTGAGTTCGATTGGACTCCAGCGATACACGAGCAAGCGGAAGACCGTGCGCATAGAATTGGTCAAAAAGATTTTGTTAAATGTTACTATTTTTATGGTGAAAACACGATTGATGAATATATATTAGAAATAATTGAAGAAAAAAGAAAAATAACCTTAAATGTATCCGACGGAAAAAATTTAGAATTAGAAAACGACATTTCAAAAATAATATCTAAATTTATTTAAAATCCCTTCTTTTTTATAGCCATTTCAAAAATACAAACCTGTGTTTTTTATATAATTTCTATATTTATAATTATGAAATAATAAAAAAAGTTAAATTAATTTAACTAACAGGAGATTTTATGGCTCAGCCAGTATTATGGATTGATAATCCAGGACCGGTTTCTGGTTCAACTCCATTTGGATATTTTGATAATTCAGTAAATTTTAAAATAGATGCTCCTAAAGCGGCCAAATGGGCGGCATATGCATTGGGATATGGTAGTATAGATATAGAAATGGACTCAGGCTCTTTTTATAGTAGATATGAAGAGGCTGTTTTAGAATATTCTGCACAGGTACAGCAATTTATGGCACGTGAAAATATGTTATCATTAATGGGCACTTCGAATGATATTTCAAGTAGTAAATATTTTGATTATTCTAAAAAACCAATACCAACTTCATTGCATAGAGTAATAACAATATCAGATTCATATGGAATGGAAGCAAACGTTGGAGGAAATGTAACTTGGCATAAAGCGAGTATAGAATTGACTGCATCGATTCAAGATTATGATTTAGATGAATTAATAGCATTGCCATCAGCAAGCGGAAATGCAATTGAAATAAGAAGAATTTATCACTATGAACCAGTCGCATATGGATATGGATTGTCCGGTGTTTATAATGCACCAGGAGTTTTGGGTTCCGCTGGACAAGCCGGAACTTATGGTTTACTTGGAGAATTTGGATGGGAAGGTTTGGCTGCAGGAGGAATAGCTACGGGTCTTTCATATACATTAATGCCAGTGTATGAAGATTTACTAAGAATGCAGGCTATAGAATTTAATTTTCAGATGAGAAGGAGTGGATATTCTTTTGAAATAAGAAATAATAAATTAAGAATTTTTCCTGTACCGCAAGCCAATCAAATTCTATGGATAGAATATGTAATAAAAGATGATAAAATAACTGGAAGTCCAAATGATTTATCCGGCAGTTATTATAGTATGGGAAATAATTCGTCTGTAACTACAAATATTGGTGATGCTCCTCTTGGAATAATAGATTATGATAAATTAAATGCATCGGCTAAGAGATGGATATTAAAATATTTTTTGGCTAGTTGTAAAGAAACTCTAGGAGAAATTCGTTCTAAATATCAAACTATACCAATACCAGGTTCAGAAGTATCATTAAACGGAGACCAATTGAAACAAGAAGGAAGAGAAGAAAAGCAACAACTAATAGAATTACTGAGACAGGATTTAGAAAGAGCATCAACGCAGATTCAAATGCAAATACAATCAGATAATGCACAGAACTTACAAGAAGTATTAAATAAAATACCAACAGGAATCTTTGTTGCATAAAATATATAATTGTAAAAGGAAAATAAATAATGAGTAAATATGTAACACCTAGAGATGTAGCATTTTTCAAAAGTATTAATAAAGAATTAATAGATGATATTATTGAAACTGATATTATATTTTTTTCATTGATTCCAGAAAAACAAAATACTAATATATATGGAGAATCTGTTGATAAAATATATGAGCCAGGAATTAAAGTAAATGCTTTAATTCAGCATGACGACGAAACTACAGACGACGATGGAATGATTAGTAATGTATATCAAAATATAATAGCTTATATACATAGAGATACCTTAAAAGAAAAAAATTTTTATCCAACCGCTGGAGATATAATTAAATATTATAATACATATTATGAAGTTTCTCAGGTAGTTGATAATCAGTTGTTGGCAGGTAGAGTTGGATTGCCTTGGTCTATAATATGTACGGCACATATGGTTAATAAAAGCAGTATATCAGTTAGAAGTGAAATATAAAAAAAAGGATTACTAAATGGGAACAGAATTCAAAGAAAGAGCTCCTTTAGTTGAAAACGTTGTATCACAGGACGTTTCTGCTAGAATTAATCCAGAAAATTTAAGACAAGACGATTCTACAGAAACAAAGGCTGAGAAGAATTATTCTGTTGGTTTATTTGATATAGATGAAGCATTGGGATATTTTTTTAATAATGTTTTAAAACCGACTGTGATACAAGAAGGACAAGTAATTCCTGTTCCGGTTATATACGGTTCTCCCGAAAGATGGTCTACTATGAAACAACAAGGATATTTTAGAGATGGAAAATCAAAACTCGTTTTGCCTTTGATAATGTATAGAAGAGTTAGTGTAGGAAGAAACGAATCTTTATATTTTCCTAGATTGAAACAACTATATTATATTTCATCCAGAAAATGGGATTCTAAAAATAAATACAGCGATTATCAATTATTACCAAAATTAAAAAACAATTTAGATTCTAGAACAGAAACAGGAACTGATAGATATTCATTAACATATTTACCGAATCATATAATAATAAATTATGAAGGAATTATTTGGACTGCTTTTAATGAACAATTAAATAAACTTATTGAAAAAATAGCATTTCATGATGGTACATATTGGGGAGACCCAAATAAATTTAAATTTAAAACTGAAGTTGATGGTTTTGATACCGCAGTTGAATTAAATACTGGCAATGAAAGGCTTGTAAAATGTAATTTTTCAATAACTTTGTATGGATATATATTGCCAGAAGAAGTTCAAGGAAAATTAACTACAAATATCGGTTTATCACCTAAAAAAATAATATTCATCGAAAATGAAATAAAATAAAGAGGGAAAAAATATGAAAATAGCAATATGCGCAGGAATAAATGATTATCCAGGAACATCAAACGATTTATCTGGTTGCGTCAACGATGCAAATGACTGGAAAAATCTATTAACTGATTTTGGATTTGAAGTTACTGTATTATTAAACTCACAAGTAACTAAAAATAATTTTAAATCTGCTATACAAAACGCAATATCAAAATTAAATAAAGGAGATGTTTTAGTAGTAACTTACAGTGGTCATGGAACTCAGGTAACCGATTATGATTCTGATGAAGCAGATGGTTATGATGAAGCTTTGTATTTATACGACGGAGCATTAATTGACGATGAACTTAGAATTATATTAAATCAAATAAAAGATGGCGTTCATGTATTTTTTGTTTTAGATTCTTGTTTCAGCGGCACGATAACTAGAAAAATAATGTCAGCAGATTCTCCTTTAGGAAAACCGAGATTTATTCCTAATCCTTTGGTTCCGGCAAATTTAAAATTAGCAAATAAATTTTTAAGCCAAGAGGATATGAAAGAAATCGTATTAACAGGATGCTCTGATTCTGAATATTCATATGATGCTTATATAAATGGAAAATGGAACGGAGCGATGACTAGTTTTGCCATAAAATCAATTTCACAATCACAAACGTATGAAGAATTTTATTCTAAGTTAAGAAAATATTTACCATCATCCACTTATCCACAAACTCCTCAATTGGAATGTAAAGAAAAATATAAAACTATTAAAATGTTCGAACCTTTTAATACCGATGGTGGTGATGATAGTGGTAATCAAAATGATATTAGTAATAATAACGGATGTTTATTGGCATTTTTACCTAAAATTTTTTCCAGTAAAAAAAAAGTGGAAAAATTAACTAAAGAACAATTGATTGTTATTTGCAATGAATTGGGAATAAACTACAATGGCGAAAAGAAAGAATTTATTGTAAATAGGATTTGTGAAATTATATATAAATAAAAAAAAGGAGATTTTTATATGAGTAAATTATTAACAGAACAAGATTTTAAACAAGCATCGTTACTTTTAGATATAGAGGTGCCTGTTATAAAGGCGGTTGCTGAAGTCGAAAGTCGTGGAGATGGTTTTTTACCTGACGGCAGGCCAAAGATTTTATTTGAAGCGCATATATTTGGCTCTCTAACAAAGTATAAATATGTTGATACTCATCCTAACATATGCAGCAAAACTTGGAATAAATCCTTATATAAAGGAGGAGCAAAAGAATATGAAAGATTAGAAGAGGCTATGAAATTAGATAAAGAAGCCGCTTTGAAATCCGCAAGTTGGGGTAAATTCCAAATAATGGGATTTAATCATAAATTATGCGGTTGGGATACTGTCGAGTCCTTTGTTGATGATATGTATAAAAGTGAATTTGAACATTTAAAAGCATTTATTGGTTTTATAAAAGCAAATAATTTAATTAAATATTTAAAAAATAAAGATTGGGCTTCTTTTGCTCGTGGCTATAATGGACCGAAATATAAAGAAAATCAATACGATATAAAATTAGAAAACGCATATAAAAAATATCTTTTATTAGAACAAAAAAATACTAATAATGATACTACTAATGCAGATTCCGAGACGAAAAATAACAATAATTCTTCGTCCGAAAATGGAATTACTATAAATTATTAAAATAATTTGAAATAAATATATTTTTTTTAAATTTTTATTAAAAAAATTGTATTTTACGATTTTTAAAAAATACTTATAATTAAATAAATTATTTTAAAAACAATATAAAACGGAGGTTTTATGTCAGAAATTAAAAAAATAGAGACTGTAGAATTAGAAAAACTTAAAAGCATGCAGGATAGGTTTAATAATATTATCTTACAATTGGGACAAATCAGTGTTGAATTAATTAAACTTTCTTCCGAAAAGGAAAGATTAGAATCATTAAAAAGTAAATTAGAAGAAGATTATAGAAATTTGAGAGATGAAGAAAGAAAATTTTCGAATGATATGACCAATAAATATGGACCAGGCATATTAAATCCTGAAACTGGTGAATTTACTTCTACTATTGATAATAGATAATAAATAATTATAAAATCTGATTTTTATAAAAATTAGAAAAATAAAATTAGGAGAAATATAATGAGTGAAAAAATAGTAAGTCCTGGCGTATTCACTAGGGAAAATGATTTGTCGTTTTTACCACAGGGAATTGCACAAATCGGCGCCGGAATAATTGGACCAACAGCAAAAGGACCAGCTTTTGTTCCAACAATAGTAACAAGCTGGCAAGATTATTTAGATAAATTTGGAAATCCGGATTTGAAAAGTTACGTTCCTTATACAGTAAAGCATTATTTAAAAAATTCTGGAAGAGCAACTGTGGTTAGAGTAGCAGGATTTGAAGGATATAAAGCACAAGCAATTGAGTTGTTTTTTACTCCAACAACCGGCTCTTATTCGGGAAGTAAAATTTTAGGAGCAACTATTTTACATGGATTTAATACCGCATCAAATTTATCGCAATGGGCATTAAATACTAGTAGTGTAATTCCTGGAGATGTCTTATCATTTGCTCTAAGTAGTGGTTCTATTAAATATACCTGTTCATTAAATCCAAATAGTGATAGTTATGTAACTTATGTATTAGGAACATATCCTGAGAATGGAACACAAAGACATTTATATGTATATACTGCTGATAATTCTAAAATATTTTCAAAGATTGCAGAGGAATATAGTTTACACCCAACTTGGACAGGAAGTGTTAGTAAATCAGTTTTAACTTTAGCTGTTGATTTATCTGGAAATGAAAATTCTCCGGCATATACAGAACCCGAAACTCCTTTTATAAAATCTCAATTAGGTACTGATTTATTTAAATTCGTACATTTTAACGCTGGTGAATCGGACGTTTATGTTTCAATCGATAACATTAAATTTTCAGGAGAAATCGGAGGAACAGAATATGGTTCATTTACAGTATTAGTTAGAAAGTTAGGCGATACAGATTTAAAACCAAATGTAATAGAAACATTTGCTAATTGTGATTTGAATCCAGATTCTCCTAATTTTATTGCTAGACGAATCGGTGATATGAAAAGATGGATTGCAAATGATGAAAATGGTTTTCCTAAAGTATATACGTCAGGAAATTTTCCAAATAGAAGTAAATATATTAGAGTTGAGATGGGAGATTCTTATGGAGCAACTGAAGTTCCTTTTGGATTCGGAGATTATTACTCACCAATTATAGGCGAAACAGGATATAAATTAACTCACAGATTAGTACAAAAAGATAATCAATTCGATACAGGTTCAAATGCAGTTGAAGCATTTAAATTTAAATATTATTTAGGATTTGACCAAACGGATAAGGATAATTTATTTGTATTGAAACCTGTTCCTAAAACAGCCACATTACTAGTAGGTTCAGGATTTAAATTAAGTGACGCTGAAATGCAATCCGGAAGCGGAGCAACTACGGCAACAACACATTGGACAACAAGCGCTCCTGCTAAAAGTAGAAAATTTTCTGTTGCATTTCAAGGTGGTTTCGATGGATTTAATCCTGTAATTCCTAAAAATGTCGGCGCAGATATAACCGCAGCTAATGTTATGGGATTTAATTGTTCAACGGCAGTTTCAACGGGAACTTTGGCATATAGAAAAGCTATAGATACGCTTGCAAATCCAGATGAATATGATATAAACCTATTAGTTTTACCTGGAATATTGAATTCTTTACATGGCAATGTAATTGAATATGCAATTGATATGGTTGAATCCAGAGGCGATTCATTTTTATTATTAGATTGTGTTGGAATTGAAGGTACTATTTCTGAAGCAATAGACAGTATTAGTCAATTAGATACAAATTACGCAGCAACTTATTATCCTTGGATAAAAATGTATGATAGCGACAGCAAAAAAGAACTATGGGCACCGCCTACTGTTTTTATGCCTTCTATATTAGCATTCAATGATAGAGTAGGAGCTCCTTGGTTTGCGCCTGCTGGTTTGAATAGAGGCGGAATTACAGAAGCAATTGATATTTATACAAGACTTACGAACGAAGAGAAAAATCTATTGTATGAAGGTAGAATAAATCCAATAGTAAGTTTTATAAATCAAGGAATAGTTGTTTGGGGACAGAAAACGTTGCAAGTTAAAGCATCTGCCTTAGATAGAATAAATGTTCGTAGATTATTGATTGAAACTAAAAAATATATTGCATCGGCAACTAAATATTTGGTATTTGAACAAAATACTGTTCAAACAAGAACTAGATTTATCAATATAGTTAGACCATATTTAGAATCTATAAAACAGAAACAAGGATTATATTTGTTTTCAGTTGTTATGGATGAAACTAATAATACTAATGATGTAATAGATAGAAATATGATGGTCGGCTCGATTTATTTACAACCATCAAAGACTGCAGAAATGATAGTACTTGATTTCAATATAACTAATACTGGAGCAACATTCGGAGCATAATTATATTAAGATACGTCAATGTTAAATTAAAATCTCCTGTGTTTATTATTAAAATAGACCGGGAGATTTTTTTTATATTCTATACTAAAAGATATTGAATTTAGATTCAATTTAAAATATCGATTAATTTTATTTTATTTTTATATTTATATTATATAATAAATCAGGAGAAATAAAGTGGAAAAAAGATTGAAAATGAATAAATTTAGAAAAATGATAAAAAAAATGATAAATGAGGAATTGGATAATGAAATAAAAAGAATTAAAAATAGACGTTGGGTTGCAGTGATAGAAATGTATATATTTGCTAAAAGTAAAGAGGAAGCTAAAATAGAAGTTTCAGAAATTATTAGAAGAATAGATGATGTATATGATAACAATATGAGATTAATAAAGTTAATTCCACATAATTTTGGCAAATTGGGACAATCGAGTGAATCGAGCAATAGATGGCTTGCAATTTTTGATATGTATATATATGGAACAAATGAAAATGAAGCGAAAAAAGAAATTGATACTATTATATCATTTATAGATAGAGAATATGATAATAATCCGAGTTTAGTAAAATTAGTTCCAAACGAATTTGGTAAAATTAATTTTAAATAAAACATAAATAATTAATTGGATGTATAAAAAATTGATAAATAAAAATAAAAAATTACCGATTCATTATTTTGAAAAAAAATTAATTAATTTAATAGAATCTTATTATGCAATAATGTCATTAAGTGAAAATGAAATTAAAGAATATACAAAAACTGCAATTAGAGACATTTTTATACAAATGCCAACACGCTCTGTATCTTTAGATAATTGGAATGGATTTAAAAATTACTTAATAAATTTTTTTGGTAAAAATAATTATGAAAGTGCAATGCATGAATTACAAAGAGACGGTTGGTTAAAAAAAGAAAAAGATAAA
>Ga0272446_1003949_pt1 | contig 18034 bp, 11 predicted proteins | sample YNPCB0061_FD_194587 | JGI IMG/M metagenome (GOLD analysis project Ga0272446, IMG submission 194587) | Hot spring microbial mat communities from Yellowstone National Park, WY, United States - YNP-CB-006-1 | ecosystem: Environmental > Aquatic > Thermal springs > Hot (42-90C) > Sediment | place... | reverse complement strand
CTTTAGAACTTTTCAAATATGCTCTAAGATAGACACCCAGCCCAAGTTTAGACATGAGCTTGCTCACAAGCAAAGTTACAAGGCTTTGAGGGGCCTTTAGCCTCGCGTTTGGTTCTATCTATCAAAAGAAAACGCCACTCCAGGTCGGTTCTGCCGTTCATTGAGGGCTACCCCTCTCACTTTGGCAAGCCCAGCCCCGCCAGAGTCTCTTTGTTTTCCTAGAAGTTCTCTGGCCAAAGAGATGATGACAAAAACGTGAGGGCTCAACCCCTAAATATTTGTTGCTCTGGTCTGTTCCATTCTCTGGCCTGGCTATCAAGGTAAAGAACCTAAAGCTACCCTAGAGAAATTCATTCTCATTTAATAGATTCAAAAGTAAAATTAATCGTTCCGACCGGGAAACCTGGGGTATACCGGAGAATATCGAGATTCTCCATAGTCAACCCAATTGATAGCTGTCAAGGGGTTCATCGTGACATTTCAACAGGATCAGATTCAAGCTCTCATCAATGAGATTGATGGCGTTTTGCAAAAGACCACGCCGCGTCTACCGTGGGTGATGTCCGGTGATGCTACCCAGCAACGGCAAACCCTCGAGCGGATTCGCAACTTTTTGGTCGATTTACAGCAGGGCTTCAGTGCTGCCCCCGTCGATATGCGCTCTAGCCTGATGGCCTACGATATTTCCTACCAGCCATCTCAGGCAGAGTTGGGAATGGGCCAAGGTTTTGTTGATGCCCCTATTGATCCATCGGCGCAGCAGCTCCTCCAGCTTTTGGCTCAGGAAATCGCAACGTTACGCGCCGATTTACTGCAGCCGCTTCAAGCAGAAATGGAAACTCTGCGACAACAACGACAGTTGTTGCTCCAAGAAATACAACAGCTAAAAGGACAGCAGCCCGCCTACCTACAACCCCAGGGAGAGCAGACCCGTCAACTCGCTGTGGAAATTGTGCAAGTGTTGATGACTCGACTACAAGAGACCTTGCCCTATCAGATTGCTCAAGGCTTACAGGCACTTCCAGAGACTAATCGGGTTGATCTGTCCCCTGACTATCAGGCATCCCAGCAGATCCGGGCGATTCAAGCCCAATCTGATGAGTTGTTAGTCAATCTAGACACAACCGTTCGCATTGTGTTTGAGTCGTTGCAGCGAGATATTCAAGCCTATCAGGCATCTTTGTCTCAGGGTATTGAACAAATGCATACCCTGGGGCAACAGGGGGAGATGATGTTTTCCGCTTTGGTCAGTCATCTGGCGCAGCAAATTGGGCGAGAAGCTTCCTCCTATTTGCAATCGGCTAACCAGCGAACAGATGCGAAACCTGCGAGCACCTTGCCTGCTTCTCTAACGGTTGCCCCGGTAACGCCCCCTGAACCAACCTCTCCCGCTGCAACCCCTCCGACTATGGGGCTGCCCTATCCAGGAGTTGAGCTACCCCCTCCCCCTTCACCAGCTTCGACTATAGATGGAGCCATTGATCAGTGGCTGACCAATCTGAGGGAAGAGCCGGAGAGGATTGTCGGTGACGGTACTTTACCTTTGGTTAATCTGGACGATGTGAATTTGGCAGCCGTCGAAGCAGCGGAGATTGATCGTTTCTTGGATCAATCCAGTCAACTGACTCCAGAACAGATCAACGATTCGCCGGTAGAAGATACTGAGGATATTGATGCAGCGCTGCAGTTGTTGGAAGAGCTAAATCATGGTGTGGCTCAGCCCAGTGACTTGGCCGATGTCGAAGCCGTTATTGATCAGGTGTTGGGCATCGAAGGTAGTTCAACCAGTCCAATGACTGCTCCTCAACTTTATGCAGAGGTAGACGATCTTTATCAAAGTATGTTCGGTGGTGATAGCTCTGGGGCTGAAGAGCAGAGTTCTGCCGCTGATGCTCCGATGGATTTTGCCGCTGATGCGTTGACGGTTTCGCCTCCCTCCTTATCAGTGCCCGCTGTTGAAGATGCGGTTAGTCATACTCTGCCAGATGTTGACCCAACGGCAGGGTGGGACTTAGGGCCGGTGGTAATGGATAGTGTTACGCCGATAACTAAGCCTCCGCTAGTTTCTTTGCCTGAGCCTGAGGTGGCGGAAACTACGAATGAAATCACTAACGCTTTGAGTAATGACTTAACAGACTTTGACCCGACGGCAGGTTGGGATTTGGGGTCAGTGGCAACAAATATGGAAATTCCAGTAGTTGGAGAGACAACGCTGGCAATGCCTTCTACCCCAGAGGGAGAGGCGGATGCTTCCTGGGGGATTCTGCCGCTGCCGGAACCACCGTCTGCGGCACCGGTCACTCCGTTGCCAAAGTTGGGTGAGGGTGCGATCGATGAAATCAACGCCTTAACCGATTTATTGGAAGATTTCACGGTTCCGGATGATTTCGCAACAACTCGTATTCCTCAACCTGCCAGTGGTTTCGGGTTAGATGCCTCAACAACGGCGGATAGCCTCTCTGTTTCAAACAGAGCCATTTCTGGTATTGGAGATGATCCCTATGTTCCTGCCTCGCCGGAGGAAGTTTTACTGCCAGAACCTTTACCGCCAGACAATAGCAGTGGCTTCTGGTTGGATGAGGCCACGCTCAGTGATCTGAGTGAGGATCTTTCTAATCTGGAAGCTGGCTTTTCAGATAGGGGAGTGCCACCATTAACCTTTGAGGAAACTACAGGTTTTGGTGATTTTGGCTCTGCCCTAGAGTCTGTATCGGCACCCGATTCACCAAAGGCACCCGATGCCACCCCAATAGATATTCCAGATGTGGATACTCTTGCTGCCTTTGGGCAAGAGTTTTTAGAAGCAACAGAACCGCCCTTAGAATGGGTGATCCCACTGGCAACAGGGTCTTCGGAAGAGACTCCGATTGCCGCTGTTGAGCCACTGCCAGAGTCATCTTTGATCGACGACTTGTTTGGAGATTTTGGCATATCGGATGCGGCACCAGAGCCTCAGCCAGTACCTTCGGTGCCCCCAGTGCCCGACGACTTTTTGGAAGGCTTTGGCTCACCGGATACGACGCCGGAATCATCCGATCCAGTACCGGTGCTAGGTGAGTTTTTGGAAGATTTTGGGACGCCTTCAACTCCAACGGCCCTCCCTCCAATCGCTCCCAGCTTGGATGATTTCTTCCAGAATGTTGACTCAGGCCCAGAATTGGCTGCGTCTACCGGAGCGGGGTCTGACTTTACCCTGGAGGGAATGGACGATTTGTTTGCAGATGTTCCTACTGTGGCGGCGACCCCTGTGCCACCCCCTGCTACAGCCACTCCGTCGGCCCCTTCAACCTTTGGCCCAGGGGGGATTGATGACTTTTTCGAAGCAGCGCCGCCGATCATGGCGACCCCGATTACTCCTCCAGGTTTGGTGGAATCTACTGCTGCTGCAACTGAGGGGGAACAGGTGGCTTTCACCTTAGAAGGAATGGATGACTTGTTTGGTGATGCACCAGCTAGTCCTGGGTCAACCAGTTCTTTGGAAGCAGTCATGCTGACTGAAGATGCAGCTTTTCTCCCGGCAGAACCTACTATGTTGACAACCCCTGAGTCGTTGGATACTCAACTCTTACCTGCAACTTCGGATACAGAAAAGGTTGCCTTTACGCTGGAGGAAATTGAGGGAATTTTTACGGAGGTAGAAGTGCCGATTACTGCGATCGCCCAGCCCCCATCGCGCTCTGCGACCCCGGCCTTTAGCCTGGAAAACTACGGTGGGGTCTTTGTGGAGGTTTCAACCAGTGGAGCCAGCGAGGAGCAACTGGCGGCGGCTTCTGGCCCTTCCCAAATTGATGACCTGTTTAGCGATCTGCCGCCGAGGGAGAATAGAGCGGAAAAAAAAACGGAATAGCACTAAGTTTGGTGTCGCAGAATCGTTACTCAGAGCCAATTCCTCCCTTAACAATTGCGTTGGAGTCAAAGCCGATAGACTTCCTTCCCTTGAGTATCCGCCCTAACTCCGCCTTAGTGCCTTTGGGAGATGCGACCACTGAATGGTATTTGGGAATTCATCTGGGGGCAACTGCTCTGATTGCGGTCTTGTTGAATTCAAAAACGCGCCAACAGATTTCTCTGGGTGTTTGGCCCTGGGGTTCATCATCCCGGGCAGCATCTGTAGCATTTGCCGATGCTGCATTCACCTGTTCCCCAGACGCCAATTCCTCTGAGTTATTGCCTGCGGATGACACCCATTCCTACAACCAACTCCTGACTTATAGCCAGCAGTATTTCAGTATGGGTGTGCCTTACTATTGTGCGCAGGCTCAGGCCTGGCTACCCGCAATTCAATGGTCTCGGCTTCAATCCTTCTCCTTACACCAGATTCAACAAAAAGTTACGGGTATTTTGATGGGGCTGAGATCGAGTGGACTGCCTTCCCTGGCAGGTGTGGTGGTTAATCGTTGTGTGGGGAGCAGCGAATCCTATGACTTTAATTTACGGGAGGCGGTCTTAGCGGCAGGGTTAGTGAAACATCCAGAGCAGATCTACTTTGTTGAAGGGGCGATCGCGGCTTTGCTCGAAACAGCAACCCCAACGGATGCCCATTCCGACAGCCTCATTCAGCGGGGAACGATTACGAACCTGCGGGAGGGCAAAACCCTGCTCCTGTTGGTTGGAGCCGTCGAAACAGAGTGGCTATTGGTCAATTTGCCGGTAGATTGCTCAACCTTGCAACGCTCAGACTGTCATATGCGTGGGTTTGCCTACGGTACAAACGACCTAGATCAGGATATAGTAGCGCAACTGCTTTATCCGCGTCTGCGGCAAACAAAGCAAATTGCTAGGTTAAATTGCCCTCTCCCAGGGCAGCCTGACTCCGTGGGACGAGTTGCTTTTGAGCAACAGTTGCATGATCTGCCAGAGGGTATCACCCTTTGGCGGCTGGCAGGTCAGGTACGCGAAACATTGTGTCGAGAAGCAATGGCCCAGGCTCAATTTGAGCAATGGCAATGGCAACTCTCGGAAGCGGAGTTTAGCCAGCAAATTCTCTCACCGTTTATCCAAGGATTAAATCGTGAATGTAATACGCTCTTAAGCCAGACGGGTACAGACGCAGCCGCCATTCGCCAGGTGATTTGTGTTGGCGCGATCGCCCAAACTGCCACGATCAGGTGTTGGCTCAAACAAAAGCTGCCTAACACCAAGATAGTCGCATGCGCCGAGCTTTTGACAGAAGGTTTACTTGCGAGTGGCTTGGCCAAAATTCCCCTGTATCCCCAACTGATTGATACCACCCGCCATCAGTACAGTACGTTGTTTCTCTTGCAGGAATTACTCAACGCTTTGCCGAGTACCCCTCTGCGTCTGGGTCAAATTTTGCAACGATTAGAGCGCCGTGGTATTCACACGAATGCCTGCCAAAAAACGATCCTCAACCTCCTAGATGGAGAACTGCCAGCCATGCTAGGCTCTTCTGATAACGCTTGGCTAAGCCCTAGTAGCCGAAACCCAGCGATCGCCCAAACCCTGGCATCAACGCCTCTCTTCAAGAAGCAGGATCATCATTATGTTGTCAACGGGCTTGCCAAGGTAGCTATAAAGCAACATCTGGAAACCCTCCTTACAACCACTATCCAAACCCTGCAAGAACCCCTACCCTTTGGCTTAACTAATGCCCAGTCATCCCTTTTGCCTCCACCCCTAATTGAGCCCAGTCGCAGTCCAAGTTTCCAGCCAATTTATCAGTTAAACCAACCCTAGCTTGAGACCACCAGCTTTGCGATAGACAAACTTTTAGTTCTTGGCGTGAACTCTCTTCAATTAAACCTGCAGTTGGGTTGGCCCCAAGTATTTGGCTAGATAAGGGGAAAACACTTCGTAGATCAGGGTAAATGGTTGTTGGTGATGCCAAAACAGGTAATGCCTGCCCCAAAAAGGGCCAGCATGGCCAAACGCCTGCTCTAACTGAGGGGAATGTCCATAATAAAGACCCTGCACATCGCGATATAACTCAGTGCGCATCCGGGCTAAACTTGCCCAAACAGGGATAGAGCGGTTTTGCAGATACTCATCTACATGGCTGGCCTCCCACCAGGAAGTGGCATAGGCCAAACGCTGCCCTGAGGCTGTGCGCAACCAGACTTGTCGCCGGATGCGGGGGCCAGGAACGACTTGAATCTGAGCTGGGGCACCATCCAGATCCATACCGATGGGTGACATATCAATCACATCCACTTCGGTGGGTTCACCTGTTAAAAGCTGCAGATAGCGAGTGGGAGAACCGTCTCCCAACAAAATCAATTGCCAGGTGGGTGAAAGCTGGTGGTGAGGTAACCCCTGGGCGATCGCCGCTTCGTCACCCTCCCAGATCGGCTCTAGGCGATGCCAGCCACGCTCCAGCGTTGCGATATCGGTTGGTCGGAAAACAGCCGTCAAAGTTCTTTACACAACTTAATCTCATCTTTATCATAACGTGAGAATGACAAATGCTTCCTGACTTAAGAACGGTATCAACCCACTCATCCCATCGCAGAAGAAATCATTCTGAACGGCTGGGAGTGGTTTCGCCCCCTATCTCACAATCGACCAATTTGCTCAATGCGTCATCTCGATTCAATTCGCAGGGGTCACCCTCCTTCACTCCCACAGATAGACAAAAGTTTCCCGTATCCCCCTCTTTAAAGAAGGCTCAAAAAAGACTCACCCATGGCCTAGAACTGCCACCCTCTGATTGATTCAGGTATCGGCTATGCTCACAAGTCAAAAGATGACAAATGACCAAGCATATGGCCCTTCTTAAAGGGCCAGGAGGGAACCCTAAGTGCCAGATACCACAGACCTGACCTTTTCAAACGCCTTCTCACAGTGATAAGAGATCTGGGCTTTCTGCTGGCCTATTGGCCGCTGAAATTGCTTTTGCCATGGTCAACGCCAGCGCCACTGACGGTGCAGAATGATTGACTCACCACATTTCCGCCCCTGGTTTGAATATTGCAGGTGCCAGAGACAGGGACTATGCGATGGCCCATTGCAGACGAGCGCAGTTTTGTCACTTGCAGTTCAACGGTGCCCTCAAAGTTACTCCGTACAGACCCGATATACTCAATATCGAACTGCCCAGTGCTCGTTAATCCTAGCGATGCGCCATTATCCCGAGGTGTAATCACGAGTTGAGCACTTCCGGCCCCCTTGTATCGGGCATTGTCGATACGACCTCGCCCTTTGAAGACTTGATTAGTGTTGCCTGGTGATGGTGTCGAGCCACCCGACGAAGAGAGAAAGCGGGCGAAAACCCAGCCTTCACCACCGCGTTCTCCAACGATAAAGGCCCAATCGCCTTGACGACGAGTCACTTCAACCCGATCACCCCGTTGTTACACGTCGGTAACCGAATGATTGGTGCCAGGCCCACGGCGGACATTGAGTCGGTTAGCTGTAACAGTGGCTATTTCAGCCAGCGCCGCTGTGGCCGCTACAGTCAATCTACAGTCAATGTGGTAGCTGCAGCTAGGCCAGCCACAATCCAACGCTTTACAGACAAACATTTTGGAAACATGTTGTTCCCGAGTTCACTTCAAGCAGTACAGGCCCTCAAATTATATTTCCTTTACTTAAAAATAGGCCTTGAAGAAGTCGATAAATTGATAAATTTCTTGACGAATCAGATCCCACCCGAACGGTGTAGTGCTAAGAGAGCACGTTAGGATGCTTGTGTGTTCTGTATGCTTCCTGATTGCCTGACAAAACGATGAAAACCCCTGATACTTCGTGCGCATGGCTGGCGACTAAAGTCGCGCCCACACCACTAAGGTCCGCCGCCGCAGACTCGGTCTATCCAAGGTTTCGTCACCCGCGAAGGCGGGTTTTGGTTAACTCGCGGCGGTTTTAACCGCCTAGAAGAAAAGATTTGTCAGTTAACTAAGTATGCTTCTGTGATTGTTTTTACAGGTTATTAAATTCCCAATCCTAACGTTCGTCAAACTCGGCGATCGCGCCCCAACGCTGCTAAAAAGTCAGTGAATTAAGCTTTCGAGCGCCGTTTGCAAATCTTGCGTTAACTGGTTAACCGCCTGCTTGGCATTACGCCGATTTTCTTTGTAAGCATCCCAACGAGCCGATACAGAAATCGGCTGACCGACCGTCAGGAGGACTCGTTGATTGCCTAAGCTAGGGCGATTAAAAGGATTTTGGTTTCCTTTGATTCGAGTCAACACATCCCGCATCAGCAAGGTTGTCTCAGCAAAGCGTTCAGCCGTCGGACGCTCTTTGACATAGCGTCCTGTTACTGCCACAAAGCTTTCTACCAGACGCATATGCCAGGCACGCAAATCGGCCTCTTCGGCAATGCGATCTGCCAGGCCTCGTTCCAGTGGCGAGAGCGCATCAGCATCTTTCAAATCTTCCCGATAGATATAATCCCAGGCGGCCTGCTCTAAACGACGACACCGGTCAATGACAGTGCCGTTAGGCGGCAGGGCAAAGTAGTCTTCGGCAACGGTTAACGCAGCATTCAACAGGGCGTTTAAGCGGCTGGAAAAGGCTTCATTGGAGATTAAAGGTGTGCTGGCAGGGTCAGCGGCGATCGCCTGGGCCTCTGGTAAATCTTGGTGATAAAAGCGAATGTAATGCTGTTCCATTGCACTCAGCAAACGTTGACCTAGGCGATACAAACGTTCGTAGAGTTTATCCTCACTGTAATCGGTGGGGGGCTTGCTGCCCGCCGGTAGTAGACCTGCATCTATTTCTAAATCGGTCAGCAACGTATTTAAGTTGGCCCAGGGTGGAGCAATAAAGTGATACTGAATGCCGATAGGAACAATCCAAACCTCCTCCGAACGCCCTGCCTTTTGTAAATCCTCAACACACCAAAACCCTAACTGACTGACCCCTGGCTCAATTGGGCTAACAATCTCGCTATGACCATTGGTGGCTCCTTCTGGTGCGGCGGCCATAGGCAAGGGGCCATTGGCAAACAGATCGCGGGCAGAGCGAAGACCCTGCCGATCCAACTTGCCACGCATAATGGGTGTGCCACCCAGCTTGGGGTATAACCAACTGGTAAAGGAACCTGCCCAGAGGGGAATACCCCGGTCATACAAGAAATGAGAGTGAACCGGGCGTTGAAGTGCAACCCCCTTTGCCTTTGCAGCCTGGGGCACCAGACGCGACAACAAATAGGCCAAACAGTAGGGATCGTCAGCACTGGGATGGCGAAATGCCATTAAAAAGCGAATGTTTCCCGCCTGAAATTGCCGATAGAGATCGACCAAAACATCTACATTCTCGGCCTCTATTCGGCGAATGGAGGTTCGCGATCGCAGTAATGCTGGCAACAGCACTTGCATCAAGCGGACGACCGTGAAATTGAGATCAGGGGGGATAAATTTAAGAGGAGGTTGAGCTTGTTGAATCGTAGACACAATCCGTTCCTTAATCAAAGAAAGAGATCGCCACTGCAAAGCCATACGGATGCTGTGGCCTGGGCTAAATGTAGATACCACTCTAGGATCACGCTTTACGCCATCTGCCCCAAAGCCCGATTCACAAAGCAGCAGCAAGGAGTAGCGGCAGGCTCATCCCACTCAAGCAGAAGTTAGCGGCGGTCTAGGAGGCTTAAAACATGCACGCACTGAGAATAGTTCACTTTGCCCGTTGCGTTTTGAACTCCGCGTAGCGCTGCCAGACTTCTAACTAAGAGTGCCCATGATGCATCCATCCTAACCAGATTGCCAACGACTGCATCATAGTTTTTGCAGGCTCTTTAACCCCCATAAGAGTCGGGCTTGTGATTAGAAATAGTTTGAACCGATGTTGTCAAGAATGATAGCCATCAGGATAAATGGTCGTTTCATCGGTCAGGGCTTGTGAAAGATCCACTTGCTGAGCGCGAAATAAGTTGACCCCACCCAGGTTGGCTCCAGCTAAATTCGCCTCTTGTAAATTAGCTCGACTCAAATCTGCTCCCTGCAAATTGCATTGGGCTAGGTTCGCCCCACGCAAATCGGCTGCCTGTAAAATCGCATTGCTCAGGTTGCTGCCCTGCAAATCTGCGAGCCGCAAATTTGCCCGTCGCAGGTTGGCACCTTGCAAATCAGCCTGACGCAAATCAGCCTGGCAAAGCTGCGCATCTCCTAACTCTGCGAAACACAAATGGACTTGCTTGAGAGTAGCTTGAGTTAGATTGGCATAGGGTAGGTGAGATCGATTGAGATTGCTGCCAGATAGATCAATTCCAGCTAAATTCGCCTCAAATAGATAAGCATCTTGTAAGTCACAGTTATGAAAGTTGCGTTGACCCGCATCATATTGACGCAGTAAATCCTCAGAGGTAATCTTCTCCATTACATTAGCTACAAAGGCTACAACACGAGCAAAGGCTAATACCAAAAACAACTGGGTCAGGAGGCTGTACACCTGCTGCCTTAGAAATACGCCGTTCAAAATGCGCTGCTCAAAGGAAAAGCAGATTGCCTCGACCTAGTTAAGGTACTGTGGCTCTTTGCCCTTAGAAGACAGGGGCGGCATTTAGACCAACCTTTGGACAAAAATTAGGGTGAGTATAAATACCACCCACCTTGATAAAGGTAAAGGGATGTAAAGCAGAGTGTGTTTTTCTTTACATTTTCTTTGGGATATAGCCTGGACTAACGCCGCGATCGCCCCAGGGGCTAAAACCATTCGACACTGAACCCGCCAGCAAATTAGGGGCTATCGGCCATTGCCGCTACCAATTGGGCATAAGCCGATTCAATGCAGGATCTGCCCCGCAGAAAACCCGTGTTGGCTCCCGGACAAATAATCTCTAAAGTAGAGGGGCTAAAGCGTTGCACTAGTTGCTGTAAACTCCGTTGCTGACGCGGCCAATGAAAGGTTTTGGCCTGTCTGATCAAAGCAAGCTGACCATCGGGGCGAGGTAGCAGGTGTCGCCCTGAAAACAGCACCCCTTGCAACGGTTTGTAATAAAGACAGGCTGAGCCTGGCGAGTAGCCAGGAGTCCAAATTGCCTGGCTATCGTTACTTAAGTCCATGTCCCTCTGAAAAGGACTTAACTGTAGCCCTGGTAGGAGATAAGCCTCCTGCTCTTGCACCACAATCTGGCAACCGAAGGATTGTTGGAGTTCTTTCGCCTGGGCGATCGCTCCGCGATGAGTGATGAATAAGAACTCTATCCCACCCTGGGTTTGAATAAATTCCTGGTTCGTTTTGTCCCAGGCGGGGCAATCTACTAAGATATTTACTTCACCCACAATGAGATAGGCCGTCCCGCCTAAAGTTGCGCGGTTGGGAGGAAAGGCATAGATGGCCGGGGCTTGCCCCAAACCATCCTGTGATAACACGAGGCGAGGCAGCTTTTTAGGGGCTGGTGAGAGCGCCTCTGGTTGGTGGGTCATATTAATGGGTCATAAATAAATCGATGGGGTTCTTGATAAAATGATGGGCCTTGCAGTCAATAGGTTGAAGTTCCTCTAATCATTTTTCTCTTTTAGTAGAGGCTCTTTGGAGTAGGGGCAAGATTAGTCGAGACCAACATTTCGAGAAGGCTCGGCGTTACCAAGGAAGAATAGCCCATTTTAACCATCTTAAATTTTTAAGCAAGCTCCCAGCTAAAGTTTGTTAGGGTGGTGCCGTTGATTAAGCCAGGTTAGTGTAGAAGAAGATGGAACCCATTTTCGGATCATCCGCTTTTTTCAATACTGCCAGCATGGCTTCATCCCAGGCTCTGCCTGGAATTGGTTTTTCTTGGCGGGTCAATTTCCTCTATGGCCAGGAGAAGGCAGCAGGCTGCTTACCTCCTAGCCCAGTCTAAGGACAAAGGTAAGACTCTGCGAGGGTGCCAGGGCACTGTTGGAGCGAAACACCCTGGTTTAAGGCGGTAAAAGAGCTATGAATGCATTTGCTTTGCTATTTTTATTAGGCATTATCACTTATCTAATTGTCCGTCGGTTGGCGAGTGTAACGCGCACGCCCGCTTGGCTGCTTTGGTTGGTGGCCATGACACCTGCCTTTATCTGGAGTATCTGGGGTATTGTGAAAGGGGCCGAAAAGACCATGCCCTCTGAGTTGGTGGTGATTCCTTTCATTGTTTGTCTGGTTTTGTACTGGTGCTTGATTCAAGTGGGGCGTATTCCCCCATCGATTGAGCCAGCCAATGGCTCTCAGCGATCGCCCGCTACGAAGGAAGTCAAACCACCCCCAGAGATCCCTGCCCCCCAACTGCTCAACAAGATTGAGGAAGCCAACCTAAAGAATTGCTTCCCCTGGTCGGTGTATTATCTGCAGCAGGTTGAGTATCGCCCCCAAGCCGTGATTTGTCGCGGTCAATTACGCAGTAGCCCGGAGGTAGCCTATCGCACTATCCGAGAAAACGTAGAGCTAGCTTTTGGGAATCGGTTTTACACAATTTTTCAAGAGGGCGCAAGCAGCAAGCCCTTTTTTGCGCTTGTGACCAATCCCAGTGGTCAGACGGTTACCAGCGAGGCCACTTCATCCCGATTGTTATTGGCCCTGTTTTTACTAGCCTTTACCTTCTGCACATCGGCACTGGCCTGGTTGCAAATTGCCAATCCAGAGACCCCGCTCTCGCTCCGCAACCTTAGTTTGGGTATTCCTTATGCCACCACATTGTTGGTGGTTTTAGGGATCCATGAGTTGGGGCGCTATTGGGTGGCACGGCGCTATCAAGTGCGCACAACCCTGCCTTACTTTATTCCTGTTTTGCCTCTCCCACTTTTTCCTTTTGGTACGTTTGGTGTTTTTACCCATCTGCGATCGCCCATTCCTACCCGGCGTGCTTTGTTTGATATTGCTACGGTTGGTGCCCTCAGTGCCCTAGCCGTCGGTTGCCTGTTTTTATGGTGGGGGCTGGCCCACTCTCAAGTCGTGCCTTTGTCGGCACCCACCCCTCAATTTCGATTAACGACCTGGCTACAAGCCTTTGACCCCCGATTTTCCTTATTGATTAGTTTGGTTAGTAAACTGGCGATCGGTAGCCAGTTAACCGCCCAAACAGCGATTACACTCCACCCGGTTGCTGTAGCTGCCTTTATTAGCATCGCGGTCACAACTTTTAAGCTCATGCCGGTTGGGCAACTCGATGGCGGACGTATTACCCATGCTATGTTTGGCCAACGGCGATCGGCGAATGCCAGTCAGGTGATTCGTCTGTTACTGTTTGTTCTTGCCCTGCGGCAGTCTCACTTGATGGTACTAGCCATCATGCTATTTCTGTTACCAGCAACCGATGAAGCGGCTCTCAATGATGTGACAGAACTAGACGATCGCCGCTACTTCTCTGGTTTGCTCGTATTGCTACTTACGCTAACGCTAATACTTCCCGTACCGGAAGTGATTCAGCAGCTACTTGGGATGTAAGCGGAAGTCAATAGGCATTGATAGGCTGCATCCAAAAATGTAGGTAAAAGGCATCAGTGCTGGCTTCCCTAACGCCGAAACTTAATTCGTGAGTTGAGATCCTCTGGATCGCGACGAATTATCCGAATGGTTTGGGGTAGTACTCCTACCAGTAGAGCAAAAGCCTCATCTGGAATTTTAGCGACTACATCGGGTGGAAAGTAGTTCTCAAACTGGTTCAATATGAGTTGCGCCCGCTTTAGCGGCACAGCGTTTTCAGTCAGTTGGTGGGTTAAGCGAATCCACTGACGGCGAATCAGATAGGCTTTCTGCCGCTCTTCCTGATCCTCTGGATAGACCAACGATAAATCGCCAACCGCCAGAGCGCGCTTGCAATCAACATCAAAAAAACCCCCAACTGCCGCTCCTGGCCCAGCGAACTCGGCATGAAATTTCTTAAACAAAATCAAACCATTACGGCGACGGCTGCTAACCATTAGCAGTTGACCACTATTCAGTTGAGTCAAAATTTCATTCGGACCAGGAAATTCAATTAAGCTTTTCTCCAAGCCAGTAGGTTCTTCTCTCATCACATTCATGCCTTAGAACCAATAGCAGCATATCCCTCAGGGCGTAGGAATCTAGGGTCTCAACTCAGGATTGCTATGCGTGAAATTATCTTCAACCAATCAAGGTTACTCAAATTTTGAGATCTCTGCGTTCAGAGTTCCCTAATCAATCTCCCTAATCAATCTAGGAAAAACATCAGAAGAATATTGAGAAAGGCAAAGAGCACTCCCATTGCAGGCAGTCGAAAGGTAGAGCACAGAAGAACGAGCAAACCGAGAAATACTCGCCGACCCAGAATCAGAGCTATCGTTTCATTTAGCTCTATTCTAAAGCAATGTAACACCGCTGTTATTCTAAGCAAGTAATTAGGGAGACCAGCTACTTTGTCAAAAACTTCAGGATTTCTTGAAGATGTCTAAGCTACGCGCAAAATGATTGATTTGAAATGCTTAGAAATTTATCTAAGGTTCCTGGAAGCAAGACGGGCATGGGCAGATAGGAATCAGAAACAGCACCATAGGTACTCTCTGTTTGCCAACTCATCCTTCGAGTACCGTTTGGCGTAAATTTGCCTACTATTGGCCCTCACCCTAAATCTCTCTCCCAAGCTTGGGAGAGGGACTTCAAGATGCCGCAAAGTACTAGCCATCGTTGAAAACTCAAGCCAGCATGGCTTTAGGAAACTTTCCTAAAGCCAGAAAGGGGAAAGCGATCGCCGAAAAATAATTAACTCTAAGCTTTATAAAAAACACCAGGGAAATTTCCCTAATGTTTGTGAAGTTTCTGTGAAAAATAAATGCTTTTTCCAGATAAAAGACAAGTCTCTGGCGCATCCGTAGGCATGACGTTGATCGCCTGACAAAACGACTGCACCCCCTGATACTGTGTGCCCACGGCTGGCAACCAAAGTCGCGCCTAGATATACTGAGTCTGCGGCGGCGGACTTCGGTATATCCAGGGTTTCGTCACCCGCGAAGGCAGGTTTTGGTTGCCTCGCTGCAGTTTTTATCGACTGGGAGGAAAGATTGATCCGTCAACCAGGCCTGAATCTGTTCAGGTGATCATTTTGGCTGATCACCTGCATTCTCAGGAACCGAATGGCTTAACGAGCCGGATGAAGAAACCGGCCTGCAAACTTAATCACTTCACCCAAATCAGCCCCTCCACTTTGCTGAGGGTTTAACAGCCCTTCCAGGAGATTATTTTTTGCAGTCGCTCCTGGCTTTGATCGCCCCATCCCCAACAGCCCCATGACCGCTGGAATCAGCACCGGTAGCATTTGCTGAATCATCGAACTGCTAATCCCGGATTTTTGGGCAACGGTTTGAATCAACTGTTGTTGCAAATTTGGGGTTAGCAGCGCCGATAAAGCTCCTAAGCCGGGGTTGGAGCCACCGGTAAATTGAGCAATCAAGCTATCTAGCCCAACGCCACCCGTGACCATTTGTTGTTGCTTTAGCGCAGGGCCTAGCACCCCCCCCAAAGCAGAGACGGCGGTTTGCATGGTGCTAGGCTGAATCCCATTACTAGCGGAGAGTTGCTGAATTGCACTCATAATGCCACTCAGTTGCTCAACACTACCTTGTTGATTGGGGTTATTAATTGAACTGAGAACGTCAAAGAAAAGTCCCATTTCGTCACTCCGGTTTTTAAAGAGGGCAAAGGAAGCGTCTGGAATTTACAATTGCTCACCAACTATGGAGAATTGGATCGCCTTAGTTTGGCTAAGATTATTCCTCAGCCAGTCTGATTAACTCATATCCGTTGAAAAACAAAATAGGGCTAGACTTAATACTTTCTACCAGAATGGGCCAGGGTGGAGCGTATCACAATTCGCGATGTGAGGTGCGAGGGCATGCGCAAGTCAGGCTCTTTCTTGGCTGGGGCTTGTTCCGCCGCGCCGATTCTGGAACAATCAGGAGTTAAGCACTGGGGAGTTTAAATCCTTGCAGTACCGACGTTTTGGCAAAACCAATCAATGGCTTTCCCTGTTTTCTCTGGGGACAATGCGTTGTCTTGCCTCTCCAGAAGTTGCAACGGCAACGGTGCAGCGCGCGATCGCCCTGGGTATTAATCACCTGGAAACGGCCCAGGGGTATGGCAATAGCGAAGTCTACCTGGGCAAGGCTTTATCTCAATTGGGAATTGACCGTCGTCAAATTTATATCACCACGAAAATTCTACCGTTGCAAAGTGGAACGGCAATGGCCCAGGCCATTGAAACCTCCTTGCAGCGTTTAGGGTTGGACTATATCGATAATCTGGCGATTCATGGACTAAACACCTGGGACCATTTACAGTGGGTCACGGCAGAAAGCGGTTGGAGGCAGGCAGTGCAACAGGCTGTTACCGCTGGCAAGGTGCGTCATGTTGGCTTTTCAACCCATGCTTTTCTAGAAGTGATCTTGGCGGCGATCGCCACCGATTTGTTTGAGTTTGTTAATCTGCATTACACCTACTTTTTTCAACGCAACCAGGCGGCGATCGCCCTGGCCCAGCAAAAGGATATGGGCGTGTTTATCATCTCGCCCGCCGACAAAGGCGGACGACTCCATACCCCCCCGCCCCAGCTTGAGGCCCTATGCGCCCCCTACTCTCCGCTAGAGTTGACCTATCGCTTTTTGTTGAGCAATGGCCAAATCACCACTCTGAGCGTAGGGGCGGCCAACCCCGCTGAATTAGAGGCGATCGCACCGCTGGTTGATCAGAATGGCCCTTTAACAGAGGTAGAACAGGCTGCCCTCAATCGGATCGAACAGCACCAACAGCAAGCCCTTGGCAATCATCATTGCCAGCAATGTTATGACTGTTTACCCTGCCCTGAAGCAATTCACATCCCCGAAGTATTGCGCTTGAGGAATTTGGCGATCGCCCACGGCATGACCGCCTTTGGCCAATATCGCTATGGCATGTTTGAACAAGCAGGGCACTGGTTTCCTGGGAACAAAGCCAGCCGCTGCACTGACTGTGGCGATTGCCTACCCCGTTGCCCTGAACAACTTCCCATACCTGCCTTATTAAGAGATGCCCATGAACGACTCCAGGGCAAACCACGCCGTCGCCTTTGGGGATAAGTACAAAAAACAATCACTCCGGTATGACCGTGATGAGTCAGAACCTGGCGAATATCGCTTTGGTCAGAAAGCTTGGAGGGCATTTGAAAAGGTTTCGGCGGTTAAAACCGCAACGACGCAAACAAAGGCCGCCGCCGCAGACTCAAGCCAATGGGGAATTTCTATCACCGGCATCGGCAGGTTGTGTCCGTATAGCCGCGACTTTAGTCGCCAAGGCGACAGGGGGATAGGCTCTTAAAACATACTCTTAGAACAAAACCGAGTGCTTAAACGTTGATGCTGGGTTAGGCTTGCTGGCTTGCGATCGCCATCTTTTTCACAACGACTACCATAAGTGACCGCAAATACCGCCAAATTGCGTCAGAAGTCCAAATTTGCTCTAGATCAGCAACAGCCACATCGTGGCTCGCGCGTTGGTGCCCTTAGCGATAGAGTTTCGATCAACGTCAAGACTAAGAAGAAGCCCCTCTACGGGGAAAGGTCGGTAACTCAACCGCTGCCAGAGATTGACGTTTTTTTGTAAGGCGCTCAGGGTAAAGCGTGGGAGAGGGAAACGCCTGCCCAAAATGAGGGTTTGTTAATGGCAACGCGGTCATGACTCCGTCTGAAACCATGCGACGCAGGTGCTCAGCCGCTTCTGAAATGCCTGCGGGTTCTGTTGAAGGAGCTGATGCTACAACGGGTTCAGTTGTCAGCACGTCACCATCGGTTGTGCCGTCCTGAAGGGGTAACTCGTGAGCCGCAATCGCCGCCTCAGACGATTGGCTCGATAACTCTCCTGGCACAACCGTCGGCACAACCACTTCAATTAGCTTCGCCAAGTCACTCCATAGCTCGGTTTCAGGGGCCTGAGACGGCTCCGAACTAAAGCCGTGATCCGTTCTAGTTGACACTTCTAAAGGGAAACGGTTTACCCCTTGGGCTTCGCCCCCTAGCTCATTGATCGGGCGATGGGCAGAGGGCCGGTGATCGACCGGGGAAGAAAGCACAGGTTCTGACTCCGCTTCCGGCTCTAACAGTTTCACTAAAGGCTTGAGCAAAGATTGATTAAACCGATTTTCCTTATGATCAGGGCAAGTCCAGGGCTGAACGGGCAAGCTCGT
>Ga0272446_1003948_pt1 | contig 18036 bp, 13 predicted proteins | sample YNPCB0061_FD_194587 | JGI IMG/M metagenome (GOLD analysis project Ga0272446, IMG submission 194587) | Hot spring microbial mat communities from Yellowstone National Park, WY, United States - YNP-CB-006-1 | ecosystem: Environmental > Aquatic > Thermal springs > Hot (42-90C) > Sediment | place... | reverse complement strand
TCAGCCAGTTTGCTTTTCTTGACGAAGCCCAGAAACGAAAGTATATCTTTGAATTTAAAACAACACGTAATGAAAGTATATTTGTTATACAGACCTTATTTTCCACTTTTGAAAATGCCCCTGAACACAATGCGAGATTAAAATTTGGAAAGGAATAAACTCCTTGTCAAAACTCTATCAGTGTATTAGGTAGCCATTTTTTAATTTTGGCTTTTTCAGCTTCGGGAATGGGATTGTTTTTGAGACTTAAATATTTGAGGTTTTTTTGAATTTTGGCAATATCCGCAGGAAGGGTGGTTATGGCGTTGTTGTTTAATATCAAGCGTTCCAAATGTGTTAATTTACCAGTAGTAGCAGGTATTTTAGTCAATTGACAGTTAGAAGCATTGAGCACTTTGAGTGTAGTAATATTGCCTATACTGTCCGTAAGAACTTTTATAGGATTATTAGAAATTTCTAACATACGCAAGTATTTGAATTTGCCTATATCGGGAGAAAGAACCTTCATATTGCAGTTCTCTAATTCTAGCCACTGTAATTTAGGCAATTGTGCTAAGGTTTGAAAAAAAGTAGTGGGTGCAGTGATATTGTTGTTTTTGCCTATGTATAACCACTGTAAATTATGCAAATTTACTATTTCTGTAGGTAACTGTTTGATTTGATTATTTTGGGCATACAAAGCCTGTAAATGGGTGAGTTTGCCAATTTCAGCAGGCAATTGCTTGATAAGGTTGTTCTGAATATTGAGTACTTCTAATTGTTTGCAATGTTCTATTTCTGCGGGTATGGTTTGCAACTGATTGTTTTGTAACGTAAGAGATTTGAGTTTATGCAGTTGTCCTATCTCTTTGGGTATTTCGGTCAGTTTGTTGGTTTGTAAATTCAGAATTTCCAAATGTTGTAATTTATGTATTTCCGCAGGAACAGCAGTGATATTATTATTCTGCATATTCAGCATTTGCAGCAAGGGCAAATCTCCCAGTTCTTTGGGTAAGGTTTCCAACATATTGTAGCTGGCATCTAAAACATGCAGTTTTTTAAGTTTGCTGATGTCAGGGGGAAGATTGGTTAAATCCTGCTTACTGATGTTGAGTTTATATACTTTGTCAGGTTTAGTAAGTGCCGCTGTCAAGGAGGTATCTACGGGGTGCTTGTGTAGTACATCTATGGGTAGTATCTGACTAAAAACGAGGGTAGATATACTTATAAATATGCTAAAACAAAATAACTTCATACGAATAAACACAAAATTACATAATTTTGCTTGGCATGCTACAAAAACTGTTCAAAAAACTGATTTATCTGACTACGGTAGTGATGGGTATTATTGTGTTTGTGTTTTTTTTGTTTAATGTATTTGCAAAAGACCCCGCCCAATTGCTTGCAGGACAAAGAACAGATGTACAAACCTTAGAAAATATCCGCAAAGAACTTAATCTTGACAAACCTGTATGGAAGCGTTTTCTGTTTTACCTTACAGATATTTCGCCTGTTTCTGTGCATCATTACAAAAGTGAACAAATTCAAAAGTATGATTATGTAAAAGTGGGCAAAGTGTTTAACACAGTTTTTATTCTCAAAAGACCTTATTTGGGTCGTTCTTACCAAACGAATGAAAAAGTGTGGGGTTTGGTGTTGTCCCATTTGTACGGTACACTGTTGCTTTCTGTGTTTGCTTTGTTTTTTGCAACTATTACAGGTGTTTTAGCAGGAACTTTGGCATCTTTATACAAAAAAACACCTTTGGATTATTGCATTCAGTTATTTACAACCACAGGCATTTCTTTACCTTCATTTTTTGCTTCTTTGCTTATTTCATGGTTGTTTGGGTATTATTTGCAAAGATACACGCACTTACCCCCCACAGGCTATATTGAACAGTTTGACCCTCTCACGCTCACTTTTTACTATGACTGGCGGTATTTGGTTTTGCCTGCTTTTACTCTCGGAATAAGACCTGCGGCAATTATCGCGGCACTTATGCGTAGCAGTATGATAGAAGTGTTACAGGAAGATTATATCCGTACTGCCAAAGCAAAAGGTTTAGGACATGTTTCTGTGATATTCAAGCATGCTTTACGGAATGCATTAAACCCTGTGGTTTCTGCGGTTTCCAACTGGTTGGCATCTTTAATTGCAGGAGCGTTTTTTGTCGAATACATATTCAGTTGGAAGGGATTAGGCTATTTAACCGTACAAGCATTGGAACAGCAGGATTTTCCTGTACTTATGGGGGTAGTGCTGATATTAGGAGTATTTTTTGTACTCATCAATTTTATGACAGACCTTTTATACCAAACGATAGACCCGCGTGTGCGTGTGTAAACATTTTGTTTTAATTAAGTTTGTTATTATTTTGGGCGTGTCCCCTGCGCTAGCGCTTTGGGGTCGGGCTATATGCTGATAGAGACGTGGCATGCCACGTCTGTACTTCACAGGCTACGCCTGCTGCGGGCTTTTCGCTGCTATCCCTCACGCGGATACGCGCGTACATATACGATACACACACGCGTTAGGCATGCGGAGGGCATGCGTCAGCATGGTGCGAACCGCACCGAAGCGATAGCGTAGCCCGTAGCACGCCGACTGCGCAGCAGGAACGCCCAAAAACAAATTTGCATAATAGAAAATACTTTTGTGGCAGTATTTAGTTACGTTTTGCTGCATCTCTAATCGCTTGTTCTAAATTGTCCGATTTAAGTTCATATTGTTCAAAATCAGCTATATTGTCTTTTCGGATGTGAAGTTGTCTTTCGTTACCTTTGTTTCCTCTATGCTGTCCTTTTGAATACGCAGGATGCTCTAATACTTCTTTACTACTCATCACCCAAAGGACTATTTCGTCCCTGAAAACAGCAACCCAAATAAATACATCACAACATTGTGGTTTTAATTGCTGAAAATTCATCAAGAAATTTTTATTGGTATTTCTTGAAAGAGCTTTCATATACAAAGGTTCTTCACTATCGCTGTCTACTGCCCTTGATGCCTTAACCTCTATTCTTATTCCATCTAACCATAAATCATAGTCGCCTGAGTAGTTTGGGTCAAGTTTTTTACTTGGGGTTTTTAGTTTAGAACATTTTCCCTGAACGTAAGTCTGCGCAAATTTCTCCCCAAACCCTCTTGGAGCAGATATTTCAAAGACCCAAAGATTGGGATTTGCGCTTATGTATTCAGTTCTAATATCTATGTATTGTTGATAGGTTAATCCACCTTTTTCGATGAGTGTACAAATCAGATGTTCATACTCATTAAAAGGATAAATAGACTGATCTTCTTCAAGCATCTGTAAAACTTTTTCTAATTCAGTGGCTGAACCTGAGAAAGATTGAATAATTTTATTCTTTAACTCTGTAAGTTCCATCTTCTGTTTTGGTGATTTGTAAATAATTTAAGTAATTTGTTTCGTTAAATTCTTTTTCAACTGAAAAGTAATCAACGTGGATAGGAAGCATTTCAAGGTCTCCTCTGAGGATTTTATGAGTTGAAAATAATTTTTTGAAAAGCCAATTGATGATTTCGCTATTTAGGAGCATGGCAAGTTGTTCAGCACTAATTCCGATATTAAGTGGGATAAGGAGATTCGCACTGTTTAAGATGAGTCGTTGCTCTATGTCGTAAAAAAAGCATAAATCAGAAGAGATAAACCTGTAAATGAGTTTTTCTTTGCAGAAATACATTTCCATTGGTGCAACTTGTTGGAATTTTGAAAAATCATTGCAGACAAATATAGTAGGTTCTTTCAAGCCGTTTTTTGTAATATCTGAACCTTTGTAAATGGGAATGTATCCATCTTTGGGCTTATCTACACAAAACTTATTGTTATTACCCGTTACGATTCCTAATGCCCATTTTGCCTTACCTTTGAGTGTAATGTATGGAACGGAATAAAGTCGGTGGATTACTCTTGCTTCGGTTTCAGTCGTCCAAAAGTTGAATATGCTTTTAGGATTTTCCTTAAACGACTTCAAAGTTCTATGGAATACTTTACCATCAAAAGAACATTCTATAAGGTCATCAGGATTAGCACTTTTGTTCTCTATGAGAATAGCCTGGGCCCTGTTTAATAATCCTTCAAATGCTTTGCCGTAGTCTATAAATCGCAATATTCGTTTGGATAATATCTTTTTTCGGATGTCCTCAAAGGCAGTAATGTTAAAAAAAGCGTCTTGAATTAAAAAACCCAGAAGTCCGTTGGGTTTCAGTAAGGATAAACTTGCTCCCAAAAATAAAGCAGTCGTATCCAAGCTATTTCCACAACCATATAGGTTTGAATATCTTTTTTTAGTAACTTTATCTATTTTTTTGCCCCAAGGAGGATTAGTAAAAATAAGGTCAAAAGATTTACCTGCTGCACTCAATTGAATTGTTTCTTGCAAAAAGTCTGTAGCTTTTATGTTTTCTGTATCGTAACCAAACTCATCTTTTATTCTTTGCTTGGCAATTAAAACGGCATTTTCATCTGTGTCAAATCCATATACATTTTCAGGAACAACCCCTTGCTTAATTGCCTCAATTAAAAAATTTCCTGAACCGCAACAAGGGTCTAAAAGTGTTGTATCAGAGTTTATTTTGATGTTTCTAAACATATCTCTGACAATCCACGAAGGAGTGTAATAAATCCCTTCTTTGTTTCTATGAGATTCTGAAAGAGAATTTTCATATTGAGTACCAATTTCTTCTCCTTTGTATTGTTTTACAAGGCTTATTAGTTTGTCGGATAATTCTTTATGGTTGTGTTTGTCTTTCAATGATTTATTTGCCCTTGCGTTTAATTTTTCTTTACCAGCCACATCAGCAATAAATTTGTTTAAGGACTCCTGCGATATAATTCCTTTGGCTAATTGAATCAAGTAACCCGTCTTTATCCAATTTCTAATCGTTGCGGTGGAAACATTAGCGATTTTCGCCGCTTGCTCTATGGTAATCCCGTGCATTTCTACCTGACCAAATATATTTGTCTGCATGATTTACAAATGTCGTTAAAATTGTTAAAAGTTTGTATGTATGATACTGAAAAAATTTTTATGTAAATACATTTGAAGCGATTTTTGCTGTATTTTGTAGGAGTTCTAATACAATTTTTTGCTGTTTCCTCTGTGATAAAAAGCATAGAAAAATCACAAAGCATAGAGAATGAGGAATTTATAGCGAATAGTCCTTATACGGGCTGCGCGTACGTACACGTTGCGTACACGCGTTAGGCATGCGGAGGGCATGCGTCAGCATGGTGCGAACCGCACCGAAGCGATAGCGTAGCCCGTAGCACGCCGACTGCGCAGCAGGAACGCCCAAAAACAAATTTGCATAACAGAAATTATGTAATTTTATCCATTCAAGTTAATATAATCGTTCACAAAGTATAAGCATCACTTGATTTTTGTAATCTCTGGTGGCAATGAGGTAGGCTGTTTCTCCTCCCGTACATACAGAAAGTTTTTTGGCAATTTGTTCGGGAGTATCAGGGAAATTGCGGGCAATAATGTTGAAAGTAGCTGTATTGAAAGATTGAAAGGCTTTTTTCTGATACGGAATAACGTGTTTTACTCGGAAAACTCTGCCCATAAAATGAGGTAAAAACGTATCAGCCGTATATAAATGACTGTTTGGGGCTATTTTGAATACAGGATACCGTTTCGTTATTGTTTTGAATAATCCAGCTTTGAGTATAGATTTATTGGGTTCATAAAGATATTGTTGAGGAAGTGCGTATCGTGCTTCTGTATTTTGTTCATCAGAAAGATTTCCTTCAAAAAAATTGATGTTTTGTTCGGTTATATCCGCACAAATAATATTTTCAGACCTTTCTTTGCCCTTTTCTATGAGATACAACACTTCTTTTACTTCATTTTTTACAGCCACCACATGTGTAGAAGTTACAGGTAAGTTTTCCCAAACATGGTTTATATCCAAAAGTGGGGAAGTTTTAAGAAGTATATTGTCTGCTTTTTTGCTGATTAAGTTCCAATGCGTGAGTATATCAGGTTCACAATCCGACAATAAAAATACTTTTTTCCCTGCGTTATCTCTGCGGGCGGGGTCTGCGTATAACCATGAATACACATTTGTATCTTGTTTTAGAAAAGAAATACTGTCTGTGCAATGTGGTTCTACATTTTGGATATTGAGAACAGAAAGATTATGGTTCAAAATTTCTGTCAGTGTGGCATTTTTTTCAATATAGACCATTTTTTCAAAATTTTTAGACAAAAACAACGTGTCTATACCTAACCCCCCTGTAAGGTCAATACAAGTCTTGCCGTACATGAGCGCGGCTTTGTATTGTGCTGTTAGCTCACTACTGCATTGTTCCAATGAAAGTTTGTGCGGATAGTGTATGTGTGTATGCGCATACAAAAAAGGTAGTTTGGATTTAGCGATTTTTCTGCCTTCAATTTGTTGTACTATCCATTTGAGATTGGGGATATGTGCCTGTTTTTCCAAGAGTAAGCGGTGAATGTCTTCGTGTTCGTGTTGGAGAATAAAATTGTAAATATCCATAGTTTAAGAGCGTTTTTGAGTATGTCTTTCATGCTTTTTTTTGACTATTATCCTTTTTTTTAAGACTTTCTGCATAGTATTTACAGTATTGTGTAATTACACATTGTTCGCATTTAGGTTTGCGCGCGGTACATACATACCTGCCATGTAAAATAAGCCAATGATGTGCTTTGTGTATATCTTCTTCGGGAATATGCTTTACTAACTGTTCTTCGGCTTTGAGCACATTTTTCGCTTTGACTAATCCAATTCTGTTGGAAACCCTGAATACATGGGTATCTACTGCCATAGTAGGTTGATTATACAAAACAGAAAGCACTACGTTAGCGGTTTTTCTGCCTGCCCCAGGTAAAGCCACAATTTCATCAAACGTATCAGGGACATTACCATTGTGTTTTTCTACAAGCATTTTTGCCATGTTGACTAAATTTTTGGCTTTATTATTCGGATAGGAGATGCTCTTTATGTATTCAAAAACAGTTTCGGGACTTTGTTGGGATAAACTACTTGCATCAGGGAAGGCTTCAAACAAAGCAGGTGTAACAAGATTTACCCGTTTGTCTGTACATTGTGCAGATAAAATAACAGCGACAAGCAATTGAAATGGATTTTCATAGTTCAGTTCTGTCTGTGCTTCGGGATATTGTTCTGAAAGGATTTTCAAAACATTTTGATAACGTTCTTTGATATTCATTTTTTTATAAATTTGCAATATGAAATTCTGTTTATCAGGAAAAAGTTTGATTTGGCTGTTAATATTTTTTGTTAATGCTGTTGCGTACGCGCAGGACAAAGCAAAAGCATTATTTGAAGAAAGTATAATGATGATAGATACCGCCACAGTCAAACTTCCCCGCACAAAATTAACTGAAATATACAAACAAATAAAAACAAAATATCCTGAAAGTCCTTATGCTATTTTTTGTAAGGCTTGGTTAAAGGAGTCCAAAAAAATCCGCGACCAAATCAATGATTATTCCGCATTTATCAATAAAAAGCCTGAATCGGGATTAAGTCTGGCGTATGCGTATCGTGCGGACTTGTATATTGAGGTTAAAGAATATCAGAAAGCATTAGCAGATTTAGACAAAGCGGTTCAACTGAAACCTAATTTTTACTTTGCTTATTGGCGCAGAGGTATTGCCTACACACGATTAGAGGCTTATGACAAAGCCGTAGAGGATTTAACCCAAGCCCTTAAAATCAATCCAAAATTTACAGGTGCATATTGCGACAGAGGTGATGCCTACATGAGGTTAGGGCAAACCAAATTGGCTTTCAAAGATTATGAAAAAGCGATACAACTTTCTCCCAACATTACTTTCCCATACAATTACAGGGCTATGGCGTATGTACAGTTGGATAACTACAAATCGGCATTGTTAGATTTGAACCGTGTGTTAAGCATGAATAAAAACAACCATAACGCATATTATTACAGAGGTATTTGTTATTACGATATGGGAGAGTATGACAAAGCCGCAGACGACTTTACTATGGCAATACAACTTTTCCCTGATAAAGCACTGTATTATATCAACAGGGCAGAAAATTATCTTATTCTCAAAAAATATCAGAATGCTATTATTGATGCAGAAACCGCTTTCTCCTTTGACAATGAAGATTCTAATCCTTTAATTTTGAAAGCACTTGCAGAAAAACAAAATAACAATTTTGAAAATTCAATAAGTACCATAAAAAAAGCCATTGAAATCAATACTATTGCTGATGAAAAAATAAGGAAAAAAATTCAGGAAGCCAATGAAATGGGTTCAAAGTAGATTTTTAAGCAAGGTGGATTTTTGGGCGTTCCTGCTGCGCAGTCGGCGTGCTACGGGCTACGCTATCGCTTCGGTGCTGTTCGCACCATGCTGACGCATGCCCTTCGCATGCCTAACGCAAAAGAAGTGTTTTTTGTGGGGTTTTCGGGTTTACCCACCCACCCGCCCACAAGTGAAAGAGTAAAAAAACACTTCTTTTTATTTTATGGTGTGTTTTTATGCGTTTTTTACGAGGGCGGGGGCTTCGCCCCCGCCCTCGTATCTATTCGCAAATCATCAAAAAACAGTATGTCATTTAATAAATTGAGCGTATTGAGGTAGTGCGTGGTGCAGGTTCTGCTTTATATGGTGCAAATGCATTTTCAGGGATTGTAAATATCATTACTCGTAAGCCCATTCAGGAAAAAGGAGTTCATGCAGGTCTTGCCTACGGAAGTTTTAATCAAATGCAAGGTAATGTGCGCTGTGGACAATCGTTGTTAGATGGAAAATTTGCATGGAAAATAGGGCTGAGTTATCAAAATCTCGACCAATCCAAACCGCGTATGAGTGAATTGGACGCTGTTAGCAAAAATGAAAAAGAAGATTTAGGTTATCAGGTGGGAAGTATTCAGGCATTTAATGCTAAAAACGTCAATTTTGCGGCTACATACAAAATCAAAGAAGGTAAAGAAATAGGAGTATCTACGGGCTTTTCAGATAACATAGCAGATACATACTATACGTATCCCGCAGAATTCAAAGAAAAAGATTATTTTGCACAAGTACAATATATTGATTCTAACCTAAATTACGACTTCTAAATTCATCAAAAACTTTTATTCAACGAACTAGCAGATATTTTGGGTAATCGTAAAGTTATTTTCAGTAAAAATATCCAGTTTGTTTTAGACAAAAAAACCAATGTTTTTATACCTATATCTCTCTTGTAAAAATATGTCTACACATAAACATTTCTTCCCGTACATTTGTTATCTTTGCTAAAAAATTAACCGTATGTCCAAAAATTTTGAATTGGTATCCAACTTTGAACCTACGGGCGACCAGCCCGAAGCAATTGCACAATTGGTGCAAAGTATTGAAAGTGGAGAACCTCATACTGTATTGCTCGGCGTAACAGGTTCGGGTAAAACTTTTACGATTGCCAATATGCTTGCACGAGTGAACAAACCCGCACTGGTGCTTAGCCACAACAAAACTCTCGCCGCACAATTGTATGGAGAGTTCAAACAGTTTTTCCCCAATAATGCTGTGGAGTATTTTATTTCTTATTACGATTACTATCAACCTGAGTCATTTATTCCAAGTACGAATACCTATATTGAAAAAGAACTTTCTATCAATGAGCAAATTGAAAAATTCAGGTTAAAAACGGTTAATTCCCTTATTTCAGGCAGAAAAGATTTAATCGTTGTCAGTTCTATCAGTTGCATTTATGGTATGGGTAATCCCAAAGATTATCATGACAGTATTTTGCACTTCAAGAAAGGGCAGATTATTTCCAAAACTTCATTTTTATACAAATTAACAGAAATTCTGTACAGTAGAGATGATATAAATTTTAATCCCTCTAATTTCAGGATTCGTGGTGAGAATGTAGATGTGTTTCCACTATACGAAGATAACGCCTATCGTTTTGTCTTTTTTGGAGATGAGATTGAGCAGATTACTGAAATAAATCCTATTTCGGGTACAAAAATCAGAGAAGTGAATGATATTATCATTTATCCCTCCAATATATTTGTAACTCCAAAACACGTATTGGACGAAGCTATCCGTAAAATTCAAGATGAACTGTATTTGCAAGTGCAATATTTTAAGCAAATGGGTATGATGCAGGAAGCTAAACGGATAGAAGACAGAACGGTAAATGATATGGAAATGATGCGTGAAGTAGGCTACTGTTCAGGAATAGAAAACTATTCAGTATATTTATCTCAAAGAGAACGTCATAGCCGCCCATACTGTTTGTTAGATTACTTCCCCGAAGATTATTTAGTCATTATTGATGAAAGCCACGTAACTGTACCGCAAATCCGTGCTATGTATAATGGGGACAGACAACGTAAATTGGTATTGGTAGAGCATGGTTTCAGATTACCTTCTGCATTGGATAATCGTCCATTGAAATTTGAAGAATTTGAGAGCTTACCTAATCAAAAAGTGTATGTTTCTGCTACTCCCGGAGAGTATGAACTGATGCAAAGTGGAGGGGTTTTGGTTGAACAGATTATCCGCCCAACAGGTCTTTTAGACCCTCCTGTGGAGGTGCGTTCCTGTATCAGGCAGGTAGATGATTTATTGGCTGAAATCAGGGACAGAATGCAAAAAAAAGAACGCGTGTTAGTGCTTACGCTTACCAAACGCATGAGTGAAGAACTTACACAGTTTATGGCAAACCTGAATATCAAGGTAAAATACATGCATTCTTCTGTAACAGCGTTGGACAGGGTAGAGATTTTACGCGAACTTCGTTTGGGTATAATTGATGTTCTCGTAGGGGTAAATTTATTGCGTGAAGGTTTGGATTTGCCCGAAGTAAGTTTGGTGGCTATTTTAGATGCAGACAAAGAAGGATTTTTGCGTTCCGAAAGAGCATTGATACAGTCTGCAGGGCGTGCCGCAAGAAACGAAAATGGTAAAGTTATCCTCTATGCGGATAAAATTACAGATGCCATGCAACGTTTAATAGACGAAACCAACCGTAGACGCGAAAAACAGATTTTATACAACCAGATACATGGCATTACGCCAAAAAGCATTAAAAAAGATACTCAAAGCATATTGGAACAAACTTCTGCCGCAGACGGAGTGGATAAAAGCAAAGTTAAAAGTTATTATGTGGAACAAGAGAATTTTTCTGTGGCTTCTGACCCCGTGGTGCCTTTTATGTCTGTTGCTGAACTGCAAAAACTGATTACGCAGACCCGTGAAAAAATGTTGGAAGCCTCCGAAAACATGAACTTTCTTTTAGCCGCCAAATTCCGTGATGAAATTGCAGAATTGGAAAAAATGCTTAACGAAAAAAAGAAGAAATAGATATGGAAAAGACGCTTCCACTTATAAGAAAGTCTGATGAGAACCTTCAAAGTGCAGATGTGCTTATTCAAAACAAAAAGTACACTAGTAGCGTGCATTGTTCTTACTATTCTTGTTACCAAATGGTGATGGTTTTAACAAAAAGACCAGAAGTTTCGTATAATACCAATGAGACAAGGTATAATAGCCATGAACAAACTATAAACACACTGATTACATTTCTTGAAAGTGTAAGTTATGATACAGATAAAATTAACTCTATAACTGAAAATCTTCGTCTTTTAAGGAAAGAAAGAAATAAAGCAGATTACAAACGTCATTTTTTTAATGAAAAACAAGCAAAAGAAATTTATATTTGCGCACAAAGCACACAAAAAATGTTAAAAGATTGTTTAAATAATTTAGACAATATAAATGATAACGCACAATAATATGAAACCTACTGAAAAAATAGAAAAATGGTTGGAAGAAATTTCACAAGAGTTTGGCAATATTCATCTGGTGTACGTGTATATGAAAGAAGATGATGACCATAACATATATGTTGACCCTAATGAAGAGTATATCAATGGTGAGTTTGGAAAAAAAGCCTTAAAGTTTAATGTTCAACTCATAAAAGAATTTCCTGATATTTCATTTGGATTTTTGCCAATGGAAAAATTGGAAGAGGAGGAAAAAGAATATATTATATTTGATAAATAAGACAGGAGCGCGAAAGACAACCTTTGCTACTCAAAATGCACCTGCCATAGTATATCCATACCTGCGTCAGGGAGCGTCTTTTTTTACTATGCAGGCAGGACTTCCCGTGATTACTTTACCAGTGGTTATGATGAAAAAACAAAATCATAACTGATACCAATCAAGATAAAACATTTTTGGCGTGTCCTTCACTGCGTTCAGGTCGGGCTATACGCTGGTAGAGACGTGGCATGCCACGCCTGTACTTCATTCGCTTCGCTCATTGCGGACTTTCCGCTTCTATCCCTCATGCGGATGCGCGTACATACACGCTACGCACCTGCGTTAGGCATGCGGAGGGCATGCGTCAGCATGGTGCGAACCGCACCGAAGCGATAGCGTAGCCCGCAGCACGCCGACTGCGCAGCAGGAACGCCCAAAAAATTATTCTTGTCTAACATAAAATCATAACTTAAAAAAGCCAAAAAATTGCATGTATATATAAGAGATTATCTCTAATTTTGTGGCATGAACTGGATAAAAAGAAATTTATCACTTTTAGTAAAAGGTCTTTGGATTGGGTTTGGTGTGTTTTGGTTAAGTTTTTTTGCATTGTTTATCGTAGGTAAAAGTCTTTTACCTTCTTTCAGAGCATTAGACGACAAAAAACCTATGGAGGCTTCCGTAGTGTACAGCGAAGATGGGGTAGTTTTAGGCAAGTATTTTGATCAAAACCGCGTTCCTGTTACCTATGAAGAAATATCTCCTTATGCCATTACGGCGTTATTAGCCACCGAAGACGTTACTTTTTATGAACATTCAGGCATCAGTTTAAGAGGTTTGTTCAGGGCTTTTGTCAATAATCTCAGGGGAGGGAGCAAACAAGGAGCAAGTACACTTACCATGCAATTAGCCCGTAACCTTTATGATGAAGAAGTAGGACAAGAGCGTAATGCTAAGCGAAAAATCAAAGAAATTGTGTGTGCTTTGTATATAGAGCGCAATTTTACCAAAAAAGAAATTATTACTTTGTATCTTAATACCGTTCCTTGGGGAGGTACAACGTATGGTATCCACTCTGCTTCTAAAATGTATTTCAGCAAACACCCTAAATATTTACAGTTGGACGAAGCAGCTATGCTTATTGGTATTTTGAAGGGGGCTTCCTATTACAATCCCTTTCGTTATGGTAGCAGGGCATTGGAACGCAGAAATGTGGTATTAAATCAATTGGTCAAATATGATTTGATTGAGCCAAGTATTGCTGAAAAAGCCAAGAAAAAACCTACTTATCTGCGTTTCTCCATTGAAGACCATAATGAAGGTTTAGCCGCTTATTTCAGAGAACACTTACGGGATAAAATGCTTAAAAAATGGGTAAAAGAAAATGGCTATAATCTCTATCATGACGGGCTTAAAATATACACGACAATCAACAGTAAAATGCAACAATATGCAGAAGAAGCAGTATATGAACATCTTTCTAAAATGCAGGTTGAATTTGACAGATATATGCCTGATAACAGCGCCGCTGAACCGTGGAACACCAAATTAAGACCCAACTGGGCAGTCGATACTATGCCTATCTATGAAGGATTTATCCATTCAGAACGGTACAGGGTAATGAAAACTGCGGGAGCAAGTGACTCTGATATTCGTAAAGCATTTTCTCAAAGGTTAGACTCCATAGAAGTATTTACTTGGGTAAAAGACAAAAAAGGAAAAGTAATCCCTGGCACAAAGTATATTTACAACAAAACGCCTTGGGACTCTGTTAAATACACCGCCAAAATTTTACGTTCTGCTATGGTTGCCATAGAACCTAACACCCGATATGTCCGTGCATGGGTAGGTAGTATAGGACATCACTACTTTAAATACGACCAAGTAGCCAATGGAAAACGTCAAGTAGGTTCTGCCTTTAAACCTTTTGTGTATACTGCCGCTATCATCAATGGAGTAGACCCTTGTGAAGAGTTCTTAGATGCACCTTATCAAGTCTTTGACAATCAAAGAATAAATAATAAAGATACTATGGTCATGATTTGGTCGCCAAAAAACGCAGACGGCAAATTCAGAGGTATGACCCCTTTATGGGTAGGTCTGAAAAATTCCATTAACACAGTTACCGCAAGAATTATGTACGAACGTCTTGGTGGTATCAATTCTCCAAATAACGTAGCTACCTTAGCGGAAAACATGGGGATTACAACCAAGTTGGAGCGGGTACTTTCTCTTGCACTTGGTACCACAGATTTAACCATTCTGGAACTTACCAATGCGTATGCTACATTCGCTAATAGAGGAATACGATTAGAACCTATCCTGATTACTAAAATCACTGACCGATACGGTAATGAAATTCCCAATCCGTTTACCAAACAAGACCCTAAAAACAGAATTGAAGCTATCAGCGCAAGTGTTGCCTACAAAATGTGCAGATTATTGCAGAAAGTAGTTATCGCAGGAACAGCCAGCGGGGCGTATTATAAGTATCAGCTACAAGGAGATATAGGCGGAAAAACAGGTACAACACAAAAAAATTCTGACGCATGGTTTATTGGTTTTACACCTAAACTTTCTATTGGTGTGTGGTTTGGTTGCGAAAGCAGAGGTGTCCACTTCAATGACGGCAGAGGGCAGGGAGGTCAGGCGTCTGCACCTACATTTGCTATATTCTATAAAAAATGCTCTGATGACCCTCAACTAAAAAACAGAATAATCGGTAATTTCTACGACCTTAAACCACCCGGCGACCCCGAATTCAAACTGGACTGTGATGAAAAAGCATCACAAAAAAACATAGAGGAATTTAATCTTGATGATGTTGTTAATTAACGCTTTTTATCAACAAAAAACTTTGGCAACTATTTACTTTGTGCGAATATATCATTTTTTTGGGCGTTCCTGCTTGCTGCGCAGCGCAGTCGGCGTGCTACGGGCTACGCTATCGCTTCGGTGCTGCGCACTTTGCTACGCAAACCCTCCGCATGCCTAACGCAAAAAAGTGTTTTTTATGGAGTTAATGGGGTTTTTCCCACCCACCCGCCCACAAGGTAAAATGAGGTAAAAAACACTTTTTTTCACGTATGCAAAGCATACATACGCGCGCATCCGCGTGAGGGATAGCAGCGAAAAGCCCGCAACACGCGTAGCGTGTGAGGACTTGTAGCGCATAGCCCGACCCCGAAGCGCAAGCGCAGGGGACACGCCCTTATTTAGTTCTCGTTTTACGTAACATCAGTTAATAATAGTCGCTTATAAACTACCCAAAAACCATCAATCAAAATAAAATGCCTTTTTCTGTACGCATATTTTTATTTACTTTGCAAAACAATGAGAGTTTTTTTACTGTTTGGGTGCATTTTTATACTTACTTGTTTATGTACTGCACAAAGTTCGTTAGAAGGCAAAATCACAGATATTAACAACAAACCCATACCCGGTGTAACGGTATACGTCCAAGACTCTCTGCAATTTGCTACTACCTCAGACACCATAGGTCATTACAAATTACTGCTCCCCGCAGGTACGCACTGGATTGTGTACAAACTCACGGGCAAAAAAACAGAACTCTATCAGGCAAGTATAAGAAAATCGGAAAAACAGGTTAAAAACATGGTTCTCGTTGATGATGCGATGAATACAAATGTGGTAAACATAAAATCCCAAAGTAGTGATAATTTTGACCTGAAAACAAAGGATGTAGACGTGATGCCCATTCCCGCAGGTGGGATTGAGAAACTACTCAAATACCTACCGGGTGTGGTAAGTAATAATGAATTCAGTTCGCAGTACTCCGTCAGAGGGGGTAATTATGACGAAAACCTTATCTATGTCAATGATATAGAAATTTACAGACCGTACATGGTGCGCAGCGGTCAGCAGGAAGGTTTAGGATTTGTTAATCCTGACCTTACTGAAAGCATTTATTTTAGCACAGGCGGTTTTGAAAGCAAATACGGAGATAAAATGTCCTCTGTATTGGCTATTCAATATAAAAAACCCGAGAAATTTGCCGGTTCTGCACAACTCGGTGTTCTTGGAGCGAATATTCATTTGGAAGACCGTACTAAAAATGAAAAATTCTCTTATTTGCTCGGAGTACGATATGCTACCACACGCTATTTACTCAACTCTTTGGATACCAAAGGAAACTATCAGCCTAATTTTACAGATATTCAATCATGGGTAGAATATAAACCTTCTTCCAAATTCTCTTTGGGTATGCTCAACACGTATGCCCGCAATAACTATCAGTTTTTTCCAACCAATCGTGAAACGACTTTCGGAACTATCAAAAATGTATTTCGTTTGTTTGTCGCTTTTGAAGGTCAAGAATTTGCAAGATACAGTACTTTTCTCAATGGTATGGTAGCTGCCTACAAACCTAATTTTAACTGGACGCATAAATGGATTGCCAGTACTTACTTTTCACGGGAAAGCGAAGTTTTTGATGTAGAAGGTGGGTACAGACTTTGTGATGTCAATGCTAATCTCGGCAATGAAGGCTTTAATGAATGTGTGTTTGACAGAGGTATTGGTACGTATTATCAACATGCAAGGAATTTTTTAAATGTTCAGGTGCTTGCAGGAGATTACAAAGGTTCATGGATAAATGACAGCGTTACAAGCAAAATAGAATTCGGCACAAGAGCAGAACAAAACCTCATTTTTGACACGCTCAAAGAATGGAATGCTATTGATTCAGCTGATTTTGTAAGCATGCAGGATTACTTAAAAACAAACATCACTTTACAAAGTTTTCGTTTTCAAGGATATGCCCAATACAAACATTTTTGGCGGGATAAAATAAACAAACAGAATGTTGTTCAGTTTTGTATAGGTACAAGGGCAAATTACTGGACGTACAATCAACAGGCATTGTTCAGCCCGCGTGTGCAACTTACGTACACCCCCCAACACTGGAAGCGTATCAAAAAAACAGGAGATACCATTCCCACAGTGATAGAGTTCAGATTATCTACGGGTTTGTATCAGCAACCGCCTTTTTACAGAGAACTGCGTAACCGTGCAGGGGTGCTTAATCCTGAAATTAGGGCGCAAACCTCTATACATTATATTGCAGGAACAACCTACAATCTTAAAATTTGGAACAGACCTTTCAAAATCATGTCTGAAATATATTACAAGCAACTTTTTAATCTTATTCCGTATGACATAGAAAATGTACGTATTCGTTATTTTGCCCAAAATAATGCGCGCGGTTATGCCACAGGCTTTGATTTCAGGATAAACGGAGAATTTGTAAAAACGGTAGAAAGCTGGTTTTCTTTGAGCATTATGCAAACCAAAGAAAATATTGACGGTGATAAAGATTTTCAAGGGAATGACAGAGGATTTATTCCAAGACCTACTAACCAAACTGTAACCGCACAGATTGTATTTCAGGACTATTTACCTAAAAACCCCACTATTAAAGCGAATTTAGCATTAGTATATGGTTCAGGCTTACCTTTTGGACCTCCGAATAATCCTGCATTTAGGAGTATATTCAATATGCCTGCCTACAGACGGGTTGATGTAGGTATCAGCAAACTGATTTCTTATGATGATACTCGCAAGGTAAAATCTATATGGATAGGGTTAGAAGTATTTAATGTGTTTCAGATTGCCAATACCATTTCTTACATTTGGATAGAAGATGTGTACGGAACGCAATTTGGTGTGCCTAATTATCTCAGTCAGCGTTTGTTGAATTTACGGGTACAAGTTAAGTTTTAGTTTGAAAAGATGTATTTGGGCGTGTCCCCTGCGCTGGCGCTTCGGGGTCGGGCTATACGCTGCAAGTCCTCACTTGCTACGCAAGTTGCGGGCTTTTCGCTGCTATCCCTCACGCGGATGCGCGTACATACGCGCTGCGCACACGCGTTAGGCATGCGGAGGGCATGCGTAGCATGGTGCGAATCGCACCGAAGCGATAGCGTAGCCCGTAGCACGCCGACTGCGCCGCGCAGCAAGCAGGAACGCCCAAAAAATGTATCAAGAAAAATTTGCATTCTATAAAAAC
>Ga0272446_1003947_pt1 | contig 18037 bp, 13 predicted proteins | sample YNPCB0061_FD_194587 | JGI IMG/M metagenome (GOLD analysis project Ga0272446, IMG submission 194587) | Hot spring microbial mat communities from Yellowstone National Park, WY, United States - YNP-CB-006-1 | ecosystem: Environmental > Aquatic > Thermal springs > Hot (42-90C) > Sediment | place... | reverse complement strand
CATACCGACGCGGTCATGCTCTCGGGCGAGACAGCCAGCGGAAAATATCCCCGGGAATCGGTCGAGACCATGGCCAAGGTCATCCGCGAGGCCGAGGCTTCGATCTACGACAACCTGGACGACAAACTGGCCGTGAAACTCAACCGCACGACCGACGAGGCCGTATCACAAGTGGCTAAGATCCTGGCCAAGGACGTGGGCGCCAAAGGTATCCTGGTCGCCTCCATGTCCGGCGACACGGGTCGGCTCGTCAGCCGCCACCGGCCTGAAGTCCCGATTTATGTCGCGACTGATGACGACCGCGTACAGCGCCAGCTTAACCTCTCGTGGGGTGTCGTGCCCTTCATCCTGCCCAAATGCCGGACCGTGGAGGAACTGGTGGAGCGATCAGTGGGCTATCTTCTGCAGCAGAAGCGCATTAAAAAAGGCGACAAACTCATAGTGGTTGCCGGCGAACCGGTCGGCGTGTCGGGCAGAGTCAACCTGGTGGAGATAAGGGAAGTCTGAGCGCTATGGAGTCGGGTTTCAAGGTTGCGCTCAGCGAATTGCGCCGCCAGGCCGTCCGGCCGAAAGACAAGGATGAGCTGGATGAGACGGTCGAGCAACTGGGCGCTGCGCTGGGGCTCGATGAGGTGGCTGAGGCGCGCGGGCTGCGGAAGGAAAGCGTCGTAAAGATTTTGTCGCTTCAAAAAGAGAAACAGCGCATCATGGAATGGCTCAAGGCGCGACTTAAAAATATCGACTCCAAGGAAGTCGAATATGATCCATCCGCGAGGCGCATCATCGCTGACCAGGATGGGAGATACTTCTGGGAAAAGACGGACGGCACGCGCGAGCCGGTCAGCTTGGGCGCGCTTTTGACGGACGGCATCTGGGACGTCAATTACAGCCTGGATCCGGAAAGCGTCCCGCGCATCGTCCGCAAGAAGTTCTTCATCGCCCAGGCCCGGAGGCTCCTGCAGCGCGAACTCGACAAACAAATCGCCATCGACCAGTCGCACAGCCAAAAATCAAATCCGCGTAACCGCCAGGGATACAAGGGTCTCGTTATGAACCGGGAAAACCTGGAGACGCAGGGGCATCTGGCCGAGCGCATGGTGTTTTCCTATCTGAACAAATTATCCCTCGACGAGGATGTGCCGTTCACCATCGAGGCGGCCAACGTCTATGAAGACATCGAACTCAAGATTGATTTCATCCTCAAGGTCAGGACGCGCAAGCGCGGCGTGGCGGTCGAGGGAGTTACAAGCGAAGAGGCACGCACCATCGGCGTCCAGTTCACGATCGCTAGCCGACGCTCGCGCAAGCTCGGCAAGCTCCAGATGGCCAAAGCGAAGGCCAAGGAAACCGGGAGCAAGGTCGAGGATATCGTACTCGTCAAAGTTCCGCTTAAGAAGCTAAACGATCTGTTCGCCCGCTGGGCGGTTAATAAGCCGCCGGGCGGTCCGGATCGCTTGTGGGATGCCGAAATTAAACAGAAGATACTCCGCGGAGTGCTCAAAGGCCTCATCGAGGAAGACGAGATTGAAAAGATCTGTGCCAAGGTCGCATCGCGGAACCCGTTCAGTGGTCAGGCGGCTTGATATCTTGATATAATCCACGCATGGCCAACCAAACCAGCGTCGTCGAAAAACAGCTGAATTTTCCGGCCAAGGACAGGTTTAGGGCGTATGCCCGGTTCCTCGGCGTCATCCGGCGCGCGCATCCGTGGCTCACCGCCTTCCGTTTTACCTTGATCGTGCTTAGCGCTTTCCTCCAACCGATCGAGGTATATTTTTTCGCCAAGTTCATCACGGCCATTGCCCAAGGACAAGCGGCTCAGGCGCCATTCCTCATCGGGGTCGTCATCGCCTCGTACGGCTTGCGGTATTTTGTCAATGAAGTCACTTATTCCCGGCTTGATGCCTGGTTCGCACGCGCTTCGAGCCTGGCCAGCGAACAGGCTATCTACGAGCACGTGGCCCGTCTCGATCCGGAGGCGCTGAACCGTCACGAAGTCAGGCGTTCCCTGGATTTCGTGCGCGAAGACATGTGGCGGCTCAATCGTTTGGCCGACAATACGGAGTGGCTACTGCGGTCGATTCTGAAGTTTGTGGGCACCTTGGCGTTGGCTTTGACCGCTCCATGGTGGGTCACGGCCGTGACTTTGGCCGATGCGGCGCTGCAGGCGGCGAACTTGTGGTTCGAATCGAGCAAGGAAGTCTGGGCCTCAACCTGGAATTCGCTTGAGGGCAGGCGCCTGGAATACACGCGTTTCCTTTTCCTGAATACCGAAGAGTTCCGCGAAATCCGTTTGTTGGGCGCGGAAAAGACGGTGCTGCGCAAGCGCGACGCGGCGCGGGCGAACGTCCTGGCTCGGTTCCGCGAGGTGGCGTTTTTGAGCGCGCGCAACCGCACGCTCCTGGCCGGCCTGCATGTCGCCGCGTATGCGGCGGTCATCCTGGTCCTCGGGCGCGCCGCCTTCGACGGACCGGAATCCTTGGCCGTCCTCTATGTGGCGTTGAATCTGTTCGGGCTCATGGGCGAGGCCTTGAACGGATTGTCAGGTTCTGTCACCTCGTTATGGGCCGACGCGAACATCTTGGCCTACATGAATCGGCTGTTGGATTTTACTCCGGAACGCACGACGGGCTTCGCCATCCCGCAGGCCAACCTCAAATTGGAGCTAAAGGATGTGACCTACCGCTATCCGGGCGCCGCGCGGGATGCGTTAACCGGTATCACCTTCACGGTCAATGAAGGCGAGCATCTGGCGTTCGTGGGCGAGAACGGGGCGGGAAAGTCTACACTCCTGCGCCTGCTCTCCGGCGTCATCCAGCCGACGCGCGGCCAGATACTGCTGAACGGCCGTCCTCTGCAGGCTTACAAACCGGCGGCTTGGCGCGCGGCGTTCCATTTGATGCTCCAGGACGCCAAGATCTATCAGGATTTTGTACGCGACAACCTGCTTTACGGCGCGCCTGGCGGAAGACGCATTCGGGGTTTGCCGCTCGAGCAAAGCGTGGGCATCGCCGGCGCGGACGTCGTCATCGACGCGTTGCCTGAAGGTTATCGGACGTTTCTTGGCAATTGGGCTGCGCCGCCGGGCATCACGCCCCACCAAGTTTCGGGCGGCCAGCGGCAGAGGCTCATCATCGCGCGGTCGCTCATCCACGGCGGCCGCATCCTGGGTTTCGACGAGCCGACCTCGGCCATGGATGCAAATTCCGAGATGCGCTTCTTCGAAAATCTCCTTAAGGCCGCGGGCGGCCGCGGGCTCATTTTCATCTCGCACCGCTTTTCGACCGTGCGCCGCGCCGACCGCATCTTTGTGCTAGACGAAGGCAAACTCATTGAACAGGGCTCGCATGAGCAGCTGCTTGACCGCGGGGGCAAATATGCGGAGCTCTACCGGCAGCAGGCGCAGTGGTATGCATAGAATTCATTCGTCGGTCGGCAAAAAACAGTATCCGCGCCAGGTGGATTTCGGCTTTTTGCCGGTCTGATAAAAAATATATGTCAAACCGTTATTGCATTCCGTTCAGCCGGCTACGGCTCGAGGATGTCAAGTCCGTCGGCGGCAAGAACGCCTCGCTCGGCGAGATGTTCCGCAAGCTCAAGCCGCGCGGCATCCTGATCCCTGACGGTTTTGCCACGACCGCTGAGGCCTACTGGCATTTCATTGATGCCGCGGGACTGAGGAAGCCCATCGCGGCCGCGCTTAAAGGTCTCGACATACAAGACATCAAAGATCTCGAACAGCGCGGAGCGCGGGTGCGGGGGATGATCCTCGAGGCTAATTTGCCGAAAGATTTGGAAGCGCAGGTCGCGAAGGCGTATGCGCAGCTGTGCGGCGGCCAAGGACCGTGTGAAGTTGCGGTGCGCTCGTCGGCCACGGCCGAGGATTTGCCGGATGCGTCGTTCGCTGGCCAGCAGGAATCCTTCCTCAATATCAGAGGCCGTGAGGCGCTTTTGGATGCAGTCAAGCGCTGCATCGCTTCGCTCTTTACCAACCGGGCCATCGTCTACCGCGTCGAGCAAGGTTTCGACCACATGCAGGTCGCGCTGTCGGTCGGCGTCCAGCGCATGGTGCGTTCGGATGCGGCTGCGGCCGGTGTCATGTTCACGCTCGATACTGAATCCGGCTTCCGCGACGTGGTGCTCATCAACGGCGCATGGGGGCTCGGCGAGAGCGTGGTGCAAGGCAAGGTCACGCCGGACCAGTTTTTCGTCCACAAGCCCACGCTCGTCCAGGGTTTCAGACCCATCATCGGCCGCCGCCTCGGGAGCAAGGAGACGAAAATCATCTACAGCCTGGAAGGCACGTCGCCAACCAAGACGGTACCGGTACCGGCCGCTGACCGCAACCGCGCCTGCCTGACTGACGACGAAGTGCTGAAGTTGGCGCGTTGGGGCATCGAGATCGAAAAATACTTTTCCAAGCTGGCCCAGGAAGACCGGCCCATGGATATCGAGTGGGCCAAGGATGGCAAGACCGGCGAGCTGTTCATCGTCCAGGCGCGGCCCGAGACAGTGCAGGCGAGGAAGGATTTGGACACCCTCACCGAATACGAACTACGTAAGAAGTCCAAGATATTGGCTGAGGGTTTGTCTATCGGCTCAAAGATCGCAAGCGGCAAGGTCCATGTAATCAAGAGCGCGGCCGAGATGTCGGCGTTCAAAGACGGCGAGATACTCGTCGCCGAGATGACAGACCCGGATTGGGTGCCCATTATGAAACGCGCCGCGGCCATCGTGACCGCGAGCGGTGGACGCACATGCCACGCGGCCATTGTGAGCCGCGAGCTTGGGACGCCGGCCGTGGTTGGCGTGGGCCAGGCGCTCGAGAAGCTTAAGACCGGGCAAGAAGTGACCGTGTCGTGCGCCGAGGGCGAGACCGGCCGGGTGTACCAGGGGAAGCTGCCATTCGAGATCAAGAAATCGAAGCTCAAAGGGCTGAAGTCGACTAAAACGCGCATCATGCTCAACTTGGCCGTGCCGGAGCAGGCGTTCGAGTACTCGTTTTTGCCGCAGTCCGGCGTAGGCCTGGCGCGGACTGAATTCATTTTCACCAACTACATCAAGGTCCATCCGCTCGCTTTGCTGAATTTCAAGAAGTTAAAGGCTGAGGAATTGAAGACGAAGATCGAAGAGCTGACCGTCGGCTATCGCGACAAACGCAGATATTTCGTCGACCGCCTGGCCGAGGGAATCGGCATGCTGGCCGCGGCAGTTTATCCGCACGAAGTCATTGTCCGCGCCTCGGACTTCAAGACGAATGAGTACGCCAAGCTCTTGGGCGGCGAGGCCTACGAGCCGCAGGAAGCGAACCCGATGATCGGCTGGCGCGGCGCATCCAGGTATTATGATGAGAAGTTCACGGCCGCTTTTGCCCTCGAATGTGCGGCCATCAAGAAAGTCCGTGAGGAGATGGGGCTCAAGAATGTAGTGGTCATGGTTCCGTTCTGCCGCACGCCGGAGGAAGGCAAAAAAGTCCTCGCGACCATGGCCAAGGCCGGACTTCGCCGCGGCCAAGACGGCCTCAAGGTCTATGTCATGGTCGAGATTCCGTCGAACATCATCCTGGCAGACAAGTTCGCCGACATCTTCGACGGTTTCTCCATCGGTTCGAATGATTTGACGCAACTCACGCTCGGCGTGGACCGTGATTCTGCCCTGGTTAGCCATTTGTATGACGAGTTGAATCCAGCGATTCTTGAATCGCTTAAGCATGTCATCAAGGTGGCCAAGAAAAAGCGGATCAAAATCGGCATCTGCGGCCAGGCGCCGTCCGACTTCCCGGAATTCACCGAGTTCCTGGTGCGTCAGGGCATCGACAGCATCTCGCTCAACCCGGATTCCATCGTCAAGATGGCCCGGCGTGTGGCGCAGGTCGAGGCGAAGATTAGCAGGAAGTAGCGCAGTTATCCTTGGGTATTCCAGTTTGCATTTAGAGCCGATATTTATCCCCAGTCGGCGCGTTCGATGCCGCTTTTAATTTACGGAAAAAGCCGATTTTGTTGGCCTCTTCCAGCTCTTGCACGGTCGCGGCGGCCATGATATTTTAAGGCCACTTCGGATAAAACCGAACGTGTGCAAACGAGGAAAGACTCCGCCCCGTCAAAGGCGGGGTTTTCTTTTCGGCGGGTTAGGGTAGGGGAGTTAGGCTAATTTTGCGATTATTGATACACTGGCAAAAAAGGATTAAGGCGCTTAAAGTAGAGGCTAACTTGTTGATTCCGTGTCAGTTTTGCTGCGCGGAGGTTCATTCTGGAACTATGAACAAAGATATTATTATTTATCAAGGCAGTAGTGGCGAGATCGCCCTCAAAGGCGATGTCAAGCGAGAAACGGTTTGGGCAAGTCAAGCCCAGATTGCTGATCTTTTTGGCGTGGATCAATCCGTGGTTTCAAGACATATAAGAAACGTTTTCAGAGATGGCGAAATTGAAGAAAAAAGCAATATGCAAAAAATGCATATTGCAAATTCAGATAAGCCCGTAGTTTTTTATTCTTTGGATGTCATTTTGGCTGTTGGGTATCGCACCAATTCCAAGGTCGCCGTAGATTTCAGAAAGTGGGCGACTAAAACCTTGCGCGAGCATATCATCAAAGGCTACACCATCAATCGCAAAAGGATTGCCAAAAATTACGACGAATTTTTGCAAGCGGTGGAGTCAGTCCAAAAACTCTTGCCGGCAGGGGAAAAAGTAAAAGCGCAAGACGCGCTGGAGCTAGTGAAGCTCTTTGCCAGCACCTGGCTATCTTTGGATGCGTACGACAAATCGCAACTGCCGAAAACCGGCGCCAGCAAAAAACAGGTGCAAATCACGGCGGAAGAGTTAGTCGAGGCGCTTACACAGCTAAAAAGTGATCTGATAAAGAAACAAGAAGCCAGCGAGCTGTTTGGCCAAGAGAGAAACAAAGACGCCATCGCGGGGATTGTCTGGACGGTGTTTCAGTCGGTTTTTGGGCGCGACGCCTATGAAACGCTCGAGGAAAAAGCCGCCCACCTGTTGTATTTTATCGTCAAAAATCATCCGTTTGTGGACGGCAACAAACGTAGTGGTGCCTTTGCTTTTGTGTGGTTTTTGAATAAGGCCGGGCTTTTGCGTAAAGATAAAATATCACCCCAAGCCCTGACCGCCCTCACACTTCTAGTCGCCGAAAGTAAACCACATGATAAAGAGCGAGTGATCGGCTTAATTTTGCAGTTATTAAAAACGAGTTCACAAAAAATATGAAAAAGCAATCTAAAAACAAAGCCGTTGCAATTTTTGAGGGCTCGGCAATTCGCCGATATTGGGATGAGGAAAAGGAGCTTTGGTATTTTGCCGTGTCTGATGTGATTGCTGTGCTAACTAAGAGCAAGAACCCAACCGCTTATTGGCGCAAGCTCAAAGAACGGCTTTTGAAAGAAGGTGGCAATGAAACCGTGACAAAATGTCACGCTTTGAAAATGATGGCTCCTGACGGCAAAATGCGTTTGACTGACGCCGCCGATACAGAAACTATACTGCGTCTGATTCAATCTATCCCATCTCCTAATGCTGAACCGTTTAAGTTGTGGCTGGCGCGCGTCGGTTATGAACGCCTGGAAGAAACCGCCGATCCGGAAATCGCCATCAATCGCGCCCTCAAAACCTATCTTCAAAAAGGCTATTCTCCGGAGTGGGTTAATCAACGCCTCAAAAGCATTGAAATTAGAAAAGCGTTGACTGATGAATGGGAAAGACGAGGGGTAAAGGAAGGTTTGGAATTCGCCATTCTTACCGACGAAATCACCAAGGCATGGACCGGTATGACCACCAAAGAATACAAACGACTGAAAAACCTCACAAAAGAAAATTTGCGGGACAATATGTCCAATATGGAACTGGTCTTGAATATGCTTGCCGAAACCGCTACCACTGAAATTTCCCAAAAACGCAAGCCAAAAGATTTGAGTGAAAATAAACAAGTAGCGCAAGAAGGCGGAAGCGTAGCAGGCAATGCCCGAAAGGAAATTGAGAGCAAAACCAAAAAAAGCATTGTAACGAGTGCAAGTGCCGAATCGTTGCGCGCAAAAAGTATCAAGAAACTTAAATAACTATGGCAGATCAAACTTCTACAATTCCAAAAGGCTGGAAAATGACGACGCTGGGAGAGGTGCTTTACCCTGTCTCGGATACATTTAATTTCAATGGGATAGATAGGGTTCATTTTATAAATACGGGAGATATTTTAGAAGGTAAATTGTTGCATAAAAATTTAACACCAACAAAAAAACTTCCAGGTCAGGCAAAAAAAAGATTTAAATTGAATGATATTTTATATAGTGAAATTCGACCAGCTAATAAGCGTTATATGCTCGTTAATTTTGATAGTTCTAGCTCCGTGGCATCGACAAAATTGATGGTTCTGAGAACAAAAGAGAATGTAGAGGTAAAATATATTTACAAATTTATTACAAATCGAGATATTCTTAATGAATTTCAAGCAATTGCAGAGTCAAGATCTGGGACATTTCCACAAATAACTTTTGATTCTATTTCTGGAATAGAATTTTATCTTCCTCCTCTCCCCGAACAACGCGCGATTGCGGCGGTGTTGTCGTCTTTTGATGACAAGATAGAGCTTTTGCGCGAAGAGAACAAAACGCTGGAAGCCACCGCGCAGGCGATTTTCAAAGAATGGTTTGTAAATTTCAATTTCCCCAACAGCCAAGGCAAACCCTACAAAGCCAGTGGTGGCAGAATGATTGATTCCGAACTCGGCGAAATTCCGGAAGGGTGGAGGGTTGGGAGGATCAAAAGCCTAATTGATGTTTTGTCAGGATTTGCTTTTTCGTCGTTAGATTTTTCTCAAGACGGTAGATATAAATTGGTTACTATTAAAAATGTCCAGGACAGATATTTTGATCCTGAAACAAAAGATAAACTTGCGGAATTACCCCAAAAAATGCCTGACTATTGCAAGCTAGGCTCAGGCGATATATTGCTTTCTTTAACTGGGAATGTGGGGAGGGTTTGTCTTGTTAATGGTGAAAATTATGTATTAAATCAACGAGTGGCGAAATTAAAAGCAAAAAATCCAATTGACTATGCCTTCTCATATCTGCTGTTCTTGCAGAATTCAATTTTTTCATTATTGCAAAGCACTGCATCAGGCACAGCTCAACAAAACCTAAGCCCTATTCAGACAAAAGAAATTGAAATAGTCATTGCCGAAAGAAAAATATTAGATCTATTTGGAGCAATTGCAAACAAACTGATTCAAAAAATAAATACTAATAATTCCCAAATCCAAACCCTCTCCGCTCTCCGTGATACGCTTTTGCCAAAACTAATGAAGGGAGAAATTAGAGTGAAAAGTGAAGAGTTAAAAGTGAAAAACTTATGAGAGAATCAATTTTGAAAGCTAAAAGTTATGAATTTGCAGTTGAGATTGTTAAATTGTCTCAATTTTTAGCGTCTGATAAAAAAGAGTTTGTTTTGAGTAAGCAGATATTAAGAAGTGGAACAGCAATTGGCGGACTAGTTAGAGAGGCAGAATTTGGTCAAAGTAAAGCAGATTTTATAAATAAAATGAACATTGCCTTAAAGGAAGCTAATGAAACAAACTATTGGCTGGAATTATTAAAAGATACAAATTTTATAAGTAAGGATATTTTTACCGTTCTTCAATCAAAATGCAGTGAGTTAGTGGCAATGCTTGTTGCTACCGTAAAAACATCAAAAAATAATCTATGAATATTTTTCACTTTTCGTTTTTAACTTTTAACTTTTTATGAAAATATTTGAATCAACCATTGAAGAATTCGTCATCGAGCTTTTGCAAAATCAGGGCTGGCAGTATGTGCCGCCGGAGGAGCAGGAGCTGGAACGAGCCAGTTTGAATGAGGTAGTTCTGAAAAATCGCCTAAAACAAGCGATTGAAACCATCAACCCGCGCCTTGCCGAAGAAGCGCGCGAGCAGGCACTGCGCCAAGTCTTGAATTTGCCCAGTCAAAATTTGATAGATAACAATGAGGTGTTTCACCGCTTGCTCACCGAAGGCATCGAGATTGAAGTAATGGGCGCAGAAGGCGTCAGGGGCGAGAAGGTCTGGCTGGTTGATTTTGAGCACCCCGAAAATAACGAATTTGTGGTGTGCAATCAATTCACCGTTATTGAAAATAACAGCAACAAACGCCCCGATGTGGTGTTGTTTGTCAATGGCTTGCCTCTGGTGGTGATAGAGCTTAAAAACCCCACCGACGAAAATGCTACCGTTCAGAAAGCCTTTACCCAACTGCAAAATTACAAAAACGCCATTCCCTCGCTTTTTTATTACAACGCCGCCCTGGTGGCTTCTGACGGATTAGATGCCAAAATGGGCACGGTGTCGGCGGATTTTTCTCGCTTTTTGGCCTGGAAATCAAGCGATGGATTCAAAGAAGATGCCGCCACAACTCCGCAGATTGAAACCCTCATCAAGGGAATGCTGAAAAAAGAAGTTTTGCTTGATTTGATTCGTCACTTTATTGTATTTGAAAAAAGCAAAAAAGAGGATCCTGAAACTGGTTTAGCATCTGTCATTACTATCAAAAAAATTGCCGCCTATCATCAGTATTTCGCGGTGAACAAGGCAATTGCACAAACCTTGCGGGCAACCAGCGAGTATGGCGACGGCAAAGCGGGTGTCGTCTGGCATACGCAAGGGAGCGGCAAATCACTTTCCATGGTTTTTTATACGGGCAAGGCAGTTCTGGCCTTGCATAATCCGACAGTAGTTGTAATTACCGACAGAAACGATCTTGATGATCAGCTTTTTGATACCTTTGCCGCCTGCAAGCAGTTGCTCCGTCAAGAACCGGTGCAAGCGCAAAACCGAGAACACATGAAAGAACTGTTGCGCGTTGCCGGTGGCGGAATAGTGTTTACGACTATTCAAAAATTCTTCCCCGAAGACGGCGCGGCCCAATTTGATCTACTCTCAGATAGAAAAAATATCATTGTGATTGCCGATGAGGCGCATCGCAGTCAGTATGGATTTGGGGCAAAGATAGCCGAAAAGAACGGCGAGATGATTACCAAATACGGCTTTGCTAAATACCTGCGCGACGCTCTGCCTCATGCTTCGTTTATTGGCTTTACTGGCACGCCCATTGAGAAAGAGGACGCCTCTACTCCGGCGGTATTTGGCAATTATATTGATGTGTATGATATCGCCCAAGCAGTAGAAGACGGCGCAACTGTGCGTATTTATTACGAATCCCGTCTGGCGAAGGTTCATCTAAAGCCAGAGGAAGCAGCCAAACTTGATGAAGAAGTGGAAGCCATAACCGAAGGCGAAGAAAGCACGGCCAAAGAAAAGGCCAAGGCCAAATGGGCGCAACTGGAAGCAATTGTAGGTCATAAAGACCGTTTGCGACTCATTGCCGATGATATTGTGCGTCATTTTGAAGCGCGGCGTGAAGCCTTTGAGGGCAAAGGCATGATTGTGTGCATGAGCCGCAGAATTGCGGTTGAACTCTATGAGGAGATTATAAAAATCCGACCTGATTGGCATAGTGATGATTTGAAAAAAGGCGCAATCAAAGTGGTGATGACTTCGTCATCGTCTGATCCTGAAAATTGGCAAATACATAGCACTAGCAAACAAGATAGGAAATTTATTGGCGAACGCTTTAAAGATCCGAGTGATGAACTGAGACTCGTTATCGTGCGTGATATGTGGCTGACTGGTTTTGACGTGCCGTGTTTGCACACGATGTATGTTGATAAGCCGATGCGCGGGCACAATTTGATGCAGGCCATCGCGCGCGTCAATCGCGTCTTTAAGGATAAACCGGGCGGACTCATTGTTGACTACATCGGCATTGCCTCGGACTTAAAGACAGCGCTTGCTACTTATACCCAAAGTGGCGGCAAGGGCGCGCCAACGCTTGATCAGGAAGAAGCAGTCGCGACTTGTCTAGAAAAATTTGAGATTGTCGAGCAGATGTTTGATGGGTTTGATTATAAAAGATATTTCACGGCCGATACCCGTGCGAAGTTGACGATAATTCTTGAAGCCCAAGAACACATCTTGGGATTAGAGGACGGCAAAAATAGATTTACCAAACAAGTTGCCTTACTGTCGCAAGCCTTTGCTTTGTCTGTGCCGAATCCCAAAGTGATGGCGATAAAAGATGAGATTGGATTTTTCCAAGCGGTGAAAGCGCGACTGACCAAGTTTGAACCAATTGGATCGGGCAAGTTTGATGCCGAAATGGAAACCGCTATTCGCCAGATTGTAGATAAGGCCGTAGTGTCAGAAGGTATTATTGATGTTTTTGACGCGGCAGGTATTAAGAAGCCTGATATCTCAATTCTATCTGATGAATTTTTGGCAGAAATCCAGGGAATGGAAAGAAAAAATCTTGCTTTGGAGCTACTCAAAAAATTATTGAACGATGAAATCAAGATGAGAACGCGAAAGAATTTTATCCAAAGCCGAAAATTATCGGAAATGTTGGAAAGCGCTATTAAAAAATATCAAAATAACCTTTTGACTGCGGCGCAAGTGATTGAAGAATTAGTGAAGCTTGCCAAAGATATTCGTGAATCGGATAAGCGCGGCGAAGTATTGAATCTTAGTGAAGATGAGCTGGCCTTTTACGATGCGCTTGCTAGCAATGAAAGCGCAAAGGAAGTTTTAGGAGACAAGCAACTTGCCACTATCGCGATAGAAGTTTTCAAAAGCGTCAAGAGTAATGCAACGATTGATTGGACACTCAAAGAAAGTGTTCGCGCACGGCTAAGGCGTGACGTAAAAAGAATTTTAAACAGATACGGCTATCCGCCAGATCAGCAATTGATCGCGACAGAAAATGTTTTGAAACAAGCAGAGTTGATGGCAGAGGAGCTGAGTGAATAGATATGGGCTGTGCCGATGATGGCGGCCTGCTGTTAAAAAATCGTTGAACACAGTTATTCGGCGGAGAAATATCCGGAAGGTATTGACGGAACCGGCCGTTTGAGGCAAGATACAGCGGCAAAAACTAAGGGTGCGTGGTGTAGCCCGGTTAACACGTCTCCCTGTCACGGAGAAGATCGAGGGTTCGAATCCCTTCGCACCCGCCATAAAAATATCCCCCGCCACGGGGATATTTTATGTGGCGGGGGAGAACGCGGATCCGGATCTGGTCACCAATATGGCAGGGCTAGGGTTTGTTGCCGAATTGAGGCAGACGAAGAGTTGTATTGCCTCAGGCACGGCGGACGTTTTACGCTAAGAAAAAGGTCCGCCAGATGGCGGACCGCAACGCTAGGGGTCTGGTTCGGCGTCGTTTGGTTCGACTGAAATATCTACAACCGTGAAGGCGCCAAACGGGCCGTTGGGCGGCCGATAGGCGCCGAGACCGCACGCCACTCCGGCTCTGCTGAACAGTTGCCTTACAGCCTCGATCGAGCTGGCGCTGATTGATTCGACGTAACAGAACGCGGTGAAACCCCAGGTCGGGAATTTGGCCCTAGTTATCGGCTTGCCGCGAGCCATCCGGACATCCGGAAGCCAACCTAGCCGGATGTTCTTTTTTGGATCGGTCGGATGATCTTGGTCAGGATGGAGAGATTCTGGATCGAAGGGGACGAATTCACGGTACGGCATGTGCAGGATGGCGGGTGGTATGCCTTTATTTTTGAGTTCGTCCATGATTTGGGCGAGGGCGGCATTCAGCATTTCGAAAGGAAAACCCAATTCGCCATTTTGACCGCGGTAGAGCTTGGTTTCGGCGCGTTGACGACGCGGCATACGACGCAAGACTTCGTTACGGCGCTGTATTTGTTCAGGGTCAATGAGCGAGTTGTACTCCTCGGTTGCGTCCTGCAACATGGGGGAAAGGCTGCGGCAGACGACACGCACGAGTGTTTTGAGGATGGTAGCTTTCTCCATGACCACCTCCGGGAAAAGTACATGATAAAAATAATAGATTTATGCTATGATGTCAACGGTTCATTTCGTACCGTTACCTCATCTCATGTCCAGGGCAGGAACCCGCAGTCAACGGGGGAGCGCCGCTCGTTGGTTAATGGTTACGAGGTGAATCATGTATACTCTCCTCGCCACATCCAGGGTGGCACACCCCATCGCTCTTCGATGCTGGTTTCTGCGGCCAGTGGCGCACTGTCCGAATGGCGGCTTATGGCCGTCACGCTGACGGTCGTCAGACTTCCTGGAAATCCCGCCCTTCTCATGGGGCGGAATATTATTTTGCAATCTTCGGCTAAAATGTTAGCCATGGGTTATGGAAAGACGCCGTTTAGTTTTCGGCGCGACTTGGTTCGTGATGGTCGGGCTTTTGGGCTTGGCCTTTTTCCGGTTTACGGATTCGCGCATCAAGTCACCGGACGCAGCGGCTGAGGAAGAGGCGGTGTTGACGGTCGTAGCCACGTCCTCGCCGTCTCTAATTCAGACGACTGACACAGCGGTCGCGGCGCAGAGGCCGGTGACGGAGAAACCTAAACCGTTGCCGGTCAGAGTCAAACTCGACGTCCCATTCGTAACCGAGACGCCGGACGGCGTCTGGAATGGTCCATGGAAGAATGCCTGCGAAGAGGCGAGCTTGGTTATGGTCGAGGCCTTGTATCTCGGCAAAAGCGAACTGCCAGCCGCCGAAGCCAAAAAGCGGATGACCGAGCTGTTCGCTATCCAAGACGAAATCTGGAAATCTAACGCTAATTCGGATGCGGCACGCACCGCAAAAATCGCCAATGATCATATGGCGTTCAAGGCGGTGCTGTCCGAAGCCCCGACGTTAGACCAAGTAAAACGCGAGCTTGCGGCCGGGCATCCGGTCATCGCGCCGGTCAACGGCAAGGAATTGGGCAACCCTAACATCCCATTCCTGGCGTCGGGTTCCTTCTATCACATGCTGGTCATTACTGGTTATGACGATGCGACCGGCGAGTTCATCACGAATGACGACGGCGACGAAAAGGCGGGCGCGGGACGGCGCTACAAGTATGGGCCGTTCTTGGTCAGCGTTCATGATTACGTTTACAGAACGAAAACGACCGACGGGCCGATGAGGATGATTTTGACGTCAGAGAAATGAGAATATGTCAGGTCGAAAATGAAATAATGGTCAATGGCGGCGCTTGACCATGTGTGTTAAATTTTATCCATGCAAAAGCCGATCGGCAATATCCTTTCGGTAGAAGGGCCGCAATCCGATCCGGTCGAGTGGTGGTATTGGAACGGCCACTTGAAGGATGGGGAGAGCCGCGAGTTTGCCTACATGCTGGCCCTATTTAAGGCCGGCGTGTTCGGTTTAGTCGACGTGTATTTCACGCATTGGATAGTGTCGGATCTGGAGCAAAAGACGTCGCGCGTTTTTAAGAAAACTTTTTGGGGAGGTCTGGATAAGGGAAGTTTCAAGCATGGACGTCTTGCGGCCAAGGCCGGGGAGACGTTGTCCATAAAGAAAGACGGCGATGCGATTCGCCTCACGACGCGGGAGTTCGATCTGAACATGCGATCGACAAAACTGCCGCTCATGGCTTACGGCACGGGTCTGGTTGACCTCAAGAGCTCGACCACGGTTAGCTATTCGCTGACGCGGCTCGAGACGCGCGGCACCATGATGATCGACGGCGCGTCGCGTGACGTCTCGGGCTTGTCCTGGATGGATCACCAATGGAGCCCGATGACGCTGAATCGTGAACACGTGTGGACTTGGTTTTGTTTACAGCTCGAGGACGGAACGGACGTTATGTGCTTTAGGCACGGACGCAGATGGCTCAAGCATCTCGCGGTTGTCTCATCGCCGGACGGCTCGCTCGGGACGTATGAGAATTTGTCACTTGAGCCAGGCGGCGAGTCTTGGACGAGTCCCAAAACCGGTCGGCGTTACGTTACCGAATGGAGTATCAAGATACCGGACGCAAAGATCAACGCCATCTGCCGCGCGCCAATACAATCGCAAGAAATAAAACACGCCTGGTTTAGGTATTGGGAAGGGCCGATCACCGTCAAGGCCGAAGTCAAAGACAGGAAAACCGAAGGTAGAGGATTTTTGGAGATGAACGGGATGCCTCCGGCGGATCACTTTCGAAACCGAAAGTGACCGAGAGTCTGTCATTTCGACCAAGCGGAACGCGGGGAGAAAACTCTTAGGGGATTTTCGAGATGCGGGCGGCGACAATGAAGTCGTTTATGGAGAGGCCGCCAATTTCCGGGGTCGTGAGCCGCACGTCGACGTCATAGCCGATGATCTCAATCTCGGGGAGGTGTTTTTGGGCCAGGGCGATTTTTCCGACTTCGTTCACGAAGGCCAGTGCTTCGGAGAAGAGCTCGAAGTGAAATTGCCGGGAAATCATGGTCGTGTCGGGGTTCACGATCCAGCCTTCGGCCTCAATCGCCAGCCGGATGGCCTCGCGTCGGTCGATCGGTTTGGTCCCGGGTTGGATCGGGCGGCAAGTGTCGTAATGGAGGGAGGACATGGCGCCATGGTAGAGGGAATGCCCAGAAAATGCTATCGTTAGGGCAGGGTTGCCTGGAGCAGGCGTTAGGTGCTAGGTTTCGGGCAGACCTCAAGCCTATGGCTTATTGGCTGATAAAAAGCGAGCCCTCGGATTATTCCTGGGAAAATCTCGTAGCAGATGGAAAAACCGTTTGGACAGGCGTCCGGAACTACCAGGCGCGTGATTACCTGCGGTCCATGCGGCCCGGCGATGTGGTGTTTTTCTATCACGCCGGCGAGGAGCGGATGATTGTCGGTCTGGCTGAGGTCGCAGGCAGCGCTTTCGCGGACGAAACGGCCACGACCGGAGACTGGTCGGCCATCGAAATCAAGCCGCGCAAGCCGCTCAACCGGGTCGTCAGCCTGGAGGAGATTCGGAACACCTATGGCTTGGCCGTGATGCCGGTCGCCTCGCAGAGTCGTCTGTCGCTCCATCCGGTCAGCGAAGGCCAGGCGCAGATGCTCTTGAAGATCGCGAAAACAGAACCTTGATACGTATTATCGCATGATGGAAATATGTTCAAAAAATTGAAGTTGATTTTCGGTATCGCGGCGGGAGCCGTCTTTTTCGCTTCGGCTGCCTGGTTCTGGTCGCTCGGCGCGATTGCCTCCGAGGACCTGCCGGCTATCCGCGTCGAAGCACGCCAGCCCGGAGTCGAGATCAGGCGCCAAGGCAGCCAGGATTGGCGGAAGGTCGAGAACGGAGCGGATCTTCAGCCCGGCGATTCCGTACGTACCGACGCGGAAGGCCTGGCTGAGATTCGTTGGGGAGATTTGGGAGTGACGCGGCTGGACGCTTCGGGAGAAATCGCGGTCGAAACATTGCCGCCGGACATATCAGACGCGACCAAGACCTCGATCAAGTTGCGTCTAGCCGCAGGCCGCGTTTGGTCAAGGTTGATGAAGCTTTACGGGCCTGAAGCCTCTTTCGAAGTCCGGACCGATTCGGTTGTAGTTACAGTGCGCGGCACGGCTTTCGGAGTGGCCAAGGATTCTTCGAGCACGCGAGTGGCCGTGACCGAGGCCGTGGTCGAGGTCCAGCCGGTGGCGGGCGGTGCAAGTACTTGGATCAAACAAGGCAAAGGCGCGGAGTTCGACGGGTTAGGCAGTACGTCCGGCGTCCGGGATCTGTCCGACGAGGATTCCTGGGTGAACGGCAACAAACGGTTGGACGAGGAATTCGACAAGGCCTTCCGCGCTGAGCTGGAAGAGAGGTTCAAACAGCGCCAAGTCGCCGCGCCGGAATGGCTCGTGGAAATGTCCGAAGGCTGGCACCTAAAAATGGCCTCCGGAGAAAAGCGCGGGGAATTGGCGACAGCCTACGCAACACGACGCATCGCGGCTTTGGCGCTTGGACGAAATATCGGATGCCTAAACGGAAACGCGGTTTGCGCTAAAGTAGCGGATATCGCGATGCAGGGGAATGTTGGTCGTCTTTTGAGCCAGCTGAGATCGGCATTACTGGTCGCGCCCGGTATATCCCAGAGCGATACTCCGTTTGGTTGGCTCAGGAATCTGAAAGGTCGCTTGCTGGATTCTTGCGGCGTCGCGGGAAAAAAATACGCGAATATCCTCGGAGTTTGGGAAAAA
>Ga0272446_1003946_pt1 | contig 18048 bp, 14 predicted proteins | sample YNPCB0061_FD_194587 | JGI IMG/M metagenome (GOLD analysis project Ga0272446, IMG submission 194587) | Hot spring microbial mat communities from Yellowstone National Park, WY, United States - YNP-CB-006-1 | ecosystem: Environmental > Aquatic > Thermal springs > Hot (42-90C) > Sediment | place... | reverse complement strand
GGTGATGCTGGCGGAATAGGTAGGTGCGGTTCTCAACCGCACATTCTGGGTGACAACGCAGGTGCGGTTCTCAACCGCACCTACAGTGCGCGTGTGTACGCATGCGCGCGTGTGTGGCTGGCGGAATAGGTAGGTGCGGTTCTCAACCGCACATTCTGGGTGTGGCAACGCAGGTGCGGTTCTCAACCGCACCTACAGTGCGCGTGTGTACGCGTGTGCGCGTGTGTGGCTGGCGGAATGGGTAGGTGCGGTTCTCAACCGCACATTCTGGGTGGCAACGCAGGTGCAGTTGAGAACCGCACCTACAGTGCGCGTGTGTACGCGTGCGCGCGTGTGGCTGGCGGAATAGGTAGGTGCGGTTCTCAACCGCACATTCTGGGTGGCAACGCAGGTGCGGTTCTCAACCGCACCTACAGTGCGCGTGTGTACGCGTGCGCGCGTGTGTGGCTGGCGGAATAGGTAGGTGCGGTTCTCAACCGCACATTCTGGGTGGCAACGCAGGTGCGGTTGAGAACCGCACCTACAGCCACTGCTCCAAGTACGCCAGCACCTCGACGCGCATCTCCGCCGTCTCGTAATGCGCGATCTCGTAACGCTTGAGCGTCCAGGCGTCGGGCGCGCCGTGCTCAGCATAGACGCGGCGCAATTCAGCGTCGATCCGATCCAGCCCTGCGCGTGGGGTGAGTGGATCAAGGTTGCCCGCCAGCCCCAAATGCGGTCGCGGCGCGATCAGTGCATTGATCTCCGCCGCCGTGAAATGCTTCAACAGAGAAGGCACGTAATAGTAGATGCCATGCCCGTCGAGACCGCGATTGGCGATCAACGCGTCATAATCGGTCAGGCAGCAAAGATCGATGCAGACCTTGACCCGCGTATCGAGAGCAGCCAGCCACCACGCCATCGTGCTGCCCATTGACAGGCCCAACGTGGCGATGCGGCGGGCGTCGACCTCCGGCCGCGCGCAGAGATAATCGAGGGCGCGCACACTGTCGTAGACCATCATCCCCCACAACACCTGGCCGCGCCAGAGCATCAGCTTGAACAGTTCGCTTTCCGTGCGCCCGCGGCGTTCGCCAAAGAGCCAGTGGTCAATACAGAGCGCCGCATATCCTTGCTGGCACAAGGCAACGGCATAGGGAACCTCCTGCAAATAGCTGCGGCTGCGGACAAACTCCTCTTTGCCCAACTCGTAGGCGCCACCGTGGGAATGGTTGAACAACACGGCAGGAAAGGGGCCTTCACCTTTGGGGCACGCAAAATAGGCAGGCACGCGCTCGATCCCGTTCAAGTCGAGGACAAGGCGCTCCAGCACATACTCCGCCTCCTCCCGTCGCCAGAGGAGCCGCGCCGAAATGGGGTGATCGCGCGGCGGCAAATCGCCCAACAGCCCCCACAACTCCGCGCGCCGCTGTTCCTGCCAGACATCACGCTCGCCCATTTTCCCGTCTCCTTCTATGGCTGGGCGCGCTGCCATGCCACCTGCGCCGCCAGCCCATCGACGAGGCGCGTGCGCGGGGTATAGCCCAGCACAGTGCGCGCTTTGGTTATGTCGGCCACAGTGCGCCGTTGATCGCCAGGGCGCGGCGGGCCATGGACGATCTGCGCCGGACGTCCGATCAGTTCCTCCAGCATGTGCAGCACCTGATTCACGTTGACCTCTTCGCCGCCCCCGATGTTGAAGGTTTCACCCACGCTCTTATCGGGTTGACTGGCTGCCAGCAGCAGACCCTCAACACAATCGGCGATGTAGGTATTGCTGCGACTGTCGGCGCCGTCGCCATCGACGACGATGGTTTCGCCAGCCAGCAGCTTGTGGATGAAGATGTGGTAGCCCATGTCTGGACGTTGGCGCGGGCCGTAGACCGAGAAGAGGCGCAAAATCGTGAAGCGCAGGCCGTCCTTCTCGCCATAGGCGCGACACAATTGCTCTGCGGCCAGTTTGGTGATGCCATAGGGTGAAACTGGCGCCAGCGGGGCGTGCTCGTCGCCAGTGGCGAAGCGCCCGTAGACGGAGGAAGTGGAGCAGTGCAAGAAGTGGCCGACGTTGGCGTCGACAGCGGCGGCAAGCAGACGCTGCGTCGCCAGCACGTTACAGGTCATGTAGTCTTCAAATTGCTGCCAGCTTTTCAGCAAGCCGGCCATCGCCGCCGTGTGAAAGATGATGTCGGCGCCTGTCAGCAGCGGCGCCAGGTCGCCGGTGCGCAGATCGACTTCGGCAAAGGTGAAGCCAGGATGCGTCCGCAAGCCCGCCAGATTGCGCTCCTTGAGCGGGCGGGGGTAGTAGGGAATAAAGGCGTCGATGCCCAGCACCGTGTTCCCTTCGGCGAGCAGCCGCTCGCAGAGGTGTGAACCAACAAAGCCGGCCGCGCCGGTTACAACAACGTGAGCCATGAAATCGTTATCCTTTGATCAGTTCTTCCAACCGCGCCTTCGCCGCCGCCGGATCAGCCTTGCCCTTCGTCGCCCGCATCACCTGCCCCATGAAGAAACCGAAGAGCTTCTCCTCACCCGCGCGATAGCGCGCCAGCTCGGCGGCGTTGGCGGCAAAGATGGCGCCAATGGCTTCGTCAATCACGCTGGCGTCGGAGACCATCCCCAGCCCTTCGCGCGCGACGATGGTGTGCGGATCATCGCCGGTGGCGTACATGATTTCGAGCACCTTCTTGCCGGTGTTCGGGTTGATCACCTTAGCGTCCACCAGCTTGATCAGCGCGGCGAAATCCGCCGGGCGAATCTTGATGGCGGCGATCTGGCGTAAATCCTGACCGTCGCCATCGGCGTAGAGCAGGCGGAACAGTTCGCCCGTCATCCACGTCGCCAGCCGCTGCGGTTTGCCGTCCCCTTCTCCATACGCAGCGACTGCCTCTTCGAAGTAGTGCGCCACCGCCGCCTCGCTGGTCAGCACATTGGCTTCGACGCGGCGCACACCCCATGCCTGCTCATAGCGGTTGCGTTTGGCCGCGGGCAACTCGGGCAATGTAGCGGCCAGACGCGCCACCTCCTCGCGGCTGATGCGCAGCGGCGGCAGGTCAGGATCGGGAAAGTAACGGTAATCGTGAGCATCCTCTTTGCCGCGTTGGAGCACGGTGCGCTGTCGGGCTTCATCCCAACCCATGTTGACCTGTTCCACCACACCGCCAGCCTCCAACACTTTGACCTGGCGCTCCAGTTCATAGGCAATCGAGCTGCGCACTGCGCGGAAACTGTTGAGGTTCTTCACTTCAACTTTGACGCCGTACTCGCCACGCGCTTTCTGCGCCAACGTACGCACACTGATATTCGGCTCGCAGCGCAGCGCGCCCTTCTCCATATCGCCGCTGCTGACGCCCAACGCGCGCAGCGTGGCGCGCAGTCGGGTCAGATAGGCGTAGGCTTCCTCTGGGCTATGAATGTCCGCCTCGGTGACGATCTCCATCAATGGCACGCCCGCCCGGTTGAGATCGATGAGCGAGTAGTCGCCCTCATGCACCGAGCGGCCGGTGTCCTCCTCCAGATGGACACGGCGAATGCGCACGCGCCGGGTCGTGCCGTCCTCCAGATCGATGTCCAGATAGCCATGTTCGCACAACGGCAGTTCGTACTGGCTGATCTGATAACCCTTGGGCAAGTCCGGATAGGTGTAATTCTTGCGCGCAAAGACGGCCATCTCGTTGATGCGGCAATTGAGCGCCAGCCCCGTGCGAATCGTCGCCTCGACCGCCGCCTGGTTGATCACCGGCAGCGCGCCCGGCAACGCCAGACAGGTGGGACAGGTGCGCGTATTGGGCGGGGCGCCCTGGTAATCGGTGGCGCAGCGGCAGAACATCTTGGACTGCGTCAGCGCCTGGGCATGCACCTCCATGCCGACCACCAACTCATAACGTGATATTGCTTCGGGCGCAGCGGTAAGCGTTGACATGCGTTGAAACCCTATTCAATCTTGCGGTCACTCTCATTTGCGAACACTGCCTGCGATGATACCATAGCGACAGGTCGTGTCGAAACGGGATGCGCCCCAGACCGCGCGAACCGGAACCCAAACCGCGCCAGGATCGTTGACAACGGATATGAAACGGACAGCCAGATCGAACCAGAACAGAGTGCAAGCCAGGCGCCGCGCCCCAGACTACGTGCAGGCGTTGACGTTTGGCTGCCGCGCGCGCGGCTGTCTACCCCTGGCGCTGATGCTGCTTGCCCTCCTGCTCGCCGGGTGTGGGAGCAACGCTGCGCCGACGCCCACCGCCACAGCCACGGCGCGGATTGCCCCCACCTTCACACCGACGCCCACCGCTGTTCCGGCTGCGCCTGGCCTGGCAACCGCGGACGCCACAGCCGCGCCCGCGTTTCCGACGCCGACGCCAACGGGCGCAGCCGCCATGCCACCGGACGATCAGGCTGCGCCTCCCGCCAGTGCGACGCCAGCGCAACCTGCCCCCGCCGTCAGTGCACCGACCAATGCACCGACCAATGCTGACCCGCTGGCTGCTGGACGCCTGCTGCTGCGCTATGGCGATTACGCCGCAGCGCGCACTGCACTCAATCAGGTCGTCACCAGCGCCGCCACACCGCCCGACCTGCGCGCCGCCGCCCTGTACGATCTTGGCCGCGCCTACCTGGGCGAAGGACTCTACAGCGAGGCGCTGGCCGCCTTCGACCAGCTTGACGCTCTGCTGGCAAGCGCTGAAGGCGACCCCGGCCAGTTCGGCCAGAAAGAGCGCTTTCTCCGCGCTGAGGCGTTATTGGGGGCAGGCCGCTACGCGGACGCTGTCGCCGCCTACTGGCAATTCCTGGAAGCCTACCCCTGGATGAATGAAGCGGTGCAACCGCGCATTGCGCGCGCCTATCTGGCGCTCAACGACGTCGATAGCGCCGCGCTCGCATTCCGCCGCGCCGCCGAGGACACCGGCGACCGCGTGGCCAAAGTGAGCCGACTGGAAGACCTGGCGCAGGCTTACAGCGACAGCGGACGCTTTGGCGAGGCTGCCGCCGTCTACGATGAAATCCTTGCCATTGCCGAGAATCCCGGATACCGAACGCAGATTCAGTATAAAGCCGGGCAGGCATTGGCTGCTGGCGGCGATACGCCCGGCGCCATCGAGCGCTGGCGCGCCGCCACCGCCGAAGCGCCCGATCATTACAGCGCCTACCTTGCGCTCGTCGAACTGGTCAATCGCAATGTGGAGTTCGATCTCTACCAGCGTGGCTACATCGACCTGATGGCGGAGGCGTATGGTCCGGCCATCAACGCATACCAGGCTTATCTGGACAGCGTCGATCCCACCGATGCGCGTGCTGGCAAGGCACTGCACGGGTTGGGGCAGGCGCACCTGGGTGCAGGCAACTACAGTGAGGCGCTGGCGCGCTTCGACCGCGTGCTCGCCGAGTATCCATCGTGTGATTGTTTCGGGCAGGCATGGCTCGATAAGGCGGCGGCGCAGGCTGCGTTGGGTGACAGCGCCGGGGCGCGGCGCACCTACCGCACCTTTGCGCGCGATTACCCTGCCGACCCGCTGGCGCCGGAAGCGCTCTGGCAAAGCGGACGGCGCGCGCTCAACGAGGGCAACCAGATCGAAGCCGCCGTCGACTTTATGGCGCTGGCGGATGGGTTTCCCGCCAGTGAACGCGCACCGCAGGCGCTCTATGCCCTGGGTGTAGGCGCCTTCAACGCACAGCTCTACACGCAAGCCGCCGAGGTGCTGACCCGGTTGCAGGCAGCCTACCCCGACTATCGGTGGGACGCCGTCGGCTACTGGCTGGGGCGCAGTCAAGCCGCCGCCGGGCAGAGTGACGCAGCACGCGCAACGTGGCAGGCATTGGTGAACCGGGCGCCGGACATCTACTACGGCATCCTGGCGCAGTATGCGCTGGCCGGCATCGCCATGAACGACGCAGCGATGCTGGCGCGCATTCGCGATGTACTGGGGCCGGTCAGCCGGGCGCCTGGCGATGACGGCAGCCAGGCTTTTGCCGAGCAGTGGCTGGCGGAATGGCTGTCGCTGCCCGTCGAAGAGGTGGCTGTGCTGCCCCCGGCCGTGCGCGAAGATCAAAATCTGGCCAAAGGGCGGTTGCTGCTAGAACTCGACCAGCGCAGCGACGCGCTGACGGCGCTGGAACGCGTCTACCAGGCCAATCGCGACAATGTGGCGGCGCTCTATCCGCTGAGCCTGGAGTTTGCACGCCTGGGCACTTACCGGCTCAGCATTCTCAGCGCAGCGCGATTGATGCAGTTCAGCCCGGCTGGTCTGGTCGAGAACGCGCCAGCATTCATCCAGCGGCTGTCATTTCCGCGCCCGTTCGCCGACTTGATTGAACGCGAGGCGCGCGCCAACGGCATCGATCCCTTCATCTACTACAGCCTGATCCGCCAGGAAAGTCTCTTCGAGGAAGGGGCGCGCTCTTCGGCGGCGGCGCAAGGGTTGGCGCAGATCATCCCCGACACCGGTCAGTGGATTGCCGGGCAACTCGGCCACCCGGAGTACACCAACGACATTATCTACCGGCCTGTCATCAACTTACGTTTCGGCGCCTACTACCTGGCCTGGGTGCGCGACTACCTGGATGGCAACCTGCTTTCGGCGCTGGTCGGCTACAACGCCGGGCCCGGCAACTCCGAACGTTGGCGCGAACAGGCAGGCGCCGACGACACGCTGTATGTCGAACAACTCACCTTCTCCGAACCGCGCGCCTACGTGCAGATCATCCTCAGCAACCTCTATCACTACACGCGGCTCTACGGTTCATAACTGAAGTCATCGTTTCTACACAACTTTCCGGCGATGCTATACTCACGTTAGCAACAACTTCAACCCTCAATGAAATCGCAGGAGGTCAACGATGACTGACGCACAAAGTTTCACCGGCAAACTGGTGACGATTGAACGTTACATTCTGGAACAGCAGCAGTCGCACCCGGAGGCGACCGGCACTCTCACGAACCTGCTCTACGACCTGGCGCTGGCCGCCAAAATCATTGCCAGCAAGACGACGCGCGCCGGGTTGGCTGAAATCCTGGGCAGCGCTGGCGAAGAGAATGTGCAAGGCGAAGAGGTGCAGAAGCTCGACGCCTTTGCCCAGCGCACGCTCTACCGCCTCAACGATCACACCGGACGGCTGGCGGTGATGGCGTCGGAGGAGGTCGAGGAGATCATCCCGATCCCGGAGCGCTTCCCGGTGGGGCCGTATGTGCTGGTCTTTGACCCGCTCGACGGCTCCTCCAACATCGACGTCAACGTGAGCATCGGCACGATCTTTGGCATCTACCGCTGCAAAACGACGGCGGGACGCGGCGCGCTGGAAGATGTGCTGCAGCCAGGGCGCAATCTGGTGGCAGCCGGCTATATCCTCTACGGCGCCAGCACCATGATGGTCTACTCGACCGGCAACGGCGTGCACGGCTTCACGCTTGATCCGGCCATCGGCGAATTCCTGCTTTCACATCCCCACATTCGTCTGACCGATAAACCCAAGTACTACAGCGTGAACCAGGGCTATCAACCTTACTGGACGCCAGGGGTGCAGGCGTACACCGAATGGTTGCAGCGGGATACGCCGGAAAAGAAGGGGTTGTCGCTGCGCTACATCGGCTCGCTGGTGGCCGATTTTCATCGCAACCTGCTCGCTGGCGGCGTCTTCTACTACCCGGCTGACCGCAAAGACCCCAAGAAACCCGGCGGTAAGCTGCGGCTGGTCTATGAAGCCAACCCGCTGGCCTTTCTGATCGAACAGGCTGGCGGCTACGCCTCGGATGGCACGCAGGCGATTCTCGACATCCAGCCGACAAAATTGCACCAACGCGTGCCACTCTTCATCGGCAATCGCAACCTGGTCGAGCAGGCGGAGGCGCTGATCCGCACCCACGACCTGATTGCCACGTCGGCATGATTGTGTGGCAGGCAATGCACCAGCTCATGCGCAATTCCCACCATCTGGCCGCCGCCATCGACTTTGGCATCAGCAACACCGACGTTGTTGTGCAACGCGGCGGCGAATGGCTGACCTGGAGCCGTCCTTACACGCGCGATCCTGACGAGGGCAGCGTGCGCACCCTGCTGGCCGCGGGTGGCGTGGCGCTGGATGACCTGCCCTACCTTGCCGTCACAGGCGGACGCCATCGCGTGTTGCCCGAACGGCTGGGGACGACTGCGGTGGTCAAGATCAACGAAGTGCAGGCCATTGGTCGCGGCGGCCAGGCGCTGCTGGCGCTAGAGGGGGAGGCGCGTCACACCCCTGTGATGGTGGCAAGTTGCGGCTCCGGCACCGCCCTGATCAAAGCAGAAGGCGATCGCTACACCCATGTTTCCGGCTCGGCGGTCGGCGGCGGCACCATGCTCGGTCTGGCGCGGCTGCTGCTCGACACGATGGATCCAGTAGAGATCGAGCAATTAGCCGTCCAGGGCGACCGCAATGGCGCCGACCTCAGCCTGGCCGATGTGATCACGGGGCCGATCGGCTCGCTGCCCGCCGACGCCACCGCCGTCAACTTTGGCCGGCTGGGGCGCGCCAGCTTTCATGGCGAAGTCAGCCGCGCCGACCTGGCGGCGGCGCTGGTCAATCTGATTGCGCAGACGATTGCGCTGATCACGATCAACGCGTCACGCGCCCACGCCTGCCAGCGCGTCGTGCTGATCGGCCACATGCTCGACATGTCCAGCTTTCGCGCCGTCGTCGCGCTCGTCGGGCAATACTACGCTGCCGAATTGCAGGTTGTTGAGCGTCCTGGCTACGCCACCGCCATCGGCGCCTTGCTGCTTGGCGCACAGGTGGCATCTGGCGAGCAGTAGACCGAAAACTGCTTGCCTGCGCCTGTGCACCTGACTGCAATTGCGGCGGTGGCGCACAGGAATCGCGGCGGTGGCGCACAGGCGCATCACTTGCGGCGCAGCCTGCACTGACGGCTGAGGGTTCCGTGCAGGCGCGGTTGATGGACTATGTGCGCCATGCGCTGGCGCCGGCCGCTGAGCAATCGCCACTGAGCAACGAATTATACAGCCTGGCGACGCGCAACGAAGCAGCGCGCAGGCATTTGCTGGCCTATCTTGGCGAGTATCAGCGCCTGTTAGCAGAGCTGATCCAGCAGGGCATCGACCGCGGCGAACTGCGCCCAGTGGCGCCGATGACGGCTGCGCTCGCCTTGCTGGCGGCATACGAGGGCTTCACGGAGTTGGCGATGCTGGGGCTGTTGGCGCCAGAGCCAGAGGCTGACCTGCTGGCGATGCTCGACCTGCTCCTGGCGGGGATGAGCCAACCGCCAACGCCCGCCATGCTGCCTGTCGCCAGCCACCATGTATTCGGCGGCGGCAAGTGGCAGCCGTCGCCACGTGTCCTGGCATTCAGGTAATTTTATGACAACAGAGTCGTCACTCCCAACACCGCCCGCCGCCCACCTGGATGCACAGTGGGTCAACTGGAAACCACGCTTCTTCACCATCTGGGCGGGACAGGCGCTCTCCATGATCGGCAGCGCGCTGACGCAGTTCGTGCTCGTCTGGTGGATTACGCAGACAACCGGCTCGCCGAGCGCGCTGGCGGTGGCAGGCATCGTGGCGCTGCTGCCGACGGCGATCTTCGGGCCGCTGGGCGGCGCGCTTGCCGACCGCTGGAGCCGCCGCATGGTCATGATTGTGGCCGACGCAATCACGGCGCTGAGCATGGTGATCCTGGTGCTGCTCTTTGCCGCCGGCAACGTGCAGCTCTGGCAGGTCTATACGCTGATGTTCGTGCGCGCAACGATGCAGGCGTTTCAGGGGCCGGCGGCGCTGGCCAGCACGCCCAACCTGGCGCCGCCCGATTGGCTGACGCGCGTCGCCGGCATGAACCAGGCGATGCAGGGCGTGCTAACGATTGCCGCGGCGCCGCTGGGTGCGCTGGCGCTGGCCTTTCTGCCGCTGCAAGGCGCGTTGATGATCGATGTCGTCACAGCGGTGTTGGGTATCACGCCGCTCTTCTTCTTTCGCATTCCGCAGCCGCCGCCTACTGCAGCGACAACCGGCGCCTCCGTGCTGGTGGATATCCGTGAAGGCGCTCGCTATGTCCTGCACCATCGCGGCTTGCTGGCGCTCTACGGCGTGACGGGGCTGGTGGTGCTGACCGTGCTGCCAACCTTCTCGCTTACGCCGTTGCTGGTGACGCAGCATTTTGGCGGCGGCGTCAACGCGGTGGCGCTGATGGAGGGCTTCGCCGGGTTAGGTGTGATTGCGGGCGGCGTCATCATCAGTGTGCGCGCCTGGCATGAGCGGCGCATCTGGCTGGTGATGTTCTCCTTTGCGGCGTCGTGCGCAACGGTGGCGTTGACGGCGTTGGCCCCAGCGAACTGGCTGTGGCTGGCGGTGATCTGGTGGACGATCAGCGGCTTCACCTTCTCCACCGGCAACGCGCCGATGATGGCGATTTTGCAGACGATCATCCCGAACGAGTTGCAGGGGCGAGCCTTCTCGCTGCTTAACGTGGTCTTTGGGCTGGCGGGGCCGCTGGGGCTGGTAATCGCCGGGCCGTTGGCGGAAGTCGTGGGCGTGCGCGGTGTCTTCATCCTGGGTGGGACGCTGTCGGCGCTGATCTGCGTGGCGGGCTACGTTTTTTCGGCTTCGCTGCGCCACATCGAGGATCCGCGTACGCCTGGCTACAAAATGCGCACCGATCTGACAGCCCAAAAGTAAACCCGCACCCAACACAGGATTTGCCCAACGCTGCGCCTTTCCATATGATCGGTGTATGAGCGCCCAAATCATGACCTTTGGTGAATGGGTCCAGCGACGGCGCAAGGCGCGCGACCTGACGCAACAACAACTGGCGGAGCAAATTGCCTGCTCGCTGGCAGCCGTGCGCAAATTCGAAAGCAACGAACGACGTCCTTCACGGGAAGTCGCTGCGCTGCTGGCAGACGCGCTTGACGTTGCGGAGGAAGATCGTGAGATGTTTGTGGAAGTGGCGCGTGGTCTGCGCACCGCCGATACCTTACCGACGCCAGAGCCAACGCCGCAACAGGCGCCAGTTCTGGCGCCAGTTGCGATTGCTGCGCGCCAGGTGCGTCCGCGCTCGCTCCGCCTGCCAACCCCGCCGACGCCGCTGATCGGACGCGCGGCGGATCTGCACGAATTGACGCAACTACTCGACCGTCCAGAGTGCCGGCTGGTGACGGTGGTGGGACCAGGCGGCATCGGCAAGACGCGCGTGGCACTGGCAGCCGCCGCCATCCAGGACGCTGCCTACCACGGCGAAGTCTATTTTGTGCCCCTGGTGGCGATACAGACGCCTACATTGCTGCCGCAAGTCATTGCCTCCGCCATCGGCTTCACCTTTGGCCCCATCGGTGAGCCGTTGCAACAACTGTTGACCTATCTACGCACGCAACGGATGCTCCTGCTGCTCGACAACGTGGAGCAGCTACTCGTGGCTGACGTTGCGGCGGAGAATACGATCGAGGCGCAACTTCTGCAAATCGCTGAATGCGCCCCGGATGTCAAGCTGTTGGTGACCTCGCGCGAGCCGCTCAATACACTGGGTGAATGGACGTTCGACCTGCACGGGCTTGCGGCGCCGCCATCGTCAGCGTCGGCGATGGATGTGGAGACATACAGCGCTCTCGTCCTGTTCATAGCGTGTGCACAACGCACACAGCACACCTTCACCTTGACGCCCGATCTCTATCCTGCGATCACGCGCATCTGCAGACTGCTCGATGGTTCACCACTGGGCATTGAGCTGGCTACGGCGTGGGGGCACGTACTCAATTACAGCGAAATTGCCGACGAGATCGAGCACAACATCGACTTTCTGAGCGTCAACCGCCGCGATTTGCCGGAACGACACCGCAGCCTGCGCGCTACCTTCGAATATTCGTGGCGGCTGCTGAGCACTGCGGAAAAACAGATTCTGGCGCGCCTGGCGGTTTTTGCTGGCGGCTTCACCCGTGAGGCGGCGATGCGTGTCACCAACGCTGACTTGCCGACGCTTTCGGCATTGGTGACAAAATCGTTGGTGCGGCGCAATGAGTTGTCGTCGGAACAAGAACTTGCGCCTGATGCGAGTCAGGCTATGCGCTACGAACTGCATGAGCTGGTCCGTCAGTTTGCTGCCGCCAAACTCCAGCTTGATACCGACGACCTGCAACGCACCAACCGCAAGCACGCCCACTTCTATCTCGCCCTGCTACAGCAATCTGGCGCAATACTCACCAGCAGGCAGCAAAAAAATGCGTTGCAGCAGTTAATGACCGAGATTGGCAACATTCGCCAGGCCTGGGAGTGGTCGGTGGCAGCCGGGGAGGTCGCGTTGCTGCGCCAGGTCGCCTGGACATATTGGTATTTCTTTGAACTGCGCAATTACTTCCAGGAGGGCGAACAGACCTTTCGTGCAGCGCAAATTCAAGTGAAAGAACGGCTAGCCATCTCAAACGAACCTGCATTGGCTACCCTGTGGGGACACCTGGTCACGCATCAAGCGTTCTTCACCTTTCGGCGCGGTCACCCGGATACAGCGCTGCAACTGTTGGATACAGCGCTGCCAGTGTTGCGCAGTCACGGGGATCAGGCTGCGCTCGGCGATGCGTTGTGGGCGCAAGGCGCCATCGGATGGGTGGTGGGCGCCTTCGAGATGGCGAATGCCGCCCTGCGCGAGGCATTGGCGATCAGCGAACAGACGCATTTGCCCTGGCAACTGGCTGTCAATCACATGTTTCTGGGCATCGTTCTCCACGAACAAGGCGATTACACCGCCGCCGAGCACTTTCAGAGTCAGGGGTTGCACCTGGCGCGACAACTGGGCGACCCGCGTCCTATTTCCTTTGCAACCAGCTTTCTCAGCCGCACGGCGCAGGTGTTGGGCCAGTACGACCGGATGCTTGGCTTGCTGCATGAGGGGGTGCGCATGGCGACCGAGACTGACGACCGGTTTGGCGTCGCCATCGCTATGGAGCAGTTGGCGCAGGGCAACGATGCCATCGGGCGCAGAACGGAAGCGCAGCTCTATTACGACCAGACGATTGCGCTCTACCGTGAGATCGCAGACGCCTGGAGTCTGGGACGGTTGCTCAACGCCAGAGGGCGCAGCGCCCTGGAGCAGGGCAGAATTGCAGACGCACAGGCGGATTTTCAAGAGGCGTTGCAAAGCGCGTTGGAGTCCAGCGCGCTGCCCAATGCGCTGGATGCGGCGATAGGGTTGGCGGAGGTGATGGTTGCTCAGGGGCGCAACCTGGCGGCGCTCACCCTGGCGTACGCTGTGCACCAGCACTCAGCCAGCACGCGCGTCGCTGTCGTCCGTGCAGAAGAGCTAGTGGCGCGCCTGATCGCACACCTGCCGGCAGGGGAGGTCGAAACGGCGCAGCGCGATGCAGCCAGCTTCACCGACTTCAATGCCTTCGTTGCGCTGCTCACCGCGCGCAGCGACAACTACACCACAAAGGGAAAAGCATGAACTATCGTTTGTTGGGCGCCACCGGCGTCACCGTTTCCAGCCTCTGTTTTGGCACGATGTCCTTTGGCGGCGACGCCGACGAAGCGACCTCCGCCGCGCTCTACGCGCGCTGCCGCGATGCTGGCGTCAACTTCTTCGACTGCGCCAACGTCTATGGGCGCGGGCGCGCTGAATCGCTGCTCGGTCAATTCATGGCCGGTCACCGCGACGAACTGGTGATTACGAGCAAGGTCGGTTTTCGGATGCGCGAGGGCGTCAACGGCGAAGGGCTGAATCGCCGTCACATCGTGCGCGAGGTGGAGGATAGCCTGCGCCGCCTGGGCACCGACCGCATCGACGTCTACTTCTGCCATCGCTTCGACCCGGCAACGCCAATGGAGGAGACACTGGCCGCGCTCGATACGCTGGTGCAGCAGGGCAAAATTCTCTACCCGGCGGTGAGCAACTGGGCGGCGTGGCAGGTCGCCAAAGCGCTGGGGCTGTCGGCGCTCAACGGCTGGGCGCGCTTCGCCGTGATGCAGCCGATGTACAACCTCACCAAGCGTCAGGCCGAGGTCGAGCTGCTGCCGTTGGCGGCGGCGGAAGGGCTGGGCGTGATCCCCTACAGTCCGCTTGGCGGCGGCTTGCTCACCGGCAAGTACGGCGTCGGGCAGCGCCCCGAAAGTGGGCGGCTGGTCGAGAATGCGATGTATCAGAAGCGCTACGGCGACGAGCTGCATTACGTCGTGGCGGAACGTTTCACCGCGTACGCACGAGCGCACGGCCACCACCCGGCCACGCTGGCCGTGGCGTGGGTGATGAGCCACCCGGCGGTGACGGCGCCGATCATCGGGGCGCGCAATCTGGCGCAACTGGAGGCATCGCTGGCTGCCGCCGACATCGAGATGACGCCAGCCTGGCGGGCGGAGATTTCTGCATTATCGGTCGAGCCGCCCCCTGCCACCGACCGCAGCGAAGAGAAAGCATAAGCGAGCCATGCTCAAACAACCTAACAGCCACAATTGTTTTGTCTGCGGCGTCAAGAACGCCGCTGGCGTCCACGTGCGCTTCTATGAGCGCGTCAACGCCGATGGCGTCGGTGAGGTGGTCGCCCGCTTCACGGGGCAGCCACATCATCAGGGGTATCCAAACCGCATGCACGGCGGCGTGATCACCGGCATCCTCGACGAGACGATCGGGCGCGCCGTCAACATCGGCGAAGGCGAAGACCCCTCGACGTGGGGCGTCACCGCCGAGCTGACGGTGCGCTTTCGCAAGCCGGTGCCGCTGGGCGTCGAGCTGGAAGCGCGCGGGCGCATCACCCGCGACATCCATCACCTCTTCGAGGGCGACGGTGAAATCTACCTGCCCGACGGCACGGTCGCCGCGTCCGCTCACGGCAAATATATCCGCCTCAGGCTCGACACCATCGCCGATGCCGAGCCGCAAGATTTGGGGTGGAAGGTGTATGAGGATTAGGAGATTGGAGATTGGAGATTAGGGGATTGAGAGATTGAGTGATTGTGTGATCAGGTTATCAGATGATCTTTGCACCAATCTCCAGTCTCTTAATCTCTCAATCTCTCAATCTCTCAAACCCAGTTTGCGATCTATGAGCCACGATTCCTTGACCGAACGCTTCTACGCGCAGATGCAGCTCATTCGGCGCACGGAGCAGACGTTTTTTGACCTCTACAGCCGCGGGCTGATGGCTGGGACAGTGCACACCTCGATCGGGCAGGAGGCATGCGCGGTCGGCGTGGTGAACGCGCTCGACCGTGCGCGCGATGTGATCTTCTCCAGCCACCGCGCGCATGGGCATTTCCTGGCTTATTGCGACGACGTGGAAGGGCTGGTCGCCGAGTTGTTGGGACGACGCAGCGGCGTGGTCGGCGGCATCGGCGGCACGCAACATCTGCACAAGCACAACCTGTACACCAACGGCGTGCAAGGCGGCATCGTGCCCAACGCCGTGGGCGCCGCCTTCGCCGAGAAGCACAAACAGCGCGGCGCCATCGTTGCCGTCTTCTTGGGCGACGGCACGCTGGGACAGGGCGTCGTCTACGAGAGCATGAACGTGGCGGCGCTGTGGTCGCTGCCGCTGCTCTTCGTGCTGGAGGACAACCAGTACGCGCAGAGCACGCACCGCCGCGACGAACACGCGGGAGCGCTGGCGCAGCGGGCGCAGCCCTTTGGCATCGAATGCAGCGAGATCGAGGCGGACGATGTCTTTGTCGTGCATGCGGCCGCGCAGCGCGCAGTGGCGTATGTGCGCAGCCAACATCGCCCCTATTTTCTCACCCTGCATACTTATCGCCTGGCGCCGCACAGCAAGGGCGACGACACCCGCAGCGCCGAGGAATTGCAGCGTTACTGGGCGCGCGACCCGTTAGCCAGGTTAGCCGCCTCGCTGCCGGAAGCGCGTCGCCACACCATCGACGCCGCCATTGAGCAGCGAATCGAGAACGCAGTCGGTAAAGCGTTGTCAGAGACAGTTGAGGGATTGGGAGATTGGGAGATTGGGAGATTGGAGATTGGGAGATTGGAGATTGGGAGATTGGAGATTGGGAGATTGGAGATTGGCGCGCGCCAGTCGCCGAATCGCCCAATCTCCAGTCTCCAGTCTCCAGTCTCTTATCTCGAAAGCCTCCGCAATTCCCTGCACGACATTCTCGAAGCTGACTCAGCCGCCATCGTCCTCGGCGAAGACATTCTCGACCCCTACGGCGGCGCATTCAAGGTGACGAAGGGGCTGTCGACGCGCTTCCCCGAGCGCGTGCGCACGACGCCGATCTGTGAAGCGACGATTGCCGGGATGAGCGTGGGCATGGCGCTGCGCGGGCTGCATCCCATCGCCGAGATTATGTTCGGCGACTTCGTGGCGCTCGCCGCTGACCAGATCGTGAACCACGCCGCCAAATACCCGGCGATGTACAATGGGCAGGTCAGCGTGCCGCTGGTGATCCGCACACCGATGGGCGGCGGCCGCGGCTATGGGCCAACGCACAGCCAGTCGCTCGAACGACTCTTCTTCGGCATCCCGCATCTCAAGCTCGTAGCCGCCTCGCATCTGCACGACGCCGGCGCGCTGCTGCGTCAAGCTGTCGCCGACCCGGAGCCGGTGATCTTTGTGGAGCACAAGCTGCTGTACCCGCTGGGATTGGTCAGGAGCGAGGAGCGAGGGGCGAGGGGCGAGATTGGGGGATTGAGCGATTGGGAGATTGGGAGATTGGAGATTGGAGATTGGGAGAGTGTGGCGGGTGATGGTGTTTTGCAGGTCGCGCAGGGGCGAGATTGTTTCAGGTATCCGGTGGCGCTGGCGCGCAACTATGGGGACGGGGAAACACCTGACGTGACGGTGATCGCGTATGGCGGGATGAGCCGGTTGCTGGTTCCGCTGCTGGCGGAGCTGGCGGCGGAAGAGATCCGCGTGCTGGCGTGTCTGCCGGCGTGCATCAGCCCGCTGGACGCAGCGCCGCTGCTCTGGGCGGCGGCGCAGAGCGGGCGCGTGCTCGTGGCGGAGGAAAGCCCGACGGCGTTCGGATGGGGCGCAGAGGTGGCGGCGCAGGTGCATGCGCTGGCTGGCGAGCGCCTTCACGCGCCGGTGGTGCGCGTCGGCGCCGCGCCAACGGTCATCCCTGCGGCAAAAGCGTTGGAGGATGCGGTGCTGCCATCACCAGATGCCCTGGCAGCGCAAATCTTCAAGCTGCTGCAGATGTGAACGGAGAGGCTGGAAGTGGGTTGTCAGGGCTGGCGCGTCTTCACAACCGCTGCACCGCGCAGCAGTTGCTGCCGATCCAACGTCACCAGCACATCATCCAGTTGTTGCGCCAACGCCAGGTAAATTGCATCGGCGCCACGCACATATTGGTCAGCGGCGATCATGGCAGCGCGTTTTGCCAGGTGCGGAGTCACAGCCACAAGGCGCACAATTGCGCTGGTCTCCAGCGCGCGTGCAACCGTCTTCGCCAACTGCGCATCATTACGACTACGGCTGATAGCCGCCGCAACCTCGCTGAGAATCAGGCTCGGGGCAATCACCGGCTCGTCCGCAGTGGCGGTGGCCGTGAACCATGCCTTGCAATCCGCCTGCCCGGGATCGTTGGTGTCGAGCATCGTTACATAAACGCTGGCATCGATCACCGGCATGATGTCTCCTCGCGCATCGTCTCCAGCGCGGCGCGCAGCGTTTGTGCTTCAGCGTCGCCTGACAGTTGCGCAGCAAGCAGCTCGAGAGCGGCCAGTTCGCGTTGCACGGCCAGCTCATGTGGCATGTCAGGTTCGGTGAATAGCGGTCGGATCATGGCGACGGGCTGCCCATGAACCGTGACCGTATACTCCACGCCGTTCTCCTTGACCTCGCGGATGATCGCTGTCAGGCGATTCTTTAGCTCGCGCACTCCAATTTCCTGAGCCATAGCGTGCCGTTTCTTATCTTCCTGCGTCCCGCGCAAAGTGCAGCTACTATTTGCAGCTACAGCGTAACACAACGATCGCTCCTGTCGCAAGGCTAATAGGACCTACGCATTTAGCTCAGCAACCTTCCCGGAAGCTCTCAGCTTCCGGGAAGGTGACACCAACGATCGCTCCTGTCGCAAGGCTAAAATCTCAAAGCTGTGATACGCTTCCTTGCAATTGAATGCCGGGCGTCCTTCGGAGAAATCTGCCACTTTGTGGAAGTTG